>JAEEGL016806105.1_pt1 | contig 48254 bp, 36 predicted proteins | sample 9134231 | NCBI WGS metagenome assembly JAEEGL01 (sample SAMN16246548, study PRJNA631951) | gut metagenome | biome: gut microbiome; feature: rumen; material: fiber-attached | host: Bos | place: Iran: Karaj | collected 2018-10 | reverse complement strand
TCTTCAGAGCTCTCTCAAGGTTTTCACCTTCTTTAATGGGAACTACGATCATTGCTAATACCTCTTTCTTTGTTAAGGATTAATACTTTGTTTATTTAAGACTCTATGTCTTCTCTTAGAACATCAGGTGGCCCTGTGCGGCAGCGTCATTCAGTGCGGCGATGATGCCTTTCTTGTTGATGATGCGCATGCCTTTGGCAGAGACCTTCAGGGTGATCCACATGTCCTCTTCAGGGATGTAGAATTTCTTGGTCTGCAGGTTGGGGGCGAAGGTACGTTTGGTGTGGATACGGGAGTGCGATACGTTGTTGCCCACGATTACTTTCTTGCCGGTGATTTCACATTTCTTTGACATTGTAGTATAATTTTTGTTGTTTTATTACGTTATTTTTTTGTCGAAACGAGGTGCAAAAGTACTACCTTTTTTCATACTGGCAAAATATTTTGCCTCCCACAGTGCGTTTTTAATTTTTTTTAACATTTCATTAATTATACAGCACTGTATTACTGCACAATACATTCAACAGTCTTTTGCTATTTAACAAAGTTTTTTCAGGCAGTTATATGCTCTGTGGATATCTTTATTTGGCCATTTTGAATAAATTTTGTATTTTCGCATTTCAATTTTTTGACAACTTATAGTAACACGAAACAACGAAAAAACGACAAAGTATGACTGGAGTAAACAAAGTAATCTTGGTAGGAAACGTAGGCAAACTTCCCGATGTGGTAACATTTCCGTCCGAAGGCGCAGCTCCCGTAAAAAAGGCATCCTTTCCTTTAGCCACCACCGAATACCGTCGCAACCGCGAGAACGAGCGCGTCGAGATAACCGAATGGCACAACATCGTATGCTGGCGCGGGCTGGCCGATGTGGCCGAGCGCATTCTTACCAAAGGTGCGCAGATATACATTGAAGGGCGTCTGCAGAGCCGCTCATGGGAGGACAAGGAGGGCAACAAGCGTCATGTGACCGAGGTGGTTGCCGACAACCTGCTGCTACTCTCGAAACGCACGCAGAACGACGACAACACCCGCAACAATCCCCTGATCGACATTCTAAATTCGGAGACCGAACCGCTGGGCGACCTGCCTTTCTAATCGGGCAAACGCCAGCAAGCGACAATCATTCCCCCTGTGTTCCGTGCAGCCGATAGGCTATACGGGACATAGGGGTTGTGTTTTTTTACTTGATGAGGAGTATGGTGCCCACCTCGACCTGGCTCGCCGCCGGGTAATCGATGGCACGGTATTCGAACTTCCACACATAAGCTCCTTGCTCGCATCCGGCGCCGTCCCAGCCTTCGCCGCCGAAATCTTTGGTGCGGAACACCAGCAGTCCGTCACGGTTATAGATGCTCAGTTCGCCTTCGATGACTCCCTGCGCGGCAATGACAAAGCGGTTGTTGGTTTCGTTGGTCGGAGTGAATGCGTTGGGGGCATGTATCGCCACCTTGCGGATGGGGAGCATCTGAACCACGGTGTCCCAGCACTGGCTGTTGAAGACGCTCAGCGCCACCGCCACGGTGTCGCCACCGATGCCAACCTCAGCCTCGAGGGTGCGCGACGGTTCCCACTGGCGCACCCAGTCTACGTACCATACCCGCTCGTCGTATTCTTTCGATATGTCGTAGGCTTTGAAAGCAAGATTGTTGTATGAGAGCACATCGGGCGTCACATGCATCTCAGCCTTGGGGATAGTGATGTTGCGCAGCGAGATATGGTCTGTGACTGGGCACAGCGGGTTTTCATGGTAGTCGACGTAAATCATATAATCGGCCCAGTCGACAGGCGAGACCTGCACTTGCCGCCGCGTCTCTTGGCCGTCGAGCATCGGGTCGAACGGGTCGGACGACCAAAGTGTGTATCCGACGTCGGTATTGACTCTAAGGTTGTACAGCAGTCCGTCGCAGTCGATGTCGTAGTCGAAAGCAATGGAAGGTTTGGCCATCTTGGTAAGGAGCAACCCTACAACCGAGTCGCACTGCCAGACGGTGCGCAGGGTGTCGGTCAAATGATAGTCGATGGTGGAATTGACCGAGTCGCTATGTACCACGAAATCGTGCCATGTGTAAGTCTCATTGTAGCAGAATGTGTCGACCGCAGCGGTAAAAGTCGAGTAGTGGACGCTGAGGTCGAGGCTGACGACCGAGTCGCAACCGCCGACGGTGACGAGGGTGTCGACAGGGCCGACGGCACTGCCGCTGCCAAGAAGGCCGGCAAAGCCTGCCGTATCGCGGAAATACCACGTGCCGTCTATCCATCTCATGCTGTCGCAAACCACGTGGCTGTCGGTGTACCAGCGGGTGTAGTCGACCGAGAGGCCGAGGTGGCGCACACTGTCGCAGCCCCAATGGTTTGTAAGCATGACCAATGGCGTGTCGGTGGAGGCATAGTAGGTGTTGCCGTTGCGCCACACGAGCGAGTCGCAGGCATGCAGCACATCGTATGTCGCCGATGTGTCGCGTGCGGTGACCGTCATCACCACCAGCGAATCGATACCGTCCAGGCCTAAAAGGTGAACCGAATCTTTGATTGTCTGCCATTCGGCACCACGTGTGCCGTCGCCTTCGTGGAACACCACCTGCAGCGGAGTGCCGCCGCGCATGTGGTGCCACGTCAGGGGCAGGGCATTCTGGCATACTATGGAGTCAACATAAGTGCGGCGGTTGCGCTGCAGGTGCAACGTGCGCAGCGAATCGCAGGCGAAGACTGCGGCGAACAGACGTGGATATACACCCGTGGTGTCGTAGACCGTCTGCTCGAAGGTGTAGGTGTCGCCATCATAGATAGTGTCGTAGAAGTGCATATCGTAGGTCGGATAGACCTTCAGGTGCAGTGTCCTGGTGCTGTCGCACGCACGTGGCGACGACACGGTCACATGCGACGCAAACTGCTGCTGATAGACACCGGTGGCGGTGTAGCTTCCGCCGCCGAAGGCATAACTGCGGGGCTGCCACTCGCCCTGCCAACCGGCATCGCAGATTGTATCACTGTAGTGCATGTCGTAGACAGGCAGCAGACGGAGGTGGAGCGACGACAGCGAGTCGCACGCATGCACCGACGACAGAAGGTCGGAGAAGAGCGTGTCGACGGCATGTGCGCCAGACGGCACGGCCGTATCGGATGCATGGCGCCATAGTGTGACGCTGTCTGGAGGGACTACCATTCTCTGCGGCGTACCCCAGATGTACGTCTGGTTGGAGCACACAGTGTCGTAGAGATGGTGGTCGAACGTAGGCCAGATGTCGAGGTGCAACGAGGAGAGACTGTCGCAGCCGTGGATGGAATAAAGGCTGTCGGTATGGTCGACATGCGATGCAACACCGGCGAACAGGCTGTCGCCGAAGCTATAGCTCTGGTTGTCGCAGATATTGACAGATAGGTGATGGTCGAAGAGCGGATGCACCAGCAGCCGCATGGCGACGGTGCTGTCGCTGCCGGCAACGGTGGGTATTACAACCGTACGAACCATGAGAGCAGACGACGAGACAGTGGTGTCGAAGACTGTGGCAACACTTACCGAACCCACAGACTGCACCCACGTCAGCGGCAGCATGTCGTTACAGACGGTGCTGTCGAGCACCGTGTCGCGGTTCCAGTGAACAAAGAGAGAATAGTCAATCAAACTGTCACATCCTGCCGCATTGGCTATTGTCACCAGCGAGTGGCTCACACTATCAGGAAAAACTGTGCCGTTGAACAGTCTCGGCAGCAGGTTTTCGACAACCGTGTCAAGATAAGCCGTAGAGCTGCTGTGTCGCAAGGTGAGATGCAATGTGGTGGTGCTGTCGCAGCCAACAGCATTGGCAGACAGATGGGTTGCCACATCGCCTGGCTGTACATAGTCAGTGCCGTACCATACAAAATGGTCGCACTCGTCGGCAACGGTGTCGCCCGATGTCGTGGCTCGTACTTGCAGCTGCAGGGTACGCACACTGTCACAGCCGAGACTGGACACAAACTGACGCGGATAATCCCCGGCAAGAGTATAGGAGGTTCCCTCAAAGAGGTGGGCTTCATTGTCGCAAATGGACGCAGGAACGACAATATCGTATGTCGGATTGACATACAACGTGGTAGTCACGGTGCTGTCGGCGCCGCGGATGGTCAGCAGGCTGTCGACCACCGTGCCGGCGGCGGCAAATGTGTGCCCGTTGAAGAGCAGCGGCAATGCATCGTCGCACACCGTGGTATCGCGCAATGTGGTCTGGTTCCACCAAACCTTGAGGTTGTAGTCCAATACGCTGTCGCACCCCTGTGTGTTGGTGAGGTGAAATATCGAATCCGACACATCGCCGGTGAATGTGGTACCAAGATATTGATAGGGCAACTGGTTCTGCACCACGGTGTCGTTGTAGACCCCGGAGGTGCTGTTGCGAATATTCAGGTGCAGATATTCCGTGCTGTCGCAGCCCATGGCATTGGCGCCCACCATCAGCGACTCTTCTGCCGACTCGGCAAAGGTAGTTCCATGCCAAGTATAACTGTCGCATACATCAACCGAGATGTCGTGTGTCGAGGTGTCGAGAACCGTGAGGGTCAACGTCCTGACACTGTCGCATCCGGCAACCGTGGACAGGTTGGCGACATAGGTCGAGGCAGCAGTGTACTGCGTCCCCTCGAAACTGTAGCTCTGGTTGTTGCAAATCGTGGCTTGAAGGCTTATGTCGTATGTCGGGTTGACATGCAACGTCATGGTCACGGTGCTGTCGGCGCCCCCTGCTCCTTGGTACATGACTGACTGCACGCCTGCTGCCGGGAAAACGACACCGTTCCAATGCAGCGGCAAGGCGCTGGCGCACACCGTGCTGTCGATGGACGAGCCGACATTCCAATGCACGTAGAGCGAATAATCTATCAACGAGTCGCAGCCCATGGCATTGGTCAACACAATGGCTTCATGACTTACAGGGCCGCTGAAGGTGTGACCGTTGAAGGTAACCGGCAGCTGGTTTTCGACCACTGTATCCACTATGGTGCAGCTGCTCGCATGGTTGACCGTGAGGTGTAGGTTGAATGCGCTGTCGCACCCCACAGCCATGGACTTTATGACGCTGTAGTCGCCTGACACGGAAAAGGTCTGCCCATGGAACAGCACACTCTCGTCGCATGTCTCCATCGTCAGCTCCTCGGCCGAAGGGGCAAAGATATGCACCACGGCAGTAAGAGTGTCGCACCAGGCGGGATAACAGAGACCGTGCATCAACGCCACCACGGTATGGTCGCCTACGGAAGTGAAATGGTGGTTCAGTTCCATGCCCATATCCGTCTGCGGGACACCGTCAATGATCCAAAGCACCGTAGTGTCATTACCCGTCGTGCTGGTGGCGAAATGCACCGTGTCGGTCAAACAGATAGTCACCTCTTGGTTATGCGACTGGCTCTCTACCCCATTCACAATAAGTTCGTGTACCGGCGGTGCAAAACTATTGGCCTCGAGGAATACTCCACTGTCAAAACTGTTGTCGCCTACGTTGCATATCGTGATATGCATGTGGTATGTGGCACCGGGGACAATATCTGCCGAAGCGGTAAGTTTCACTGTATATCCGTCGTACTGTATTCCATCGCTTCCCGAAGGATTGGTGATGTAATAATCTGAATACTGTGCATAGCAGTCGCTGCCGGCATTGCTGCCCCATGACCCTTGGTTGACCGAGTTGATTGTCACCGGCACCCCATCGGGATTGGTTAATGTTACCGTACCGGGGATGATGGCCATATTGCGGTTCATCGTGCCTCCGTCAGGGGCAGGGCCGCTGATAAAGAAGGCGAAGATGTCATTGTAGTCGGAACAAACATATTCCGGATATTCCTCGGAGGCGAACACATAGTTGAACTCTACCGAACTGGCATTGCACACGAAGTCGAAGTCGAGAGTGGCGCATCCGTTGATGCTACCGGTGGCAAGCGGCTGTAGTTGGCTGTCGCTGTAATAGCCACATTGGTTAGAGGCACCGGACTGAGAGTTGGGACCCGGCGCGATGGAGATGCAGCCAGTGGTCATAACCACACCGCTCTGCATTGAAAGGCCAGAGAATCCGCCGGCTGAGAAGGTGCCAATCTGCTGCGACACTATATTGCCCACTATACCGTTGAACATGGCGTTGCTCACGGTAACACCACTACCCACCAGATTGGCATTCAAAAACGTTTCCAGCTGCTGACCCGTTGCAGGTGTAACTGTAATGTTTTGTGACCATGCGACACCGTTCGCCATGCAAATCAACATGGCAACCAAACGGATATATGATATCACACGACCCATAGGCGATTTTACTACTTTTAAAAACAGACCAAAAGCATCATAATCTGCATTTTAACCACATACTTGTAGTAATTGCATCACTGCAAATATACAATTTTTTTGGAAACTATATACTTGTTGACAATGTCGAAGAGTTTCTCCGTGAAAAAAAGCCGGGAACGTCTGGATAGTCCTCAATATCTTTAATTTTGATGCCGTCGTCGGCTACAGTGTGTGGATTCTCCCAGATCTCTGCGTTCAGAGTCGCCGAGGAGAGAATCTTACCAGCCGTAATGAATCCTCTGCATCATGGCATCACCAAAAAGCTGACCAAGGTTGCAATAAAAGACATTTGTTAAACATATGAATTATAGAGTCCATAAATATTGGGATTTCTACTGTCAACAGGTATATAAAAGCCTTTTTTCAATTATAAAGCACATCCACTCAACAAAAAACGCCTGGCATTTTCATGCACAGGCGTTCTGTTTTCCGAAGAGGATGTTTAAAAACCTGGTTTGCCGAGCAGACGGAACATGTTCTTCTTGTATGCCTCGACACCAGGCTGGTCAAAGGGATTCACCCCCAACGTGTAGCCACTTACACCACAGGCAAATTCAAAGAAGTAAATCATCTGTCCAAGGGTATATTCGTCAACACGGTCCACCTCTATCTCAATCACGGGCACACCGCCATAGACATGAGCTTCGATGGTGCCTTCGGCGGCACAATCGTTAATCTCGGTCAGACTCTTGCCACAGAGGTAATTGATACCGTCGAGGTTCTGCTCGTCATGCGGGACTGCAACGGCAGTGTTGGGGCGTTTCACACGGACCATGGTCTCCATCATCAGGCGCTCGCCCTCCTGCACATACTGGCCCATGGAATGCAAATCGGTGGTTATACTCAGGCTGTGCGGAAGCAATCCTTTGCCATTCTTGCCCTCGCTCTCGCCATAGAGCTGCTTCCACCATTCGGCCAGATAACGCAAATTGGGTTGGCAGCTGACAAGCATCTCCACCTTGATTCCCTTGCGATACAAGGCATTACGAACGGCTGCATAGAGCAAGGCTGGATTGTCGTCAAATGTGTCGCCCGAGAGGCAGCGTTTACGCATGTCGCGGGCACCGGCAAGAAGATTGTCGATGTCGTAACCAGCCATGGCAATGGGCAGCAATCCAACCGGCGTAAGCACAGAGAAGCGACCTCCAACATTGTCGGGGATGACATACATCGGATAGCCCTCCTGTTTGGCTATCTCGTGCAACGCACCACGGCGGGCATCGGTGATGGCCACTATGCGGCTCGCCGCCTCGTCGTGACCGTATTTTTTCTCCAAATGGGCCTTGACTATACGGAAGGCAACGGCGGGCTCGGTCGTGGTGCCGCTCTTGGAAATGACGGCAATACTGTAGTCCACATGGTCAAGCATTCCAAGCAACTGTGTGTAATAATCCTCGCCGAGAGTATGGCCTGCATAGACTATGTATGGGGCTTTGCCTTTCTGCATCGCCGCAAATTCGGACTGAAGGGCCTCGATGACCATTCTTGCCCCAAGGTACGAACCACCGATGCCTATAACCACCATCACGCTGCTTTTTGCAGCGAGCCGGGCCACATCCGATTTCAAGCTTGCGAGCATCGCCGAATCTATCTCCTCGGGAAGGTTCACCCAGCCGAGAAAATCGTTGCCAGCAGCGTCACCATTCAACAGGTGCTTTTTGGCCTCCCTTACTTCCGGCAGGAGAGCATCTATCTCATTTCTTGTGACATGGTTCGCTGCGTGCTTCACTCTGACGTTTAATGTTTCCATTTTGTTCATATTTGTTGATAATTTGTTGATTTTTTGCTGTCGTTTTACGATAGTTACAAAAAATTATCGTCTTGCAACTTCAATATTTTCACCTAATTAACGCAGACAGAAAAAAAATATTTTCTGCAAATGAAAAAATATTTGTACTTTTGCACCCAAATTGTTCAAACACTGAGTGTGTCTAATAGAAAAATAAATAAAATAAGTAAATCCATAAAATGATGAAAAAAGTATTCAAAATTTGCTTGATGGTGTCGCTGCTCGCGACTACTATGAGTGCTTTTGCACAGAACACCGGCAAACCTGAGTATCCTCACTACGGTTTCTGGAGCAACTGGTCGATTGGTGCCTCTCTTGACCTCAACAGCCAGGCCAACATGGGTGCCATCAGCTTCGGTGACAACTGGCGTACTTCGACCAACTTCGGTATGGACATCTTTGCCCAGCAGAAGTTGAACCACGCCTTTGACTGGCGCCTGCGTTTCGGTTTCCCCTCCTTCGGTTCGCCCCGCTACAGCACCGAGAAGGGCTACTGGATGGATCGCCATGCCACCATCACCCTCGACATTCTGTTCTCCCTCAACAACGCCATCAAGGGTTACGACCCTGATCGTCGCTTCAACCTCTACATCTTCGCCGGCGGTGGCCTTGGCCTCTCGATGAACGGCATGATGGACGACGGCGTGTTGTCTCAGCCTTACGATGACTACGGTGCCGTGGGTATCACCCTCGACGGCGGTCTCGGCATGAGCTATCGCTTTGGCGACGCCCACCACCTCTTCCTGGAGTACGGCTATGACGTCAACGGCGACGCTCCCTCGCCCAAGACCTTCTTCTCGGATGCCCTGCACCACACCAACCGTATTCTCCGCCTCGGTTACTACTACTGCTTCGGTGTCACCGCTGCCGACCAGGCCATCGCCGCCCAGAAGGCTATGCTGACCCAGGAGAACTTCGGCGCCCTCAACACCCAGGTCAACAACCTCGAAAGCCAGGTCGCCAACTCGCGCAACAACGAGAAGAAACTTGAGAACCGCATTGCCGAACTCGAGGATCAGCTCGCCCAGGCCATGGCTCAGCAGGGCAAGGACAACGGCAACAACGCCGCCAGCGACAGCCTGCAGGCCGTTATCGACCAGATCAAGGCCGACCAGCTCAACTTCTACGCCATGCCCTTCTCGGTGCAGTATGACGTCAACGATTGGCAGGTCAGCGACGAAGAGATGGATAAAGTCAAAGCCGTCGCCCGCGTGCTGAAAGACAATGGCGATGTGAAGATCATGGTTGTTGGTTTCGCCGACTACACTGGTTCCGACAGCTACAACATGAAGCTCTCCGAGAAGCGTGCCAACGAGGTCAAACGCCTCCTCGTCAAGAAGTATGGCATTGCTGAGGATCGCATCCAGACCGACTATAAGGGTAAGAGCGTTGCCTTCGGCGACATCCAGTACGCCCTCAACCGTCGCGTCAGTTTCTATCGTGTGATTGAATAGTTATTAGGTAAAAATAGAGCCAAATAAAAAGGGCCTTCCCGTTGGAAGGCCCTTTTTCATTTCGTCCATCCGTAAAGGTCCGGACAGTTCTCAATATCTTTGTTTTAATGCCGTCGGCAACAGCGGTGTGCGAGTACTCTCAGCTCCGTTTTCGGAGCCGTTGAGGGGAAAATCGTACCAGTCGTTACGAATCCTCCGCACCGGGCCCCACCAGGGGACGGCCAGAGGAAGTGCTTAGTCAATTCGCAGATATACTCGCGTTAATTGCAGACACTTTAATGTCAGCAGGCATATAAATCCCTTACTTATTATACTTATTATATAAATACTATTTAGATACAACCCTATACTCTACCCTGCGATTGCGACGACGTCCTTCAGCACTATCGTTGGATTCAATAGGTTTGCTCTCGCCAAAACCACGGTGGCTGATGCGACGAGCATCCACTCCCCGACCAATAAGATAGTCGGCCACCGCCTTTGCACGCGCCTCGGACAAGCGCTGATTAAACTCTACAGTACCTTGGTTGTCGGTATGGCCACGCAGCTCTATCACCATGCCGGGGTTCTCTTCCAGCAGTTCGCGCAACCGATGCAGCTCATTGTAGGACTGCGGCAACACCTTACTCTCTCCAGTCGCAAAGAACACATCCCACATCGTTATAATTTCATCCTTGACAGGGCTGGGGCGCATCTGAGCCACAACCGACTCGTCATCCAAAGGCAGCACGCTCACGTCATCAATATAATAATAAGCGCCGGGCAGAATGCTGTTGCCATTTTCTATACGGGTGACACGAGAACGGTTGAACGAAGCAAAGTTGCCTATGGTGAGAAATCTCTCTCCTCCGGATGCAACAATATCGCCAGACACCTCAACCCACACATTACTCTCTACTATAGCACTGTCGCCATCATAAACAACCTGTGGGGTGTAGAATGTCGCAATCGACTGGTTGCCTTGCAGATCATAGTCTGTGGATTCACGGTGCATCAACAAGTCCCACGTGGTATCGGAAATACGATCCGGAGTCAGAAAAGCCCCCAAAGGAGCAACTGCATAGGGTGACTTCTCAGCCAAACTAACCCAGAAACTGACACGGTAATGCCGGCCAGCCACCAAAGGTTGCCGCAATTCGGTCTGCAGATATTCCCGATAGTGCTCCTGGGAGCAGTATATACCACAGTAAGCCAGACCTGTACGGGCATTTTGAACCCCCATCTTGTTGCGGGGAACCTGGCACTCACGTCCACCGCAGGCATTGAAATAGTCGCTACTGCCGGCAGTTGGTTGCCACCATGCATCCACCGCGGTCATCACCCCCAATGCATCGATACGTTCTGGACAACGGGAATACTCCTCAAATGACGGATTATACACCATGTTATCAAGCGCTTGCGCCATTAACCCAGTGTATCTTACAAGCATCAACAAGGATGCAAATGTTATCCAGCGACGTATCATTGCTTTTCGACAGTACGCATCATACTTGCCCACAGTAGGTTGGCCGTACGATCCCAACTGAATTTCTTACGTTGGACAATACCCTTTTCTATTAATTCTTCACGAATTCTATTATCACGCAATTTATTGATAGCATGTACTATATCATCAGATGACGAGGGATCAATATATATTACGGCGTCGCCTCCCACTTCGGGCATTGACGTTGTATGGGAGCATATAACCGCTGTTTCGGCATACATTGCCTCCAGAATAGGTATGCCAAACCCCTCAAAGTATGATGGATATACCAAAGCTTCGGCTGCCGATACAAGTCCCGAAAGGTCGTCAGGCGACACGTGTCCAGGCATGATGACATCGCCTCGATGATCCATACCGTTATATGCTGTTTCCAATTCATCACGCCACCACACACGGCTGCCCACTACAACCAGTTTTAAGTCATCCGGCACCATGCTCTTTACCTTATCGAACGCTATAAGAAGATTGGCCAGATTCTTACGTTTGAGGATAGTGCTGACAAAAATGATATATGGGGCACCGCCTGTATAGCGTTCCCTCACGGCACGCTTTTCCTCGTCCGTGTGCCGGCGGTATCTCTCATGAGCGCCATCATAGACAACATCGACAAGCGATGCGTCAATACCGTATGTGGAAACGATGTCTTGCTTCGAATACTCCGACACAGTTGCTATGCGAGTGGCTGCGTGGGCAAATCGAGGGAAGAAACGCGTCATGTAACGCTGGTGTGACGGTTTCAAGTTGTCGGACGAGTGTTCAAAATTCAGGTCATGAATTACACAGAGCGTCGGAACGCAGGGATGCAGGGGCATCATGCCGTCGGGCGACAAAAAAAGCTCTATTTTGTATCGACGGAGTGCCAGTGGCACCGCCCATTCGAAAAACATGTACCACAGCACCGGATGACGTGCCTGCGGACACAGTACCACGGGCACAACATTAGAAGCGTAAATAAATTCAATGTCTGGTTTACGATCAAACAAAAAATAGAACGTGTGTTCTGGATGGCTTATAACGATACGGCGCATTGCTTCGGCCGTGAACCATCCGATACCGTCCATCTTGCCTTTCAACAGCAACCTTGTATTTACCGCTATTCGCATAGGAGGTTAGCACGAATGGATGGTCTCGTCGATCACACGAGGGAAGTGTTCTTTCTCCAAAAGATGGATTTTAGCCGCAAGAGTATCTGGGGTATCGGCGGGCGTGACATTGCAACGTGCCTGGAACAACGTGGTTCCACGGTCATAATTGCCATCTACAATATGAATCGTGATGCCGCTTTCATTCTCATGGGCGGCAACAACCGCCTCGTGAACATGGTGACCGTACATGCCTTTCCCTCCATATTTAGGCAGCAGCGCCGGATGGATGTTGATTATCCGGTTAGGAAAAGCCTGCAGCATTGTTTCCGGGACAAGCCATAGGAAACCGGCCAGGATAACCCAATCGGCCTGTTTATGGCGCAAGTATTCAAGCACGGCACCATTTTCGTAGAAATCCTTACGACCGAAATAGCGAGCCTCAATACCAAGGTTGCGTGCACGCTCAGCAATGTATGCATCGCGCACATTATAAATAATACAGCACACCTCAACATCAGCACGCCCTGCGAAATACTCACTGATTTGCTGCGCGTTAGTACCATTACCGGACCCGAGGATTGCCAGTCTGATTACTTTGTCCATATCATTAATGATTGTTCGTTTCGAAAGTGCAAAGATACAAATTAAATAACACATGCGATAAAAATAATGGCAAAAAAGACAAAAATGGCTATTCCCCGAATCGAAAAACGATGTATCACATGAAATACTGTTAAAATTTTTTAAAATATACCTACTTTTATATCAACATATTAAGAGATGCCATGTTCTGACAAATGTTAAATATTGTTGCCATGTCAGAAAAATTTCGTTTCTTTGCATTCGATTTTAACTTTAAAATTTGAAGAAAATGTCAGAAATTGCAACTAAAGTTATCAGCATCATCACCGACAAACTGGGTGTTGAAGAGAGTCAGGTTGTTCCCGAGGCCAGCTTCACCAATGATCTGGGCGCCGATTCGCTTGACACCGTTGAGCTGATTATGGAGCTTGAGAAGGAGTTCGATCTTTCTATTCCCGACGAAGAGGCCGAGAAGATTGTCACCGTTGGCGACGCCATCGCTTTTATCGAAAACGCAAAGAAGTAACCCTTCTTTTCCCGCTGAAATGCTGAAATGATGGGGTACGGCAAAACCGGATTCCACCATTTCAGTGTTTTCAGCCACCAAGAAAAACAACAATTACCACATCAAGTCCCCCTATGGTGTTGAAGAGAGTTGTTGTGACTGGATTGGGCGCTCTTACCCCAATTGGAAACAACGTCACCGAGTTGTGGGAAGGTCTTGTGTCCGGCAGAAGCGGCGCAGGGCCTATCACCCATTTTGACGCATCAAAATTCAAAAGCCAGATAGCAGCGGAACTCAAGAGTTTCGATGCACTGAATTATTTTGATAAAAAAGAGATGCGACTGCTCGACGGCTACACCGTTTACGGCTTGATTACCGTCGATGAAGCCATACGCGACGCCGCAATGGCCGACAGCGACATCGACAAATCCCGTTTCGGCGTGATATGGGGTTCTGGCATGGGCGGAGTCACATCACTCCAGAACGAGATTATCGAATATGCAACCAATGGCCGCGTGCCGCGTTTCAGCCCATACTGGGTGCCAAAAGTCATTACCGACATCTGCGCCGGTCAAATAGCCATCCGCCACGGGCTGCGCGGTCCGAATTACTGCACCGTTGCCGCATGCGCCTCGTCGGCCGCCGCCATCTGCGATGCTTTCAACTTGATTCGCCTCGGGAAAGCCGACGCCATGATTGCCGGAGGCTCTGAATGCGCAGTCACCGAGGTGGGTATTGGCGGATTTGGCAACATGCGAGCCTTGTCGACACGCAACGACGACCCTCAGACCGCCTCGCGTCCTTTTGATCGAGACCGCGACGGCTTTGTCCTCGGAGAAGGGTCTGGCGCGCTCATACTCGAAGAGCGGGAACATGCCATTGCTCGCGGAGCAAAAATCTATGCTGAACTGGCAGGAACCGGTCTCTCTGCCGATGCATATCACATCACAGCCTCCCACCCCGACGGATTGGGAGTTATCGACGCGATGCGTCAGGCTGTCGAAGAGGCTGGTATGGCACTGACCGACGTAGACCATATCAACACCCATGGCACGTCAACACCTATAGGCGACATCTCTGAGCCTAAGGCCATTATAGGTCTCTTTGGGGATCATGCCTATAAGATGGCCATCAATTCCACCAAGTCAATGACAGGCCACCTGCTGGGAGCCGCTGGGGCTGTAGAAGCCATAGCGACTATCTTGACTATCAAAAACGGTGTTGTGCCTCCAACTATCAACCATTTCAACGACGACCCACAGATTCCGTCACTCGACTTTACATTTAACCATGCGAGTCGCCGCGAAGTCAACTTCGCCATCAGTAACGCTTTCGGTTTTGGCGGACACAATGTGTGTCTGGCCTTCAGAAAACATTAATACCTGTGCCGTTGTTCTGCAAGAAAAAAGAGAGGCCCGAGTTCTACCGCTTCTTCAAGAACGTTCTGGGCTTTACGCCTCGCAGGACCGAATTATACCATACCGCATTCATTCATCGGTCACTTTCGGCAACATTTGAAGGACACCGCATAAACAACGAGCGTCTTGAATACCTCGGCGACGCAGTTCTGGGCGCTGTGGTAGCAGAATTCCTTTACAAAAAATATCCTTTAAGAGGAGAAGGGTTCCTAACAGAAATGCGCTCAAAGATAGTCAGTCGTAAAAGCCTCGGCCAATTGGCAATAAAAATAGGTCTCATAGAACTTATAGAACACCAACCTGGCGCCGAAGGCTCATTCAAATCGATTGGCGGCGATGCATTCGAAGCACTCATCGGCGCCATTTACATTGAGCGCGGATATCGCTTCACACGCCGTATCATAGTAGACAAGCTCCTCTGCACCTATATCGACGTCGATGCCGTGGCACAGACAGACTGGAACTTTAAGAGCAAACTCATCGACTGGGGACAGAAAAACCACAAGAAGGTGACATTTGAAATAATCAACACCTATATGCACTCACATTCAAGTCGCCGTGAGTACGAATGCCGGGTAAACATCGACGGCCAACCGCAACAGTCAGCCATCGAATATACCATAAAGGCTGCAGAACAACTGGCTGCAGAAAAGACCTACAAGGCTATCCAGGCTTCCGAACCAGCCAAAGACAAGTAATTCCCTGCACCATCAAAACTTGCATCGCAACTGGACAAACCACGTCTGGCGTAGTGGGCCTTCTGTCTGGGCTACACCACTGCCAATGCTCTCTTGGCCTGGATAATAAAAGACAGCATATTTTACAGCCGCAGCAAGCCAACGGCATACATCATACCGCAGCACCATACTGCTTCTCAACCCACGACCATTGAGCATGGGCATACTCCATGCATACTGCAGGTTGCCTTCACTAAGGTACAGACGGGCATAGTAGCCATCAACATCGAACCATGTCAACGCAGCAGTGACTTGTAACGGACCATGCATATAACGCGCCGACTGCGATACCAGCCATCCATGCTGCATCTCTTTGCTGCCGGGTTCGAATAGTGCGTACACCCCCTTAAGCATTAGCCTAAAGTCGCCAATCTCGGATATCAACTCAGATTGCACCTGATGACGCACTGTTTCTTCCTTCAAGTAAAGTGTACTGTCTATATTGGGAATGTTGCGCTCTTTCTGTCGGTAGGCGTAACGCACGACTGCATGCAAATTGTTTCCCAAACCACGCTCCATCCGAAACCTGAACCATGTGCCTGACGACGGACTATATGCACCATATCTAAGTGAAGGGAAAGCATGCAAATCGGCGCTGGCAACAAGTTGAATACCTAATGGCAGCAGAGTACGTGCCTCAAAGGTCAACCCCCGCTCTCCCTGGATGGTGCCGATAGCGTAACCTTGTGCATGTAAATTGTGGTAGAGAGGGTCATAATATCGATAGCTGACGCCAAAGGCGGTTGACCCAGAGACATCAAGTGTGGCACCTGCTATGGCTGCCGGCTTCCCTTCCGACGACAGAGATGCCTCGCCGTAGAGCATCAGACGGCGGTAACGATATACGGCATCGATTCCAAAATTTGCCAGGCGGGCACCACGGAAATAATTCTGATTATACACATAGTCACGTACTGCAGCAATGGAATCGAGCGAAGTGAACGCACCAGTCAATCCTACAATCAGATTGCCACGGCGATAGTCCACATGACCTCCGAGGAGTGTCTCTCCTTCTACCCGAGAGGCAAACGCCGAAAGACGGACGCCGGCACCAACATTTACCGTGGCAGCAACACCTTCTTGATACCCTTCCTCGTAAAAGGCTGACGCCTGACGCACACCACTGCCGAACCGTATAGTGGACTGTCCCAATAGGTTAAACGGAGCAAGTCCAGACCACAACGTCAATCCCTGCCCAAATTGCAGATTATAACGACCTACCACAAGGCACTCCAACTTTCCAATATCCGATAGTATGAGGTGATAGCCGTAATAGTTGCCTTTACCCCATGGTTCGGCAGGGTCTTTGTCAGCAACCAGACGCACTTTAAGATGATTACGGTAATTGTAATTATAGCATAAGAGAGACCGCAGATTGTCACCCGAATACGTACTGTCACGGTAGCCTGCCGCCTGTTCTATCGTGCCGCCAATACCAGTAACCAACGTATGGCGACCTTCCCACCAACGCCATTTTTTATCTTCGTCATAAGGCTCTGCCTTGGTTGTATATAAAAGTATGGAACGCGTGATACTGTCAAAACCAGGTATGAAGGCCAGCTCTTTTAGCGACAACAGCTGACCATGGAGGGTGATGTAGTTGCGCAAAGCTTTCAACTGGAACGGACTGACAAACGGCAACTCGGCAACTGCAGCCGAGTCGTTGATATTTATTGGAGCATCCATGTAATGCTTAAGGATATCGCTCATCTCTGCAGCGACATCCTCGCTTCCATCTTCCAACAACCAGTCTTCAATGGATTCTTCCACCTGAGCAAACAAGGGTATCGGCAAAAAAAGCAGCAACAGTATGAACCAACGTTTCAGAAACATACAGAAAGTGTTGTGTGTGGAGTGATTCCCAACCATTGGTGAACTTCCGCAGCAATGTCAATGCAAAAATGGCCATAACGAAAACCAAGACCGAACGTACCTATGATAGGAACTGTCGAGAGACCTGCACGGAAGAAAAATGGGCCGCGGTGGTTGTATTCCATACCAAAACGTACACGAGGCCGATCCTCCATTTCGCCTTCCAGCACAGTTAGCATACCCACCACCGGACGATACTGTACCTGCAGCCGAGCTCGCCATTTGTTATATCTGCCCCATGGATATGAACCTGCCACCAACGCCAACCTTGCATGACTCCCGACAACGAATTCTGAATATACAGCAGCAGCAAGCCAATGTTGAGGTTCATACCATGGGTCCGACGTGCCGACATTCAAATATTTTCCTCCCACACCAACAAGAAACCTCGATAGCGGGCGAATGGCATATGCCACCATTGCCTGCTGTTCATGGTAATCAATGTTACCATGATGAAGATACGATGCCATGGCCACACCCACTTTGCCTGTTGGCCAAACGAGCGACAGACGCTTATCTGCCATACCGGCCACCATAAAATCCTGACGGTAACTGACGGCGACATGTCGCGTATCCGTGTCGAACAAATAAGTACCACCAAGGGCACTGCTCCGAGCATCACATGGTGGCATAGAAAATTGAGCCGCCGCTGCCAACGGAAGCAAAAAAAGAATGAGCACCAGCGCGGCAAGAGGTCGCATCGCCTTACTCACTTTCCACTTGCGCTTCGGTCTTGCCAAAACGACGCTGACGGCGTTGGAAATCAAGCACGGCGGCAAAGAAATCCTCATGGCGGAAGTCTGGCCACAGTTGATCGCTAAAATACATTTCGGTGTAAGCAATCTGCCACAACAGGAAGTTTGAAATACGCAATTCTCCACCAGTACGAATCAACAAGTCAGGATCGGGATAATCACGTGTGGCGAGATAACGGCGAAGTGTCTCTTCATCAATCGCGTCACTGTCTAGTCTCTCCTTGCATATCTGCTTCAATGCCTCGGCAATCTCCCAGCGCGAACTGTAGCTCAACGCCAAGATAAGCGTGGTACCCTTGTTGCCCGAGGTCCTCTCGATGCAGCCTTGCAGAACATTGCGTGAACGCTCAGGTATACGCTGCATGTCGCCGATGGCATGCAAACGGACATTGTTGTCCATCAATGTCTTCGTTTCATTGTGCACAGCTTTGATCAGCAATTCCATTAGACCGTCAACCTCTTCTTTAGGACGATTCCAGTTCTCTGTACTGAATGTATAAAGCGTGAGGTAGCGAACTCCAAGCTGCACGGCAGCCTCAACGGCAGCACGCACCGCTTCAATGGCATTGTTGTGTCCAAACAGCCGTTCATGCTTTTGTTTCATTGCCCAACGGCCATTTCCATCCATAATAATAGCCACATGCTCAGGCACACGGCTGCGATCTATCTGTTCAAGTGTTGTCATATCGTGTTATAGTTTGCATCTTTTCGACCGTGTCCAACCAAGCAAAGTCTCAAGGCTGACACCGATTGATATATGGAAACAGGCATACCAGTCTTTAAGCGACTCGTCGCCGCGCTTAATGCCTGAAGCATTTACATAACCTTCCTGGACTTCGTCGCTTCGATCGGCCAATTGAGCCGCCATCTCACCGTCACCATCAATGGCCAGTAACACATCACCGTCGACATAAGTCGTACTGACATCGTCTAAATAATCGGTCCATGTTTTGCGAAAACCGTATTCAGCAGTGAGCGAGAAGCTCTTGCCCATTCGCAATTTGACCCCCACCCCGAATGGCATACAAAGTTGTGTGAGCGCGTAGGGACGGCGGTCTTTGTATTGGGGAGTACCCTGCCCCTCAGTGCTCAACGGCTGCAAAGGCACCCACACCTCGTTGCCAGACCCATCAAAATATGCCGCCTCTGGATTGAAATGGAATGCTCCTATGCCACCAAAAATATATGGTGTCCATATACTTTCCGTGGCACCCGGGCCAAAGGGACGGAAGTTGAATTCCGCCATGACCACACCTTCAATGATATGACTGCGAAAACTCAAATTGCGAAGCTCTATATAATCATGCTTACAAGAAACATTTCCATAGTTGGCTTCAAGCCTTAACGCCCATCGGTTATCCAGTCGACTGCGCAAACCCGCACCAAAAGCCACATGCGGTGTTCCAAAGGCACTTTGGTTATTCAGGTCACCAATATAATTCATGCCGCCGACTGCCAATGTCAACTCGCTACGACCTATAAAGTCATCGCGTTGTGCCGAAACTGAAGTCGCCACAATGAAAAAAAACAGTGATATGAATACTTTTCTACTCAATTTTCTTCCATTTGATTGAGCGGCAGATGCCGTCGACCTGCATCAGATAGTCGCGTTTGTCAAAACGTGGGCAATACACATAGCCTATAAGCTCCACGACCTGTGTACCATCGGGAGAAAGAAGCGTGTAACTAACAAATGGGCCACCCATGAAGTCACCAAAAAGACGCCACAAACCACGAGTCTCAATGCAATATTCAGACCCTTCAAAATCAACTTTACGACTCGTGAGGGGCACCCGTCGCTCGGTGCCCATATAGCTACCGTCAGCCGGACCAGGCACCTCGCGACGCATAAGCGTATCGAGCCGATTGTATATCTTTGCAGTGTCAAACAGACTCTTGTCACGATATGGCATCATATTTACCAAAATTCCAAGGCCAAAATCTTTTGTCTCTTTGCGAAGCCATACAAAATCGCCATCTTCCTTGGCCCATGAGAACTCTTTTGGCAGCGACAACATAAACCCGCATTTATCCTGTACCCGCTGCATCAACTCAACATTGCGATCCTTATAAAAGGCATTGTCCATACGGCGGTATTCGTCCCGATATATCTCCTCTATGATACGGTCGGCATGACGTCGGAGCAGATCGCACAGCGATGCCTCATCTGCCGCAGCTATGTCAATTACCGTCTGAGGCTCAGCCCACTGGTCATGGTGTATGTACAGTTTGTTTGGATTTCCGCTCTTGACATCACAGATGATAATATTGCGATGCATCTTGAACATGTGCGTCTTGTGCAACGACGACAGAGGCACGTTGACGACATCGAACCGAGACTCGGCTTGCGGCAACCCATCCTGCGGCGACCGTAAGACGGAGTCTATCAATGCCTTGGTAGCGCCTGTATATTGCCCTTGATCGGCAGCCACAAGTACCTCGCAGGTTTTTCCGCTCGAACTGCGCTTGTTCAACGCCTTGTTTTCTGGACTGTTACATGCCGCCAATATTAACACGGCTGCCAACATTAATGATACCCGTTTCATAATTTCTTGGTTTTATTGGTATTCCATTTATGATATTCCACTATCGCCTGTTCTATAGGTGTCTCCTTCAAACTCAGCGCATTAACTGCGCTGCCATTGTCATAATATTCACGCACCATCAATTGACGCACGTTGCGCGTGGAGAGTTCGGTACGAATCCCCATGGATCTTAATATGTCACCAGCCAGCCCAGCGACAGAAAGCACCCAGTCAGGCAATGTCAACACATTTTGACGGTAACCCATAGTGCGTGCCTGCAACTCATATAGGTCTTTTATGCCGATACAAGCATGGCTGTTAACCACTAAATACCGGGCACCATTGACACCCTGCGACAACGCATTAACCATTGCCTGCGCCACGTCCTGAACCGCCACAAATGCCTTGCCGCCTTGCGGCGCCACCATCAATCGGCGGCGATAGGCTGCCGAAAGCATACGCCCCGACGAAGGTTTCACATCCCATGCTCCTATCATAAATCCAGGGTTTACAACCACTACATGCCAATCAGAATGATTGCGCGCTGCATCGAGAACCACAAGTTCACCCTCACGCTTGCTGTCTGCATAATAACTCCCCTTAAACGGCGGTTGCATAGGAGCAGTCTCGTCGGCGGGATGTCCTGAACAACCATATCCTATGGTGTTTGCCGTAGAGGTATGCACCAACACTTTGATTCCGGAATCCTCCATCAGACGCACCACCAACTCGCACAAATCACGATTCACAGCATTATAATCTTCCCTCCTGAGCATAGACATGTCTGTCATTCCTGCACAGTTGATCACTGCCTCACAACCGTCGGCTGCACCACGCAACGTATTGTAGTCGAAGGGAGAACCAACCACTAATCGCCAATCCCCCTCCATACATATTCCGTCGGCACGTCGCACCAGTGCAGTCACCTCGTGTCCTTCGGCCGCCAGTCGATCCAACACGTTGTGTCCCAACAAACCCGTTGCACCAAGAAGCAGGACTTTCATGTTAAAAATAACGTAACTAAAGCATCTTTATTGTTTCTTTTTCCCCGTTTCAACTATTTTTCATATCTTTGCGGTGTGAAGAGTTCACAAAGGGGTGCTTTTATGTTGCACGTCTATTGAATTTTAGACGCATAAACAGCTGAGAACAGACCCTCAAAACTTGATCGGGATAATGCCCGCGTAAGGAAAAAGACTATGGTAAAACACAACATTAGCTGTGGCCGCTATCGTTTTTATAAGGCCACCCGCAGCAGCCGCCAGCAGATGATAGCCTGCGTGGTTTTCGGCATTTCAATTTTCAACTTTCAACCTTCAACTTTAAAGGCTCAGGACACAGTCCGCAAGCTCGACGAGGTCATTATTCAAGATGCGCGCGTAAGCAACAAGACTCCGCTCACCACTAGCACCTTGGGCCGCGAGCAGCTCGACGAGGCCCGCACCGAGCTGTCGGTGCCCTACATGCTGGAGACCCAGCCCTCGGTGGTGGCCAGCGGTGAAAACGGCACCATCGGTGGCACCTACATCCGCATCCGTGGTGTGGAGCCCAACCGCATCAACGTGAACCTCAACGGCATCACGCTCAACGACCCTGAGAGCCAGCAGGTATTCTGGTACAATATACCCAACCTGGGCGGCATGTCGCAGAGCATGCAGATACAGCGCGGTATGGGTGCCTCGACGGGTGGCAGCTCGGCCATGGGCGCCGCCATCAACATGCAGACCCTCAATGCCCGCGACAAGGCCTACGGCATGGCCGACATCGCCTACGGCTCGTGGAACACACGTCAATATGGTGTCAGCGCCGGTACTGGCATCATGAAGAGCGGACTGAGTTTCGACTTCGCATACAGCGGACTGACCAGCGACGGCTTCGTGCGCAGCTGGGGCACCGACCAGCAGAGCTTCTTCGGCAGCGCCTCGTGGTACGGCAAGCGCACCCTCATCAAACTGCTCACTATCATCGGCAACCAGAAGACGGGCATAGCCTGGAACGGTGCCTATCCCGAGCAGCTTGATGCCGACCCCACCTACAACTCGGCCGGTGAGTACGACATGGATGGCCGCACCATGTACTACGACAATGAGACTGACAACTACTGGCAGCGCCACTACCAGCTTTATGTATCGCACCTGCTTAACGACCACTGGAGCCTCAAGGGCGCCTTCGACTTCATGCACGGTGGCGGCTACTATGAGCAGTATATGACGGCCTGGAGCGGCTATGTGCCTGCACCGTTCGCCTATTTGAGCGACGTGGTGTTCCAGAAGCGCATGGACAACTACACCTACACTGGCAATGCCGCTGTCAACTATAACGGCGACAAACTCACCTTCTCGCTGGGCGATAATATTATCTATTACGATGGCCTGCAGTATGGCGACGTCATCTGGTATCGCGATACCGCGATGCACTACGACCTACCTTACCGCTGGTACGAAAACAATAGCGCCAAGCTCGACAACTCAGTCTATGCCAAGGCCACCTACGACTTCAACGACAACCTGAACGCCTACGCCGACCTGCAGCTGCGCATGGTCAACTACCGAATCTACGGCAACAGCGACGACGTGCTGGCCGGTACCGCCCGCGATGGTGCCTTCGACTTCACCAACAATTATCTCTTCTTCAATCCCAAGCTGGGCGTCAACTACCGCATTAACAGCAATCAGCGCGTCTATTTCGTAGCCGGCATAAACAGCCGCGAACCCGTGCGGTTCGACATAATGAGCGCCTATGCCAACAACGACACCATTAAGCCCGAGACCATGCTCGACCTTGAGCTGGGCTACCAGATCGCCCACAAACGCTGGGCCTTCAACGCCAACCTCTACGCCATGCTCTACAAGGACCAGATGACCCCCAACGGCGACGTACTCACCGGCTACGCCCTGATGGAGAACGTCGACAAGAGTTACCGCCTCGGCATCGAGCTGGAGGGCGGCTACAAGATTGCCGACTGGTTCCGCATGGACGCCAACCTGACACTGAGCATGAACAAGGTGCTTGACCTGACCTACTTCGTGTTCGAAACAGGCGACACCGTACAGACAGCCGTCACCGGCACCACCGACCTGGCCCTCTCGCCCTCGGTTGTGGGTGCCGCCATCGCCACCTTCACTCCCTTCAAGGACGCCAAACTGCAGCTCATAGGCAAATACGTAGGCAAGCAGTATGCCGACAACACCAGCCGCGAGTGCTACGCCATCGACCCCTACTTCCTTCTCAACGTCAAGGCCAGCTACACCTGGCACCTCAAGGGCACCAACGAGATCGAGGCCCAGCTGGTGGTCAACAACGTGCTCAACCACAATTACCGCCTCCATGCTTGGGCAGGCGATTGGGTTGACAACTTTACAACCCCCGGCACCAACTACTACATCCACGACCGCACCTTCCTACAGCAGCCCGGCATCAACTTCATGGGCCGCATAATCTACCGCTTCTAGTCGACTAACACGTTAACGCATTAACGCATTGAATATTCTCGACATCGTCGGCGCAGCCATCGGCCTGGTCTTTGTATTCAGCGAGTATAAGGCCAGCCGATGGCTTTGGCCGTCGAGTTTGTTGATGGCTGCCTTCTATGCTGTTATCAACTTCCGCATTGGATGGTATGCCAACATGAGCATCTGCATCTATGACTTCCTTATTTCCATATATGGCTTGATGGTGTGGCGTGGACTGATTCAAAGCAAGGAGAAGGCAGAACGGCCTATTGCCTCCTGTCCTGGGAGGTTCTGGCCATGGCTCATCGCCGCCACGATGGTGTTGACCCTCGTGTTCCGATGGCTGCTGGGCATGCTGGGCGAAAGCAACCTGCCGTGGCTCGACGGCCTGTCGGCCGCGCTTGGCATCGTAGGCATGTGGATGCTCTCGCAGAAATACTGGCAGCAGTGGATATTCTGGCTCGTCAGCGAACCGATATTGGTATATATCTACATACGTACCGGATACGCTGCCTCGGCGGTGATGTATGCCGTCTACGAGGTGTTCTGCATCATGGGTATAATAAGATGGAAAAGACTAAGCATATAGTGATACTGGCGGCGGGCAACTTCCCCACGCACCCTGTGCCTTTGCTGGCACTCCGCAAGGCGGACTTTATTGTGTGCTGCGACAGCGCCTATGGGGCAATTAAAAATGAGGTATTAGGAATTGGGAATTATGTCGTCGTTGGTGACGGGGATTCGTTGTCCGAGGCAGATAAAGCCACTCTTGGCAGCCGCTGGATTGAGGTTGACGAACAGGACTACAATGACCTCCACAAAGCCATGCAATGGGCCACCAACAACTTCCAACTTCCAACTTCCAACTTCCAACTTTTAGGTGCCACCGGACGCCGAGAAGACCATACCCTTGGCAACATCAGCTACTTGGTTACTTTTGCCGAAGAATATCCTAATGCCAATATAGAGATGTTGACTGATTATGGTCGCTTTTTATCCATGACCGGCAGACGCACCTTTGCATGCTTCCCGCGCCAACAAGTCAGCATCTTTACTATGGATCCAGACAAGTCCATCTACAGCACCGGCCTCCGCTGGCCGCTCGACGGCTTCCATGCACGCCGCTGGTGGCAGGCCTCGCTAAACGAAGCACTTGGCACAGAATTCTCGCTCCGCACCGAAGGCCATCTCGTAGTCTTCCAGACCTACGAGGCTAAAGAACGCCTATTGTAGTAGTTTGCCAGTGCTATTGCATCAGCTTCAGCAGGTCCTGGCCAATGTCGCGACGATAGTAGCGTGCATCCCAGTCGATGGTGTGGACACGCTGATAGCTCTTCAACAATGCTTCGGGCAGAGTGTCTGCCAAAGCAGTGGCACAGAGTACACGACCACCGTTGGTGAGCAGGCGGCCATCGTCGCCAAGCTTAGTACCGCAATGGAAAATCTGCACATCGGCAGCATCGTCGCCAAGCGTAATCTTTTTGCCTTTCTCGTAGCTTTCGGGGTAACCGCCGGCTACCATCATGACACAAGCTGCCGTGCGGGAATCGACACTTAATGTGCAACGATCCAGTGTACCTCTGGCTGTGTTTTCAAAAAGCTCCACCATATCGCTCTTGATACGCGGGAAGACACTCTCGGTCTCTGGGTCACCCATACGCACATTGTATTCTATGACATAGGGATCGCCTCCACAGTTCATAAGTCCCACAAAAATAAATCCATGGTAGTCTATCTTCTCGTCACGCAGTCCGCGTACGGTTGGCTTTACTATGCGCTCCTCAACTTTCTTCATAAACTCTTTGTCGGCAAACGGCACAGGACTAATGGAGCCCATACCGCCGGTGTTGAGGCCAGTATCACCTTCTCCGATACGCTTGTAATCCTTAGCCGCAGGCAGCATCAGATAATGACTGCCGTCAGTGAGCACAAAGACACTGAGTTCTATGCCACTGAGGTATTCCTCAATGACCACGCTGGCACTGGCGGAGCCGAATTTGCCTCCAAGCATCTCGGCCAGATGGGCCTTGGCGGTAGCGAGGTCATCCTCTATAAGCACGCCCTTGCCTGCCGCTAAACCATCGGCTTTGAGCACATATGGTGCCTGCAAACTGTCAAGGAAAGCCTTGCCCTCGTCAAGAGTGTCAACGGTGAAAGTCTGATAACGTGCAGTCGGAATGCCGTGTCGTTGCATAAAAGACTTGGCATAGTCCTTGCTGCCCTCAAGCATGGCACCGGCACGACTGGGGCCGACGACCAAGACATTCTTCAAGGCGGGTTCCTGGGCGAAATGGTCAGCAATGCCGCCAACCAGCGGCGCCTCAGGGCCAACGACAAGCATATCAATATTATGGTCAGTGACAAAATTGCCCACGGCATCAAAATCTTCGGTGTTAAGTTTCACATTCTCTCCCACCTCAGCGGTGCCGGCATTGCCAGGAGCAATATAGAGCCGCGTACAACGTGGACTCTGGACTATTTTACATGCTATGGCGTGTTCACGACCGCCGGAACCAATCAGAAGAATATTCATTGCCAATTATTTATGTTCTACTATTTTTTTATCTATGACTGCAAAAATACATTTTTTTTTCTTGCCAAAAGAAAAAAAATTAAAGTAACTCAAAAAAGCTTCTTGGCCAACAGCACCTGCCAACCTGAATTCTTGTTTTTTTATAGACATACAATAAAAAATACAGAAGGCCGTTATTGCATTTAATGCGTAAATTGTGGCTCATAGTGTTGCTCGCCGTCACAATGCCATTGACGGTCGCAGCGCAGCAAGGTGGCTGCACACTGACAATGCCAGTTCACGAGGCATTCGACAGTTACGGCATAGGCAGCGAAGCTGTCCCTACCTGCTGGTATGTAACACGCAATTATGACCTTGGCTATGCTCCACACCTCGACGGTAGCCGCCACCACAGCGGCACCGCATCGTTAGTGCTTTATCCTGGCACCTTGGCCGAGAGTCACTACAGCATGGCCATCGCACCAGAAATTAACAATCTCGCCACCCTTGAAGGTGTGCACCTTCGCTTTCAGTTGTTTTCACCTTCTACCGCCTCTCGCCTTGAAGTGGGACTCTGCGAAGACACCAACCGCGTAGGACGAGCATTTGTGGCATTGGACACTCTGCACGTTGACCAAGGTAACCGTTGGCAGGAGGTAGTCGTTGACCTAAGCCGTTACACCGGCATAGGACGCCGCATAGCCTTCCGAATGCAACGCGCACTGCAGAACACGAACGATGAATGCTATATCGACGACATAAGCATCGAGACTTGCGGCACCACAACACCATGGGCGAACCACATAGGCAGCACCACCGTGACCCTCAATTTCGAATCATTCGGCATAGGCATTGTGGAAGTAAGCTATGGCGATACCCTTATTAGTCCCGCAGCAAGCCCGCTGACGCTCACAGGTCTGATTCCCGATAGCGAATATCTGTTCCACGTTGGCTGCGCCGGCACTAACGGCACCGAACTGGCAGTTCGTACCTTGGAGGGAGCCGGCATGACAGTGGCATACTATGAGAACTTCGATGCGGTGGACAGCGTGATACCACGCCACTGGCAACGGCCAACGGCCAACAAACCGCAGGTGATTTTAGGTGCACTGCGGATGACACCAACCGAGGGCGACAGCTGCATAGCCGTGCTGCCTCTGCCATCCAATGCCACTGTGAACGAACTAACTATGTCGTTTACCCTCACCGGTAGCGGCACCGCCCGCTTGATTGTGGGCGCCATGGAATATGCAAACGAACCAGAGAGTTTTACTGCTATCGACACTATCGTACCGGACGGTTTGCGGCACATAGTGCCACTGACATCCTATTCCGGTCAAGGTTCATACATTTCCTTGCTGACCTTAGGCAACGGCACCATGACTGTGGACGAACTACGTGTGGCACGATGTCTGACCGACAGTGTAAGAATTTACAACCTGACCGAGAGCGGCTTGACGCTGGCATGGGACACATTGGCGCTGGCCGACAGTGCATCGGTGCTCGTGGAGTATGGTGCCGAAGGGTTCACTCCTGGCAACGGTACCCTTATCACAACCGAACAACAGCCACTGACTCTTGAAGGGCTGGAAAGCGACAGGACCTATGATCTCTACTTGTGGCCGTCGTGTGGTGACATGCCATCGGTATATGACAAACACAGTTTTCACACCTTCGCCCACGAAGTGACTCCACCCTACTGTACCAGTTTCGAGGAAGACGCGCTGCCTCAAGGCTGGGTGGCCGTGGAAAGGGCGACGTTGACAGATGCCGCGTATGACGGCACGACAGCGCTTATGCTGTCTGCCAATGGCTGCACCACCCTGCCACTGATGGGCGACAACACACCAGACAGCCTCTACCTTGAATTCTTCGGATTTGGCACCAGTAGACTATTGATTGGTCGCATGGCAACTCCCTACTCGCCATTTATTGCCATCGACACTATTATCGGCAACGGCAGCTGGAATCGTTACACGATACACATTGCCAGCACTACTGGCCAATGCCTGGCTCTGAAAGCAGAGGGCATATGGACAATCGACGCTCTGGCACTAAGAACTGCATCGGTCGGCAACACGACCCTGAATGCCATAGAGCAACACTCGGCACATGTGGCATGGACATTGTCCAACTGTGACAGCGTACGTGTAGAATACTCCGCCGTATCACAGCAGAGCGGTGACTTCACACCCGGAAGCGGCACCGTGACCACAGCCGGCAACGACATAAATCTCACAGGATTGGCCTCCGACACCCGCTATCGGCTGCACATCAGCCCCCTCGACAGTCTCGACGATGGTAGCTGCCATTATGTCTCCATAGATTTTACCACCCTGTCAGTTCCTGTGGAGCTTCCCTACTGCCAAAACTTTGACGGCATGGCTGTCAGCAGTTACCCCTCCAACTGGCGACGACTGTCGGAATACGGAGAATATCCATTTGTGAGTAACGACCGTAACCGCTCTGGAGGACGGTCGCTGCGCATGTCGGTCTTCGGCAGTGGCTCCACCGTGGCAGTGCTTCCCGACATTGAGAACTGCTCACTGCACCCTACCATAGCCCTGTGGGCCAATGCCACTACACAGTACCAGAACGCCAAACTGATAGTGGGCTTCATGTCCGACGCTACAGACACATCTACCTTCTCTGCCATAGACACCCTGCTATTCGCCTCAGGCGAAAACTGGATCCATTATATGACACGCCTCGACAGTCTGAACGGGCACTTGGCACTGATGCTTCGCGGGGGTGCCAGCGGAGAAACACGCGTTTATATCGAAGATTTGTGTATTGAACCATGCGTGGCAACCAACATCCGGGTGAGCAATATCGACAGCGCCAGCGCCACTGTGAGTTGGACCACCGACGATAGCATCAGCCTTGTCTGCGTAACCACCGGTGGAGGTACCACACGACGCGACACACTACTCCACTCGCCAGCCAACATAGCAGGTTTCAATAACGGCACCACCTACACCTTAACCTTCCAAGCACTGTGCAGCTGTGGGGAGACTGGAGCAGCCTACAGACCTGGTCTCGGCTCATCGGGCAGCACTTCCGACGGAGGGCGCACCTCCATCAGCATCAATACCCAGCCATCCAGGGTCACCCTGCCCTATTGTAACGGATTTGAGTCAACTACCGGTTCGGTACCAAGCAACTGGCGTTATAGCGGCACCCTTGTGGTGACCGATCGCAATTACCACAACGGTTACCACAGCCTGCAATCAACAGGCGGAAGCGTCATCACCCTTCCGCCCATCGACAACTTGTCTTCGGCGACATTAAGCTTCTACCTCTATGGCACCCATCAGTCTCTGCTTGGCAGCAACGCATTTATTGTTGGCGTGATAAACCATCCCGACTCTGCCTCGACTTTCGTACCCCTCGACACCTTGCGCCTCAGTGCCTTGGGCACTTGGCAACACATGGTGGTCGACCTCAGCGCCTACAACGGCACCGGACGATTCATCACCTTGCGTCCATTGGCAGGCAGCGGCACTATCTTCATCGATGACCTTATGGTAGCAACATGCTGCATAGGCGATGCTGCTGTGGATAGCGTTGGCACCCTGTCATGGCGTACGTGGCATGGCGTGAACAGCGTGGCAATTGAATACGGGCCGATGGGTTTCCTGCCAGGCAACGGCATCGCAGACACCATAGATTGCACTGCCGGCACCATCCACAGCACAACCATAACGGCACTATCCGAAGGGGGCATATATGATATATACCTCACCCCCACTTGCACTGGCGCGAACAACTGCCAGCGGCTGGCACTGCAGATAGGCAATGTCACCACGACACCTTATTGCGAAGACTTCGACGACGTGCTTGCAGCTGCCATGCCCGGAAATTGGCTTGTAAGCCGCACCTACAGCAATACTCCCGAGATGTCTATTCTCGGCGGAAACCAGCGCCTGCACCTTAAAGCCGCCGTAGGCAACCGCAGTATAGCCACTCTGCCACAGTTGTCGGTCGACGACATAGGAAACCACCAGCTAAGTCTTGACTTGCGAGTGGCCAACCACAACCGCACGCGTCTCATCGTTGGCCAAATAGGCGATGCATCTGACCCCAACACCTTCATCCCACACGACACGCTGACTCTCTCCGCATCGAACGTATGGCAGACCTTGCGGCTGCCGCTGAACCGCTTCTCCGGTATCGGCCGCATCGCCTTGGCCTGCGACGCCATGACACAGACCGCCGAGATGTGGATCGACGATCTAGCCATAACACATGGTCTGACACCCCAGCTGGCAGTAATGTCGGCACGCCGCGTGAGAATGGCAAACAGCGATACCAACTACTATATTGAATACGGGCCTGCAGGCACTGCACAAGGTGAGGGTACCGTGCTGCACATCACCGATAGTGTAGCCGATATCGCGGGTCTTTCACCGCTGCAGACCTATTGGTTCTACTGCCGCCACACCTCCAGCGAACCTACATGTATGGCACCGCTGACAGCCACCATGCCCGACGAAGAGAGCCTGCCATATTGCCATCGAAGAGACACCATCACTACCCTCGTACTCCCAGAACTTGAAACAGAATATGTCGCCAGCCTCCACCTCTACTTCCAACTGCGCGGAGGCAGCTCCGTGGCAGTGGGTGTTCTCGAGCAACAAGGCGATTGGAATACCTTCAATCCCATTGACACCGTTGTTGTTCCGTCCGGCATTTGGCGGCATGTCCACATCGCAATGGACAACTATACCGGCAACGGACGCTTTGTAGCTCTGCGTACCACCGGAGGCACTGTAGCCATCATCGACAACCTGACCGTATCGGCATGCGAACTGCCCACCGTCACGTTTGGCAACGACAACAGTGTATCTCTCGCAGGCAATGGTATCGTGGAGTATGGTCCTGCTGGATTCATTCCCGGCAACGGCACCGTCGCCACCAGTCCAGCCACCATGCTGCTTGCCGATACCACAGACTATGATTTCTACCCACTGTGCAGCACCGGTATCACCCCTTGCGCCAATCCTTGGCAAATATCCACTTCACTATCACTTGCTTTGCCAATTTGCGAAGACTTCAGCAACGGTCTTCCGACAGGTTGGACGACCTATAGTGACGCTGCAAGCGGCGGTACAGTCAACGTGGTCAATGGTCGACTTAACCTGCAAGCAGCGGCAGACCAGACCGTCGGCGTTCGCCTGCCGATACTCCCGGTTGACACCCTTTATTTCGCGTTCGATATGGGCGGCAACGCCTCTTTGCTGCTCGGCACCGACACGCTGAGCGGCGCCGGGCACAAGACAGTGGCTGTCGTCAACGACAGCGGCCGTCCCCCAATGCAGGTTGTAGGCAGCGGCACCTTGACAATAGACAACCTGACCATCGAACACTGCCGTCTGCCCGACAGCATCTTATTTTCACAGCCTGGCGATGGAAGAGTCGTGATGATGTGGGACACTGCGACATGCGGTGAGTTTTTCTTAGAATACACTCATTCAGCGCAACAACAAGGTGAAGGCACTGTAGTCAGAGCCACAACCCCGCCACTCACCCTCTCTCTCGACCCCGACACCGTCTACAACATCTACTTGCGCTGTGATTCGATAGGCACTACCTGCCGTACACCACAGCAGCTGGCAACCCTGGCTGCCATGACAGACATTCCCTACTGTACCAGCTTCGAAACCGATGCCGTCGGCTCCAAACCCGCCGGTTGGCGCATCATCGCCGGCAGCACTTCAAGCTATGGGCACGTTACCGCCGGCAACGCTCACGAAGGCAACCACAAACTCACCGTCTCCAACACCACCGGAACATCATACCTCATCATGCCACAACCCTCTGTGGACAGCCTGCGACAACTCAACATCACTCTATATGCACATTATCACAACAGTAACGGCCACTCTCTGATTCTTGGCGCCATGAGCGATGCCTCCGACCCGACCACCTTCGATTCGCTGGCATTTTTCACCTCGCTTCGCGGCAATTACACACGCTGCTTCTTTTCCTTCGAAAACTACTATGGCAACGGCAAATTCATAGCCCTGAAGGTGGCCGACAACGATGTGCTTGATATCGACGCCCTGCAGGTGAGCACTTGTGCAGCACATACTTTCCGCATCAGCGAGATGGCCACCGAGCATGTAGTGATTGAATGGGAACAACAAGGACAACCAGAAATAAGCATCACCTATGGGCCGCGCGGATTCACTGCCGACAGCGGCATAGTGGTGCACCCCACCACATCGCCATGCCGCATCGAAGGCCTCTCGCCACTCACCAACTATGCCTTCATCATTGCCAGCCATTGCACTTACACTACCGGAAACTGCAGCAACAATATAGACGCCGATACTCTATACACTTTTACACCGCAAGGCGGAACAGGGTGCATCGACTATACCGACCTCACGGCGTCTTATGTCACCTGCAGCCACGGAACCTATCTCAATCCAATGGAAAATATCGGTGCGGTGGATTACGGTTACTCCAGTGCCATGAGCCGGCACACGGTGCACTACGACACCGCTGAACGCGACAGCAGAACACAAGGGTTGCTGCGCACCATTCCCACCGACGAACGGGCATCGGTAAGACTTGGCAACTGGATGTCGGGAGGCAACAGTCGCCCTGAATCCGAGAGCATCACCTACGGCATGACTGTGGATGCCGATGCCGCCGACCTACTGGTACTGCGCTATGCCGCAGTGCTGCAGGATCCCGAACATGCACCCTCGCTCCAACCTCGTTTCCGCATGGAGATTCTTAACCAGGAAGGCTCCCTTATTGACTCCTGCAGTATGGCCGATTTCATCGCCGACGACGCACTCGGATGGGCCATGGCACCGAACGATGTACTGTGGAAAGACTGGACCACCGTAGGAATAGATCTTGCACCCTATGACGGTCAGACCATCTTTGTACGCCTCACCACCCACGACTGCGGCGAAGGATCACACTTCGGCTATGCCTACTTCACCCTGCGCTGTGCCAGCAAACTGATGCAGGTGGAAGGCTGTAGCAATGTACCCAACAACCGGTTTACCGTGCCCTCAGGTTTCAACTACCGATGGTACTCGTCGGCCGACACTGCTGCCACCGTCTCCGACTCTTCGAGCATCTGGGTGCGTTCCGACAACAGCGTCACCTACTACTGCCGTCTCTCGTTCATCGACAATCCTGCATGCCATTTCACCATGAGCGCCTTCGCCGGTGCACGCTACCCATTGGCCATCATTGATACGTCGCTGACAGTAGCCAACTGTGAATTTGACCTGCAACTCTTCAACAACAGCACTATCTCGGGCGACGGCATCACCCCCGCCGGCACAGGCGAGCAATGCGACACCTACAGGTGGCTGCTGCCCGACAGTACTATAGGCAGCACCGCGTCGCCCATCTTGCATTTTGCCGATACCGGCAACATCAATATCACCCTCATAGTCGGTATAGCCAACGACCAATGTATCGACACCTTGACGCGCAGCCTGCATATCACCTATCCGCATCCATCTACAACAACATACGGACGCACACAACGCTGTCTCGGCGACAGCCCGGACACCATCGGCGTGCTCCATGCAATGGTCTATAACTGGTCCGACGGCCACAACGGCACCATCGCCACCACAGCAGAATCAGACACCCAGTTCGTATGCTATACCGTTGATACCAACGGTTGCCATGACACACTGAACCACACGCTGGTCGTACGCCCCACCTATTACCTGTACGATAGCGACAGCGTATGCTCGTCAACCCACACTTATACCTGGCGCGACACTACCGTGGCTTTCGCCACCGGCGATACCAATGCCTCAGCAATCCTTGAACGCTTCAGCCAGTACGGCTGTGACAGCGTTATGACCCTTGCGCTCCACCTCTGGCCCGACTACTACCCCGCACTCTACGATACAATATGTGACGGCAACACGATCTCATTTTTCGACACCACACTTGCCACAACAATCACCTACACCCATATCGACAGCACCGCCAACGGCTGCGACAGCATGACAACGATGAACCTCACCGTAATGCCGGTGTGGAACGTTGACGATACTCATGTAGTATGCGATTCTCTACGCTGGATTGACGGACATCTATACACCGCCGACACCATCGGAGCCATAGACTCGCTGCTCACTGTCTACCACTGCGACAGCGTGGTACGACTGCTGCTAACCGCCAATCCTTCAAAACACTACGTATATCCTGACACCTCGTGCGAGGGTCAGGAATACCTTTTCCGTAATCACCATCTTACATCCAGCGGCTACTACGCCGATACCCTATCAACCACCAAAAGCTGCGACAGCGTGCTTGGCATACTTCTCACCGTGCTGCCCATGCCAAACCTGTCCATCACCCAGTCATACGACTGTGCAACACAGAGCTATTACCTTCACGCCAACACAGAATTGCCTTATGTCTTATGGCTCGCCAGTCCGGGCGACAGCCTGCTGAACGAGCAACGCCATAATCTGACCGTTGAGATTCGACCTGACACATTAACAACCTACCGCCTGTATTCCGACTACGGTCCCCGTCCGCAATGTCCGCAGACGGTAGAGTTGAAATTGCCCCCATTCACCATGCCCGAAGCCAAACTGCGTGTGGCCCCCAAGATGCTCAACCATCGCGAACGCACCTTTGAAGCCCGCGACATCAGCAAGCAATACGCATGGCGACAGTGGTTTATCGACGGCGAAATGCTTGAGACTACATCATATATCATCGAGGGCGAAGCACCGGAAAACGCCGATACAGTAAGCATTGCCCTTGTGGTTAGCGACAACCGCTGCACAGACACCGCCTTGGCTCTCATACCTGTAATGCGCTACAACTTATTCACACCCAATATTTTCACTCCCGGTGCCGAGACTAATCGGGAATTCTTCGTCGAGGGATATAACATAGCATATTTTGAGATAAACATATACAACCGGCGCGGCGTACTCGTCTACCGCAGCACCGACATCGGCAGTCGGTGGGACGGACGTAACCTCGAAGGACACCCCTGCCCATCAGGCAACTACGTCTACTACATCAGCTATTCCTCGGTCTTCAAACCAGAAATCAAGAAAAAGGAAGTGGGCCAGGTGATGCTTGTCCGATAACACCTCCTCTGCCGTATCGCAAAAAAAGGGAATTTATATACTTGTTGACAGGAGAATCCTCTAAATTTAAGCAATCTGTAATTCGTTTGTTTTCAGCATATTCTATGGCTGTTCTTTGGCTGTTCTTTGGTTTAAACCAAAGAACAGCCAAAGAACAGCCATCAAACAACCTGATAATGAATACAATATAATAGAGGCCTCCATCGACTCTTGGTGATGCAGAGGATTCATTACGACTGGTAAGACTCTCCCTGGAGGATCCACACATACCATAGTTGACGACGGCACCAAAAAAAAAGGGTGTCTCAAACTTGAGACACCCTTGCTTATAATGATTCTAACACCTTTTTAGGCGTTCTTGTATTTCTCAATCTGCACTTTCAGTGTATCGATGCCGTCGGCGACAGCCTGTTCGAAAGTGTCGGCCTGCTTGGTGACGAAGAGGTCCTTGCCGGGAACAAAGAGACGCAGCTCGGCAATCTTGTTATTGTCGGTCTCGGGTTTGTCAACCTTGAGGGTAACCTCGCATTTTATGGCGTTGTCGATCATACGGTCCAGCTTGGCGACTTTCTCGTTGATGAATTTCTCCAGTTTCTCGTCGGCTTTGAATTTTACCGAATTGATGGTAGTGTTCATAATATCCTCCTTTTTTATATGTTGTTGATACGTGTTTCTATTTCTTTCTACCGCGTGGGTGGGCGTGCTTGTATACATCTTTCAGATGCTCGCGCGTCACGTGGGTATATATCTCTGTCGTCGACAGGCTCTCGTGGCCCAGCAGCTCTTTTATGGCCTGTATGTTGCCGCCCTCGCTCAGTATGTGTGTCGCAAAACTGTGGCGGAACACGTGAGGACTGATGCGGTCGGCGTTCGACAGGGCGACCATATACTTATGCACAATCTGGTACACCAGGTTGGGGTTCAGCTGTCCGCCGCGCTTGCCCGTGAAAAGCCACTCTGTCGGCTCCATTGTCTGATGTTTTAACGCGAGATAATCCGAAATATTGTGTGCCAATTCATTTTCTATCGGAATCAGTCTTTCTTTGTTGCGTTTGCCGAGCACCTTGATGGTCAGCGAAGCCATGTCCACCGAACTTTCTTTGAGACCTGTAAGCTCCGAGCGCCGCATGCCTGTTTCATAAAGCATACGCAGCACAAGCGCGTCGCGCCGACCCCATAAATCGTCCGCGAAGATGCCTTCTTCGTAAAGACGTTCTGTCTCGCTCTCCTTGTAGAACACCGGCAGGTGCTTGGGTTGTTTTGGTGCCGACACCTTGGCCATCAGATCAACGTCGTAGAGGCCGCGGCGGCGCAGGTAGCGCAGCCAGCTGCTCACCGACGACAGCCGTCGTTTCACCGTCCCCGGAGCCTCTCCGCGCTCCATGTGCCCCATCTGCCATTCCCGCAGTTCGCGAGCCGAGAGGTCCTCCAGGTCGTCGATGTCGATGCTGTGCAGATAGGCCACCAAGTCACGCAGGTCGCCCATATAATTCGCCACCGTGCCGTCAGCCATGCGCCGCTCGGTGGCTATATAGTCGTGAAACAGTGTTATCGCCTCATTGATTTTCATCGCTGCAAAGTTACAAAAAAAAAACGAGACCGTCAAAACTTATTGTTTTTTCATTGCCAAACCATATTATATCAGAATATAAAGTATCCAAGTGTAAGCCTGGGCATGAGGGTGGGGCAATTGCCAGCCACCTTGCCCTCCAACATTATGGTGTAGCGGGACGCCGTGCCATTTCGACGGTGTTGATACCCACCAACACCTTTCGGACATGGGGAAGTACCACAGAGGCTGTGGAGGCGGGACTGTTTTCGACATGCAATTTTGTTGAGATATTATACAATAAAATAATATTTTTTGCGTTAGAGCACTTACTAAAACAAGTTACATCATGGATATAAATACACTGAACATCGACGAGAGCGCAAAGCTCAATGTTAAAGCCTGGCTCGAAGGCGACTACGACGAGGCAACCAAGCAGGCCATCCGCGATATGGCCGCCAATCCCACCGAGCTGAACGAGAGTTTCTACCGCCATCTGGAATTCGGTACTGGTGGCTTGCGCGGCATCATGGGCGTGGGCACCAACCGCATGAACCGCTACACGGTGGCTATGGCCACACAGGGCTTGGCCAACTATGTGAAGAAGGTTAACGCCGGCGAAAAGGAGCTGCGCGCCGCCGTGAGCCACGACAGCCGTAACCACAGCCGCGAGTTTGCCGAAATCACCGCCACAGTGTTGGCCGCCAACGGTTTCCATGTGTATCTGTTCGACGGCATGCGTCCTACGCCGGAGTTGAGCTTTGCCGTGCGCCACTATAACTGCCATACGGGCGTGATGGTCACCGCCAGTCACAACCCCAAGGAATACAACGGCTATAAGGCCTACTGGAGCGACGGCTGCCAGCTGACCGCGCCGCACGACACCGCCGTCATCGACGAGGTACTGAAGATCAAGCAGGTGTCGGACGTGAAGATGAACGCCCCCGAAGGCGGCATTGAGATTATCGGCGAGGAACTCGACAAGATTTACCTGAGCCGTATAGAGAAAAACTCGCTCAACCCCAACCTTATCCGCAAACACCACGACGTAAAGATAGTCTACACGCCACTGCACGGCACGGGCATCACCCTCATCCCGCGCATGCTGAAGCAGCTGGGCTTCACCAACGTGAATATCGTCGAGGCTCAGGCTGTGCCCGACGGCAACTTCCCCACCACGCCGAGCCCCAATCCCGAGGAGCACGCCGCCATGAAGATGGCCGTGGAGCTGGCACAGAAGATAGATGCCGACATCGTCTTTGCCAGCGACCCCGATGCCGACCGCGTGGGCGTGGCTGTGAAGCGCCCCGACGGCGAATGGATGCTGCTCAACGGCAACCAGACCATGAGCGTGCTGCTCTACTATATCATCCGCCAGTGGCAGGAGAAGCAGCTGCTCACGGGCAACGAGTTCATCGTGAAGACCATCGTCACCAGCGAGCTTCCGGCCGACATAGCCACCCGCGCCGGAGTGAAATACTACGACGTGCTGACAGGCTTCAAGTTCATCGGAGGCAAGATTCGCGAACTGGAAGGCATCGAGACCTTCATCGCCGGCGGCGAGGAGAGCTACGGCTACATGATTGGCGACTTTGTGCGCGACAAGGACGCTGTGGCGGCCTGCTCGATGATTGCCGAGATAGCGGCGTGGGCCGCCGAACAGGGCAAGACCTTCTTCGACGTACTGGTGGATATCTACCGCGAGTACGGCTTCTACAAAGAAGGCCTTGTGAGCGTTGTGCGCAAGGGCAAGAGCGGCGCCGAGGAGATACAGCAGATGATGCGCGACTACCGCAGCAATCCGCCGCAGGAAATCGATGGCGAGAAGGTGATCTGCATCAAGGACTACCAGACACACGAAAGCAAAGACCTGCTTACTGGCAAAGTCACTGCAATAGACCTGCCGAAGAGCAACGTGCTGCAGTTCTTCACCGACAAGGGCAACAAAATCACTGTGCGCCCCAGCGGCACCGAGCCCAAGATCAAGTTCTACTTCGGTGTGAAGGGCGAACTCTGCTGCAAGGGCAGCTTCGACAAGACCAACGACGCCCTCGATGCCAAAATTGAAAGTATCAAGAAGAGCATGAATCTCTGCTGACCAATGGACTTGCCGAGCAAGATACTCCAAGAGGCTGTCGACCAGTTGAGCACGCTGCCGGGGGTGGGCAAGCGGTCAGCATTGCGTTATGCCCTGCACTTGATGAAGGAGGACGAACAGAAGGTGCGCGACATGAGCGAGGCCATCCTGCATCTTAAAACCCATCTGCACCGTTGCCGCCACTGCCACAATGTGAGCGATACCGAGGTGTGTCCCATCTGCAGCAGCGAGAAGCGGCAGAAAGGCATAGTGTGTGTGGTGGAGAATGTGCAGGATGTGATGGCGATAGAGAACACCCAGCAGTACCGCGGGCTGTATCATGTGCTTGGCGGAGTCATCTCGCCCATCGACGGTGTGGGAGTGCACGACCTTGAGATCGCCAGCCTGCTGCGGCGCGTAGAGGCTGGCGATCCAGCACCCGTGGAAGAAGTCATTCTTGCCCTGCCTACAACCATGGAAGGCGATACAACAAACTACTATCTCAACCGCCAGCTGCAGCCTCTGGGGGTAAAAGTGACCACACTGGCACGCGGCGTAGCCGTGGGCGACAGTCTGGAATATGCCGACGAGATTACTCTTGGCCGCAGTATAGTACACCGAATACCATTTGAACAATGAAACGCATATTATTCCTACTGCCCCTGTTGTGGCTTGCCGCATGCAACTCACAGCCCTCCCGGACCACCGAACTGCCTGAGGCAGATAGCGTGGTTATAAACCTCGACGACGATATAGGAGAAATGCTCCTCGTAGGTTTTCGCGGCATATCGCTCGACTCAACCGAGCACATCTGGCGCGACCTGACACATTTCCACGTCGGGTCGGTGATACTCTTCGACTATGACGCACAGACCGGCCAACGTGGGCGCAATATACGGAGCCCGCAGCAGTTGCAGAGCCTCTGCCGTCAGCTGCGTCGCGTGACGCCCGACCTGCTGATTGGCGTCGACCAGGAGGGCGGTCTCGTCAGCCGCATGCATCCACGCTACGGTTTTTCGCGTGTGGCGTCTCACCAGAAGAGCGCACTGGATGGTCCGGACAGTGTGCGTGCCAATGCACGCTTGACGGCGCAGATGCTTCGCGACGCCGGCATAAACCTGAACTTCGCACCAGTAGCCGATGTCAATGTCAACAAACAATGCCCCATCATCGGACAGCTGGAACGCAGTTTTTCACCTTCGGCCGAACACGTATCCGACTGCTGCAGGATATGGATTGAGGAGCAAGGCAGGCAAGGAGTGGCGAGCTGTATGAAACACTTCCCCGGACATGGCAGCGCCGCCGGCGATACCCATAAAGGGCTGGTGGATGTGAGCGACACATGGAAGGACCTTGAACTCATACCCTACCGCCAGCTGGTCAAAGAGATTCCTATGGTTATGACCGCCCACGTCATCAACCGCAAACTCGATCCCGCCGGACTGCCCGCATCGCTCTCGCCTGCTATCACGGCATACCTTCGTGATACCTTGGGTTTCCAAGGGGTCATCGTCACCGACGACCTTGCCATGGGCGCCATAGTGAACCAGTACTCCTTTGAGACGGCAATACGTATGGCGATAGAGGCCGGGGCTGACCTGCTCTGCCTAAGTAACAACGGCTCGCACTACGACACCGAAATGGTGCCAAAGGCTGTGCGGACAATGAAGAAACTCGTGAAAGAGGGCACAATAACGGAAGAGCGCATCCATACCTCCGCTGAGCGCGTTCGCAAACTGAAAGCAACGCTTGAGAAAAGCAAAAAGTAAAAAACAATAACACATAAAACACAATCATTATGGCAAAAGAAATAAATGACGCCGATGCCCTGAAACAGGAAAAATTGAAGATTCTGCAGAGCACGCTGGACAAGATTGAGAAAAGCTATGGCAAAGGATCTATCATGAAACTGGGCGACAGACCCGATGAAGAGCTTGACGTCATATCCACTGGTAGCATCAGCCTCGACGCTGCACTTGGCGTCGGCGGCTTCCCCCGCGGCCGCGTCATCGAAATCTACGGCCCGGAGAGTTCCGGTAAGACCACCCTAGCCATTCACGCCATCGCGGAATGCCAAAAGAAAGGCGGCATAGCAGCTTTCATCGATGCCGAACACGCCTTCGACAGCTTCTATGCCAAGAAGCTTGGCGTAGACATAAACAACCTTTTGGTGTCGCAGCCGGATAATGGCGAACAGGCCCTCGAGATAGCCGACAACCTCATCCGCTCCGGCGCTATCGACATCATCGTCATCGACTCTGTAGCTGCTCTGACCCCAAAGGCCGAAATCGATGGCGACATGGGCGACAGCAAGGTGGGTCTCCAGGCCCGTCTTATGAGCCAGGCGATGCGTAAACTCACCGCCACGATAAGCAAGACCAACTGCTGCTGCATCTTCATCAACCAGCTGCGCGAAAAGATTGGCGTCCTCTTCGGCAACCCCGAGACCACCACGGGTGGCAACGCCTTGAAATTCTATGCCTCGGTACGAATTGACATCCGACGCATACAAGCCATCAAGGACGGCGACCAGAATGTGGGTAACCGTGTCAAAGTGCGTATCGTCAAAAACAAAGTGGCTCCTCCATTCCGTCAATGTGAATTCGACCTCATGTTTGGCGAGGGCATCTCGAAACTGGGCGAGATTATCGATATCGGCGTAGACCTCGACATAATCCACAAGAGCGGTTCGTGGTTCAGCTATGGCGATAGCAAGCTGGCCCAAGGCCGCGAAGCCTTAAAGCAACTGCTGCGCGACAACCCGGAGCTGTGTGAAGAACTTGAAACCAAGATTCGCACCGCACTGAAGGAAAAGTCTGCAAGCGAAGAATAACCATGCAATGAAAAGACTCATCATATTAGTCCTGTTCCTTTCATGTGCCACCGTATGGGCACAGGATGTAGTTCGCGATAGCGTTCCTCCGGTTCCGGCCGACAGCACCTATGGCAACATTGGGGTTGACACCACCGAGGAAAACGTCATCGGAGCAAAACCCACAAAGCACGAGCGCCAACAACGTCGCGAGGCTAACATATTAGGAACGCCCGTCTACTATGACGCCAATGGCAATGTGCGTGGAAGTGCCAATACTTCGTCCGTCTACCACCGTCCCAAGCACCATTATCTCAACAACCTCAGCGATCGCTTCTGCTCCATCTTCGCCGAAGGCAAGATACTCAACGGCAGTTACAACGACGCGCTGGGTTTGAGCTTCACATACCTACCTGAACGCTGGGGCGGATACGGCTCACTGATGATTGGAACTGACTACAGACAATATGTTTCGCTTGGTCCTGCACTTCGACTAAGCGACTACGACTCTTCCATTGATTGGCAGCTCTTCGGAGGCTTTATAACCAACTTCCACACTGCAGGTGCAGAGGTGGGGCTGCGCATGGCTACTGCCCAGCATCACAGCGAATTCTGTTGGACTTCAGCATCGATGGGAGTCGCCATAGTTGGAGAAAAACCATATCTTACGTTCGGCGCCAGTTTCGACATCATAGCGTTGGTAGGCGCCGCGACACTCTTTTTCTGGTAAACCATGGCAGACTATGTGATAGACGAGGTGCGTGAGGAACGCGACATACAGGCTAAATATGACGAACTTATAGCGGCCTGTCGAGAATTGAAGCCCCTCACTGCCGACGAGGAAGCGCAAATATTGCGCGCTTTCCAGATTGCAAAACGTGCCCATGCCGGCACACGACGCAAAAGCGGAGAACCGTATATCTTCCATCCGCTGGCAGTAGCCCTCATAGCTGTCAAGGAGGTGGGGCTCGGTCCCATCGCTGTAGTCAGTGCCCTGCTGCACGATGTGGTGGAGGACACCGAAATAACACTCGACGAGCTACGAATGGTTTTCGGCGACCGTGTGGCGAATATTGTTGACGGAGTCACCAAGATAGACGATGTCATGCTGATACAGCAGGCTGAGAGCAAACAAGCGGAGAACTACCGCAAGATACTGCTCTCCATGTGCAACGACGCATACGTTATCTTCTTGAAACTCTGTGACCGACTGCACAATATGCGCACCCTCGGCTCGATGAAGGACACCAAGAAACTCATCATCGCCTCCGAGACTTCCTACCTCTACATTCCGTTGGCGCACAGACTTGGCCTATACACCATCAAGACCGAGCTCGAGGAGCTTGTCATGCGCTACACCAACCCAGAGAAATATGCCGAAATAGAAGCCAAAATAGCCGCCAAAAGGCCCACTGCCGAGCGACTGCGCGAATGTCTCTACCAACCAGTCAACGCCATGCTTGATTCGGCTGGATACAACTATACGCTGAAGACCCGCATCAAGTCAGTATACAGCTGCTGGAAAAAAATAGAGAACAAACATGTAGATTTCGACGAGATATACGACCTTTTTGCCATGCGCATCATCCTTCATGGTGTACCGCGTGAACACGAAAAGGAAGAATGCTTCAAAGTCTATGCCCTCATCGCTGACAAATTTGCCCCCAACCCTACACGCTTCCGCGACTGGATCAACCATCCCAAAAACAACGGTTACGAAAGTCTGCAGACTACTGTCATGACACCTGCCGGCGTATGGGTCGAGGTGCAGATTAGAACAGAGCGCATGGACACCATCGCCGAGAAGGGAATGGCGGCCCACTTCCTCTATAAGGAGGCACACCCCGACGAACAGATCGACAACAATCCCGTCGAGGAATGGCTCCTGCAGATCCGCTCCTCGCTTGAGCAGACCGACAAAAGCGCCCTTGACCTCGTCGAAGAATTCAAGGAAAGCCTCTACACCAAAGAGATATACCTCTTTACGCCCCAAGGCAAGACCATTGTGCTGCCCAGCCGTAGCACAGTACTTGACTTCGCCTTTGCCATCCACTCCGATTTAGGTCTCCATTGTATCGGAGCCAAAGTCAACGCACGCCCTGTTGCCATTGGTTTCCGTCTCCATACAGGCGATCAAGTGCAGATTCTCACCTCGCGCAAAACCCTGCCGCAGCCAGACTGGCTTGACCAATGTCACACACCACGTGCCAAAGAAGCAATAAAGGACTTCCTGCGTCAACAGAAAAAAGAGTATGTCGCCGAGGGACAACGACGTCTGGCAGGCTACTATGATCGCCTGCATCTTAAGGACAACCCACAGAATTTCGGTCAGCTCAAGCGTTTCCTAAACCAAAAAAGCGATGTAGATCTCTATTATGACCTTGCCATAGGAAGCATCACCGAACATCAAGTGGCTGAATGTTTCGGCAAAGCACGGCCCGCACCACGTCTTTTCTTCCTCGACCGCTATAAAGATGTCTTCGGCGTCGGCGAATTGAAAGGTGGCTCAGACGAACAGTCAACCTGCCACTTCTTGCTTGACAAAGACTACGAAGACTACCCCACCGAAACAGCTCAATGCTGCAAACCTGTGCCAGGCGACCAGGTGGTAGGTATCGTCCATGACGGGAAAATCATGGTACACCGCACCAACTGCCGTACTGCCATGGACGAGATGGCCAACCATGAAAACCATATAGTACGTGCGAAATGGCGTCCCGGAGAACAACTGGCACTCCTCACCGGCATTGCTCTCACCGCTATCGACAGCAAAGGGCTTCTACAGGAAATCACACGGCGCATCTCCGAGGAACTTGACTTAAACATGCGCGCCATCACTCTTGAAGCCTCTGAAGGGGTGGCCCGGGGCATCATAATGCTCTACGTGGACGACGTCGATGCCCTCGACGGCCTCATCAGCAAACTCAAGTCCATCGACGGCATAGAGGATGTGCACCGCATTTAATGGAGGATTAGCGACAAACTATGGAAAACGCACAATCCGCAGCCTTCCAACGGCTAAGCGACATACTCGACACCCTGCGGAAAGAATGCCCGTGGGACCGCAAACAGACAATGAAAAGTCTCCGCTACCTCACTATTGAGGAGGTTCACGAACTTAGCGAAGCTATCGTACAAATCGAAAATATAAAGTTGAAAATTGAAAACGGGGAAGTCGAGGCCAATTCGGCAAATATTCAATTCCCGATTCTCAATTCTCAACTCAAAAAAGAGCTTGGCGACCTGGCCATGCATATCCTCTTCTACTGTAAGATCGCCGAAGAACAAGGTCTGTTCACCACGGCCGACGTCTACAACACCATCTGCGACAAGCTCATCTCGCGCCATCCCTTCATCTACGACAAAGAGAACTACCACGGCGAGAACTGGGAGCAGCTCAAACTTCGCGAGAAAGACCGTCACGGCGTCCTTGACGGGGTACCCGATTCGCTTCCCACACTTGTAAAAGCCGTACGCATGCAGGAAAAGGTGTCAGGCACCACCGACAACACAGCAGAACCGACAGACATGACCGAAGAGGAATTCGGGCAGAAGCTCTTCGACCTGATAGACTGGGGACGCCGCCACGGTATCAACGCCGACGACGCACTCAGCCTCGCCAACTGTCGTTTCAAGGAACAGCATTCCTGTTGAATTACAAAGAGGCCCCGCCGAATGGCGGGACCTCTTCATTCAGTCGACACGATGTAACCGTGTCAATGCAAGACGATTATTTGTTGTAGCGCTGGCACTCCTTGGGGGTGACGCAGGTGCCGGTGGCACGGGCCACGAGGATGCGCTCTTCGAGCACCTCAGCGGCGCTGGCGCTAATCTCCGGCAAGGTGCGGATGACCTTGTAGGCCTCGAATTTCATCTTGCGGCTGGTGTTGCCGACGTGGGTGATTTCGCCGTAGGCTTCGATATAGTCACCGGCATAGACGGGAGCTTTGAACTCCACCATGTCGTAGGCGCAGAAGAGGCCTTCGTCGCCGTCCTGTTTGATGAGAAGCTCGGTGGCGACGTCGCCAAAGAGGTGAACCATGTGTGCACCGTCAACGAGGTTTCCGCCGTAGTGGGCGTCCTTTGCACTCATGCGGACGCGGAGCATAGATGTAACTGCCATATCTGAATTATTTTTTGATAACGTAATCGACAAAGATACCGGGAGTCTTGACGGTCTCGGGGGCTATAGCGCCAGCGGGGACAATCTCCTGGGGTTCAACAATGACGGTGTAGGCGGCGGTAGCCATCATGGGGCTGAAGTTCTGAGAGGTGCCCTTATAGACCAGGTTGCCGGCCTCGTCGGCGATATTGGCACCGATGATGGCCACGTCCGCACGGACGGGTTTCTCCAGGAGGTATTCCTTGCCGTCGACGGTGATTTTCTGCTTGCCGTTCTCTACAACAGTGCCGAGGCCAGTCTGGGTCAGCACACCGCCAAGACCTGCACCGGCAGCGCGGATCTGCTCGGCGAGGGTGCCCTGCGGCTGGAGGGTAACCTTCAGCTCACCGGCATTCATCTGGTCGATAGTGTTGTTGTTGGTACCGATATGGGTGGCGATAAGGGCCTTCACCTGATGGTTGGTGATAAGTTTGCCAACACCCACCTCGGGATAAGCGGTGTCGTTGCAGATGATGGTCAGGTCTTTCACGCCCTTGGCCACCAGTTCGTCGATGAGAGCAATGGGGTTACCCACGCCAAGAAAGCCTCCAACCATTACGGTCATACCGTCGTGAATCATGTCGGCGGCCTCTTTCACAGTGACAAATTTCTTCATAAATTATAATATTTTACAGTTAATTGCGTTATATCTTTCAAAATGCAAATATACTACTTTTTTGCCAATTAGAAAAAAAATTTGCGCAGTTACCGAAATATGAGTATTTTTGCACCTGCAAAGTAATATAAAAAAAGCATGAAAAAGACGCTGTTTTTGACACTTGGACTGCTGCTTCTGACCTTCTCCTTTGCGGTCAGCGCACAGGAATATATAGAGCCCGTGGAGAAATGGAAAAACGCCGAAGTCTGGGGTAACAACTACCACGGATGGGCGTTCCACCAGGACTGGGAAGTCGACTTCACCGTCGAGAACCAGGATGGCCGTTTCACCCCCACCGACGCCGAAATCGCCGAGGCCGAGCGGCTCATCCAGAAACGCATCGCCTACGTCAACCGCGAACACTACAACCAGCAGGGCGACTGCCCCGTCATTGACGAGCACATGCGCATGTACCGCCGCCAGTATGTAGGCTTCACCAACGACCGCGGCGACCATATCATCTGGGCCAACTACCTTTGGAGCGATTCCATCCCCGACGAGAAACTGGCCTCCGACGTTATCCTTACACGCGGCCAGTGCGGCCACTTCTGGCACATCAAGTGTAACCTTGCCACCCGTAAGGTCTATGGACTAGAAGTGAACGAAAGCGGCGACCTGGAGTTTATTCCGCGTGTCAAGAAACCCGCCCCACGCATCAGCAAGTCCAAGAGCGACAAAAAACAAAAAGTCCGCAAGACCGGTATCATACACCGTCCCGAAGAGAAAGTGTTTGATTGATGGACTTCAAACATATAACCCTCAAATTTCTTAAATTCGGCATCGTAGGTGCCTCGGGTGCAGTCATAGACTTCGGCCTGACGGCTCTCTGTAAAGGCATCCTCGGCATACCGGAACTGCTGGCCAATGCCATCGGTTTCACCCTCGCCGCCACGAGCAATTATTACCTCAACCGCGTATGGACATGGAAAAGCAAGTCTAAAGATGTCGGTATTGAATATGCCAAATTCTTCTTTGTATCTCTCATCGGTCTGGGGCTCAACTCACTCATTGTATTCCTACTGAAAGACATAAGCATCATACCACGTTTCATCAACACCACACTCGACTGGGACTTCTGGATTGCAAAAATCATTGCTACAGCCATTGTGATGGTGTGGAACTTCTTGGCAAACAACTTCTTCACCTTCCGCAAAAAGAAACACTGAAACATTAACGCATTTACACATTAACACATTATAATCATGGAAATCCTGTCCAATAGAATCCTCAATATGGCCGAGAGCGAGACTCTCGCCATGACCGCCAAGGCCCGCGAGCTGAAAGCCCAGGGCAAAGACGTCATCAGCCTCAGCATCGGAGAGCCCGACTTCAACACCCCCGAGGTGGTGAAGGAAGCCGCCAAGAAGGCCATCGACGACAACTTCACGCACTATCCTCCCGTGCCCGGCT
>JAEEGL010861287.1_pt1 | contig 48261 bp, 44 predicted proteins | sample 9134231 | NCBI WGS metagenome assembly JAEEGL01 (sample SAMN16246548, study PRJNA631951) | gut metagenome | biome: gut microbiome; feature: rumen; material: fiber-attached | host: Bos | place: Iran: Karaj | collected 2018-10 | reverse complement strand
GCCCCTGCGCCGGATTGTCCTAAGCTGCCTGAGACCGGCGCTTCTCCATAAACTCCGGCGGTGAGATGGATCCGGATTTAAGCCTTTGCTCCGGCCGACTTCCCGCCAAGTCCGGATTTCTGTGTTAAAATTGCCCCGTTCTTGACGAAAATAGGTTTAAGCATGAGAATCATTTTTTCAGTTCTGCTGCTGTTGACACTGGCTCCGGCCCTTAATGCCTGCGCCTACAGACCGGATCTCAATCAGGGCAATTTCACCGAACAGAAGGACGTAAATCTGCTCCGCCGCGGCATGACCAGGGAACAGGTGAAGTACATTCTGGGCACGCCCATGCTGACAGATCCCATGGATACCTCAACCTGGTACTATATCAACTACGTGCGCCGCGGCTGGTCGGAACCGGATCAGCAGATGCTGGTGGTCAAATTCAACGATAATGAAACCCTGGAGGAGATTTACGGGGATTTTGAAAAAAGCGCTCTTTTTGACAGCTCTGTCAGCGCCAGATAGGCTGATTTCGGTAACGGAGTGTCAATCATGAAAAAAGGCGCCTTGATTCTTCTGACAGCTTTGCTTTCCGTCTCGCTGGCCGGCTGCTCCGCCCCCGAGGAGGAGCATTTCAATCCCCGGAAATTTGCCCGGAACAGTCTGGGCAGCTTTAAGATCTCCGACAACACCTTTCCGGAAGTTCTTCCGGAGCAGGATCGGCTTTTCTCCCGCTATGCCCGGGAATGCTCCTGGGGCATTCCGGAAAGCGGCATCAAAATGGCGGAGCTCTACAAGACCACTCTGGATCCCAAAAATGAGCACTACCTCTATTTCCAGCAGAACAAATTATCCCGGATGTTCATGTACTGCTGGCTCACCATGATAAGCAGATCCAAGGCGGAAAACGAAAAGAATCCCCCAAAGTTCAAGGAAGCCCTGGCCGCCATAAAGGAGGCTTCTCCCGCAGAGCCTCAGGATATCCTGAAAATCATCTATTCCTTCTACCGTCTCAAGGATCCCACCAGTGCCCAGACCTGGATAGCCAAGCTGAATTTCCGGGAAAGAGGCGATGTGCCCGCCATGTTCGAGCTGGGGAAATTTCTGTTTCAGGCCGAGGACATGCAGCTCCAGGGGTACACCATGGTGGAAACCGCCGCCTCCATGGGCTATCCGGAGGCCTATTTCCAGCTTACGGCTCCGGAGTACGTCAGCTTCCGGGAGTCCCGACCCAATCTTCAGGCATCCTATCAGAAGCTCATGAACAAGGGCCGGCCCAGGGACGAAGCTGCCTCCGATGACGAAGGAGATCCCAATTTCGGATCCAGTCTTCTGGGCAATGAATAAAAAAGCCCCGATCCGGGGCTGATTCAGAGGAGGCCGCTGCAGCTGACAGGCTGACGCAGCTTGCGGGAAGACGCAAAAAAGGAGCGGCAGCACTTATCAAGCGGCAAAATCTCAGGCCTCGAAGTCAATATCCCGGCCGCGCTTTTCGCTGTCGGATCTGAGTCCCTTCCGATCATAAACTGCTTCTTCGTTACTCCGCTCATCCGAGCTGCCATCGCGGCCGTAGCCGGATCTCTCCTCGTCTTCATCGCAGTATTCTCTCAGCGGCCGAATTCCGGAGGTTTTTCTGACCCCTCTTTTGAAGTTAAGAATCTGAGGGCCCCCGCTGTATCTGGGAAGAATGGCAAAGACGGCATCCATGGCGCACCTCCTTTTTCTTCATCTCTTCGTGACACCCCGCGCAAGTCCTTAAGACCGGCCTCAATCATCCCTGTAAACGCCGCGCTCCTGCTAATCCGTTTTCGCTTGCCCGCATGCCTTTTCAGCAAAGCTTAAAGCTTTCGTTAAAAAATTTTTCTGTCACCTTAATTAGCGGCAGAAAACGCCGGAATTTGAGTAATTTTCGCCGCAAGGGAGAACCGTTTTCCCGGAGAGAGCGGGGGATCCGGAGCTTTCCCGGGGCTTTTTGTCTCCGGGCTCTTATTCCTGCGAGATCCCGCTACGTCCGCATAGTTTAAAAGCCCGGTCTTTGCTACAATGACATGAGAAAAAGAACCCACGGAGAAGAAAAAAAATGGCGCAGGAAGACAGCAGCAAAAACAAAGACAGCGAGAAACCGCAGATCCCCATAAACTACGGCGTGGACAATACCGCGCTGGACAAGGCTCTGGGATTTCTGGTGGAATCTCAGACCGAAATCAACCGCCGCATGGCGCTCTCTGAGCTCAGAAAGGCCAAGGTCATCGTGCCGGTAAAGCTGGACGGCAGCTACAAGTTCGATAACGGCGGCGTAACCTTCTCCGACGATGCCAAACTGAATTACGTCCTTATCAAAAATGCCCGGGACGAGCATTACTGTCCCGTATTCACCAATGCGGACGAATTTAAAAAGTTCAACCTGGATAAAACCGGAAACATTGTGCAGAAATTCACCAGCGTGGCGGAAACCGTCACCGGGCAGGACAGCATCCTCAAGGGAGTGGTGGTTAACCCCTTCGGGGCCGGCATCACCATTGACCGGGAGCTCCTCTCGGCCATGCTCCGCGCCCCTCAGGGAAAAATGTCCTTTACCACGGCTCCCATGAAGGAGCCCTACCGCCTGTTTTCCATTCCCAAGGGCACCACCGTGGCCGCCGGCACCCCGAAGAACCGTCCGGACAGTCTCCTTGAGGCCCTCTCCCGGGATATGGAGGAGCTTAAAAACATTAAGAAGGCCTGGCTGGTGGCCCTCCAGTGGCCGGATCGCAAAAATGCCGCCGGCATCGCCGAAATCACCTATCTCGTGGTTACGGAAACCCCTGACCGGCCGCAGGATATCTTCCCCGGTCTCTCCATGACCGCGGAAAAGCACTCCGGAACCCTGCACACCGACTTTATGATTTACCGGGAGGACAGCGAGTTCCTCAGGGCCGCCCTGAAGAACATCGCCCCCTTTTACACCCGGAAAAAATTTCTGGGCCTGTTCTGATCCGGCGGAATGCGGAACCGCCGGAGGCTTTCCGGCGGTTTCGTCCCGGTAAACTATTTGCTGCTTAACTCTATGCTGCTAGACAGAGGCTTTTATGAACAATGATCCTTCATCATGGATTCCCAAGGAATTAAGCTGGCTTTCCTTCAACGAACGGGTGCTGCAGGAGGCTCAGGACAAGAGCGTCCCCGTGGTGGAACGGGTGCGTTTTCTGGGGATCTACTCCAGCAATCTGGACGAATACTTCAAGGTAAAAATCGCCGATCTGAAAAGACGGGTGGTGATTGACGAGGAAAACGGCAATGACTCCGGAGCGAAGGAAGTCCTCAAAAAATGTCTCAGCAAGGTTAAAAAGCTCAACGACACCTTCGATCGCACCTACATCTCGCTCCTGACCGAGCTGGCCTCCCACAACATCTTCCTCTATGACGAAAAGGAAATCACTCCGGAGCAGCGGAACTGGGTTATCGACTTTTTCCGGAGAAATGTCTTAAAGCATATCTCCCCGGTAATCCTGAACGATGACATCGACCTGGTCTCCTTCCTCAAGGACAAATATGCCTACCTCCTGGTAAAAATGACCCGGTTTCCCCGCAAGGGAAAACAGGCAGGCTCCCGGAAATCCGGAGAGGACGTCCGGGAGGACAAAAACCGCGACAAGGACGGTCAGAGCCGGGTGACCTATGCCCTTATTGAGGTTCCCACCGACAAGATCCCCAGATTTATTCAGATCCCCACCTTCGGAAACAAAAAGGACAAGGTGCTGATGATCCTGGACAATGTGATCCGCGTCGGTCTCGATATTATCTTCAAGGGGCTTTTTGACTACGATGAAATCAGCGCCTACTCCGCCAAGATGAACCGGGATGCGGAATACGACCTCTCCTCCCAGATGGACAGATCCTTTGTGGAAAACATGTCCCAGAGCCTGAAGCAGCGCCTGGTCTCCATGCCGGTGCGCTTTGCCTATGACAAGGAAATGCCCAAGGAGATGGTGCGCTACATTGTGAAAAAGCTCTGCATGCAGGACTTCGACTCCGTGATGGAGGGCGGCCGCTACCACAACTTCAAGGACTTCACCGGCTTCCCCAATGTAGGACGGGAGTATATTGAAAACACTCCCCTGCCCGAGCTCTACTCCGTGGACTTCGACTCCGCGGCCAATGCCTTCGAGGCCATAAGCGTGCACGATATTCTGCTTTACTATCCGTACCACACCTTCCGCTACTTTACCGAGCTTTTAAGACAGGCCTCCTACGATCCGGCAGTCACCGCCATCAAGATAAACATCTACCGCGTGGCCTCCAAGAGCCGGGTCATAAGCTCCCTTATTGACGCCGCCAACAACGGCAAGCATGTAACGGTAATCGTGGAGCTCAAGGCCCGCTTTGACGAGGAAAACAACATCAAATGGGCCAGCAGACTCACCGACGCCGGAGTGAAGGTGCTCTTCGGCATGCCGAGTCTCAAGATCCATTCCAAGCTCTGCCTCATCACCCGCATCGAGGACGGTCAGCCTACCCGCTATGCCCATATCGGCACCGGGAACTTTAATGAAAAGACCGCCAAGATCTACACGGACTTCGCCCTGTTCACCAAGCATCCGGAGCTCACTCATGAGGTGGAGGAGGTCTTTACCTTTATCGAGTTCCCCTATATCCACACCAAGTTCGACCGGCTTCTGGTGTCCCCCATCAATGCCCGGAAAAAAATCACCGATATGGTGGAAAACGAGATCAATAACGCCCGCTCGGGCTTTACCGGCAAAATTCTGGTAAAGGTGAACAATCTGGTGGATAAGGAGCTTATCAGCGAGCTTTACAAGGCTTCTCAGGCCGGCGTGCAGATCGATATGATCATCAGAGGCATGTGCTCTCTCAAGCCGGGAGTTCCCGGGCTCAGCGAAAACATCCGGGTTATCAGCATTGTGGACAGATTCCTGGAGCATCCCCGGGTGATGTATTTCTACAACAACGGCAATCCCAAACTCTTTATTTCCTCCGCCGACTGGATGTCCCGGAATCTGGACACCCGCATTGAGGTGGGCACTCCCGTGCTGTCCCCCATTCTGAAGAACCGGATCCTGGAAATTCTCAGCATTCAGTTCCAGGATACCATGAAGGCCCGGGTTATCGATGCCGAGCAGAGCAATGCCTATGTGAAAAGAGGAAACAGGAAAAAGCTGCGTTCCCAGATTGCCATTTACGAATATCTGGCGGGCATCGAAGAGAAAAAGCTGGCCAAGGTCGCCGCCGCCCAGGCGAACAGCGCTTTAAATGAGATCTGAGATTCAGGCGCCTCAGCATTTCTCAGAAACGCCGCCTGCTTCCGGAGCGGCGGCGAGAGCGGACTCCCGCTCTGCCCGCTCCCTCATTTTACGGGCCTTCTTCTCCATGCGGCGCATCTTAAAGAAGTTAGTCAGGATGTCCCCGCATTCCTTCCGGAGCACTCCTCCGGTGACCTCCGGCACATGATTGTGCAGGGGTTCCGCCAGAAGATGAAAGGCCGATTCATGAGCGCCGGTTTTAAGATCCTGCGCCCCGTACACCACCCGATCCACCCGGGACAGGATAATGGCGCCGGTGCACATGACGCAGGGCTCCAGCGTCACATACAGGGTGGCCCCGTAAACGCGGTAGTTCCCCGTAAGCCGGGCCGCCTCCCGGATCACCACCATTTCCGCATGAGCGCTGGGGTCATGGGAGGTAATCATCAGATTGCAGCCCCGGGCCACAATCATGCCGTCCTTGACCACCACCGCTCCCACGGGAACCTCCCCCAGATCCCAGGATCGCCGGGCCTCCCGAAGGGCTTCCAGCATAAAAATTTCGTCAATATTAAGAAGTTCCTTCATGGAAGTAATCGTCCTTGCTGTTATAAACGGAAACGGCATCTCAGGAAGCAGAAATACCGCGCATTAAAAAAGCCCCGCATATTGTCGGGGCTTTCCGGATGATTTACAACAGAATTATCTGAAAAGATTTAGTCGGCGGCCGGCCAGTTCTTCGGCAGCTTCGCCGATCCCGCCTGCTTGGCCTTGTCTGATTCCGCCTGCTTAACCTTGTCAGGATCCACAGAACCCAGATACTCCGGCAGATTAAGACCGGCCATCTTGGCAACGTCATGAAGCGGCGGCAGGCTCTTCACCATGCCTGACAGAAAATTTGCCGTAGCGGTCTTGCCGTCGCCGGAGCCGCCGTTGCCGTCATGATCCCAGACGGTAACCTTGTCGATCTTGATGTTTCTGATGGCTTCGGTCTGGAGTCCCACGAGCTGCTCCAGCTTTTCAATAATAAGCAGGGTGGAAGCAGCTTCCACATTGTTTCCGGCGCTCTTGACCAGCTCGGCGTAACCGGAGGCCTTGGCTTCCAGAAGAGCCTTCTGACCCTGAGCCTCAGCCTGGTACTTCATGAGCACGGCGTCTGCCTGACCGCGGGCTTCCTCGCGCTGTTTCTCGGCCACGGCCTGAGCATCGATGATGATCTTCTCCTTGTCGATTTCCTGACGGGAGATTTCCTGAGCGTTAAGTCTCTGCTTCTCAGCCTGATACTTGGCCTTTTCGATTTCCGCCTGGGCCTGACTCTTGGCTACCTCGGCACGCTGATGGGCCTCGGCCTGGATAACCTCCAGCTCGGCATTGGACTGGGCGATATTCTTCTTGGCGTCGTTTTCGCCGGCGATAGCCTGAGATTCCTGATCAGCCACGTAACGGCGCTGTCCGGTCTCGGCCTGCTTCATGCCCTTCTGAGCCTCAGCCTGGTTCTGAGCCACGGAAATGTTCTTTTCCCTGTTGGCCTCGGATTCGCCCACGGCGCCGATCTTTTCCTGATTGGCCACATCGATCTTAGCCTTGTTAACAGCCTCGGCGGCGGCCTTTTTACCGATGCTTTCGATGTAATCGGATTCGTCGGTGATATCGGTGATGTTAACGTTGATCAGCTTAAGGCCGATCTTGTTCAGCTCCGGTTCCACATTGGCGGTGATATTCTTCTGGAAGGCCTCGCGATCCTGGTTGATCTCCTCAATGTCCATGGAAGCCACGGTAAGACGCAGCTGACCGATAATGATGTTCTTGGCGGTATCCTCGATCTGCGGCTGCCCCAGTCCCAGAAGGCACACTGCGGCATTGCCCATGATATCCTCGTCGGGGGAAATCTGCACGGTGAAGCTGGAAGGCACATTAATGCGAATATTCTGCTTGGAAAGCGCGCCGGTCAGCGGAATATTGATGGTCATGGGCTTCAGATCCATATAGGTATAGTCCTGAATAAACGGCCATACAAAAACACCGCCGCCGTGAATGCACTTTGCGGTCTTCTTGCCGGCCACCATGCCGGAAATCACCAGAATCTGATCCGGCGGACACTTCCGGTACCGGTTTATCATGAATATGACTACGGCCATGCCGATGATAGCGGCGAAGGCTACCATCACAATACCCACAAATGAAGCCATAATTTAATCTCCGTATTTAACAAAGGGTGAAAATTACAAAATATCTAAAAAAATCTGAAAACTGCTTGCTGCCGGCCCGGGATAAACCCGAACCCGGCGGGCTCAGGACTGCTTCCCGGGATTTTTGTCCCGGATTCCGGCACTGTTCATAGGTTCCACCATCAGAACGGAATCATCGGTGACTCTGACAATCCTGACCTTGGTTCCGGTGGCCAGGCGCTGGCCGGTCTCGGAAGCGGCTTTCCGAAAAAGCTTTCTGCCCTGCATATTAAAATCAATCTGTCCCATGCCATCTTCCGGAATGGTGAGGTAAACCGTCCCCTCCTTGCCCACGGCGTCTGATATCTCGAGGTTTCCCTTGGTCTGGAGCTTCATAAGGAGCATGGTTATCTTAACCATTATGAAAACCATAAACGCCCCGGCGAAAAGGGTAACCAGCACCGAGACCATGCTGTTATGAAAGGTTCTCTCCGCCCAGAAGCCGGCCAGGCCTCCTACCAGAGCAAATGACGACAGCGACTGGATGGAGACATACCGGAGCAGCGCATCCGAGCTGTCCGCAATAGAAGCGTCAGCCGCTGAGGGATCGCCGTCTGTGCCCACAAAAAACATCAGGATCAGTCTCATCAGAAAAACTGTCCCGCCTGCCGTAATCATCATGAGGTAGAAGAGCTCAAGACCTGTCAGCTGATCGAAAAATTCCATCATAAACCGCCCTCCCTGTGGTTAATCAATGTGCTAATCAATGCGCCCGTCCATGCAAACTATAAATTCAAACGGTGTCTGTCAGAAACAATACATGCTGCTTTTGCGAGATCTGACAGATCAAAATGAGCAAAACCGGATCTGCCTTAAATCATTGCGCCTGAGCTCTTTATTCCCCGCTGTTCACAATTAATCACGACTCAGTCAGGCCATCCCGCCTGCATGACGGCCGCTCTCCTTCAGATCCCGGATCTCCTCCATAATGGAAGCGTAGATCCGGGGCAGGTTCCGCCGGGCCCGGTTTAGTTTTTTCTGACAGGTTCCGGCGCTCCAGCACAGGCAGATCACCAGGGACTCCAGCACCAGAAGGCCGGTCTCGTTAAGCAGCATGGGCTCCCGGATGGCGCTGACAGAGAGCTCCGCCGCGAGAATCATCGCAGCCATATAGCCCCCGAAATGATGTCTCATAAGAAGCCACAGCAGGAGCAGCGCCGGCGGCAGCAGACTCTGGCCGATTTCATACGCCGAGAAGTCCGGCTCCCACCAAGGGAGGCCCCGCCCGGCATTTCTCATCATGACGAGGATCGCCGGCTTTAAAGAAAACAGCGCCAGCGTCCAATAGCCGGTCTTCATGGTCTTCATCCAGAGAAATACCTTTCTGGCCTCCGGGGACAGCTTCTCAGTCCTGATGCGGGTCATAGCGATTCCTCTGCAAAAATCCCTTCCTGTGGATTACATATAGCCCGAAAGACCGGATTTCAAGAAAAATCGGCATTCCCCGATCCGAAAGATCCCGGGATAAAAACAGAAAAGGCGGGAGATCCGGCTCCGGAGAATGGGCTATAATGGGGCAGCTTTCCCGGAAGGGAATCCGCCGGAAGCAGATCCTGAAATCAACCACAATAAGGAAAACTCTATGCCTATGGGATGGATCATTGCAGGGAGCGTGGCCCTTCTTGCAATCAGCAATATTTTTATGAATCTGGCCTGGTATCTCCATCTCAGCAAAATGGCAGACCGCCCCGTGCTCTACGCCATTCTGTTTTCCTGGGGCATTGCCCTGTTCGAGTACATGCTGATGGTGCCCGCCAACCGCTGGGCCTCCGCCTATCTCTCCATCAGCCAGCTTAAGATCATGCAGGAAATGATCACCCTTTCAGTCTTTCTGCCCCTGTCAATTTTCGTATTCGGCGAAAAGTTCAGCTGGGACTATGTCTGGTCAGCTTTGTGCATGATGGGAGCGGCCTTCTTCGCCTTCAGAAAAATGCTGTTCGCCGGAGCCTCCTGACTTCGGACTGCTATTTAAGGCGGCATTTCCGGCAGAATTCAGCCGTCAGGCCTCAAAGCATCAAAAAGCCCTGAGAAATCACATCCTCAGGGCTTTTATTATTTTGGGGAAGCTGCTCCCGCATCCGCCGTGAGCCGTTAATCCCGGCAGGCTCCCAGCACCAGGCAGGCATTGGTGCCGCCGAAGCCGAAGCTGTTGGACATCACCGCATCCAGACTCTCCTCCGTGTACGAGGTAACCAGAGGCAGTCCGGCCACTGCGGGATCCGGAGTCTCCACATTGATGCTGGGGGCGATAAAGCCGTTATTGAGCATCAGAAGGGAATAAATGGCCTCCTGCACTCCGGCAGCTCCCAGAGAATGTCCGGTCATGGCCTTGGTGGAGCTGAATTTCGGCATGCTGTCCCCGAAAACCTCCTTCATGGCCTCGATCTCCCGGGTATCCCCCACCTTGGTAGAGGTGCCGTGAGTGTTGATATAGCCGATCCGGCGATCCTTGAGAGTCGACATGGCCATTCTCATGCAGCGCACCGCGCCTTCGCCGGAGGGAGCTACCATATCATAGCCGTCCGAGGTGGCTCCGCAGCCCAGAATCTCGCCGTAAATCTTAGCGCCTCTGGCCCGGGCATGCTCCAGCTCCTCCACCACTATCATGCCGCCGCCGCCGGCAATGACAAAGCCGTCCCGGTCGGCATCATAGGTGCGGGAAGCGCGTTCCGGAGTGTCATTGTATTTGGTGCTGAGAGCGCCCATGCCGTCAAAAAGACAGGAAAGCGTCCAGTTAAGCTCTTCGCCGCCGCCGGCAAACACCACATCCTGACGATTCAGGAGGATCTGATCCACGGCGTTGGTGATGCAGTGAGCCGAGGTCGAGCAGGCGGAGCTGATGCTGTAGTTCACGCCCTTGATTTTGAAGGGGGTGGCCAGACAGGCTGAGGTAGTGGAACCCATGCAGCGGGTGACCTGATACGGGCCGACTCTTTTAACACCCTTGGTTTTCAGGGTTTCGCAGGCTTCCACCTGATTCATGGGGGAGGAACCGCCGGAACCGCAGATAAGCCCGGTGCGTTCATTGGAGACCTCGTGTTCCTCCAGTCCGGAATCCTGCACCGCCTGCTGCATGGCCAGATAGGCATAAACAGCGGCATCTCCCATAAAACGACGCACCTTGCGATCAATAAGATCCGCGGTATCAAGCTTTACATTGCCCCATACCTGAGAACGCATGCCAACGTCACGAAACTGCTCAGAGAAGGTGATGCCGGATTTTCCGGTCTTAAGAGATTCAAGCACTTCAGCAGCATTGTTACCTATACTGGATACTATTCCAATACCGGTAATAACAGATCTTCTCATATCTTCCGTCTCTCCGTAAAATCTGTGGCCTGTTTGCAGATCCGTCAAACCATCACTGGTCAATCAATTTGCAATCTGCGCAGTATGCCATTAATTCTATAACAAGATGCCGCTTTTTAAAAAACAGTCACCGCAAACAATTGCCATTTTCTGAACCTTTGCAGCCTTTTTGGAAAAAAATCCGGATTTCCGCCGCTCCGGAGCCGGTTTTCAGAAAAAGGAAAGGCCGGGGGAGGAGATGGTGGGCTGCTTTATTCCGCGCCTTTTTGCCCGTCCGGCATCTCCCAAAGGCATTCCCCGATTGCTCCTATTCTGTCATAATGCCCTGCGGCAGCTTAAAACCCCGTTACGGATAAGGGAGATTCTTCGTTTTTAAGCATCTTCGGAGCATGTTATGGACAAGGAAACTTTGCACAAACTCATCGGCCTCCTGGGATTTACCAGTCAGGAGCTTGCCGAATCCTCCGGCTACAGCGTGTCAATGATAAACGCCGTCAGAACCGGCAAGCGGGCCGTATCCCCTAGGCTGGAAAAGATAATCATCGGCCTTTCTGGTTCAAAGGAAGGATGATCCGCTGTCAGGATAGTGATCGAAAACTGCAAATAATGAAAAAGCCCCTCAGCGGGGCTCGCAAAGGAACTTTTTTATGGACATCTCCCTTGTCCCGCCTCCGGCCCCCGGCGTGCCGGCTTATGCGGAAATCAATATCGCCGGGGAGCAGGCCGGAAGCCCCCTCTTTAACGATGTCTACTTCTCGGATGCCGGAGGATATCTGGAATCCGAGCATGTCTTCATTCAGGGCAACGGGCTTCCGGAAAGACTCGCCTGCCGGGAAGAGGATGCGAAGAGCGCCCCGGGATCGGCTTCCGAGGGTGATCGCCTCCGGGAATTTGTCATTGGAGAGACCGGCTTTGGCACCGGCCGGAATCTGCTTACGCTTTTGAAGCTCCTTCATGATCTCCGGAATCAGGGCATCCGGCTTCCGGAAATACATTACATTACCGTGGAAAAGCATCCCCTGCTCCCCCGGGATCTTGAAAAAGCCCAGAGCATCTTCAAAAATCTCGCCCGGGAGTCTCTGCTTTTCAGAAGCTGCTATCCCGCTCCCGTTTCGGGACTCCAGACGCTGTGTCCGGAACCGGGGGTAACAGTGCATCTTTTAGTGGGGGATATCCGGGAGATCTGCCCGGCCATCCGGCTGTCCCGGCCGGTGGATGCCTGGTTTCTGGACGGTTTTTCCCCGGCGCTGAATCCGGAAATGTGGTCTCTTTCGGTATTCCGGGAGCTCCGGAGGCTGAGCGCTCCGGGAACCACCCTGGCCACCTATACCGTAAGCGGCGCCGTAAGAAGAAATCTTAACGAGGCCGGCTTTGTCACCGCAAAGCTGCCCGGCTATGGCCGCAAAAGGGAAATGACCGCAGGCTGGATCCCTTAATGCAGTAATGCGGGCATAAAAAAACCTGCCAGAGCTTTCTTTGGCAGGTCTTCTGAAAACAGAGGCAGAAACTACAGATTCCTTTCGTCATCCTCATCCAGGCTCTTTATGTAGTTGCTCTGGGCGAAGACGGGAACCTGCACTCCCATAAGACGGCCGTTTCCGGTCTCTGACTTATATCTGGCCATCATCTTCTCGGCGCCGGAGAGGCTTTCATCTCCAATGGCATTAACGGCCTCGATAAGATCGTTGCAGAATCTCTTTCTGCCGACATAGCGAATCTTCTGCGCCAGCTTCTTGCTGGCCTTGATGATGATGGGATCATGCCGGCTGCTGTACTTGGAGGCATCGGCAAGATACCGGGACCACTGCTCCTGCACGTCAGGAGATTGCTCCCGCACCTCCATCCAGTTCGGCATCACCGTGGTAATGTCCACATTAATGTCGGCGCCGTAAAACTCGCACTTATCCGGTTCCTGTCTGACGTCAAGGTTCCAGTTTATGGCATAGCTGACCTTAACAATGCTGCGCTTGTTGGTATTGGCGTTCAACGGGGCACTGTCTTCGATAATGTCATGGAGATCCTCCGGAGTCTCCGCGGAAACATCGTAGAAGGTGGTGTTGCGGTTAACGTTCTCCCGGATGTCGAGGTTATGGTAAAAAATGGCGTCCTCGTGACTCCCGTGTTCCATGCTGTAGCGCAGCACCTGATCCGCCCTGCTGTAGCCGCCGGCGTTTTCGGCAACTCCCGGGAGCACCGTATCCCCGACAACAGTCGCGAACTTTTCATTCAAAACGGATTTCTTCTGCTCATCATTAACAAACTGAGGAAGTATAAATAGGAAAGCATAAACAAGCGCCAGAGGAACTCCCACCACAAGAAGAGCCAGCAAGGTTTTACGCATCATATGTATCTACCTGATTTCCTGTATTCAGTTTCGGAATGCGAGGTTCCCGCCGTGCCTGACGGGGAACCCGGACACGTAATTTTATCCCACTTTGGGGAAGATGCGTACAAATGATGCCGGATTTTCCCCTGTTATGAGATCATGTACACTGTTTTTTATTAACTGGTTTTGCACAGTTTTTTCCACAGGCTGTTTTTAGGTTATACACAAGCATAATCCTTGAAATTCCGGGAATTTTCGAACTTATACACAGGTATCGAAAACTGCTCAGAATAACACGGATCGCTCTCTGAAAACAGTGCCATCCCGAAGGATTAACGCTTTCCCCGGGGCGCCATCCGGTTCAGCCGGGGAACATTTCCCGCCGAACAGGTTTTTCAGAAACAATTTTATGCTAATGCTTTATTTGCAATTTCCGCTAATAATAGTAAAATGCCCCGTCTGCGATGCGAGCGCAGAGATGACAGCGGAATTTCCTGTAAGGCTTAAAAAGGAGAGCAAACCTGACTCAGTCCAGCTGAAAGCGTACCGGAGATGACTGGCATCGGGCTTTTGGCAGACTGCCGGAGGGATTATCCGACGGAGTTTCAGGAAAATTCTATTTAAGGAAAAAACACTTTTATGGCAAAAGAAGATTGCATTGAAATGCAGGGAACCATAGTTGAGACCCTGCCTAATACCACCTTTCGCGTGGAGCTTGACAACGGTCATGTGGTAATGGCTCATATTTCCGGAAAAATGCGCAAGAACTACATCAGAATTCTCACCGGAGACAAGGTTACCGTTCAGCTCACCCCGTATGATCTCTCCAAGGGACGCATTATTTTCCGCTCCCGTTAAAATCGGCAGGCTTTAGTTGTTATACTTTCTTGCCAGATCCCTCATAGTAGCGGTAATTGTAGGGAGCGTTTTTGTTTTTTACGGTCAGATTGATGATCATCTCTTCATCAAGGCTCTGATCGCCCTCTGTTCACTGTTTATTTTCTACTGGTACGATCTGTATAAGATGGCGAAGCTGTTCTTCCTTCTTTTCAGATCCATGTACCTGTACCGGCATAATCGCAAAAGCAAAGCATACCCTGTTTTCGAATGGCTGCTCGCCCGGGAGCTGGTTGTCCCCCTGCCCCTGATGGCTCTCATGCGTCTCACGGGAGACGGCGCGGAGCAGGACATTGAAGCCGCCAGAAATTTCTGCGAAAGAGCGGTATTCAATGAATATTTCGAATGCTACTACCTTCTGGGCGTGACCTACTTTTTTCAGAACTCCTTAAGGCCCGTGCCGGACGGAAAATTCCTGGAGGTGCAGGATCCCGCCCGAAAAAGACAGCTGATTCTGGACGAGCTTTTCCGGGAAAAGAAGGAAGACCGCGAAAACTCACCGGAAAGTCCGGCTCCGGAAAAGGCCGCCGCCGTCAGGAGCCGGTTTCTGGGCGCCGAATGCCTGAATCCGGATTACTATGATGCGGTATTCAATCTGGAAATGTACTTCAAATTCAATTACGAAAACGAACCTCATTACGGCGATGCGGCCGCTCTTTACGGCTTCTGCCTGATGCGCGGGCTGGGAGTCGGAAATCCCGATGCCGCCAGGGGACGGGAGTTTCTTAATACCGCAAAACGCCTGAGTTCGCGGGTTCTTCCGGAAATCGAAGACGCTCTGAGAGAGAACAGGAACATCAGAACCTTTTACATCGAATACTGAAAAAAAGCCCCCCGGGGAAGAAGCCGCTTCAGGTTTCCGTGGCTCTGCCCCTCCGCCTGGCGCTTGCGGCTTCTGATCTCTTATCGCATCACGCCTTGAATAGAATCTTGATAAAGAAAAGATAAAGAATTTTGTATTTTTCGCCGGAAATCCTGATGTTGTTAACCCCTATCAGCTTTCTGAAGAACTGCCGGGAAATAAGTTCGCTGCCCCAGAAAAGCTGTTTGTAATAGCTGGTCATCCGGGCATACTTCCACCATAAATCGGCAAACTTAAAGTAGCGGTTTTTCCATGGCTTGTAGGCGCTGGTGTAATGGATGATATTAAAATCCTGCGTCAGCTTCCGGTAGATCTCCTGATTCTCCGGATCCAGGAGCCCCTTCAGCCTGACCATTTCTATGCTGTAATACCAGATATAGTTCCACCTTCTGTCCAGATACAGCACTCTGTCACGGCATATTATGTTCATGGCATCCTGATCCATGAACTTGATATCAGGGTGTTCAATCAGGTAATTCACGCACTGCCGGCCGATGTCCTGCTCCTTCCACAGCCTGTTGTTGATGATCATGACGCCGGCATTGAAATAGTTATCCGGATTAAGATTCAGAGTTTCCACATACCTTTTAAAATCCAGCGGGAACATATCCCTCACCGCGGCAACCAGGTTATTCCCCAGATCATGATTAAACAGCAGCGAAATATCCTGTCTGACGATAACGTCGCAGTCTAGATAGATCACCTTGTCCCAGCTGATGAGTTCAGGTATCAGAAGTCTGAAATATGATTCCCGGGATATCTGGGCAATCACAGGCAGATCCGGCAGGGAGTCATCGTTGATGGACAGAAACTCAATGTCAAATTTTACATTTCTGGCCGTGCGGATCTTCAGAAACTCCTCTCTCTTTTCCGGGGTTACCTTGTTGCTGTCAACAAGCATATAGAATTTGTACTGATAATCCGGTGAACAGTTTTCCAGAACAGACTGAATTGTAACTGCGGCGTATTTTAAATAAATATCACTGCTGCCAAGCACAACAGGAATTGTCTGATTAGAATTACCGTCCATCAAAAATCACCATTTTCAAATTATTCAACTATTTCGGCCTTTTCGACTATTTCAGCTGTTTCAGCCGGCGCGGCAGCTGCAAAATTCAAATATGCGTGAAAAACATCAGGGATGCGCCCGCCGGACAGAATAATCACTACGCCGCAAAAGAATAATACCCCCAATCACCGGGACGGGCAAAGAGTTTGTTTCCATGGCGGCCCCCCGGGATCTGCCGCTGCCGGTTTATTCCCTTCTTCCTGCTTCCCCGGGCATCTTCCTCGCATCCTCCTGTTTCCAAAATTTTTTTCTGTCCGTAAATATCACTCCTGTTTCACAAAAATCACCAACGCCTCAGGCAAAAATGTTGCTTGCGTTAAAAATTCAGGAAAATTTTCTACCGCGGGCATTTTTCAGGTGCTAAGCTGAAATGAGCTTTATGCCTTTTTTCAATTTGATTTGCCTTGCGGCATGCTGTTTTGTTTATTATCTGAGCGGAACGGCACCGGCCGCCGCAGGGAGAAATTAGCGAGGTTTTTTATGGCAAAAGGTACAGTTAAATGGTTTAACAACACCAAAGGGTATGGTTTTATTACCCCCGATGAAGGCAGCGAGGATGTTTTCGCTCATTTTTCCTGCATCAGCATGGAAGGCTTCAAGACCCTCAAGCCCGGACAGACTGTTACCTACGATCTCGAAAAAGGGGATAAAGGTTTCCATGCTGTCAATATCGTAGTGGTTAACCCCTCCGAAGCCGCTGCTCCCGCTCCGGCTGACCAAGCCGAGTAATCCCGTCCGTTCTCAAATCCTCCGGCTCTCCTGTTCCAGAACAGGAGGGGGTTTTTTGTCTTCAGGATATTCCTGATCCCCCAGCCTTCCCCGCAGGTTCTGCTGCGTCTTTTCTCAGGCGCGTTTCCTTCCGGAGCCTGTTTTTGCCCGTTCCGGCGGAAATTTTCCGGAATTGAGCATTAGAGTCACAGACATAATCCCGGGACGCGGTTATGATGCGGGTATGATAATGCTGTTCGGTTTTGCACGGAGAAACTCATATGCCGCTCTCCCAGGATATTTGTCAGGATATTCTCAAAAGTCTTAATTCCGTAATCCTCGATAAGGAAAAAAAGCTCACTCTGGCCCTGAGCTGTCTCCTGTCCGGCGGTCATCTTCTTTTGGAGGATCTTCCGGGAATGGGCAAAACCACCCTGGCCCGGGCCATGGCGGCTGCGCTGGGGCTCTCCAGCCAGAGAATCCAGTTCACCTCGGACATGCTCCCCGGAGATCTGCTGGGAGCCAGCATTTTTAATGAAAAAACCCGGGAGTTCGAATTTCATCCCGGGCCGGTATTTACCCAGATGCTGCTGGCGGACGAAATCAACCGGGGCTCCCCCCGCACCCAGAGCGCTCTTCTGGAGGTAATGGCCGAGCATCAGGTTTCCTATGAGGGAAAGACCCGCAATATCCCCGATCCCTTTTTTGTCATCGCCACCCAGAATCCCCTGGATCAGGCCGGAACCTTTCCCCTGCCCGAATCTCAGCTTGACCGCTTTGCCATGAGACTGTCCCTGGGCTTTCCCGCCAAGGCCCAGGAGATCCGCATCCTTAAAAACGAAAACCGGGCTCCGGATCTGCCGGCCCTGACCGATGCCGCGGGGCTTCTGGAGCTCCAGAAGGCGGCCTCCCGGGTCTTTGTCTCGGATCCCGTATGCGAATACATCGTGAATCTCTGCATTAAGAGCCGCACCGATCCGGAGATCCCGAACCCCCTCTCCCCCAGAGCCTCCCGGGCGATTCTGGCGGCTGCCCGGGCCCGGGCCTTTATCGCCGGCCGGGACTACGCGACTCCGGATGACGTGCAGGAAATCTTCCCCTCGGCCGCCGAGCACCGCCTCCGCAAGGGCAATATCTCCTCCCTGGACACGGCCTCCTACAGCGACCGGATCCTGAATCAGGTAACGCCTCTGGTCTGAGGGCTTTTCATGCTGCAAGAATTACGCGCCCGGCTCAGAATCCGTTTTGCCGCCCCTCCGGGAGTTCCTCTGGGCATCCATAACATTTATGTCTGGCCCAATAAAAACGGCTGGATACTGCTTATGATTCTCCTGGCCATGCTGGCCTTCGGCATCAATTACCAGAACAACCTGGTGCTCATTCTGGCCGTGTTTATCCTGTGCTCCGTCCTCACCTCCGTGTTTTACGGCTTTTTCAACATGAACGGCGTCAGCATTGACGTGAGAAAGATGACCGCCGCCGCTTATGCGGGGTCTCCCCTGCCTCTGCCGGTATTTGTCAGCGCCAAATCCGCTCCGGGCCGCGTCCGCATCATCCGGGGACTTCGGATCACGGCTCCCGGAGCCGCGGCGCTGATTGCCCCGGACATCGCCGGCGGCGGCGCCGTCCAGCTCAGCTTCGCCAATGAAAAACGCGGCATTTTCCGGGTGCCCCTTCTGGCGGTAAGCTCCGCCTGGCCTCTGGGGGTCGTGAACACCTTCTCCTACGTGAAGCCGGATACCGAAGTTCTGGTTTATCCCCGCCCGGTGAGCACGGAATATCTGCTGGATCGCCAGCCGGGACTCCTTATGGGATCCCGGAAGGAAGCTCCGGAAAAGCAGGGCATTGCCGCTCTTCCGGAACAGCGCGGCCGCCTCCGGAGCCGGGATGAAATCTCCGGTGTCCGGCCCTACCGCCCGGGAGATCCTCCCGGCATTATTGACTGGAAAAGAATGGCCCGGGGACAGGGGCTTCTGGCCAAGGATTTTTCTCAGGACAACAGCATGGATCTCTACCTTAACATCAACAGCATCCGCCCCCGGAATTACGAGGATGCCATCAGCCGGCTCACCTGGGCAGCGCAGGATCTGTCCCGCAAGGAACAGCGCTTCGGCTTCAACGCCTTCGGGATCTTCGAAGCCCCGGACAGCGCTCCGGAGCATACGGCCCGGATCCTGACCAGACTGGCCCTGCTGCCGGAAGGAAAATACCATGCTGACGTCTAAAAAAGCGCTGATCCTGATGGGGCTCCTCTACTTTCTGGCCACCGGGTTTGCCGGCAACGTCCTCTTTATTTCCGTCATCCTGATCTCCCTTGGGGCGGTTTTTATCAAAACCGGCTTCGCTCTTAACTGGTTCCGGGCTCCCTCCCGCCTGACAGTGCGGGCCATTTCCGTCCTGGGCATTATCTGTCTCATTGTCCAGGGCATCATGCACCGGCAGATCGGCATTGCCGCCATCAACCTCCTGGTGCTGGGCTGCGCCCTGAAATTTCTGGAATATTCCAGCGAACGGGATTCCTACGTTCATGCGGCAGCTCTGGTATTTCTCAGCATTCTGCCGCTGATCTTCCACTACCAAATCTACATCGCCCTGTACCTGATGCTGGCGGGAATTCTGATAATCTGGATCTATATCGCTCTCACCAGAAGAAGCTCGGCAGGAGAGGATATCAGACTCATGATCCGGCTCTTCCTGCCGGCCGTCCCCCTGACTGCGGCGCTGTTTCTGGTACTGCCACGTTTCGGCTCCTTCTGGGTGCTTCCCGGCAATGAAGACAGCGGCGTCACGGGAATATCCTCTTCATTTTCCGCGGGAAATCTCCGGACGCTCTATCAGTCCGACACTCTGGTAGCCCGGATCAGCTTTCCGGACGGCATTCCCTCTCCTTTGTACTTCCGGGTCATGACCTACAGCCGCTACCGGAACGGGGAATGGCAGCAGGATCTTCTGGTATCACGGGATCAGAACCGCCTGGCCTACAGCCCCTTTGCCGAATCTCCGAAGGATAAGCCCCGGGCGCCCGGCGGCATCGCTTACGATGTCATGATGGAGCCCACGGGAGCGGTTTATATTCCCGCGCTGAAATTCTCCGGAAACGAGAGCAGGGATCTCTTTTACAGCCGGGATGACACCTATACCGTCAATAAGCCTCTGAGATCCCGGGAGCTCTTTCATTTTACGTGGTATCCCGACTATCAGCCCCGAAACGAAACGCCCTACTCCGGATCCTTTCTCCGTCTGGCCCCGGGGGAGAATCCCCGCACCCGGGAGCTGGTGCTCCGGCTTACGGAAAACCTGAAAACGCCGGAGGAAAAGGCCGCGGCCATTTACGGCTATTTCAAAAACGGGTTTTCATACACGCTGAACCCCGCCGGAGGCGCGGGCGCCGGAGCTTTCGGCCCGGATAATCATGTGGACAGCTTCCTTCTTGATACCAGACAGGGCTTCTGCGTCCATTATGCGGAGGCCATGGCCGTCATGCTCCGGATGGCCGGCATTCCCAGCCGGATAGTGTCCGGATATGCCGGCGGGGAAAGCGTCCCGGATCTCAATATGGTGATCATCCGGGAATACGATGCCCATGCCTGGACCGAGGCCTTTATTGAAGGAAAGTGGGTTTCCTTTGATCCCGTGCTCCTGGTGTCCCGGGAATTCGCCAGATCCGGGGGCTATTCCGCCATCAGGGAAGGCTACCGGGCTCCCTCCGGCTTTGCGGGCCTTTGGAAACAGATCCGGGACATAACCGAAAACCTGGAATACTCCTGGAGCCGCTTCATTCTCAACTTCGACACGGACTACCAGGAAAAGCTGCTTAAAAACAGTCTCCCCCTGATCATCGGTCTCGTGGCCGGGGGCCTTCTGGTGTACGTCATTTTCTTTCTCATAACCCTGCTGGGAGGCCGCAGCCTCCGGCGGGATCCTCCGGAAATACGCCTGATGAAAAAGACCTTCCGCGCCCTGGCCCGCCGGGGGATCCCGGCAGGAACCGGGGAAACTCCCGCGGCCTTTGCCGCAAGGCTCAGCCTTTTGAGCTCCGAAACAGCAGTCCCGGTTCCGGCTCAGAAACAGCCGGGAAACCGGAAAGAACTCAACCCCGCAAGTCTTAAGCTCATCGCCGGCGAGTTCGCCGCCCTGGCTTATGAGTTCAGCCTGCTGCGTTACGGAAAAACACCGCAAAACCATAAGGAGCTCCTCAGGGGGCTCCGGAGCCGCGCTGACAAAATTGTAAAAATTTGCACAACATCATAATTTGCCGTATTTCCATGGGCATTATGTGAACAAATATGAAATACCTGAACCGCTAACAAATTAAAATGAAGTCGGGTGGGTTGTTTCAGCCCCGCTCCTGTGACGTTAACTGAACATAATATTTTTTTTCTGACTGGTAATTTGCGGCGACTCCGGGTGATAACCTGGAGGCCGTCAGGCGACGTAAGCATGACAGACAGCAGAAACATAACAGAAACAGCAGCGTCTTTTGTTTTTTTGAGAGATTTGTATATCTATGAGCACTCCCAAGCCCTCCGGAAATGTTTCCCCCGAAGCCAGAATCGCTGAACTGGAAGCAGAACTTAATACGGTAAAACGCAGCATCAGAAAGGAACGCGAATGCGCTCTGAGCCTGCTTTCGCAGGTAACCAAGATTTTCTGGGGACACGACACCACTTTCAATGACCGGCTGAAGACAGCCATAAACAAGATAAACACTGAAAAACCTCTCTACGATCAGCTTGATGACGTCATGGCCATTCAGGGCGCTTTGCATACTCAGTCCCGCAGGGTGCTGGAATTCTATGCCAAGCTGGAAATCTACATCAAAATTCTTCCGGAGCTCATCAGAAACTCCAAAATTCTCCCCAAGTCCTATCAGGACTACGCCAATGAGATCATGCTGAACCGGAGCCGGCCCTACAACGATAAGGTGGTGCTGATCTGCGACCTCGTGAAAAAAACGCTGGAGCACCTCATCAAGCAGAACTCCGGCAACCAGAATGACAGCGTGCCCGCCACCGAAAGAAACAAGATTCACTCCCTTATCAACGGCGTGGAGCTTTCCGGAGAGCTTAACGAAGAGCTTAAGAAATATGCCGATGTGCTCACGGACAAGAACATCATCATCTCGTACACCGATCTCCCGTATCTGGTGGAAAGAATTATTTCCGTGCTGGTAAAGGGCTTTAACAGCGAAAGAGACTTCAACCTGGTGTTCCTGGGCAACATGAGCGAGCATATCAACAGCGTGCATGCGCTCCTGAACAGCAATCTGGAGACCAACCGGGAAATTCAGCTGGCCGCCCGGGAAAACAATTCCCAGTTCGGCATCGAGCTGGCTGCCATTGACGAATGCGTCAGCGGCGCCGAACCCGCTCCCGGCAGCGTTACCGCCATGATTCATGAGAAGCTTTCCGCTCTCAGCAATCTCGTCAAGGAACGGGAAGACTTCATGGAAGTTCAGGACAAGCTGATGAACGATCTTAATGACATTGAAAACAAGATCGTGTCCATCAAGAAGGATGCGGTGCAGTTCAAGACCGATATCGGCGAAATCTCCCAGAAGAACAAGATTGACAGCATCACCGGCCTTAATAACAGAATGAGCTTTGAAAGCCGTTACGAAAAGGATATCCGGAAGCTCGGCAAGGAGAATTTCAGCGGCATGTCCGTGATTCTGGCGGATATTGACGCCTTTGTCCGCATCAATCAGAAGTACGGCGACTTTGTGGGGGACAAGATCCTCCGGGTGCTGGGACTGACCCTGAGAAAGACACTGAACGAAAAGGATTTTGTGGCCCGCATCGGATCGGACTTCTTCGGCATTATCACCTACACCAAGGATCCGAACACGGCAAAGGCCGTTTCCGAAAAGATCATCTCCGCCATCAAATCCATTCCGTTCCACTATAAGAATGAAAAGGTGCCGGTAACCATTTCCGCGGCCTACAAGGTCATTACCGATGACGAACCGGCGGATGCCGTGCTGAGTTCCCTGTCGGAAACCCTGGAAAAGGCCAAGAACAGCGAAAGCGCCGCCAGAAGCTCCTCCGACGAGCCCTTTGCCCGCGGACTCCTGCTTGAATGCTGATCAGCGCCGGGGAGGGAGGTATGATTTCAATAATACAGCCGGTAGACAATCTGGCTCTGCTCTCTCAGCTGGAGAGCGCCAGCCTGTCGCGGTTTTCCTCAGGCGAGCTTTACGACATCTACCGCAAATGCTCTCTGGCCGTGCTGAACACCGGGGCCAAAACGGACAATTCGCACATTCTTCTGGACAGGTACCGCACCTTTGAAATCAATGTGATCCAGAATGAACGGGGCGTGAAGCTGGAGCTTATCAATCCTCCGGAGTCCGCCTTTGTAGACGGGGTGATCATCCGCAATATCCAGGTGAATCTCTATACGGTGCTCCGGGATATTGTCCAGTCCTCTGCTATAGAAAAGATGCAGAGCGAAATCGACTCTCTGAAGCAGATTCCCGTCTCCAAGCTCATTACCAACAGCATCTTCACCAGACTGCGTCTTGCCAGAACGCTGATCCCGGGACAGAATCCCAACGTTGCCGTATGCTGGGGCGGTCATGCCATTAACCAGACGGAATACGATTATGCCTATGAGGTTGGCGTGCGTCTCGGACTCCGCAAAATCGACGTCTGCACCGGATGCGGCCCCGGGGCCATGGAAGCCCCCATGAAGGGCGCCTTTTTCGGGCACGCCCTGCAGGGCTACAGCTCCAGCAGATTCATCGGCCTCACCGAGCCTTCCATTATTGCCGCAGAACCCCCCAACCCCTATGTGAAGGAGCTGGTGATTATGCCGGATATCGAAAAGCGGCTGGAAGCCTTTGTCAGGTTCGGGAATGCCATCATTCTCTTCCCGGGCGGCCCGGGTTCTGCCGAGGAATTTCTCTATATTCTTTCCGTAAAGCTCCTCAGGGAAAACCGGCACGAGCCCCTCCCCCTGATTCTGACCGGCCCCAGGGAGAGCAGGTCTTACTTTGCCTCATTGGACACCTTTGCCAAAACCGTGCTGGGAGACAGCGTTTCCAGGTACTACGAAATCATCATCGATGATCCCGAAAAGGTGGCCCGCTCCGTCAAGGACGGGCTGGATATGGTACGGGAGCACCGCACCATGACCAGCGATTCCTACTGCTTCAACTGGACCCTGAAAATTCCGGAATATCTTCAGGAGCCCTTTGAGGCCACTCATGCCAATATCAGCACTCTTAACCTGCACCGTTCCGGGAATTTATCCGAAATGGCCTCCAACTTGAGGAGAGCCTTCTCGGCCATTGTTTCAGGCAACGTCAAGGAAGCCGGCATGGAGGAGATCAAAAGGCACGGCCCCTTTGTCATCGAAGGAGACAGCGACATCATGGCGGCCATGGACAAGCTCCTTAAGGAGTTCATTGACCAGAAGCGCATCCTGCTTTCCCAGAACGAATATGTCCCCTGCTACACCCTCCGGAACAGTCAGGAAAAAGGGCCGGAAACAGCAAATTAAGAGGGTTTCAGCCGGGCGTAATGAAGGCGTCCCAAAGCTCAGAAGCAGCGCCGGATGAATTCCGGCGCAATTGTTTTCGGGTATGTTTCAGAGTTAAACCCCAGCCGGCGTGATTCGCGTTTACCCCTTTGCTTCCCTCTTCCTTTGCGCCGCCCCCGCCGGAATCTCTGTTAATTCCAGAACTATGCGGTTACTGCCGTGCTGTTACTGCTGTCGCCGTAACTGTCACGCCGTTATTGTTACGTCTATGCAAAATTCCCACAATCAAAACTTAAAAATTTGTTTTTTGAGGTGATTTTTCCTCAAAAAATGTAAAACTTCACACAAGATCCACACACCCTCCACAATGCCACACAATAATCTCCGCAATAACAATGAAATTTTTGCAAATGCTGACATTTTTCTTTGTATCGTCACAGAGTGGGCGTACAATACCAGCCGTAACTGAAAATTTTCCTTCATGAGGAGGCTTATATGACTATCAGAGTTGGTATTTTAGGATACGGCAACCTTAGCCGCGGCGCTGAAAGCGCCATTGCTCATGCTGATGACATGGAGCTTGTTGCGGTATTTACCCGCCGGGATCCTGCCGCCGTGCAGATCAGAACCCCGAATGTTCCGGTGGTTAATGTTTCCGAGGTTGAGAGCTGGAAGGACAAAATTGACGTCATGATCCTCGGCGGCGGCAGCGCCACCGATCTGCCGGAGCAGACTCCGGCCATCGCCAGACTCTTTAATGTCATTGACAGCTTTGACACCCATGCCAGAATTCCGGAGCATTACAGCAATGTAGATGCCGCTGCCAAAGCTGCCGGCAAGATCTCCGTTATTTCCTGCGGCTGGGATCCCGGTCTTTTTTCACTGGCCAGACTTTACGCCACTGCCGCTCTCCCGCAGGGCAGCGATTACACCTTCTGGGGCAAGGGGGTGAGTCAGGGCCATTCCGATGCCATAAGACGCATTCCGGGAGTTAAGGACGCCAGACAGTACACCATTCCGGTAGACTCTGCTCTGGAAGCGGTGCGCAGCGGCAAGAACCCCGAGCTTACCACCAGACAGAAGCACACCCGGGAATGCTTCGTGGTTCTTGAGGAAGGTGCCGATGCCCAGACTGTGGAAAACGCCATCAAGACCATGCCCAACTACTTCGCTGACTATGACACCACCGTGCACTTCATCAGCGCGGAGGAATTAGCGCAGAATCACAGCGGGCTCCCTCACGGCGGCTTTGTATTCCGTTCCGGCGTCACCGGTCTCGACAGCGAATTCAATAATATCATCGAGTTCAGCCTGAAGCTTGACTCCAACCCGGCCTTTACCGGCAGCGTGCTGGCTGCCTATGCCAGAGCCGCTTACCGGCTGAATCAGGAAGGCCAGACCGGAGCCCGCACCGTGCTTGACATTGCTCCGGCATATCTGGTGAACCTTTCCGGCGATGAACTGAGAAAGCATTTTGTCTAAGCTGAAACAGTTTCCCTTTTAATAATACTCCTTTTTGCCGCATCCTCCGGGTGCGGTTTTTTTGGAGGCTTCAGGGAAAAAACGGCGGCAAAAAGGAGACAAAAAGGGAGGCGTAAAAGGGATCTAAAGCGCCGGGAGATAAAAAAGACGGCGGAAAAATCTCTACAGCGCGTCCTCCTTAAGATGCTCGCAGCCGATATCAAGAATAATCTTCACATGCTCATCGGCCAGAGAATAGAGCACCACCTGCCCTTCCCTCCGGTATTTCACCAGATTGGCCATTTTAAGAGCGCTTAACTGATGGGAAACCGCTGATTTGGTCAGACCCAGAATGCAGGCCAGATCGCAGACGCAGAGCTCATGAAGCTCCAAAGCGTGCAGGATCTTGACCCTGGTGGGATCGCTGAACATCTTAAAAAGAGCCGCCAGATCCATATACTCGGATCCCGGCTTCAGCGCCTTTTCCACAATGCCCACAAAATCGCTGTGGATAGCCGGGCAGTCGCATCCCGGAGCCTTCTTTTCCTGTGCCATCTGTTATTCCCTCTGTTCTTTCTGTTTTCCTGTTCTTTCCGTTCCCGCTGCCGGCATCCGGCAATTGAGCAAAAAATCAAAATTTCATGCAACTATTTCCAAATGAATTGTACCGCTAATTTCCGCCGGTGGCCATACCTCAATGCCCGGAGTTCTGCGGAAAATCAGAGGACTCCCCTGAAGCGCGGAAATTGCGGGATGAATGGACGCAGCAGTCTTTTTCTTGCTGAAAATACTGTCAGATCATATAATTTTGACAGTAACGATGTTTTTCCGGAGGTTATGCGTCTTAACCCCTTGCTGAAAAGCGCGCGTTTCCCCGGGAATGCTTTTTCAGGTTTGCAAGCCTCGCCCCGCTCTGCCGGAACTGCCGGAATTGCAGGCGCAGACGGCGGAAGCTTTTCAGTAAACCGCCGTAATGATTTTCAACTTAAGAGAGTACGAAAAAATGAGTTTTGAATCAGAAAAGTCCTTCAGCGACTTTACCAACTTCCCCCGCGGCATCCGCAGAAGCGGCCGCTTTTCTGTGAAGGAATCTGAACTTCTTGAAGAGTTTGGCACTGCCATGATGGAAATTTACAAGGGGGAAAGAAAGCCCAAGGACAGCGCTGAAAAGGAATTCGCCGCTCAGATCCGCAGTAACAGCATTCCCACTGATCCCTTTGCCAAGGTTTTTAAGAAGTATCTCAAGGAAATCAGCCCCCGCAAGACTCACGATCTCACTGCTTCCGGAGGAGACGAAGACGGAGACGGATCCTACGATTCCTCTGATGACTCCATTGAATAACAGCTCCGCATGGCTCTTATGACCGGAAAGGCATCAGAGCAGATGTGAGATGTTTAAAAAAGGAGACGGCGGGCCCGGCTCCTTTTTTTGTTTCCCCGCCGGCCCTGTTCTCCGCGGCCGCTGTTCTCCGCTGTCTCAGCTCCTGAAAACGTTTCAATACGGATGGTCTGTTTTTATTAGCGGTAAATCCGCTAAAAATTCTGACACAGATCTCAAATTATTTTACAATAGGCGCACCAAGAAAAGCTCCGGTTTTTCATAGGGAGTTGTCCTTTTGTTTCCCCTGTTACTGAAGGAAAATAAACATGAGAGTTAACAATGACAGCCTGGTGGAGTCATTCAGACACAGCGCCCCTTATCTCAAGCATCACCGCGGTGCCACTGCCGTGGTTCTTCTTCCGGGATCGGTTTTGGCCAGCCCCCAGATCGATAACATTATCAGCGATCTTGCTCTGATCCAGAGTCTCGGCATGAAGCTGGTTCTGGTATTCGGAGCCAAGGAGCAGATTGACGGGGAACTGGCCAGAGAACACATTGAGACAAGTTTCCACAAGCGCATCCGCATTACCGATGATGAAACCTTTGCGGTTATCAAAAAGGTCTGCGGCATCATGTCAATTGATCTCACCACCAAGCTTTCCATGGGACTTATCAACACCCCCATGCAGGGCAGCCGGCTTAACGTGGTTTCCGGAAATTTTGTAACCGCAAAGCCTCTGGGAGTAGTGGACGGCATTGATTATATGCACAGCGGCATGGTCAGAAGAGTGGACGGCGAAAATATCAGAAGAGAGCTGGACAACAACTCCATCGTGCTTATCCCGCCGGTAGGCTACTCCATTGCCGGGGAAACCTTCTGCATCAACAGCGAGCAGATTGCGGCCGCCGTGGCCGTGGCCATCAAGGCCAACAAGCTCATCACCTACTGCTCCGATGACGAGCTTATCCGTGATGAAAACGGCGACGTCATCGCTGAAATGTTCCCCAGCGATGCGGAAAAGTATCTTGCCGGCATCGATCCGGAAACCCACAATTCCACCTGCCGCTATCTCAGCGCTGCCATTGCCTCCAGCAAGGACGGCGTGGAACGCTGCCATCTGGTTTCCTACGAGCAGAACGGGGCCCTGATTCAGGAGCTCTTCACCCGGGACGGCATCGGCACTCAGATTGTCCGGGAAAGCGCCGAAACGGTATCCCGGGCCACCATCAACGACATTCCGTCCCTGATGGAGCTCATAAGACCGCTGGAGGAGCAGGGCATTCTGGTGCACCGCAGCCGCGAAAACCTGGAAATGGACATCGAACACTACGTGGTGATCAAACGCGACGGCATGGTTATCGCCTCAGCTGCTATCTACTGCTACCCGGAGGAGAAAAAGGCCGAGCTGGCCTGCGTGGCCATAAACCCGAACTACCGGGGATCCAACCGCGGCATTGTTCTTATCAACAAAATCGAGGAGCTGGCCCGGGAACAGGGCATGGAATATCTCTTTGTGCTTACCACCAGATCCGCCCACTTCTTCCTGGAAAAGGGCTTTGTTTCCGGCAATATCGAAGACCTGCCCCGGGAAAAGCAGGAGCATTACAACTATAAGAGGATGTCCAAGATCTTCTTCAGAAAGATAAACCCGTAAGGTAACCTGGAAAAATACCATCCTGCCATTTCCCGCACTCCGGAAAACTGCCGCATGATGGTCTTACGGAAAAGCATAAGACGGGATGATTTCCTCCCTCAGGGCGGGAAATCATCCCGCATCAGTCACCTCAGGAAATGTTTCAGGAAACATCGTCTTCAGAACAGATCGTCCAAAGTCAGCACATGGACAAAATCGCTGAAATGCTGCGTTTTCTTCAGGCCGCAGGCGGTGATCAGGGTGTTATGAATGACTGTTTTTCTGGATACGCTTCCGGATAAAAGGTTCTTCCTTCTTTCAAGCGCCAGATGATAATCCCTGTCAGCTTCAAACTCATCACCCAGAAATTTCATTTCGCAAAGATGCACCACATTGTCTTTTCGTTCAATAACAAGGTCTGTTTGCGTGCCATACTCGTTCTCGCATCCTCTTTCAGACCATAACGACTCCGTTGTAGATACCCCTCCAATCCCCAAGGCTTCCTTGATTTTGCCAAAATGGTTCCAGCAGACATTCTCGAATGCCAGATCTCTCCAGGCTGTAACCTGATGCGATGACTCCATGGAAATCCAGTCTGTGTTTCTTTCCTTTCTGCTCGTATCGATAACTCGAAGATAAAAAATACAGTACGGATCAAAAAGCTTGTATCGGGTATGGCGTTTGCTGTCACCAAACGAAGAATAGCTGATTATGAAATCCCCTGCCAAAAGAGCCCTGAGTTTTTTGGAGAGATCCCCGCTGTCCGGAATTCCGGTCACCTCGATAAGCTCGGCTCTGGTGAGTCCTCTGCTTTTTCCTGCCAGAGCCTTCACTATCAACTTCATGTCTTCGGCATCCCTGAAAAGAGCCGAAAACATCCTGTCAAACTCATCCTTCAAAGGGGCAGTCTCGGCAAAAAACATCCGATCAATATTTCCCGAAAGACTTAACTCTCTGTCAAAATACCTGAGATAGTACGGTATTCCTCCCACCGCCATATAAGCCGCAGTGATGTCATAGCGAGACATAAGAATGCCCTCGCTTCTGAAATACTTCTCGCATTCTCCGAGAGAAAAGGGATGGATTTTCACTTCATAAGTAATTCGCCCGTACAGACCGCCGTGATTGTTAACCAAATTATCCAGCATCCAGGAACTGGAACTGCCGCAGACAATCACCATAATATTCTTTTTGTGGCAGGCCCAGCCGTTCCAGAACGCCTCAAATCCGGTCATAAAACCGGCGCGCGGGGTATCAAGCCATTGAATTTCATCTATGAAGACCAGAATTCTCTGGTCATTACCGTATTTTTTCGAAAGAAAATCTTCAAGAGCATAAAAAGCTTCAAGCCATGATTCCGGTTTTCGGGAATCACCTCCGAATGCCTTCAGGGAATGGTGAAAATGCATGAGCTGGTCTTTCATGCGATTCTTTCCTGACTTCTCCCCGATACTGCCGGCAAGCGGCGACAGTCCCGCATGCCTGAAACATATCCTGTCTCCGAAAGTCTCATTCACCAGAAAGGTTTTCCCGACTCCGCGGCGTCCATACAAGGCTATGAGTTCGGCACTGCCGCTTTCATAAAGAGCATTCAGTTTTTTGATTTCCCTTTCGCACCCGATAATCATCACTCTGCTCCGTTCATTTTGGCTCTTGCTGCCGGTCTTGCAGCATTATAATTTTCGGTGAAACGCTGTTTTTACCATTTCACCGAAAATTATAACCGTTCGGCGGCACTGTCCGCAGGTCTCTCAGCGTTATACTTTTCGGTGAAGCACTGTTTTTACCATTTCACCGAAAATTATAACTGTTCGATGGCACTGTCCGCAGTTTGCCGGCTCCGTGACAGCATAGTGGAATTCCTCGCTTTCTTTGTCCGAAACCGCCCCGGATCCGCCGCGCTTTCCGCCCTGTTGCCGCAATTTAAAAATCTTTAAATTGTGAGCTATCTCAGGTATTGACAAATTTTTCTTAAAAAGGTATTTTCTCACTAATCTTTTTTTAAACCAGAAGAGGCGCTTTTCTTAGGTATCCGGAAACAGGAATTCCAGTTCCGCCGGAGAGGGAATGAAAAGCCGAGGCGGCCGCGCTGCTGGAACACGGCGCCGCTGTCGGCCATGAGGGCTGAATCCCTCAGGCTGTCACGCTTAAGGTGAAGGGCTTCTGGCGGATATCAGCATTCCCGCCTCCAAATCTTTTTCCTTAGGTAACTCAAACATAATACTTATCAGGAGTTTTAAATGAATCAGGTTTGCGTTGCCAAATTCGGCGGCACCAGTGTTGCCAACTATGCTGCCATGTGCAACTGTGTCAAAATTGTTACCTCCAATCTGGACACAAAGCTGGTGGTATTAAGCGCCAGCGCCGGCATTACCAATCTTCTTGTGGAACTGGCCTCCGGCACTCTGGACGAAGCCAGCATAGAAGAAAGGATGGGAAAGATCTGCAATATTGAATTCTCTATTCTTGACGATCTGGGACGTCCCGCTGAAATCACCGCTGAAATCGAAAAGCTCATTCACGAAATCCGCGATCTGGCCAAGCATGCCATTATCGAACATGACGATGCCCTTACCGACCGCATCGTTTCCTACGGCGAGATCATGTCCACCAAGATCTTTACCGAGGTTCTCAAGTCCAAGGGCTACAACGCCAAGTGGTTCGACGTGCGCGCCGTAATGCGCACCAATAACCAGTTCGGCAAGGCCACCCCCATTATCGAGGTGCTCAGCAACACCGCCAAGGAGCTCCTGACTCCGCTTCTTGATGATTACATCGTGGTTACTCAGGGCTTTATCGGTTCCAATGCCATCGGTCAGACCACCACTCTGGGCCGCGGCGGCTCCGACTACTCCGCCGCTCTTCTGGGCGAGGCCATCGGCAACTGCAAGGCCATCGAGATCTGGACCGACGTGCCGGGCATTTACACCACCGATCCCCGTCTGGTCAAGGAAGCTCATGTAATTCCGGAAATCACCTTCTCGGAGGCTGCCGAAATGGCTACCTTCGGCGCCAAGGTGCTGCATCCGGCTACTATTTTCCCGGCCGTGCGCCGCAACATTCCGGTATTCGTGGGCTCCTCCAAGGCTCCGGAATCCGGCGGCACCTGGGTCAGATCCCAGACTAGCACCAAGCCGACCTTCAGAGCCGTGGCTCTCAGAAGAGATCAGATCCTGCTGACCCTGAAGAGTCCCAACATGATCGGCGCCTGCGGCTTTCTGGCAAACATCTTCAGCATTCTGGCCAAGTACGGCATTTCCGTTGACCTTATTACCACCTCCGAGGTGAGCGTGGCTATCACTCTGGATCACACCGGATCCCAGTCCAGCGGCAAATCCGTGCTCAGCGACAGGCTCCTGGCCGAACTCAAGAGCATCTGCAGCGTCAGAGTTACTGAAAACCTGGCCCTGATTGCTCTTATCGGTAACGGCATGAGTCAGGTTTCCGGCACCGGCGCCGCCGTGTTCTCCTCCATCATGAACGTCAACATCAGAATGATCTGCTACGGCGCCAGCTCGCACAACCTCTGCTTCCTGGTAGATCAGGATCAGGCCGAGCAGGCCATTGCCGAGCTCCATCATCACCTCCTGGAGGGAAATCCCCAGGTTATCAGATAAGCTGATGCGCTGAATCGATGATCATGCTAAACGGGAGCCATGCTCCCGTTTTTTATTGGGATAGCAGCCGGTTCCCGGAGCCGCCCTTCATTGGCCGGAATGATCTCACGGCAACGTCTCCGCAAGCATTCCCCGAAAAACAAAAAGGCGGAGTCTTGGCCCCGCCCTTCTGGTAACCGGATCTCCGGCTTTTATCGCTTATCAGTTGTCAGACTGGAACTTCACAATAAGCTTCAGGAACTCCAGATACATCCAAACCAGAGTCATCAGGAGACCCATGGCAAAGGCCATTTCATATTCCTTGCCCACCCGGCCGTGGCTGTTGGCGATATTGTCAAAATCCAAGATCAGGAACAGAGAAGCCACCACGCAGAACACGGCCTGAATGGCATAGCTGAGAATGGAATGGTTTTCCGCATGAATGGTTTCAATGCCGGTGCCGCCGAACAGGATCATTATTAAGTTCACAATGTAGGTCAGCGCAATGGCAATTCCGGCCATAATCACGAACTTCTTAAAAAAAGGAGTGGCGGAAATAAGCCCGGTGGAGAAGGCAATAAACATCGCAAGAGCGGTGATCACCGTGGCGCTGAGAGCGGAGAAGCCCACTCCGGGGTACTTGGCATCAAAGAAGGCGGTGATGCCTCCAAGGAAGATGCCTTCCGCAATGCTGTATACGGGAGCCACAAATCTGGCAGTCTTAGGCATAAAGGTGCCCACGAGACCCAGCACAATGCCGGTAATGGCGGCAACCGCAATGATTCCGGTGAGGGAACCCCCGGAAGCAGCGCCTGTCATCATGTCCGCAACCATTGCCTGGCCTTTGAAAAACATGACAAAACCGGTAATGAGGCAGAGAGCAATCAGCATTACCGCCTTTTTGGCCGTGCCCTCCAGGGTCATAAGCTGCCCCGAAGCTCCCATGGTAACTTCGGAATTTCTGCTCAGAGCCGAAGACACGGGATTCGAATATCTCAAATTCATTTTTTTATCCCCATAATTGTTCGCTGATACCTGTCAGCTTTAAAAAAATACCGTGCATAATACTATCACATTTGCCGGCTTCTTCCCCCGATCATTATGTGATTTTCTGTGTCACCCGTCTGAAATGACCGGAATATGCAGTATTCCCGGGATATACAGCTCCCCCGGATATACAGAGTCCGGGAATATCAGCGCGGCAAACCAATGCTATTTCTTCTTTTTCTCCCTTTCGCTGAAGATTTTTCTGACCCTTTCCAGATCCTCGGCCGTGTCGACTCCCAGGAGGGGATCCGTTTCCGCATAGGTTACGGCAATGCGATAGCCGTGATAAAGCACCCGGAGCTGCTCCAGGGATTCCAGAGCTTCGATTTCGCAGGGGGGCAGGGTCATGTACTTTCTGATAAAGCCCACTCGGTAGGCGTAAATGCCGATATGGCGGGCATGACCCCGGAGCGCTGACATGTCTCCGGCCCGGAAGCTGTTTCTTTCATAGGGGATGGGCGCCCGGCTGAAATAAAGAGCGTCTCCCTGATAGTTGATTACCACCTTGACGCAGTTGGGATCAAACACATCCTCTCCAGTAATCTGAGCACAGAGAGTGGCCATGGGAGCCTGAGAGCATTCCAGAAGATCCGCCACCTGAGCGATGTTTTCCGGCGGAATCAGAGGCTCGTCCCCCTGCACATTGATCACGATCTCCTGATCTCCCAGCTTCACGGCATTAACCACCTCGGCAATTCTTTCGGTTCCGGAATTATGGTCCGGGGACGTCATGCACACCTCGGCGGCCACCCCGGAAGCCAGCACGGCATCCCTGATGCGGGTATCATCGGTAGCCACAATAACCCTTTCAGCGCCGCCCTTGAGAGCCTGCTCCGCCACCCGCACCACCATGGGCTTGCCCATAATGTCCAGAAGAGGCTTTCCGGGAAGCCTTGTTGAAGAATAACGTGATGGAATAACAACCGTATAGCTCATTAACTAATACCTCTCTCTTTTTGAATATGTCTGATATCTGAAACCAGTCTGTCATAGAATTCCGGCGCTATTTCCGCCCGGATGCCCAGACAGTATAACCCCGGAAGACTCTTTCTGCCATACTTCACCATGTCCTTTTCAGTCATGACAACCGGGAGATCTCCGGCCTCCCGGCGCGCCTCGTCCGCCGGAACAAAGCCATGATCGGGAACGGCAATCCGGCGCACCGGACAGAGGCCCGTTTCCTTCAGGGTTCTTATGAAGCGTTCAGGATCCCCGATGCCGGAAAGAGCGCAAACCTCTGTTCCTGCCGGGAGATCCGCAGGATCTCCATTGAGACGGCAGACCCTGCCGGGTACCAGTCTTACCGGATACTCCCCCGGCATGGCGCCGCCGTTATTCAGGATGTAATTAACCTTCCCGAGCCGGGATACCGGTTCTCTGAGGGGGCCCATAGGGAGGAGACGGCCGTTTCCGAAGCGCCTTTTGCCGTCAATAACCGCAATCTCAATATCCCGTTCCAGCGCATAGTGCTGAAGTCCGTCATCCGTAAGAATCACGTCGAGATCATTCTCAAGATACTGAACCGCCCGGGATCTCCGGGGATCCGTAACCATGCGGACTCCGGTTTTAAGCTTAATGAGGAGGGGCTCGTCCCCGGCCTCCGCCGCCGGCGAATCCGGAGTAACCTCATAAGGCAGCATGGGAGGATGAGCTCCGTAGCCCCGGCTCACCACCCCCGTCCGGAATCCCCGGGCGGAGAGCTCCTCGGCCAGAGCGATTACCACCGGGGTTTTGCCGTTGCCCCCCACCATGATGTTGCCTACCACCACTACCGGAATGCGGCTCCGGTAAGAGGACAGGATTTTGCGGGCATAAAGAAAGCGTCTCAGGCGGACAATGAGCCCGAATATTACGGAAAAGGGCCAGAACAGCCATTTCAGAGGGCTGTCCTGAAACCAGATTTTGTCATGAAAGCTCACGGCCGTTTCTCCTCAAGACAAGCAGTCATGGAAAATCCCCGCAAAAAAAGTTAAAATCACCGGAATCAGCACCGAGGTTGCCATGTCAGTTAAAAGTCTCCCGGATCCGAAGGATCATTCCAATGACGATCATTCCTGCGACAAGTGTCCCTGCAGTGAAATCTGCCTGCCCGGCAGAAACGCCTCTCCCTCGGATCTTTCGGCTCTCAGCAACATTATAGATAAAAGACGGGGTCTTAATAAAGGAGATATTCTCTATAAAGCCGGCGATCCCCTGCTGCGTCTTTATGCCATAAAAAGCGGCAGCCTGAAAATCTATTCCCTGAGCCAGGCCGGAGACGAACAGATCACCGGATTCTCCGTATCCGGCGAAATCGTGGGCTTTGACGCCATTTACGAGAGAAAGCACAAATCCTTTGCTCAGGCTCTGGAAAGCACGGCCATCTGCGAAATCGACTTTGCTCAGCTGAGCCGCGCCCTGTACCGCCATCCGGAAATGAACCTGCGCTTCATGAGACTCATGAGTCATGAAATATCCGTGAAAAAGGAGCTTATGATGATGATCTCCCGGGAAAACGCCCCTCAGCGTCTGGCCTCGTTTCTTTTGCATCTCTCTCAGGCTCAGGCGCGCCGCAACCTCGCGCCCAACGTGATTAAGCTCACCATGACCCGTTATGAAATCGGGAACTGCATCTCCCTTTCCGTGGAAACCATCAGCCGGCTGTTTTCCAGACTGGCGGAGGCCGGGGTCATCACCGTCAAGGGCCGTTATATCACCATTCTGGATCAGGAACTCCTCCGGGAGGTGGAAAACGGCAATCTGTGTCAGCCGGCGAAAGCGGAAAATGCGCCTTAACTGCTCCTTCGGAAGCGCCCTCTCATACCCGGAAGCTCCGGCTCAGAAGCTTTAGCTGTATTTCCGGGATATCTTCATGCTGTCCTGATCCCGCACTCTCCTGTTCTCACGCCGTCCTCATGTTTTCCCCGGGATGTTGAAGTACTGCAAGGAAAAATATCCGGAAATTGCCTACAATGGTGTTATCTGGCTGAAATATGCCCTATGACGCTAAGCTGAATGCCGGAGGTGTCCCATGCGCAAATACAAGAATATTCTGGTGGTTGTGGAACCGGAACGGGAGGATCAGCCCGCTCTGGATCGGGCTCTGGAAATCGCCCGCTTCTCCCCGGATACCCGGATCACCGCTTTTCTGGCTGTCTATGACTTTTCATACGATATTACCACCCTGCTGAATATCGATGAACAGACGGAAATGCGCCGGGGCATTCTGGAGATCAGCGAAAAGTGGCTGGAAAACGAGCTTATCTCAAAGCATAGCGAAAACACCGCCATAAGCGGCAAGGTAGTCTGGTACCGCAGTCTGCCGGAGGCTGTCACGAAGGAAATCAAAAAAGGCAGCTACGATCTCGTAATCAAGAGCGCCGACAGCCACGGACTTATGGACGGCGTGATCTTTACCCCCGCTGACTGGCAGCTTTTGCGTTCAGCGGAAATCCCGGCGCTTATCGCCAAGAACCATCCCTGGCCGGAGGGATCCAGCATTCTGGTGGCCCTGAACCTTGCGGACAGCGTCGACAGCGATACCCGCTTCATGAACCTCCGCCTCCTTCGGAATGCTCAGGAACTGGCCCGCCTTATTCACGGCGAAATCCATCTTCTCAATGCCGCCCCGCCTCTGATGCCGGTGGCCATAGTGGAAATTCCGGGCTTTACTCCGGATATCTATTCAGAAGCGGTGATGAAGCACAACCGGGAGCAGATCCGGGCCTTCGGCGCCCGGCATCGCATTCCTCCGGAAAACTGCCATGTCATCGAAGGGCAGCCGGATGACGTCATTCCCAAAATGGCCGCGGATCTGCATACCTGCGCCGTGCTTATCGGACACACCGGCCGCTCCGGTCTTGCCGCTGCTCTCATTGGCAATATCTGCGAGGAGATAGTTGATGCGGTAAACTGCGATCTTATGGTGCTTAAAAAAATCCCGCGCAAATGATTTGAAAGCTTCCGAAAGTCTGATGCCTCAGTGCTCTGTCAGAGCCCTGAGGCGGCCGGCTTAATCTCCGTCCGTCCCGCAGGGCTCCTCGGAAGGCTCCCCGCCGATCCGGCCGGAATCGTCCCGGATCTCGTTCCGGTCAAAATCGTAGAGACGGCGATCCAGCATGTGACTCGGGCAAATCCTTTGCATGGCCCGCAGCATATTCATGCTTCTTCCGGGGAATTTTTTATCCCAGTCATTAATCATCTCCCGGATCTCTCCCCGCATTTTGTTTTCCCCGAGAGAGCACATGTTTTTCGGAAAAAGAGGATAGCCCCGCCCCTCGGAAAGCCGGACAATGTCCCGCTCCCGGCAGTACACCAGAGGTCTTATCACAATGTGGCGGCCGTCATCGGTATGGAGCTTCGCCGGCATGCTCTTTACCGAGCCCGCATAAAACAGATTGAGAAAGAAGGTGCCCAGAACATCATCCCCGTGATGCCCGAGAGCGATTTTGGTGGCGCCGATTTCCCCGGCCGCCCGGTAAATAATGCCCCGTCTCAGCCGGGAGCAGAAGGAACAGATATTGCGGCCGTCGGGGATTTTGTCCCGGATAAGACTGTACACATCCTCAGTGATAATATGATATTCGAGCCCGGTTTTGCGAAGATAGTCCTCCATCACTCCCTCAGGATACCCGGGAAGACGGGCGTCAAGATGCGCCGGAATCAGTTCGAAATCCACGGGAGCGCTTTTCTGAAGACTTGACAGGATCTCCAGAAGAGCATAGCTGTCCTTGCCTCCGGACATGCATACCATGACCCGATCTCCGGCGGAGATCATATTGAAATCCTGAATAGCCATGCCGGTAAGGTGCCGGAGCCTTTTCAGGGTCTTGTTGGTATTGTAGAGATATTTTCTTTCGTCCATGCAGTTATTTCATCTATGCTGCTCTTTCATCCTTGCCCCGGCCCTCTTCCCCGGCCGCCGGCTCCTGCAATCATGCCTTGCGCCTCCCGATGAGGGTTTTCTTACGAACTACAGCCATTTCTGAAACGGGGCAAGATCCGCACCGTCTGCCACATACCACTTCCGGCGGGAGGAATCCCAGCGGGCACCCAGCCCCTTGGCCATGTCCTTTTCCGCATAGGGCACGTTAAGGTACACCCGGCTCAGGTTGTCATCCTGACCGGGACGGCCGTAGGGAGAAGCTCCTGCCGGACGGTTTCCGCCGCTGTTCCCGGAGGGCGCATTGCCTGAGGCGGCATTGCCATAAGCGGGAGGCGGAACAAAAGCGGCTCCGGAAACGCAGTCTCCCGGAAATGGCTCCGATTCCAAGGAGGCGCATTCCCGGGTGTATCTCAGGGCTTCCTCGTCGGAAAACGGAATATATTCCCGGCAGAAGTCCGGAACCTCCCTCGGGACGTCATTTTCATAATCAAGGTAATCAGTCATTTTTCATCATCCGGTAAATAACAAAGGAGAGACCCGGTCTCCCCTTATATCTGTTCTGCAAAACAGGGAGATAAGGAGGACATCCGGTGCCGGATTTCCTCCTTTCTCCCGTACGGAACTATTCCCTGAGCTCGGCTCCGCAGGCTTCCCGGAGACTTCCGACAATGCGGTCGCTGATCTCCTGAATCGCGGCATCCTCCAGAGTTCTGTCCTGAGCCTGGAGCACTACGCTGAAGGCCAGACTCTTCTTCCCGGCAGCAATGTTCTCGCCCTCGTAGATATCAAAAATACTGATATCCTGCAAAAGATCCCCGGCGTTTTTCTTCACAGTGTTCAGGATCTTCACCGCCGGCACCCCGCTGTCAATGACAATGGCAAAATCGCGGCGGATGGAGGGGAACTTCGAGAAATCCGCATAGGAGGTAACGCTTCTGGTGGTCAGGGCGCGCATTTTAAGCTGGAACAGGAATACCTTCTTCTTAAGTCCCAGAGCCTTCTGAACCAGAGGATGAATGAGGCCGATATCTCCCACGTACTCGCCGTTTCTCAGGATGCGGGCGGACACTCCCGGATGGAGAGCCGGATGGGAGCCGCGGGCAAAGTCAAATTCCGCATTGCCGGCAGTGATTTCCAAAAGTCTTTCCACATCGCCCTTGATATCGTAAAAATCACAGGCCCGGGGCTTTTCATACCAGCTTTCCGGAGCAATATTTCCGGTAATGAGACCGCCGATCATTTCCTCCTGGCGGATGCCGTTTTCAGAAGCGGCATCTGAAATAAAGGTCAGTCCGGTTTCAAAGATCCGGAGGTCGGAAATCTGCCGGTTCATATTGTAAAGAGCGGTATTGACGAGGCCGGCCCAAAGGGTGGTTCTCATGGCATTCATCTCCGAGGTGATGGGATGCGGGAGAATAATGGGGGTCTCCTCGGGATTGAGCGCCTTAAGGGATTTGTCATCCACGAAGCTGTAGGTGACCACCTCATGATAGCCCAGATCCGCTGCGAGAGACTTGATATCCCAGGCGGAAACCCGGGCCTCCCGCCGGGGAATCATGCGGAGCGGAGCCACGGGATCCGTGTTGGGAATCCGGTCATAGCCGTACATGCGGGCCACCTCTTCGCAGATGTCCACCGGAATGGCAATGTCATAACGCCAGCTGGGGCTTACGGCGGTGATCCTGTCGCCATTAACCTCAGGCTGCATGCCAAGACGGCTGAGGTAATCAGTAACGGCGCTTCTCTCCACGTCAACCCCCAGCACCTCCTTGATAAGGCTGAAGGGCATTTCGATTTTCTTAAGCTCCGGGAGATCCCCCGCGGACACGGCCTCGCATACCGGCCCGGCCTCGCCTCCGGCAATGTCCAGAATAAATCTGGTGGCTCTTTCCATGGCCTCTGCCTGAATCCGGAAGTCCACGCCTCTCTCAAAACGATGGGCGGCTTCCGTGTCGAGACCGTAGCTTCTGGCCCGGTTCTTGATGGCACGGGGACTGAAAAACGCGGATTCCAGCAGAATATTCACGGTGCCGGCCTTGACTCCGGTGCGATCGCCCCCGAAAATCCCCGCCAGAGCGACCGCGCCGGCAGCATCGGCAATCACCAGAGTATCGGGAGTCAGGGAGGCCTCCTGACCGCTCAGGAGCACCATCTTTTCATCAGGGAGAGCCTTTCTTACGGTGATCTCATCCTTTAGGGCATCCAGGTCAAAGGCATGCATGGGCTGTCCCAGCTCCAGCATGACGTAATTGGTCACATCCACCACGGGATCCAGACTGCGCATCCCCAGTCTTCTCAGTCTTTCCTGCATCCAGAGGGGACTCTTGCGGGAGAGATCCACGTTCCGGATCACCCGGGTAAGATAACGGGGACAGCCGGCCGTATCTGTTACCTTTACCGGGAAGGTATCAGGGATGGCGGCGGGAACCGCGGGAATGTCCGGATACTTCACATCGGCGCCGGTGAGCACGCCGAATTCCCGGGCAATGCCGCGGATGCTGAGACAGTCGGCGCGGTTAGCGGTGAGATCCACGGTAATGGCCGTATCATTAAGTCCGAGATAGTCGTGAATGTCGGTTCCCACGGGAGCATCGGCCGGAAATTCGATAATGCCGTTGCTCTCTTCGCTGAGTCCCAGCTCTTTGGCAGAACAGAGCATGCCGTTAGACGGGACGCCTCTGAGCTTAGCCGGCTTGATACGGAAATTGCCCGGCAGCACCGCCCCTACCTTGGCGCAGGCCACCTTGAGTCCCTGACGGCAGTTCGGAGCGCCGCAGACGATGTCCAGCACCTCGTTTTCGCCTGTCCGGACGGTGGTTACATGAAGATGATCGGAATCCGGATGGTCAGCGCAGGTCAAAACCTCCCCCACTACCACTCCGGTGAATTCGCCGGCCACAGGATCCTGGGAATCCACTTCAAGACCGGCCATGGTAATAATATCGGAAACCTCTTCCGCAGAAAGGCTGTTTGGTACCAGCTCATCCAGCCACTGTTTATTGAAAATCATTTAAAGCGCGCTCCTTCTTGCTCCGCTGTTCTGTCTTGCTGTTATTTGCCTGGTCGTTCTTATTTCCCGAACTGCTTCAGGAATCTCATGTCATTCTCGAAAAACGCCCGGAGGTCATTCACTCCGTAGCGGAGCATGGCCAGACGCTCCACGCCGAGACCGAAGGCAAAGCCGTGATACTTTTCCGGATCCAGTCCCACATTGCTGTACAGCCGGGGATTAACCATGCCGCAGCCCAGCACCTCCAGCCATTTGCCGTTCTTTCTTCTGACGTCTACCTCGGCGGAGGGCTCGGTAAACGGGAAAAACGAAGGACGGAACCTGACCTCCAGCTCTTCCTCGAAAAAGTTTATGAGGAAGCTGTGCAAAACGCCCTTAAGCTCGGCAAAGGTGCTGTGATCATCCACCAGAAGCCCCTCTACCTGATGGAACATAGGGGTATGGGTCATATCGTAGTCCGGACGGTAAACGCGGCCGGGCACAATGATCCGGATGGGAGGCGCCTTTTTCTCCATGGTGCGGATCTGCACGCCGGAGGTCTGAGTGCGCAGCAAAAGATTGTCATTGAAATAGAAGGTATCATGCTCGGAACGGGCCGGATGATCGGGCTCAATGCACAGGGCATCGAAGTTATGGAAGCAGTCCTCGATTTCCGGGCCGGATTCGGTGGTAAAGCCCAGAGACTCGAATATCTCCTCGATCCTTCTGATGGTGCGGGTTACCGGATGCAGGGTTCCGGCGGCGCTTCTGCGGCCGGGCAGAGTGATGTCCACAGTCTCCGAAGCCAGCTTGCGGTTCAGGATTTCCGCTTCCATCTCCGCCTTTCTGGCATTAAGAGCTTCCGTTACCTGATTCTTGGCAGCGTTGATAACCGCTCCCATTTTTGGACGTTCCTCGGGAGAAAGCTTGCCGAGCCCCTTCATCTGTTCCGTAAAAAGGCCCTTTTTTCCCAGATAATCGACTCTTACAGCCTCCAGGGCAGCTTCATCTCCAGCCTCGGCAATCCGGGCCTGAGCCTGACTCACAAGCTCATTCAAATCACTCATAACTTCCTCTTAAACATCTGCCGGAGGAAATTCCTCCGCAATAAAAAAACCGGCAAAACTGCCGGTGATTATACTTATCTTTATCTTTAATGACAATTGAGAGCCGGAACAAAAACCCCGCCTCTGCCGGCTTCCGGTTATCTCCCGGCGCCTTCCGACCATCTCAGGCCTTTCTGACCGCCTTCACCTCCTGAGGATCCTCCTGGCATTCCTCAGGAACATCGTTCAGAGCCGCCGATCCCGGCCCTTCCTGGCTTACCGGACTGGGAGGACAGATATAGCAGCCCTGGCAGAAATCCACGCCCAGCTCCTCAAAAATCCGAAAATCCTCTTCGGTTTCGATCTGGGAAACCATGGTATGCATATGGAGGCCCCGGGCCATCTGAATCAGGGCCTTGATAATAATAAGATTGCTCTCGTCCCGGCTGATGTTCTGGGTGAAGTCAGGATGGAACTTGATATAGGAAACCGGGAGCAGCTTCAGCATATAGCCGAGACAGCCGCTCTTCCCGAAATTGTCCAAAGCAAAGCCGAGACATCTGTTCCGGAACCGATTCATAAAGTTCAGCGCCGAATCCAGATGGCGGCTGACGTCATCCTCGTCGATCTCGAAGCAGATCACCCGGGTCAGGGCCAGATTGCTGTTAAGGAGATCCTGGAGCCGGGTAATAAAATCCTCATCGCAGATAGTCTCGGAGCTGATATTCACAAAAAGGACATCAATATCCCTAAGGCGCTCCGGATTGTCCCGGCAGATGCGGTTCAGGCTTTCCAGCATCCAGCTGTCAATGCGGGACATGATGTTAAAGCCGTAACAGCGGGTTACAAAGGCCGCAGGCTCGATAACATCCCGGCGATCCCCGATGATGCGGGCAAAAAGCTCATAGCATTTGCGGCTGCGATCGCTCATGTTCAGGATTTTCTGCCGCACCGCAAAAATCGATCCGCTGTCCAGCGCCTGGTGGATTCTGGTTACCAGGGAGACGGTCTCAGTATAATCAGGCAGCCTGTTAATGGTTTTGTCGGAAATGAAAAGATGATAGGTGTTAGGCCCCATGTCCATGGCAGACCGGCAGGCGGCATCGGCGCAGGAAAGGAGTGCGGAAACGCTGCCCCGGGCGGTATCAATAAGCACCAGTCCCATGTTCATGGTGATAACGTGCATATTGCCGGCCACGTTGAGATGCAGACTGATAAGATCCCGGCGCCAGTTCTTGGCATGAACAATAGCCTCCCGGGCGGAGCACCCCCGCATCAGCACCGCAAATTCATTGCCGTTCAGCCGGAAAACGTCAAACTCCTTCCTGATGCCGGATTTCAGGCATTCCGCGATTTTGGTCAGGATCTGATCCCCGTAGACATGGCCGGCCACATCATTGATATAGTTAAGGTTCTGGATCCGCATAACGCAGAGCACGCCCTTGTTGGTGCCCTCCTGTTCCAGCGCCTGATTCAGAATTTCCATGAAATAACGGCGGTTGTACACTCCGGTAACGGTGTCATGGCTTTCCAGATAGCGCAGACGGTTCACATAGCTTTCGTCCTGGCTCATATCGTAAAGCTCGCCGATAAAAAGGTACATGCTGTTGCTGACTATGCTCCGGGACTTCAGACGCTTTCTGAGTTCATTGGTGGGCATAAAGGTCAGGGACAGCTTCACCGGCACCGGATTTCCCTCCCGGCCCGTAATGACGAGATTGCAGACATCGCTCACCGAGGGCAGGGAATCGTCCTCCTCGGCCAGTCTGGCATTAACCTTGCGGATCATGCCGGCAAAAAAGTCGTTAAAAACCTCCGGCTCCCGGCAGATGGAGGAGAAGCGCCGATCCTGACTGCCGTCCGCCCCGGCTTTGAGATTTCCCGCGAGGGAGACAAAGGCCGGATTCACATCCTCGATATCTCCGGTCCAGGACATCAGGAAAAGTCCGGAGGAGCTGTGCTTGAGGAACTGACTGAGACGGTTGGAGTTCTCCTCCGCCAAAAGAAAGGCCTGCTCGCCCCGGGTCTTTTCATAATAAGCCCGGTAGCCCATGGAGATGGAAACCATGATGCCCAGAAGGCCGGAAACCAGACAGAAATAGGTATGGGTTTCCGCCTCAAAGCCCAGATAGCCCAGAAGAGCCAGGTTCGGCACATTCACTCCCAGGAGGAACATCTCCGCCACAAACACGTAGCCGAGATGAATGTAGTTCTGTTCCCTGAAAGCCCGGATAATGAAATAGCCTCCCAGAAGCATCATGAGCGCATAGCTGAACATCATAAACAGGAAGCCGGCCTTTTCCGGAACAAACCAGACCAAGGTCGCCCCGAAAAGTCCCAGCGCCGTAAAGAAGATCTGCGCATAGCGGAAAAATGCCGCGCGGCAGGAGGGCAGAATAGTGAATACCGATCCTGAAAAACCCGCCAGGGCCAGCAGCCCCGCGGTGACATAGTCCCGCACCAGATCCGCATGGCTGCTGAAAAACCGCGACAGGATCGTAAGATAGCTGCCGGAGATCCAGATGCAGGCAGTAACCGCAAACGCCAGAACAGTGTAATAAAGGTAGCGCTTTTCCCGGAGAAATATGAAGAACACCAGTGAGGAGATAAAGACGATGAGCATAATGCCCGCGATAATGCCGTTTATCACCTTGTCCACGGTGTCGTAAAAATTGAATCTTTTAGCATCCACAAGACCGAAGCGGAACTGGGTGTCAAGGTCGGAGGTCAGGCGCACATAGACGGTGCTGTATTCATGGTTGCGGGAAAAAATCGGAAAATCCCAGCCGCTGGAGGGAAAGAACTTGGAGCTTAAACCCCGGTCGATGCCGGTATGCCAGACGCTCACCAGCTGTCCCCGCTGGTTCTGCACAAAGACATCCACCTTTTTTATGAAGATATTGCTGACGCTGAGCACCATGCTGGCGCTGTCGCCGCTTCGGTTTTCCACCCGGAAGCGAAACCAGCGCACCCGGCTGGATTCATTCCCCACCCACTTCACCGGCTCCACGCTGTAGCTGTCCCAGGCGCCGGAAACCTCCCAGGGCCACTGAGCCTTCGGGGAGGTACGGTTAACCTGAATGCTTCCTGAGATATCCAGCTGAATATTGCTGTCATTCACGCGAATAACGGGAATATCTCCGGATCCTCCGGAAAACGCTGCGGAAGAGCAAAGCAGCATAATAAGGCCCAGGGCTAGGGAAAAAATGAAACGCATCTTTCGTCCAGGATTGCAGGGGTAATCAGTTATTGTTATGAAAGGTGAAAACCTTTTCCACTTTTTTTGAATTATATCACACTATTCCCGGCGGATTGAACATTCTTTGACAAAAAGTCACGAAAAGTACAATAATTATTCGTTTTCCGGAAAACGCGGCCGAAAATTCCGTGTGGCGGTTTCAGGAATTATCTTAAAAATACCTTTGCAAACAAAAGGTTAACACGACAATCTGGTAATTTTTATACATGTCAGAAGGTCTTTTAAATAAAGTCAGAGCATATTTCTTCCTTCCGCCGGGGGTTTTCGGACAGGGAGCGCTCCTGCATCTTGCGGGATACCTCCTGATGCCGCTTGTTACGGGAGCCCCGGCCGGAAAGGCTGCTTTGCCTGAAAATACCGCTTTGCCGGAGAATGCTTCTTTGCCGGACGAAGCATCTTTTGCGGATATAGTTATGGAAAGACTTGCCGGGCTTCCCGGAGACCTCCTGTCTTATGCCGCTCTTCCCAAAACCATTCCGGGACTCCTGCTCTTCGCAGCCGGCATGGCAGCGGCTCTTCTGGCGCTTAATCCGTTTCTGAAATACCGCATAAGCCCGCATCCCCTGTCCCGGACACCTCACCGGCTTTTTACCGCCGGCATCTACAGTCTGAGCAGAAATCCCATGTATCTTTCCCTCCTTTTAATGCTGGCGGGACTGGGGGGTTATGCTCTCTCCCTGGCTTTTGCCGGTAACCCTCCCCTATGCGTTCTTTTTCCTGAGAAGACAGATCCTCCGGGAAGAACGTTTTCTGAAAGAGACCTCACCGGAATACCCCGATTATCTTAAAACCGTTCCCCGCTGGTGCGGGATCCGGCGCGGTTAACGGGCTCAGGAGATCCCCGGCAGCATGGTGAGCGGCGTAGTTAAAAGCCGGCATTTGTGATAAAATTCCGCAAGCTGGTTCAGCTTAACCAAGCTCTGACAAACACTGCGCCAGCGTATCTGCTGCGCTCTTAAAAACAGGAAAAAACTCTCCTGAAAACAAAGGATTCTCTAAATGACTTCTAATGTGAATGCTGAAAAAACCGTACTGGTAATTAACTGCGGCAGCTCTTCTCTCAAATTTGCCATTATCAACCCGGATGACGGTCATGTATTTCTGAACGGCATTGCTGAAAAGCTCGGCCTCTCAGACGCCCGCATCGAATGGCGTTTTGAGGGACTTGACAAGGAAAGCGCCGAACTCGGAGCCGGAGCCGATCACAACGTGGCTGTGGACTTTCTGAACAACAACGTTCTTTCAAAGAGAAAGGATCTTCTGGACTCCATCTGCGCTGTGGGACACCGCATCGTGCAGGGCGGCGAGCTTTACAGCGAACCCACGCTGGTGGACGATGAGGTGGAAAAAGGCATTGAAAGATGCATCCCGTTTGCGCCGCTTCACAACCCGGGACATCTTATCGGCATCAGAGCCGCCAGAAAGGCTTTCAATAAGATTCCGCACGTAACGGTATTTGACACCGCCTTCCACCAGACCATGCCGGATGTAGCTTACAGATACGCCATTCCCGAAGAGCTCTACACCAAGCACGGCATTCGCCGCTACGGTGCTCACGGCACCTCGCACGGCTATGTTTACAATGAAGCCGCCAGGGAGCTTGGCTATGACACTGCTAATTTCAACGCCATCACCTGCCACCTGGGCAACGGCGCTTCCATTTCCGCCGTGAAGAACGGCAAGTGCATGGATACCTCCATGGGCCTCACTCCGCTGGACGGCCTGGTCATGGGCACCCGCACCGGTTCCATTGACGCCTCCGTGGTTTTCTTCATGTGCGATGTGCTGCACTACAAGGTTGAGGAAGTCCGGGAAATTTTCAACAAGAAATCCGGTCTTATTGCTCTTTCCGGAGCCACCTCTGACTGGCGGGATATCTGCAGCGGCTATCAGAACGGCGATGAAAAATGCGCCCTGGCCTTCAAGATGTTCTGCTACCGGGCAGCCAAGTTCATTGCCTCCTACTACGTGCCTCTGGGACACGTGGATGCCATCGTCTTTACCGGCGGCATCGGCGAAAACTCCTACGTTATGAGAAAGCAGGTAATTGAGTATCTTCCGGAAATTCTGGGCGCCAAACTGGACGATGCCCTTAACGAAAAGGCCATTGCCTACAAGGGCGGCCGCGGCCCCATCAATGCTCCGGATTCCAAGGTGAAGATCATTGTGGTTCCTACCAACGAAGAGCTGGTTATCGCCAGAAGCGCTTATAAATTTGTAAAGTAAAATAACGGGCTTTATCCTGCTTAAGGATAAAGCTTCCCGGTGACAGAAAGGGAGCTTTTTAAGCTCCCTTTTTTGCTGCTGAGCAGAAATGCTGCCGTTGTAACACTGCATCTCCCGGGGAACTTTTTAAGGTCTGAAAAGTCTTGTCAGCAATTGTTTCGAATCAACCACAGCCAGCCATCAGGCTGAGCCAGACTCGGCAATCATATTTCTGCCTGCACAATATGCCCAAAATTCAATTCATCCTGCAAAAGCCCGTAAACATACCCCGGGCTTTCGCGATATAACCCGGTTTCGATGTCAGTCAGCTTTTCATAAACTTCTGAAGCATAAAGTATGCACATGGCATCATCATATTCGATACCGTGCGTCTCTGTAAGGATCTCTACGAGATCCTGAACCATATATTCAATCAACTGCTGCTCTTTTGACATCATTGATTAAACACCTGCCTTTCTTAACAAACTGACAGCCTTCTCTGTGTGTAAAGAATACTGATTAGTGGTTTCTTTGTAAATCATGCCCCTAAGCATGTTTTCAAAGGTTATCATGCCGTTTTCATAGTGTCTGAAACACAGACTCCGTAAATATTAGGTAATGCATCCTTGCTGCTGTCATGGCAGATGTCAGTATAGTTGAGCATTCAGTTTCTTAATATCATTAGCCATATCGACCCCCATCTCTTTCATCAGTTCGGCCGTTTTCGAAGTAG
>JAEEGL016269234.1_pt1 | contig 48269 bp, 38 predicted proteins | sample 9134231 | NCBI WGS metagenome assembly JAEEGL01 (sample SAMN16246548, study PRJNA631951) | gut metagenome | biome: gut microbiome; feature: rumen; material: fiber-attached | host: Bos | place: Iran: Karaj | collected 2018-10 | reverse complement strand
GTACGATATCAAATTCGAGTTCGGCTACGACGCCGAGGGCAAAGTAATGCTGATCGACGAGATCGCGTCGGGCAACATGCGCGTTTACCGCGGCGGCGAATACATCGAGCCCATGGAGCTCTCCAAACTGTTCTTCGCCAAAACCAAGAAGAAAACAAAATAACTGACAGGCACAGAAAGCAGGTTTATCCATGGGCGGATATTTCGGAGCGACGTGCCGCGAAGACGCGATCGCGGACGTGTTTTTCGGTACCGACTACCATTCCCACCTCGGTACGCGCCGGGGCGGGATGGCAGCGTACGACAACAATATCGGACTGCAGCGGGTCATCCACAATATTGTGAACTCGCCGTTCCGCACTAAATTCGAGCATATTTTTGAAGAAATGAAAGGGCGGGCTGCCATCGGGTGCATCAGCGACTCCGATCCGCAGCCTTTGCTTATTCGTTCCCGACTGGGCACTTACGCCATCTGCATGACCGGCGTGATCATCAACAGCGAAGAACTGCTGGAGCGCTGTTTCGCCGAGTCCGGAGAGCACTTCGACGCCATGACCGGCGGCGCGGTGAACGCGACTGAGCTGACGGCGGCGCTGATCAATCAGAAAACTAATTTTACGGACGGCATCCTGTACGCGCAGGAGATGATCGAGGGCACCGCGTCCATATTGATCCTCCGGGACAACGGCAACATCATTGCCGCCCGGGACAAATACGGCCGGCTGCCTATGATCCTCGGCCGGAACGACAACGGCTGGTGCGTCGCCTTCGAGTCATTTGCCTGCCACAAACTGGGGTACGAATGCATGCGCGAACTGGGTCCGGGCGAGATCGCGGAACTGTCGCCGGAAGGCGTGGAGACGCTGGCGCCGGCGCGGGACAAAATGCGCATCTGCGCGTTCCTGTGGTCGTATTACGGCTATCCCACGTCCAATTACGAAGGCGTCAACGTGGAGACCATGCGCTACCGCAACGGCCGCATAATGGCGGAGCACGACGCGGAGCTTGGCAACGCGCAGGATATTGACTACGTGAGCGGCGTTCCGGATTCGGGCACGCCCCACGCCATCGGATATGCCAACGAGAGTCGGGTACCCTTTGCCCGCCCGTTCATCAAATACACCCCGACCTGGCCCCGCAGCTTCATGCCGCCCAACCAGGTGGAGCGGGACAAAGTCGCCAAGATGAAGCAGATCCCGGTACACGAACTGATTCAGGACAAAAAACTGCTGTTCGTGGACGACTCTATCGTGCGCGGCACGCAGCTGAAGGAGACCGTGGAATTCCTGTACGCCAACGGCGCCAAAGAAGTCCATATGCGCTCCGCCTGCCCGCCGATAATGTACGGCTGCAAATATCTGAACTTCTCCCGGGCTACGAGCGATATGGAGCTCATTGCCCGCCGCACCATAATGGAGCTGGAGGGGGAGGAAGGCTTTTCGCATATTGACGAATACAGCGACGGCAGCACGGAGCGCGGTCAGAATCTGCGCCGCGCCATCAGCGAAAAATTCCATTTTGCCACGCTGGAGTTCCAGACGCTGGAGGGCATCGTTAAAGCCATCGGCGTGGACGAGTGCAGGCTGTGCACATATTGCTGGAACGGAAAGGAATAAGTTATGAATAAACAGTCAAGATCCGACAGTTATGCCGCCGCGGGCGTTGACATCACGGCAGGGTACCGCTCGGTGGAACTGATGAAAGAGCATATAAGCCGCACATTGACGCCGGGCGTGTGTTCCGACGTGGGCGGTTTCGGAGGGCTGTTCCGGCCGGACCTTTCCGGTATGAGCGAGCCGGTGCTGGTGTCCGGCACCGACGGCGTGGGGACAAAGCTGAAGCTGGCGTTCATTGCCGACCGTCACGACACGGTGGGCATCGACTGCGTGGCCATGTGCGTCAACGACATCATCTGCTGCGGCGCGAAGCCCCTGTTTTTCCTGGATTATATTGCCTGCGGCAAAAATGTGCCCGAGCGTATCGCGGAGATCGTCAAAGGCGTGTGCGAAGGCTGCGTGCAGTCCGGCGCGGCGCTGATCGGCGGCGAGACCGCGGAGATGCCCGGGTTTTATCCCGAGAATGAATACGACCTGGCGGGCTACGCTACCGGTATCGTGGACAAACCCAAGATCATTCAGAATTCCCGCACCGGACCCGGCGACGTGCTGATCGCGCTGCCTTCTTCCGGCGTACATTCCAACGGCTTTTCGCTGGTGCGCAAGATATTCGGCATCGGCCGCGATGACGCGGAGACGCTTGCCGGCCTGCGCGCGCCGCGGGAGGAACTGGGCGGCCGCTCCATACTGGACACGCTGCTCACACCTACGAAGATATATGTCAAACCGGTGCTGAAACTGCTGGAGGAAGTTGACGTTCGCGGCATTTCTCATATCACCGGCGGCGGTTTTTACGAAAATATCCCGCGGTCTGTGCCGGAGGGGCTGTGTGCGGTAATTGACCGCAGCGCTGTGAAAGTGCTGCCGATATTTGACCTGATCGCACGCACGGGCGGCATCTCCGAACGCGATATGTTCAACACGTTCAACATGGGCGTGGGCATGTGCGTCACCGTGGCGCGCGGGCAGGAAACAAAGGCGCTGGAGCTGCTTAAAGCACAGGGCGAAGATGCGTACGTTATCGGCGAGATCGCGTTTGCAAACGGCGAAGAGCGTATCGTGATCCGCTGAACGCGGGGCCAATAACGCTCACGGGAGGGAAGTATGGCGGACAATACGATCGGTACGGCCGTGCTGGTATCAGGCGGCGGAACAAATCTGCAGGCGATCATCGACGCGTCGCAGGCGGGCAGGCTGCCCCATGTGAAGCTGTGCGCGGTGATCTCCAGCCGGGAAGACGCGTATGCGCTCGAGCGGGCGAAGCAGGCGGGGATACCGGCGTTCGTTGTCAGCAAAAAAGCCGCGGGCTCCCAGGCCGCGTTCGAAGCGGGGATCGAGAAGATCCTTGGCCGGTGCGGTGCGGAAGTGATCGTGCTGGCGGGGTTTATGTGCATATTGTCCGCGGACTTTACCGCGGGGCATCCGGAACGGATCATCAACGTGCATCCGTCGCTGATCCCGTCTTTCTGCGGCAAAGGCTATTACGGCCTCAAGGTGCATGAAGAAGCATTGAAATACGGAGTAAAAGTGACCGGCGCCACGGTGCATTTCGTGAACGAGATCCCGGACGGCGGCCGCATAATCGCGCAGAAAGCGGTGAAGATCCGGGAAAGCGACACGCCGGAAAAACTGCAGAAACGCGTGATGCGCGAAGCGGAGTGGAAACTGCTGCCGGCGGCGCTGGAGCAGGTCTGCGCGGGCATCGCGGAACAGAAGAAAACAAAGTAATACAGCATGATACACAACAGAAAGAAGGTCTTTATTATGCCGGAATTCCAACTTGAGAAACTGCTTTCGGAAAACTCGTACCCGGGCCGCGGGATCGTGATCGGCAAGTCGCAAAGCGGCAAAAACGCGCTGATCGCGTACTTCATCATGGGCCGCAGCGTCAACTCGCGCAACCGCATCTTTGAAGCGTTTGACGGCGGCATGCGGACCAAGGCGTACGACGAGTCCAAGGTCGTTGACCCCAGTCTGATTATATACAACCCATATCTACGGGTGGATACGGCGGAACTGAAGGCGGATATCGTCACCAACGGCAACCAGACCGACACGATATACGATTTCATCATGGACGAGCCGGGAAATCGGCGCGCGTTTGAAAATGCGCTGGCGACCCGCACTTTTGAACCGGACGCGCCGAACTACACGCCGCGCATCTCCGGCATCGTGCGCTATAAAGACGGTTCCTTTGATTACAGCCTTTCGATCCTGAAGAGCAACGGCACGCCGGACGTCTGCAATCGTTTCTGCTTCGATTACGAGCCGGAAGCGGGCGTAGGTCACTTTATCCACACGTACCGCTGCGACGGCGATCCGATCCCGTCTTTCAAAGGGGAGCCGGAGGAAGTGGCCCTCCCGGACACGGCGGAAGAACTGGCGCGGCTCGTCTGGGAAAACCTGAATGCTGACAATAAAGTATCTCTCTTTGTCCGTGCGGTGCCGCTCGCGGGCGGCAGACCCACCGACATCATCATCAACAAAAACATATAAGGAGCGCGTACGACAATGAAACGGTTTGAACTCAAATACGGCTGCAATCCCAACCAGAAACCCGCGGAGATCTACATGCACGACGGCTCGGATCTGCCTATCGAGATCCTTTCGGGCCGACCGGGCTACATCAACTTTCTCGACGCGCTGAACTCCTGGCAGCTGGTCAAGGAGCTTAAAGAAGCGCTGGGGCTGCCGGCGGCTACGTCCTTCAAACACGTGAGCCCCACTTCCGCGGCAGTGGGCATCCCGCTTTCGGATACGCTCAAAAAAGCGGTGTTCGAAGACGATATAGAAGGGCTGGATGATTCGCCTCTTGCGTGTGCGTACGCGCGGGCACGGGGCACGGACCGCATGTGTTCCTTCGGCGACTGGGTGGCGCTTTCGGACGAGTGCGACGCCACCACCGCGAAGATGATCAAGCGGGAAGTGTCGGACGGCGTGATTGCCCCCGGCTACAGTCCCGAGGCGCTGGAGATCCTCCGCACGAAGCGGAAGGGTGCGTACAATATCGTTAAAATCGACCCCGAATACGTGCCGGATCCCCAGGAGCACAAGCAGGTGTTCGGCATCACATTCGCGCAGGGCCGCAACAATTTCAAGATCGACCGGGCGCTGCTGAACAATATCGTTACCGCCAATAAAGAATTGCCCGAATCCGCCGCCCGCGACCTGATTGTGTCGCTGATCACGCTGAAATACACGCAGTCCAACTCGGTCTGTTACGCCGTGGACGGCCAGGCGATCGGCGTCGGCGCGGGACAGCAGTCGCGCATCCACTGCACGCGGCTGGCAGGTTCCAAAGCGGATACCTGGTTCCTGAGACAGCACGAGAAGGTGCTGAGCCTGCCGTTCCGTCCGGATATCGGGCGGCCGGACCGGGACAACGTCATCGACGGCTACATCAACAAAAACGAAGAAGACGTCTGCGCGGACGGCGTGTGGCAGCGCTATTTCACCCGGCAGCCCGAGCCGTTCACGACGGAAGAGATGCGCGAATTCCTGAAGAGCCGCGACGGCGTGGCGCTGGGTTCCGACGCGTTCTTCCCGTTTTCGGACAATATCGAGCGGGCGCAGCGGAGCGGCGTCAAATATATTGCCGAACCCGGCGGCTCCATCCGCGACGACGCGGTGATCGAGTGCTGCGATAAGTACGGCATGGTGATGGCATTCACCGGCATGCGGCTGTTCCATCACTGATACGCGCGCCGGCGGAGTTCCGGCGGCAATTACTGCGAGGTGCATGATCTTGAAAATACTGGTCGTGGGCGGCGGCGGCAGAGAGCACGCCATAATAAAGAAACTTAAAGAAAATCCGAAAGTCAGTGAGATATACGCGCTGCCGGGCAACGGGGGCATTGCCGCCGACGCGCAGTGTGTGTCGATCGGGGCGAAAGAACTTGACGACATCACCACGTTTGCCGTGAAGAACGGCATCGACTACGCCGTGGTCGCGCCGGACGATCCGCTGGTGCTGGGCCTGGTGGACCAGCTGGAATATATGGGCGTTCCATGTTTCGGACCGAGCCGCCGCGCGGCGATCATCGAAGGCAGCAAGGCGTTTGCCAAAGAGCTGATGCGCAAATACGGCATCCCCACCGCGGAGTATCAGATATTTGACGATATGGAGGCGGCACTGGCGTACGTTGACAACGCCCCGCTGCCGGTGGTGGTGAAAGCGGACGGGCTGGCGCTGGGGAAGGGCGTTATTATTGCCCGCAGCCGCGCAGCCGCGCGCGACGCCGTACGCACCATAATGTGGGACAAAATGTTCGGCGCCAGCGGCGACAAAGTCGTGATCGAGGAATTCCTGGAGGGCCCGGAGGTCTCGGTGCTGGCGTTTACCGACGGCAAAACGATGATCCCGATGGTGTCCTCCATGGACCACAAGCGTGCGGGCGATGACGATACCGGCCTCAACACCGGCGGCATGGGCACCGTAGCGCCGAACCCGTACTATACGCCCGAGATCGCGGCGGAATGCATGGAAAAGATCTTCCTGCCCACGATGCGGGCAATGAACGCCGAAAACCGGACCTTCAAAGGCTGCCTGTATTTCGGCCTGATGTTGACTCCGCGCGGTCCGAAAGTGATCGAATACAACTGCCGCTTCGGCGACCCCGAGACGCAGGTGGTGCTGCCGCTGCTTGAAAGCGATCTGCTGGACATTATGATGGCGGTGACCGAGGAGCGGCTGGCGGAAGCGGACGTGCGGTTTTCGGACAAAAGCGCGGCGTGTGTCATAATGGCGTCCCGCGGCTATCCGGAGAAATACGAGAAAGGCTACGAGATATTCGTGCCCGAGGATCTGAAGAAAAACGTGTATTTCGCGGGGGCGGCGCTGAACGACGGCAAGCTGGTCACTTCCGGCGGAAGGGTGCTGGGCGTCACGGCGGTGGCGGACAAGCTGGAAGACGCGCTGGAAAAGGCGTACGAAGGCGTGTTCTGCATCGACTTTGACAACAAATATTTCCGCCGCGATATCGGCAAGCGCGCGCTCGCGGCGCACGCGGAGCGGCAGACAGAGCAAGGAGCCTGAAATGGTATACAGAGTATTTGTAGAAAAGCGTCCCGGCGTATCCAATGAAGCGGAAGCGCTGAAGAGTGATATACGCACGCTGCTGGGCATTGACACCCTGACGGACGTACGGCTGCTGAACCGGTACGACGCGGAGAATATTGACCCCGAACTGTTTGAATATGCGAAAAAGACCGTGTTTGCCGAGCCTCAGACCGACATTGTGACAGAAACGCCGGAACTGGAAGGCGCGAAGGTGTTTACGGTGGAATATCTGCCGGGCCAGTTCGACCAGCGCGCTGATTCCGCGGCGCAGTGCATCCAGATCATTTCCTGCGGTGAACGGCCCGCGGTGCGTTCCGCGAAAGTGTACGCGCTGTACGGGGAATTGACGCAAGAGCAGTTTGAGGCGGTCAAAAAATACGTGATCAACCCGGTGGAAGCGCGCGAAGCCTCGCCGGATAAACCGTCAACGCTGGCGCTGGAATACGCCGTGCCTACCGAAGTGGAGACGCTTTCCGGCTTTACCGCGCTGGACGCGGCCGGCCTGGCGGCGTTTATAAAGCAGTACGGGCTGGCAATGGACGCGGGGGATATTGCCTTCTGCCGGGACTACTTCCGGGAAGAGGGGCGCGATCCCACCATCACCGAGATACGGATGATAGATACGTACTGGTCGGATCATTGCCGCCATACCACGTTCGGTACCGTGATCGACAGCGTGAGATTTGACGATCCCGAAGCGCAGCGGGCGTACGAACACTACCTCAGCGTGCGCCGGGAACTTGGCCGGGAGCATAAGCCTATTTGTCTGATGGACGTGGCCACACTGGCCGCCAAATATCTGAAAAAACAGGGGCTGCTGGACAAGCTCGATGAATCCGAGGAGATCAACGCCTGCACTGTGAAGATCGAAGTGGAAGCGGACGGCGTTAAAGAGCCCTGGCTGTTGCTGTTCAAAAATGAGACGCACAACCATCCCACCGAAATAGAGCCTTTCGGCGGTGCTGCCACCTGTATCGGCGGCGCGATCCGCGACCCGCTTTCGGGCCGGGCGTACGTATACGGGGCAATGCGCGTCACCGGCGCGGCGGATCCGCTGGTACCGGTGTCCGAAACGCTTCGGGGCAAACTGCCGCAGCGCAAGATCGTTACCACCGCGGCGGCGGGCTATTCGTCCTACGGCAACCAGATCGGCCTGGCCACCGGCATCGTGGATGAGATATATCACGAGGGCTACAAAGCTAAACGCATGGAGATCGGCGCGGTGATCGGCGCGGCGCCGGCGAAAAACGTGCGGCGCGAGCGGCCGTGTCCGGGAGACGTGGTGATTCTGCTGGGCGGCGCCACAGGGCGCGACGGCTGCGGCGGGGCAACGGGTTCCTCCAAGTCCCATACGGTGGAATCATTGTCCGCGTGCGGGGCGGAGGTGCAGAAGGGCAACGCTCCGGAAGAGCGCAAGCTCCAGCGCCTGTTCCGGAACCCGGATGCCAGCCGGCTGATCAAGCGCTGCAACGATTTCGGCGCGGGGGGCGTGTCCGTTGCCATCGGCGAGTTGGCAGACGGGCTGGATATTGACCTCAATGCCGTGCCTAAGAAATATGAAGGCCTGGACGGCACCGAACTGGCCATCAGCGAATCTCAGGAGCGCATGGCGGTGGTCGTGGCGCCGGAGGATGAGGCGGAGTTCATGCGCCTGGCGGCCGGGGAAAATCTGGCCGCGACCAAAGTGGCGGAAGTGACGGACACCGCGCGGCTCCGGATGCGCTGGAACGGCAAAGTAATAGTAGATATCAGCAGAGAGTTTTTGAATTCGAACGGGGCGCCGAAGCATATTGACGCCGCCGTGGCGCCGCAGCCGGAATACGTTAAACATATCTATGGCGGATTCGCGGACAATATGCTGAAAGTTGCATCAGATCTCAACAGCTGCTCCAAACGGGGCCTGGCGGAACGGTTCGACTCCACCATCGGCGCCGCTACCGTGCTGATGCCTTTCGGAGGCAAATACTGCCGTACACCTGCGCTGGCAATGGTGCAGAAACTGCCTGTAGGCGACCGCCGCACCGACGACTGTTCATATATGGCCTGGGGCTACGATCCGTTCGTGTCCGAGCGCAGCCCGTACCGCGGCGCGTACCTGGCCGTGGTGCAGTCCGTGTGCAAACTGATTGCGTCCGGTGCAGAGTTCAAAAATGTATATCTGACGTTCCAGGAGTATTTCGAGCGGCTGTCCGGCGCGTACAGCTGGGGCAAACCGCTGGCGGCGCTGCTGGGCGCGTTTGAAGCGCAGACGCGGCTGGGCATCGGCGCGATCGGCGGCAAAGACTCCATGAGCGGTTCTTTCGAAAACATCCATGTGCCGCCCACGCTGGTGTCTTTTGCGGTGACCACGGGCAAAGCGTACGACGCCGTATCGCCGGAGTTCAAGCGGGCGGGGGACAACGTTGTCCTGCTGCGCCCCGATACCGGTGCGGACGGTCTGCCGGACGCGGAGTCGCTGAAAGCGCTGTTCGGCAAAGTTACGGCGTTGCTGAGAAGCGGCCAGGCGCTGTCCTGCGGCACGCCCGGCATGGGCGGCGTCGCGGAGTCGGTGATGAAGAGCTGCTTCGGAGGCGGCTTCGGTTTCGAATTCGAACCGGGACTTGAACTGAATGATATTTTTGCGTACAACTACGGCGCGTTTATACTGGAATTGAACGGGGGGACAGACCCGCGTTCGATCGGGGGCACGGTGCTGGGGCGCGTGGCCGCCGAGGGCAGCGGATTCACGTTCCGCGGCGAGACCGTGCCGTACAAAGCGGTGCAGGCGGCGTACGAGGACAAATTGGAACCGGTGTTCAGCTGCAATATTGCCCCCGCTAAAACAGAAGTGTATGATGTAGCGTACCGGGCCGCAGATTATCCCGCACCGCATATCAAGTGCGTGCGGCCGAAAGTGTTGATCCCGGCGTTCCCGGGCACGAACTGCGAATACGATTCGGCGAAGGCAATGTTCTTCGCCGGCGCGGATCCGGAAATAATCGTGATCCGCAACCGCAGCGCGGAGGATATTAAACGCAGCGTGGAGCAGTTCAGCGCGGCGCTCTCGAAGGCGCAGATGGTGTTCATACCGGGCGGTTTCTCCGGCGGCGACGAACCGGACGGCAGCGGCAAATTTATTACCGCCTTCTTCCGGAGCGAGGCTGTGAAGAACGGAGTCACGAAGCTGCTGGAGCGGCGCGACGGCCTGATGTGCGGCATCTGCAACGGCTTCCAGGCGCTGATCAAGCTGGGGCTGGTGCCGTACGGCAAGATCGTTGACCCTGATGAAAACAGTCCGACATTGACGTTCAACACGATCATGCGGCATCAGTCCGCGATCGTGCGGACGCGTATTGCCTCTAATAAGTCGCCCTGGCTGCGGTTCACGCAGGTGGGCGAAGTGTACAGCGTGCCGATCTCCCACGGCGAAGGCCGGTTCGTGGCGGCGCCGGAACTCATCCGGCAGCTGGCGGAAAACGGCCAGATCGCCACGCAGTACGCCGACCTCGACGGGCATGCGTCGAACGATATCGCGTTCAACCCCAACGGCTCCTGCTGCGCGGTAGAGGGGATAACCTCTTCCGACGGCCGCGTCTTTGGCAAAATGGGTCACAGCGAGCGCGCGGGCAAAGACCTGTACCGCAACGTGCCGGGCGAGTACGATATGCGGATGTTTGAGGCAGCAGTAAAATACTTTGCCTAATTAAATTGTAAGTTTTAAGTTATAAGTTTTAAGTTTTAAGTGAGATGGGGGAGTTAATATGACACATGAACAGTTTATGAAGAACCTGGAAGTGCCGGCGGGCGTGGTCGACTGCGTGCTGGACACGGATACGTATAACGAAATTGACGACCAGTTCGCGCTTTCGCTGATGGTGAAAAGCCCGAAGTGCAACGTGAAGGCTTTATTTGCCGCACCGTTCTTCAACGCGAACTCCACTACGCCGGAAGACGGCATGGAGCGGTCGTACGACGAGATCCTGAACCTGCTCACGCTGATGGGCGAGGAAGAGCTGAAAAAGTGTGTGTACAAAGGCTCCCGCACGTATCTGAAAGACGAAAAAACGCCGGTGGAGAGCCCCGCGGCGCACCGGCTGGCGGAGCTGGCAATGGAGTATTCGCCCGAAAAGCCGCTGTATGTGGTGGCCATCGGCGCCATCACCAACGTGGCCTCCGCGCTTTTGCTGAAGCCTGAAATTAAAGAAAAAATTGTCCTCGTCTGGCTGGGCGGCCACAGCGAACAGTGGTTCGATACCAACGAGTTCAACATGATGCAGGACGTGGCCGGCGCGCGCGTAGTGTTCGGGTGCGGCTGCCCGCTGGTGCAGCTGCCGTGCATGGGCGTGGCGTCCACGTTCATCATCAGCGGCCCGGAGCTTGAATACTGGCTGAAGGGACAAAACCCGCTGTGCGACTACCTGGCCCGCCATACGATCGAAGCAGCGGAGCAGTATGCCGCCGGCCGTGTCTGGAGCCGCGTGATCTGGGACGTTACCGCCGTGGCATGGCTGCTGAACGACCATGACCGGTTCATGTTCTCGGAGATCATCCCCGCGCTGATCCCGCAGTACGACCACCATTACAGCCACGATGTGCGCCGTCATCCGATGCGCCGCGTCACCTTCATAAACCGGGACGCGCTGATGCAGGAGCTGGTGGAGACGCTGCGGCGCTGAACCGCCGGACCTTTCAGTCTTATAATTGTGTTTTCAGAGGACCTTTGAATGAGTGAATTGTATCTACCCGACAGCATGCTGCTGGCGGCGGAAAAGCCCGGCAGATATATCGGCGGGGAACTGAACAGTGTGATCAAAGCGCCGGGCGAGTACGACATCCATATGGCCATGTGCTTTGCGGACATGTACGACATCGGCATGTCGCACCTGGGCTTCAAGCTTTTGTACCATCTGCTGAACGATCAGCCCGGCGTGTGGTGCGAGCGCGTGTTTGCGCCGTGGCCGGATCTGGAAGATAAGATGCGCGCGGGCGGGTACAAACTGTTCACGCTGGAGTCCCAGACTGAGGCCGCGAACCTGGATATGCTGGCGTTTTCGCTCCAGTACGAAATGAGCTACACCAACGTGCTCAATATGCTGGACCTGGCCGGCATCCCCGTGCGGGCGGCGGACCGGGATGAATCCCATCCCATCGTGTTCTGCGGCGGACCCAGCGCCAACAATACCGAACCCATGGCAGACTTCTTCGACTTCTATAATCTGGGCGAAGGCGAAGAGATGCTGCCGGAGATACTGGAGACGTACCGCACCTGCAAACAGGCCGGGCTCGGCAAAGTCGATACGCTCCGGAAGCTCGCGCGGATCGAGGGCGTGTACGTGCCTTCGTTTTATGAGTGCGAGTACGATGACAACGGTCATTTCCGCCGCCTCTCACCCAAACCGGAATTTGCGGATGTGGCGCCGGCCCGGATCCGGAAGCGTGTAGTGTCAAGTTTTGAGAACGCATACCTGCCGGACAAAATGGTGGTCCCCAACACCGAAGTCGTTCACGATCGCATTATGCTGGAAATATTCCGGGGCTGTACCCGCGGCTGCCGGTTCTGCCAGGCCGGATTCATTTACCGGCCGGTGCGGGAGCGCTCGCCGGAGCGGCTCACCGAAGTGGCGCGCAAACTGATCGCGTCCACCGGGTACGAAGAGATATCGATGCTCAGTCTGTCCACGAGCGATTATTCGCGGTTGGGGGAATTGACCGACAAACTGCTGGAGATCACGGTGCCGCAGCGGGTAAGTATCGCGTTGCCCTCGCTCCGGCTGGACTCGTTCTCCTTCGAACTTATGGAGAAAGTGTCGGCGGTGCGCAAGAGCGGGCTCACGTTCGCACCGGAAGCGGGCACGCAGCGGCTGCGGGACATCATAAATAAAGGTGTCAATGAAGCGGATCTGCTGCGGTCCTGCCGCATTGCCTTCGAGGGCGGCTGGAGCACGGTCAAACTGTACTTTATGCTGGGCCTGCCGTTCGAGACCGACGACGATCTGATCGGTATTGCCGACCTGGCCCATAAAGTGCTGGCGGTATACGACGAAGTGCACGCCGGCCGCAAAGCACGCCGCCCCAGCATCACCGTGAGCGTTTCCACATTCGTGCCCAAACCGTTCACGCCGTTCCAGTGGGCGCCGCAGATCTCGATCCCGGAGATCCGGCGCCGCCAGGATGTCATAAAACAGCATCTTTCACGCCGCGTCAGTTTCAGCTGGCACGACCCGGAAACGTCGGTACTGGAAGGCGCGATCTCCCGGGGCGACCGCCGGATCGGCAATGTAATATACGACGTCTGGAAAGCCGGTGCGCGTTTTGACGCCTGGCAGGAATACCTGGATTACGGCCGCTGGATGGCCGCGTTCGAAAAAAACGGCCTGATCGCGGAAGATTTCAACCGCCGCGAGCGGGATACGGAAGAACCGCTGCCCTGGGATCACGTCGATATCGGCGTGACAAAACGTTTCTTCAAGCGGGAACTGGAGCGCGCTAAACAGGGCATCGTAACGCCCAACTGCGCGGCTCAATGCTCCGGCTGCGGTGTACAAACATACGGAAGGGGGATCTGCGTTGGACAAATACAGGATCCGGTTCAGTAAGACCGGCCGCGCCAAATATATCTCCCATCTGGATTTGCTCAAGATCTTTACCCGCATGGCCCGGCGCACCGGGCTGGATCTGGTGTATTCGCAGGGTTTCAACCCCCACGCGGAGCTGGTGTTCAGTGCGCCGCTGCCTCTGGGCATGACCAGCGAGGCGGAGTATCTGGATATGCAGCTGGAGGGGCCCGCGAACGAGGATGAGCTGCTGGGATTGTTGTCCGGTTCACTGCCGGAGGGCATCGTGCCGCTCAAGATCCGGCACCTGGAGCCGGGAGAGGGCAACGTCATGCGCCCCGTCGCATTCTGCCGCTACCGCATGGAACTGAGTTTCCCCGACGCGGCATTCCGGGAAATATTTCCCGAAAAGCTGCGGCGCTGTCTCGAGGGCAATGAGCCGATCATTACCGCCAAAAAATCCAAAAGCGGCGTCAAAAATGTGGATATCCGGCCGCTGATACACAGTTTCGGCGAGGACTTTTGCAGCATTGCGGAGCACGGGTGCGTGTTTACGGCCGTGCTGGCGGCCGGAAATGAGGCAAATCTGCGGCCCGAAGTGGCGCTGCGGGGGATTATAGACAAGATCAACGGTGTTGACGCCGCCGAAACGGTGGAAACGTGTGAAAACGGCCCGGATGGGGAGCGAATATCGTGCGAAATTGACCGCGTGCATAAGCTGGAATATCTGGACGGCGCGTGCGTTCCGCTGTGGTGAATTGACAGACGGCGGGTTTCAAACTATAATTGACCCGGAAGCGGCGCGGAGCGCCGGAGCGGAGGCTTGCCGTTATGGTTATCGGGATCGTATACGACGAACATAAATCTGAATGCCGCGATTACGCGGAACTGCTGGCGCGTACCGCGGAAAAAACCGGCGGGACGGGCGGCGGACTCACCGCGCTCGTGACGGGGCTCAGCGGCTGTGAAGATGTGATCGCGCGCGCGGAACTGCTCATCAGCGTGGGCGGCGACGGCACATTCCTGCGCACCGCGGCGAAAGCGCTGGAGCGGGATCTGCCCGTGTGCGGCTTCAATCTGGGCAATCTGGGCCTGCTCACCGAATTCGAGCACGACGACCCGGAACCGGTCATCAAACGGCTGGCGGAAAGGGATTACGTGATCGAAGAGCGCCGGGTGCTCCGGGTGCTGGTGACGGACGCGGAAGGCAACGTTAAATTCGACGAATACGCGCTCAACGACTGCGTGCTGGAACGCGGTACGCTGGCGCGGCTGGCATATGTGACCGTGTGCATCGGCGGGGCGTTCGTGGACAATTATCCGTGCAACGGTATCGTTGTTGCCACCCAGACCGGGTCAACGGCGTACTCCATGTCCTCCGGCGGCCCGATCGTGGAGCCGGGCAACGACGTGATCGTGGTCACTCCGGTCTGCGCGCATTTTACGGACGGACGGCCGATCGTGGCAAGCGGCGACAGTGAAGTAAAACTCAGTATGTGTCTGGAGCACGACTCCATGTTCGTTTCGGTGGACGGGCACAAAAACATCCGCTTCGAAAAAGGGTACGTATGCCGCTGCCTGCCGTCGGGCCGGAGCGTCAGGATCGTCCGCATCGATCCGCCGAATTTCTACGAAGTACTGCGGCGCAAAGCGGAAGAACGGCGGCGCAAGCTGGCCGGCGCGGAGAGGGATCAATCATGAAAAAAGACAGACATGAAGAGATACTTAAAATAATTGCCGAAGAGCCGATCTCCACGCAGGAAGAACTGCTCCGGCGGCTCACCGAGCGCGGCTTTACGGTGGGGCAGGCCACGGTCTCCCGGGACATCAAAAAGCTGAACCTGATCAAGCAGGCGGCGCCGGACGGCGGACAGATGTACGCGGCGCTTTTGAACGCGGACGCGGACATGCCGGAAAAGCTGATGCCGGTGTTCAAAAACTCGTTCGTTTCCTGCGATTTTGCGGGCAACCTGCTGGTGATCCGCACATTGTCCGGTATGGCTGGCGCGCTGGCATCCGCGGTGGATTCCATGCAGCTCAGGGGCGTGCTGGGGTCGATCGCCGGCGATGACACCGTGCTGCTGGTCTGTAAGACGGAAGGACTGGCGGCGGAACTGTCCATGCGGTTCACGCGCCTGGCGGAGTGATTTAATATGCTCAAAACGCTTACGATCAAAAATATAGCGCTGATCGAGGATATAACCATCGGATTCTGCGGCGGCATGAACTGCCTCACGGGCGAGACCGGCGCGGGCAAATCCATCATTATCGATTCCATCGGGGCGCTGCTGGGCTCGCGGGTCAAAAAAGATATTGTCCGCACGGGCTGCAAGGCGGGCTCGGTGCGCGGCGAGTTTTTCGGGCTGTCGGCGGAGACTGCGGAAGCGGTCAATTCGGTGCTGCCGGAATATATTGACCCCGCCGCGGCGGACAATGCTTCGCTGGTACTGGAGCGCGAGATCTCCGCGGGCGGGCGGCACGTGTGCCGGGTCAACGGATACAGTGTTGCCTCCGCGGCGCTGCGCCGGATCGGCGAAACGCTGGTGGATATCCACGGACAGAGCGAGAGCCGGCTGCTGGTGGACGACCAGGTGCAGCTCCGGCTGCTGGACGCGTTCTGCGGCGAGGCGCTTAAGGAAACACTGGATAAATACCATGCCGCGCTGGCGGAATACAAAGAGCTGAAACGCAGCCTGAAAGCGCTGTCGGGCAGTCCGGCGGAGCGGGCGCGAACGATCGACCTGCTGGAATACCAGATCCGCGAGATCGACGGCGCGCAGCTGTCGCAGGATGAGGAAGAATATCTCACGGAGCGCAGCCGGTTCCTGGCCCACGCGGAAAAGATACGCGGGCTGCTGGACAATTCGCTTTCGGAAGCGGGCGGCGACGCGGCGGACACGGCGGGCGCCGGCGACGGCGGCGTTCAGGCGCTGCTGGGCAGCATCCGCACGAACACGGCCCGGGCGGCGGAACTGAGCGATCAATTTAAAGCTGTCTCAGAGGCCGCAGAATCGCTTTATTTTGAATTTGAAGATTTTATCGCGCAGCTCGCGGAAGCGGCGGGAAAGGCCGAATACGACCCTCAGGAGGCGGAGCTGGTAAGCCGCCGGCTGGATTATCTGTTCCGACTGAAAAGCAAGTACGGAGAGTCGTATGCCGAGATAATGAAATTCCGCGACCGGGCGGCGGAACGGCTGGCGTTTCTGACGGATTCGGAAGAGCACGCGGCGGAGATCTCGACGCGGATCTCCGAGCTGTCGGAACTGCTGTTCAAACTCGCGAGCAAGTTGTCCGAGCGCCGCACCGAAGCGGGCTCCGCGCTCAGTGCGCGCATCATGGCGGAGCTCCGGGATCTGGAAATGGGTTCTACCGAATTCCGCACCGACGTGGATTTCTTTTATGAACCGGAAGCGGGCGGGGACGCGGAGTTCGGACCGGACGGACTGGACCGCGTGGAGTTCCTGATCTCGCCCAACCCGGGGCAGCCGTTGAAACCGCTCTCGCGCATCGCGTCGGGAGGCGAGCTTTCCCGCATCATGCTGGCGATCAAGACCGTACAGAACCGTTCGGACAATGTTTCCACGCTGATCTTCGATGAGATCGATACGGGTATCAGCGGGCTGGCGGCGCGCCGGATCGCGGAGAAACTGAAGAAGGTATCTGAGCTGCGTCAGGTGATCTGCGTGACGCATCACGCACAATTGGCCGCGGCGGCGGACAATCATGTATACATCTCCAAATCCGTAAAAGCCGGCAGCACATCCACTGCCGCCGAGCCCCTCTCCGGGCGGCGCCGCACCGAGGAGATCGCGCGCCTGCTGGACGGGGGAGGTCTGTCGGAGATCGCGGTGAGCCACGCGGAGGAACTGCTCCGGGACGCCGGAAAATAACCGCGGCCGGTTTAGACCGGACAAAAAAAGAGCTGCCCGAATAACGGGCAGCTCTTTTTGATATTGCTTTAGTTCACTTACTTCAGCACTACGTCAGGGCAGTTGGTGAAGGCGTCGGGGGCAACGTTGACCGCCGCGGTATCCACGGTGACCGTGAGCGCTTTGCAGCCGTTGAACGCGCGCTCGGCGATCTCGGTGATGTTGTCCAGGTTGATCTCTTTGAGATTGACGCAGCCGGAGAAGGCGTATTCGGGGATCGCCGTCATTGCCGCCGGGAGCGTAACGGAAACGGTAGACTCGTTTTCAAACGCGCCGCCGCAGATCGAAGTGACCGTGTCAGGCAGCACCGCGTGCGGTTCGCCGTTGTACTTGACCAGCGTGCCGCCGATCATAAACAGTTTTTCGTTGTGGAACTCAAACCAGGGCGTGCCGGAGAACGCGAAGGCGCCGACTTCGGTGACGCCGTCGGGAATATCCAGCGTGACCAGCGCGTCGCAGTTGTAGAACGCGTAGCGGCCGATCGAGGTGAGGCCGGCGGGCAGTTTGACTTCGGTCAGTTTGGTGCAGCCGTAGAAGGTGTAGTCATTGATCTTGGTTACGCCGTCGGGGATGTGCACGGAGGTGATGTTGCTGCAGCCGTAGAACGCCTTTTCACCGATCTCGGTAACCGTGTCGGCAATGAACACCGTGTCCAGATTCTCGCAGAAATAGAACGCGTAATCGCCGATGCGCGTTACGCCCTCCGGGATCGTGATGCTCTTGGGCAGTTTGGAGCCGTAGAATTCACGGTCCTTGATCTCGGTCCAGCCGTTGAAGGTGAAGGCGCCGATGGATTTTACGTTGTCCGGAATCACTACGTTCTCGTCAACGATATCCGCTTTGATGAGCACGCCGTTGCCGAATACGTGGAAACGGTTTTCGGTGAGCGGCTCTTCGGTGACGGAAAGATCGTCGTACCATTTAGTATTGTCGAACGCCTGCACGCCGACGTTGGAAAGCTTCAGCGTGAATATGAAGTTCGAGATGTTTTCGCAGTCTTTGAACGCGTAGTCGCCGATATCCTCAATGGAGGAGGGGAATACGATGCTGGTAAGCGAGGTGCAGTGATAGAACGCGCTGTTGCCGATGGATTTGATGTCGTCGGGCAGGTAAATATCTTTGAGCGAAGTGCACTCGCGGAACGCGTTGTCGCCGATGGAAGTGAGCCGGCTGGCGATGTTCACGGTCTCCAGCGCGGTGCAGCCGTCGAACAGGCCGGCGCTGATGGTCTTAAGTTTGGAAGGCAGCGAGATCTCTTTGAGATTTACGGCGCCTTTGAAAAGATTATCGCCCAGGAACTCGAGGCGGGAATTGCCCGTGTATTCCAGTTTGGTAAAGCGCTCGATGAACGGATCGAACGTGCCTTCATTCAGCGAATAAACGGTCTCGGGCAGTTTGATCTCCACGTCTCCGGTTTCAGAAGCCGGGACGAAGCCTACGACCGCGTTCTGACCGACGATGACAAATCCGGCGGTCATTTTTTCTTCATCGGTAGCCGCGGCGGCAACGGCCGCTTTGGTCTCGGCCATTTTCGCGGTGTACCAGGGCGTATCGTTCAGCGAACCGCCGCCGATGAGATAAAGAACTTTGCTGAAAGTGATATCGGAAAGCGAGGTGCAGCCGGCAAAAACATTTTTGCCCATTTCTTTTACTTTATCCGGGATCGTAATAGTGGTGAGCGCGGTGCAGTTTTCAAAAGCGCCGTTCTCGATCGTTACCGCTTCTTTAAAGATAGTTACATCGGTGAGGGAAGTGCAGCCGGAGAAGGTGTACGCAGGCAGTACGGTGGTCGCGCCGGGCAGAATGAATTTCTCGGGGAGCGTAGCTTTGACAAGGCCGGTGCAGCCCTCGAAAACGTGAGTGCCGAAACCGTCGAGGCGGTTTTCAAAGGCGATCTCGGTAATCCCGGTACAGTCTTTGAACGCGTAGTCGCCGACATACGTTACGAACTTGGGCGGAGTAAATACGCCGGTCAGTCCGGTGCAGCCTTCAAACGCGTGAGAATCGATATATGTGACAGTCTTGGGGAAGGTCACGGAGGTGACGTTCGAGGCGCCTGCGAACGCGTTGGGGCCGATGACGGTGATGTCGTTCGGGATCTCCACGTCGCCGCCGCTGCCGATATATTCGGTCAACGTGCTGCCGGTCACGATGAACTGCTCCGGATCGTAGTCAATATTATATATCGGGCTCAGATCGGGCTCTTTATGCGTAGGCTCGGGGGTGGGTACCGGCGTGGGTTCCGCCTCTTCCTCTTTGCACGCAAAGAATGTGCAGGCAAGGATGCACGCCATAAGCACGAGCGCTATTTTTCCGAGCAGTCTGACAGAAACTTTTTTCATGAAAACCAAAACCTCCGCTTTGAGTTTATGAAAGCACCGGACGTTATTGCGGCGTCACGGCAGTTCAGTTGAATTATACAACAACGGCGGCGCCGCGTCAACTGCAATATGATTTGACACGCTCGCCTTTTTTGGTGTAAAATTACGCACAGGAAAAGACGGGCGGCAGGGGCACGCGCCGGGCAGCCCGTCCCGATAATCTCTCTATAAATGGAGGCTTTGCAATGAGAAAGATTTCGGTTTTATTGATCGTAGCGCTGCTGGTGACGATGTTCTCTTTCCCGGCGGCTGCGGATTCATCCGTTACGGAGTTTGAAGACTTCGGCTCGTTATTGATAGTCCTTTGGGACAACATCAAGATCGACGGGAAGAATGCGCCATCGGATCCGGTAACATATCTTGAAGACTTCGGCGCCGTGGGCGGCCCAGTCCAGACAGTCGGCGTGCGCGGCTGGGCGGCGTGCAATGCCATGGATATCACCGCGTTCGGATACGTTATTGACGACGGCGAGCCGGTGATAAAAGAAGAGTATAAAGTCAACACCGAAGACGCGGTCATTGCCGCCGCGCAGAATGCGGGCTGCCAGTACGTCAGCCGCTATGATGTAGCTGTTGATGTTTCTGCCGTGGAAGGCGACCACACTATTGACTTTTTGATCCAGTTTGAAGACGGCACCATCGTCAAAATGACGACGAACTCGGCGGTTCCCGTTTCGTTCATATACAGCGCGGACGGCAGCGCGGTCAATGCCACTCCCGAGCCCACCGCCGAGCCTGATCCGGAGTCGCTGGACAACGCCCCTGGCCCGATCCTGAGCTTCGCCGATGAGGAGGGGTATGAGAACTTCTTCAGCAGCACTCTTAGAAACCAGATCGAAGATATCTATTTCGATGACGAAAAGGGCTGTGTGATCATCTCTATGGATGTTGTCGGCGACCCGTATGTGGTGCTTATGTTCAGTACGCTCGAGATCGATGACGAGCCGCTGGAGGTAGATGCTGAAAAATACAAGATCCTGCAGTTGGGCGTGCGCATCAATCCCAACACCGGCGACCGCGGACAGTACTATTTCCAGACCGATGAAAATGCCGGATATGACGAAGCCAAGGACGTGCTGTTCGACTATGAAAAGACGGACGCGCTGCAGTATGTAAATATCAATCTGGGCAAGAACAAAAAGTGGACGGGCATAATGGCCGACTGCCGTCTCGACCCGTTCGGCGGCAATTCCGAACCCTGCGACTATGAGCTCTATTATATGGCGTTTTTCACCAACGAAAAAGCGGCCAACGACTTCGGTGACAAATGGCTGGCGGAAGGCGCGCTGCCTACCGCGGAGCCCACTCCCACCAAAGCGCCTACGGCTGAGCCCGCCGCTACTCCCGAGGCAGTGATCACGGATGCTCCGGCCGCCACCGATGCACCGAAGACCGCCGATGCCCAGAAGCCCACGGACGCTGCGAAAGCCACCGACAAGCCCGCAGATAAAGACAACACACAAAAAGATAAGAACAACACCGGTCTTATCGTCGGAATCGTTATCGGCGTGGTCGCTGTTGCGGCGATCGTATGCGGCATACTGATCTCCAAGAAAAAGAAGAAATAACAGTTTGACACGATGATCATTACTGAAGTACTGTCGGTGGGCACCGAACTGCTTATGGGGCAGATCGCCAACACCGATGCCCAATACATATCGAAGCGGCTGCCGGACGCAGGCGCGGGCGTATATTATCATACCGTGGTGGGGGACAACGACCGGCGGCTCGCCGGCTGTCTCCGCGCCGCGCTGGCCCGTGCCGATATCGTCATCACCACCGGCGGTCTGGGCCCCACGCAGGATGATCTGACCAAGCAGACGATCGCCCGCGAATTCGGCCTTGCGCTGGAGGAGGATGATGAGTCCCGCCGCCGCATCGATGCGTTTTTTGCCGCCCGCGGAAAGCAGGCCACCGTGAACAACTACCGCCAGGCATTGATCCCGCGCGGCGCGGAAGTGCTTGCCAACGACCACGGCACGGCGCCCGGCTGCATGATCCGCGGCACCGGGGAATACGACGGCAAGACCGTCATCATGCTCCCCGGACCGCCCAGCGAACTCAGACCGATGTTTGAAAAATATGTGATGCCGCTGTACCGCGAACTCGCCGGCCGCGCTATCGTATCGCGTTTTGTGAGGATCTGCGGCAAAGGAGAATCGGAAGTCGAAACGATCCTCATGGATCTGATCGACGGTCAGACCGATCCGACGTTTGCCACCTATGCCAAGGACGGGCTCGTGACGGTGCGCGTCACCGCGTCGGGCAATACCGAAGCCGAAGCGACAGAAAAGGCGGACAACGGCACCCGCGCGATCTGCAGACTGCTGGGTGACAACGTGTATTCGATTACGGATGAAGAACCGGAGCAGACTTTGATCCGGCTGCTCAAAGCGCGCGGACTCACGGTCGCCGCGGCGGAATCGCTCACCGGCGGCATGATCTCCCAGAAACTGACCTCCGTTCCGGGGGCCTCTGCTGTAGTCTGCGCCGGATGTGTAACGTATACTGACGAAGCAAAACAGAAACTGCTGGGGGTAAAGCCCGATACACTGGCGCGGTTTACCGCGGTCAGCGCGGAGACCTGCCGCGAGATGGCGGAGGGGATGCGGGCGCTTTCCGGGGCGGATATTGCCGTCGCGGTCACAGGATATGCCGGGCCGCGGGTGAGCGATGAACCGGTCGGACTGGTATATATCGGCGCGGCGTACGCGGGCAATGTTCTCGTGAAGGAATGCCGGTTTACAGGCTCGCGGGAACGGATACGGACGCTGACGGCTGTCAATGCAATAGACTTGACACGTAGAATCCTGCTCAACAACGCTGATTTTAACGCATAAAACAGGGGACGGACAACGAAATGAAGAAAAAACCGGGCGGCATAACAGCGCAGTCGATGGCGAAGGGGTTTGCGGTATTGTCCGCGGCCAGCATCGGCGTGAAGATATTGTCTCTGCTGTTCGTGCCGGTGATCCGGAAACTGATGGGCGGTTCGGCGGGCTATCAGGTCTATACGAGCGCGAACCAGATATATGCGTTTGTGTACGTTATCGCCACAGCGGGGCTGCCGGTGGCGATCTCCAAGACCGTCACCGAATTCATGTCCATGGGCAACCCCTCCGCCGCCCGCCGTTCGTTCCGCCTGGCCCGTACGGTGCTGGCGGGGATCGGTATAGTATTGACCGCGGTGCTGCTGCTGCTGGCTAAACCCATTGCCCGCGCCTCCGGCTACAGCGAAGCCTGGCTGGGCATCGCCGTGATCGCGCCTAATATACTGATCTGCTCGGTATTGTCCGCGTACCGCGGCTATCTGCAGGGCCTGAAAAATATGACGCCCACCGCCACTTCGCAGATCGTGGAGCAGATCGTGCATCTGCTGGTGGCGATCGCGGCTGTTTTTATCCTGAGAGGGCGAGGACTCGCCTGGGCCGTAGCCGGCGCTTCGTTCGGTACGGTGGCAGGTTCCGTCGCCGCGCTGGGGATAGTTGTTTACTACTATACCCGATCTTCAAACCATATGGCTGCCGGGAACAACGCTCCGGCTGCATCTAAAGCCGGCACGCTCCCGGCACAGGATTACGATACCAAGTATTATCTGCGCCTGCTCGCTAAATACAGCATTCCGATCACGCTGAGCGCCGCGATACAGTACGGCGGCACGATCATCGACGTATTCATCGTCAAATCGCGCCTGCTGCACGCGGGTTTTGCGGAAAACGAAGCGGCGGCAATGCACGGCGACCTCAGCGCCGCGCGCCAGCTGATCAACGTACCGACCGCGCTGGTCACCGCGCTGTGCGTCAGCGTATTACCTATAATTGCGGGCCTGTACGCCGAACGCCGCGTAGCCGAGGCCAAGCAGAAAGCTCAGGACAGTTTTCGTCTGTGTTTCCTCGCCGCGGTGCCGTGTTCGATCGCGCTGATGGTGTATGCGGTGCAGATATACGGCGTGCTGGATTTTGACCGCCCGTTCATAATGACGGCGATGGCTATGAGCGTGATGTTCATGGGTATTGTCCACTTGCAGAGTTCAATAATGCAGAGCGTCAACCTGCTGTACCAGTCCACGTTTTTTGTGGGCATCGGAGTACTGCTGAAAGCGCTGCTCAACTATATTCTGATCGGGATCCCGGCGCTCAATATTTACGGCGCGGTGATCTCCACTTACGTGTCGTACCTGGTGCCGATGGTGATGAACGCCTTTGCGCTCCGCAAGATCAAAGGCATCAGCATCCGGCTGCTGGATCCGATGGTGCGGCCGGTGATCGCGAGCACGGCGATGCTGCTGCCGTCGTTCCCGGCGTATTTCCTGCTCAGACGGCTGCTCAGCTTTACCGGCGCGTACGTTTCCAATCTGATCGCGTTCGGTATTGCGGCGCTGATCGCCGTTTTCGTATATTTCGTCGTGCTGCGGTTTATCGGCGGGCTCAAAAAAGAAGATGTGGAGTCGATCTCGCCGCGGCTGGCGCGGAAATTGAAGCTGAAAGATGATTAAGCGGCGGAGCAAGTATTTTAGATTATTTATCGCGGTGCTGGCGGTGCTGTGCCTGGCGGTTTGCGCCGGATGCGGTGTTGCCGGCACAATTCATACAGATACACCGGCTGCCACGCCAACTGACGCTCCCGCTGAAGCGCCGACTGAGGCACCAACCGCCACGCCGGAACCCACTGCAACACCGGCGCCCACCGCGGCACCGACGCCAACTCCTACTGAGACACCTGCACCGCAGTCTACCGCTGCACCTACCGCAACGCCTACTCCGGCGCCTACCGCTGCACCTACCGCAACGCCTACTCCGGCACCCACCGCGGCACCGACACCGTCACTAAAACCCACCGCCACTCCGGCGCCCACAGCGACGCCCGAACCCACCGAACCGCCGCCGGCGATCGATCCCGCGCGCATTGACTTCGACGCGGCGCTCCGGCGGGATGTTTTAAAATACTTCACCAATGCGGTGAATTGCACGGTGAGCGAAGCCGTTGACCCCGAAGCAGGCCGGGTGGTGCGTATTGCCACCGGCGCAATGAATAATACATCCAATCTCACGCCTTCAGTGTTCTTTAAGTACAAAGAATTCTGCGACGCGGTCGGCGTCACGCGCGCAAGCCTCGCCGAGAAGCCCTTCGTGGTGCTCAAAGTCAAAGTCGAAAACCTGAATCTTCCGATCGCCAGCCTGCTCGGCGCGACACGGACCACCGACACCGAAACGCTGCGGAAAGAGTTGTTCGCCCGGATCCCGGACGGCGGCGGATGGCAATACATCTGCTTCGATTTCTCGAGCGTCTCCAACGCCGATACGCTCACCATGTTCCGCCTCATCACCGAGCAGCTCGCCGTGCAGAAAGACGAAACGCTGTATCTGTCCGAACTGCGCTTCTGCACCGCGGCCGAAGCGGCAGAATATATCACGCCGGACGTGTATCCCGAGGGGGAACGCAGCGCGGACGACTACCGGCTCAGCGTACTGCAGTTCAACATCCAGACCGAAAACGGCAATCACTCGCCGTTCCGGATCCGGGCGGCAATGTACCGGAAACTCGTTGACGAACTTATGCCCGACGTTGTGGGGATGGAGGAGGTCACGGTCAACTGGCTCAAGTGGCTCGACGCGCTGGTGTTCAACGATTCGTACGCCGGCGTAGGGGAGGCGCGCACACCGGGCGGCGAAGCCAACTCCATTTATTACCGCAAGGATAAATTTGAACTGGTGGACAGCGGGACGTTCTGGTTGTCCGACACGCCCGACGTGCCCGGTTCGTACCTGGAAAACTGCAACTACCCGCGCATCTGCACCTGGGTGATCCTGCGCGACAAAGTCACCGGTACCGAGTTTGCCCACATGAACACGCACCTGGACCACAACGGTAAAAACGATTCCACTACCGGCAACAACATCCGCAAAGACCAGATGCGCGTAATAATCAAATTCGCGCAGCGCTTCGGCGACCTGCCGCTGTTCCTGACCGGCGACCTTAACAACCGCCGCACGACGAGCGGGGGCAATCTCTACGCCCTGTACAAACTCATAACCGGGGAATCGTCGTTCAAGGACGAGAACGGTGTGCGCTACCGCATGACCCTGGCGGACTCCCGGCTGAACGCGGCGTCAACGGTGCCCGAAGACCGCATCGCCACGATGACGGCCAATTACGACGAATCCGGGACCTCGTACAACCCGGCCAAGGAACCTATAGACTACGTTTTCTACAACCCGGCCAACACCGCGCCGCTGACTTATGATACTTTCCTGATCAAGGAGCGGGGACACGAGATCTCCGACCACCTGCCGGTGTACGCAACGTTCAGGATAGATTAATGGCAAATTGAAAATGGCAAATGGCAATAGAAAAGAATACAGGAGGACAAAATGCTGAACATCAACAAAACCCTCGAAAACGCGACGATGACCTTCGCCCTTGAAGGCCGGCTTGATACTGTTACGGCGCCGGAACTGGAACAGGAACTGCACGATCTGCCGGAAAATGTCACCGAACTGATCTTCGACCTCGCAAAGCTTGAATACATATCATCCGCCGGTCTGCGCGTGCTGTTGTCCGCGCAAAAATTGATGAACGTGCGCGGCAAAATGATCGTGCGCAACGTCAACGAGGTCGTAGCGGAGATCTTCGAAGTGACCTGCTTCACCGATATCCTCACCATCGAATGACCATGAATAAACCGAAACGGCACATCGCCGTAAAAAGCATCGTCGGCATAGTGCTGCTGCTGGTAGTGTTTGCCGCCGTGGTCAGCGTGATCGGCTACCGGAGCTTCTCCAGCGCGCTGATGGATCAGTACACCGAAGGCGCGTTCCTGACCGCCAAGGCGGCGGCGCGGCTCATTGATTGCGACAGTATCGACGAGTACGAGCAGAGCGGCGGCACCGGCGAGAAATATGAAGAGACCTGGGCGGCGCTGGATACGCTTTGCAACACGTCCGGGTCAACGTTCATCTACGTCATATTGCCCGATCGCACCGACTATGCGCATATAAAGTTTTTGTTTTCCACCATTGACCACAACAGCAGCTACTCCGTGTACAGCTTCGGCTATCTGCGCGACACCACCAACGATGAGTACCGCGAAAAGTACCGCGCGCTGTACGAACTGGAATCCGATCGCGAGCTGGTCGTACGCAACAAGGGCTATATAGAGACGGGCAACCACATCACCGCCATGATCGGCCTCAAAGACTACAAAGGCGAGGTCAAGGCGATCCTTTGCGTGCAGCGCCAGATGGATGTGATGTCCAAAACGCTGCGGTCATATATGAGCCGTATTTTCCTGGCGTTTGCCGTGCTGGCACTGCTGGTGATTGCCGGCCAGGCGCTGTATCTGCACCGCGTTTTGCTGAAGCCGCTCAACCAGATCTCGGAGGAGGCCGCGCGGTTTTCCGCCGAAAATACGCCGGCGGAGACACGCCTGCAGGACAAGATAAAAAGCAACGACGAAATCGGCGTGCTGGCGGCGTCCGTTGACAACATGGAACAGCAGATCCACGATTACGTGGACAACATCACCCGCATCACCGCTGAAAAAGAGCGTATCAACACCGAACTCGGCCTGGCAACGCGCATCCAGGCGGCAATGCTTCCCGGCATCTTTCCGCCGTTCCCGGAACGTGCCGAATTCGATATCTACGCCTCGATGGATCCCGCAAAGGAAGTGGGCGGCGACTTCTACGACTTCTTCCTGATCGACGACGATCATCTGGGCCTGGTCATCGCGGACGTTTCGGGCAAAGGCGTGCCGGCGGCGCTGTTTATGATGGCTTCCAAGATCATCCTGGCTAACAACGCCAAAATGGGCAAATCGCCCGCGCAGGTGCTCACCGATACCAACACCGCGATCTGCTCCAACAACCGTGAAGAAATGTTCGTCACCGTCTGGCTGGGCATTCTGGAGATCTCCACCGGTAAACTGACCGCGGCCAACGCAGGCCACGAATATCCGGTGCTCCTCGCTCCGGGCGGACAATACGAGCTGTTTAAAGACAAACACGGCTTCGTGATCGGCGGCATGGACAACATGAGATACAAGGAATACGAACTAATGCTCAAACCCGGCGCCAAACTGTTCCTGTACACCGATGGCGTGCCCGAAGCCACTAATGCCGAAGGCGAGCTGTTCGGCACCGGCCGCATGCTCGCCGCGCTCAACGCCGACACCGCCGCGCCGCCGGAAGATGTGCTGAAGAATATGCGGGCGGCCGTTGACGACTTCGTCAAAGACGCGGAGCAGTTTGACGACCTGACGATGCTCTGCCTGGAATACAGGGGGAAATAATAATGGCTACCGATCAGAATAAGACAACGGCCGTGATAAAACTTACAGGACGTATCGACTCGAATAATAACGCGCAGGTCGAACAGGAGATCCGGGAGCGGCTCTCCGCCGCCGGCGATCCCGGCAGCGCCGTGTTTGATGTGTCAGATCTGGAATACATCTCCAGCGCCGGCCTGCGCGTGATCCTGCGTATCCGCAAGACCGTGCCGGATCTTAAGATCATCAACGCGAGCCCGGAAGTGTACGAGATCCTGGATATGACCGGCTTCACCGAAATGATGAAAGTGGAGAAGGCGTACCGCGTGGTCTCGGTGGAAGGCTGCGAGGTCATCGGCGAAGGGTTCAACGGCAAAGTGTACCGCATCGACAAGGACAACGTGGTCAAGACCTACAAAAACGCCAACGCCCTGGCCGGAATCATGCACGAGCGGGAAGTGGCACGGCTGGCGCTCATACTGGGCGTGCCGACGGCGATCTCATACGATATTGTGCGCGTGGGCGACAGCTACGGCTCGGTTTTCGAACTGCTGAACGCTACATCGTTTTCCAAGATACTGGCCCGAGAGCCGGAACGCTATGACTTCTGCGTGCGGGAATACGTCAATATGCTGAAGAAAGTCCACAGCATCGCTGTCCCCGGGGGCAAACTGCCGCGCATCAAAGAACATGAACTGAAGTCGGCGCGGCGGATCCGGGACCGGCTGCCGGAGGGCATGGGCGACAAACTGATCGAAATGATCGAGGATATCCCCGAAAGCGACCATATGGTGCACGGTGATTATCACACTAAAAATATCGTCGTCGCGGACGGGGAAGTGCTGCTGATCGACATGGATACGTTGTCCGTAGGTCATCCGATCTTCGAGCTCGTGCATATGTACAACGCGTATGTGGGCTTTTCGGAATACGATCCGCAGATCGTGCTGAACTTCCAGGGCTTCAGCGCCGACGTTGCGCGCCGGTTCTGGCACGACAGCCTGGCCGCGTATCTGGGCACGGAAGATGAACAGGTGATCAAGGATGTGGAGGACAAAGTGCGCGTGATCTCCTACACCAATCTGCTGGACTGGTCGACGCGCCATTCCGATCCCTCCGACCCGGCTACGGCACCGACGCAGGCGCTCTGGAAACGCGAGCTCATCGCGCTGATGGAACGGCTGGATACGCTGGTATTTTCTGTTGACAACGGCTGTTCCGCACCCGCCGAACTCACGCTGCCGGCTACCGTTGACAACCTGCCCAGAGTCATAGATTTCATCGGCGACCGCATTGCCGCCGCGGGCCTCAGCCTCAAATTCAAAACGCAGCTGGAACTGGCAGCAGAAGAGATATTCGTCAACATCGCCCACTACGCCTACACGCCGTACACCGGCAACGCCACCGTGCGCCTCAAAATGTCCGGGGAAGCCGGCAGCATCAGCGCCGTAGAACTTACGTTCATCGATTCGGGCAAGCCGTACGATCCACTCAAAAAGGCGGATCCGGACATCTCGCTTTCCGCGGAGGAGCGCCGGATCGGCGGGCTCGGCATTTTTATGGCCAAGAAGGTCACGGACGATATCAAATACGAGTATTCTAACGGACAAAACGTTCTGACGCTCATAAAGCAGGTGCATTGACCTGTACGGCGTGTTTTACGACAATGACGCGGGACGGCTGGATGCCATCGGAGCAGTGGGCATTGCCCGCACTTTTGCGTACGGCGGCGAACATGGCCGGACGCTGCGCGATTCCGTGCGGCATTTTTACGACAAACTGCTGCTCCTGAAAGATCTGATGAATACGGATACCGGCAGAAAGCTGGCGGCGTCGCGGCACGCGTTCCTGGAGACATATTTGCGTCGGCTGGAAGAAGAACTGGGGCCGGAAGAAGAAAACCGCAGAGGATAAAGAACATGGACGATTCACTTTACGGCGCGATCTTCAAAAGAAAATCGTTTCACTTATTTAGAAACACCGGCGATGCCGTGATCACCGAGCCGGAACTGGCGGAGATCGAAACGGCGTACCGGAGCTTTGAACCGCTTTGTCCGGAGATCCGTACGGCGATCCGGATCGTTCCCGGCGGCGATACCAGCTGCCGGAGGGGCGAGCAGTATTGCGTGATGCTGTACAGCGAAAAGAAAGACGGTTACCTGCAGAACATCGGTTATCTGGGCGAACAACTTGACCTGTATCTGGTGGCAAGAGACATCGGCACGCTGTGGTTCGGCATGGGCAAAACGGACGAAAAAACGTACGACGGACTGGATTTCGTGATAATGATAGCGATCCGCAAGATCGATGACCCGGCAAAATTCCGTAAAGATATGTTTAAAAGCAAGCGCAAGGCGGTAAAAGAGATCTGGGAAGGGGACAATATCGCGGATGTGGCGGATGTCGTCCGCTTCGCGCCGAGCGCGTGCAATTCTCAGCCCTGGGTAGTCCGGGTCGCCGGCAACGGCGAGCTCAGCGTTTACAGGTACCGAAGGCCGGACTGGCGCGGCATCATGCCGTCGAAGATGGTGCCGTTTTTCAACCGCATCGACATCGGGATCTTTCTATGCTTTCTGGAGCTCTGTCTTGCGCATGCGGGGCTTCCGTTTGAACGGGAACTTCGCAATGACGACGGCAGTGAAGGCAAATATACGCTGAACGCCATATACAAATTGTAGACTCAATATTTCGTTTGATCGAAGCCTTCCAGCTTGTCCCATAGCCCGGCATTCTGCATGAACGCTTTATACGCGGCCGGGTCGATCCCGGCACCGATATCGCCGGTATAGTGATTGAGTCCTTTGACTGCGCCCGAACCGTCCGGCGCGCCGCCCACACTGTTCCAGCGCAGCAGATAAAAGTGTCCCGGAAGCGCTTTGAAACGCCCGAGTTCCGTTACCGAATCCGCTTCGGCGTGCGCGTCTCCGTATGTTATCTTCTGCCCGGTGAGCGCGTCTTTTACGGAATACGAGAACTCCAGCGGGCTCTGCAGGTCGCTCACGGCATACAGAGTATTGAACCCGTCCGTGTCCGGCTCACCGCACATCAGACAGAACGGCTGCTGCGCGCGTTTGATGTAGGTGTACGCCAGCTTTTTGACGCCGTACCAGTCTACCACCGCGTCGGAGATCTGCGGCCAGCCGTCAATTATATTCCACCAGATGATGCCGCCCCGGTATCCTTTGCCGATGCGGAACAGTTCGATGAAGAATTTCATTGCCTCCGCCTGCGAGATCTGGCTTTCCAGCGCGTATTCGTCAATATCCTCCGGCGCTTTGCCGAACAGCCGCTCCACTTGGCGCGTCATCAGCGGCACGCGGTACGCGAAGGGCGCGCCCGGGTCGGTCTCCATGCTGGCGGAGTGTACGAGCCATTCCGGGTCGCGGCATAATTGTCCATCCCCGCGCCTGGACAGCGCGCCTTCGGAAATGAACCGGCGCAGTGAGGCGGGGGCGGGGCAGCCGTGGTATCCGGTCTCGGAGGCAAAGTGCGCCACCGACTGAGCGTAGTAATACTCGCCTTTGAAAAAGTCCCGCGGTCCCCACAAATGATCTTCCGCGGGCAGGCTTCCGGCGGCAAACACTGCCGCGTCGATATACGGCGAACTGGGGAGGTACGGGCGGAAACCGTCATAGCGTTCCACCACGTCGGCAATTACCTCGCGGGTAAGTTTGTTGTGATTGGGATCGATCTGATTGATGGGCCGCCCATTGATCGCGCCGCCGCGCCACTGACAGAAGAGGTCGTTTTCGTTGTCTCCGGACCAGAGCGCCAGCGACGCGTGGCCGCGCAGCGCTTTGACCACCGATATTGCCTCCGCGCGAATCAGTCCGCACATGCGCTCATCATCCGGGTACAGCCCGCAGGCCATGGCAAAATCCTGCCACACCAGAATGCCGTGCGCGTCGCAGTAGTCGTAAAACACTTCCGACGGGTAGGGACCGCCGCCCCAGACGCGGATCATGTTGCAGCCTATATCGTCTGCCAGTTCCAGTCCCCGCAAAGTATATTCATCGATGCGGGACGGGAACGTGTCGGCGGGCACCCAGTTAGTGCCGAGCGCAAAAATGCGTTTGTCGTTTATGCGGAAGAAAAACTTGCCGTCGGGCCCGGCCAGGGAAGAGCGTTCGAGTTCGACGGTGCGCAGGCCGTGACGGAATGCGATGCGGTCGAGCAGTTCGCCCTCCGGGGAGTTGAACACGCGTTCGCCGCTTTCATCCCGCGGCGTGCGGGTGAGGCGCAGTTCTACATCGTACAGTTCCGGAGTACCGTAGTTTTTCGGCCACCAGAGCACGGCGTTGTCCACCGGGAGCTGCATCACATGATTGACGGAGAACAGCGTTTCGGACTTTTCGAAGCGGGAGTCGATATTGCCCGCCGCGTCCCGGTGCACGCCCCTGAGCGTGAGCGTCAGCTCCCGCAGATCGTCGAGTTCGGTGTCAACACAGGTCTTCAGATACAATTCCGCTCGATTGCCGCAGATGTTCGCGGTGATCAGATATTTTTCGCGGATACGGTTCCGCGGCCGGGAGATCAGTTTCACGGGCTTCCAGAGACCGCCCGAGAGCGCCCGGGGCATTATATCCCAGCCGAACATGGCGGGCGCTTTGCGCACCAGCAGCGAGTCCTGAGTATATTTCATAGCCCAGCACTTGGCGGGCAGGTCGAACTGACGCACGTATGCCGATACCGGGATGATGTGCACTACCAGTGAATGCACGCCGGGGCGGAATCCGGAAAGCGGGAACTCGTGCGGGATCAGCATGTTTTCGGTGTTGCCCAGCAGCGCACCGTCGAGGTATATTTCGGATACGGTGTCAATGCCTCCAAACCGCAGGCACGCGTTGTCAACAGCCCCCGCCCGGAACCGCGTATAATACCACAGATGCATGCATTCCAGGTCCTGCAGCTTCAGAATATTCGTGCCCGCAAAAATGTCCTCCGGCAGCCTGCCGGCTTTGATAAGGTCCAGTTCGAAATTGCCCGGCACCGCGGCCGGAATAGTGTCCAGCCCGGATGCTTCCAGCGTTTCCGGTAAGGTGAAAACCAGCTGCTCAGCGCGCACTTTGCTGTCGGGGGCAATGCACAGTCTCCAGTTGTCTATCGCGGTCTCGGTATGCATAGCGTATTACCTCGCTGTCCGTATTATTCCGCAGCCAGTATACCATACCGCATTGTGCTTGTAAACACGGCGGATACGGTGTACAATTAATACAGAAATCAAACTGTTTCGCGGCAAACGCAAGGAGAACACTATGAAACCGTACAAGCATGTCATCGTAATGGGTATTGACGGCGCCGGCGCGTTTATAAAAGATGCCGACACGCCGCATTTCGACCGGATATTTGCCCGTGGAGCTGTCACGTACCGCGCGCTGGCGTCCAATCCCACCATCAGCGCCGAATGCTGGGGGTCAATGCTCCTCGGCGTCGGTCCGGAGGTCCACAAATTGAAAAATGAGATCGTATCGTCAACGCCTTACCCGGTGGACGCCGAATTCCCGTCGCTGTTCCGCCGTATCCGGGCGGCAATGCCGGACGCGGTGCTGGGCTCTTTCTGCGACTGGAACTCCATTACCTACGGCATCGTAGAAGGCAATTTAAACGTCTTCCACGACACCGCGCGGGACTCACAGCTGGCGCCGGTGATCAGCGCGTTTGTTAAAGAAAAAAAGCCCACGTTCCTGTTCTGCCAGTACGACAGCGTCGACGGCGCCGGACACCGGTTCGGGTACGGGACAAAAGAGCATCTGGAGCGGATCCATGTGGTCGACGGCCTGGTCAATGATGTGTATGAAGCGGCGGAAAGCGCGGGGATAATTGACGACACACTGTTCATGGTGATCGCCGACCACGGCGGGACTCCGTTTAACGGCGCGGGTGCCAGCCACGGCGGCTGGACCGACGCGGAAAAGTATGTCACGTTCGCGGCGGCGGGGCCCGGCGTGCGGGCGGGAAGTATTGACGACATGAACGTGCGGGATCTTGCGGCGATCGTGCTGTACGCGCTCGGACTGGAATTGCCCGCATTCGATGAAGACGGCTGGACCTCGCAGATACCGGAAGGCCTGTTCGAGGATGTCAACATACCGGCGTACAAGGACATCTCACACCTGACCGGCGCCGAACCGCGGCGCTCGCGGGAGCAGCACACCTCGGAGGCGCTATGAACCGTAAGAAGATAATTATAATTTGCGCGTCAGTCGCCGCGCTTACAATAGTGGGGGTCATTATGGCACTTTTAATTAAACACCAGAACAATTCGAAGGAAAACAGATCCAATACCGCGCAGGGCAGCTTCGCGGGCGGCAATTTCGTCAGTATCAATAACGGCGTCCCGCTGGATAAAGATGATCCCGATTACGTGGCGGTCAGCGGGAAAGGATTTGACGTTTACTCGGTCGTGGCCACCGACGATCTGGGCCGGGCAATGTCCACGGACGGAAGCGGCGACAACGGCCGCCAGGTCGCGCTGTTCTACAACATCAACCATTTCGGCGGCGAAGGCACGGAGATCTTCCAGGACTGGCTGGATGCCGGCAAAAAGCTTTCCGCGGGCCGGAGCTACTGGTGGGGCAAACCGCTGTTCGACTTCTACCGCTCCGAAGACAACTGGGTGACCCGGAAGCACATCGAGATGTTCATTTATGCCGGCGTGGATTATCTGGTGTTCGACACCACCAACGGCAGCGCGTATACCGAGAGCGCGCTCAGGCTCATGGAACTTTTGCACGAGTACAACGAAGCCGGCTGGCCCGCGCCGAAGGTAGTCTTTTACACCAACACCGATTCGCTGAACACGATGATGGCGGCGTACACAGACGTGTATGAGCCCGGCAAATACCCGGACACCTGGTACATGGTCGACGGCAAACCGCTTATTATCGGCAGCGAGACTTCGCCGCTGATCGAATCGTTCTTCACGCTGCGGCGTTCGCAGTGGCCCAACGCGGAAAAAGTTGCGGGCGGGTATCCGTGGATCGATTTCGACGATGAAGCGTCTATATATTACGACGTAAATGGCAAACACGGTGTGATCCCGGTGTCCGTTGCCCAGAACTGTTCGCCCAACGCGTGGTTTTCGGACAATGTGCTGTACGGCATGACCGGCGAGACCGGCGGCAGCCGCGGCCGGAGCTGGCACAACGGCAAAGACAGCATCACCGAGGATTCGTACAAATACGGGTACAATTTCCAGGAGGAGTGGGACCGGGCAATTGCCTCCGACGCGGAGACCGCCATGGTGCTGCAGTGGAACGAGTGGCGCGCGGGCGTCTGGCCGTACGACGGCAAGCTGGCGATATTCGACGAATTCACGCTGGAGTACAGCCGGGACACGGAACCGATGTCCGGCGGCTTTTTCGATAATTATTATATGCAGCTGGCAGAGAATATCCGCAAGTTCAAGAACACCGGCTCTAAAGCAGTCTGCACGCGGAACAATAAGATCAATATTGCCGGCGGGTTCGGTCAATGGAACAGCGTTGACACCGTGTACGTGGATATGGCCGATACGGAATACCGCGACTGCAAGTCCTTCGGCAAAGGTCGCCTGACCGACACCACGGGCCGCAACGGCATGGTCCTGGCGAAAGTGGCGAAAGACGAAACGAACCTGTATTTTTACGTCCAGACGCAGGCGGATATCGACACGAATACCGAGGGTACCTGGATGAACCTGTATCTGGATGTGGACGGCGATCTGCTGAACAACTGGAACGGGTACGAATATCGGGTGAACGGCGTCGCCGCCGACGGCAAGCTGCGCCTGGAAAAGTATAACGGCAGCGGGTTCGAACCGGCGGCGGAAGTGAGTTACCGGCTCCGCGGCAACCAGCTGATGCTGGGCATCTCCAAAGCGGAACTGGGCATATCCGGCGACAATTACACAGTCAATTTCAAATGGGCGGATTCGCGCACAACGCTGGAATCGTTTGAAGACTTTTATCAGCATGGCGACACTATGCCCTATGGCCGCTTCAATTACGCGTTCAGCGCGGGCAAAAGCGGGAGCGGCCGGTAATGCATTTTGTTGACGCCAAGACCATACTTTCCGGCAGCGGCGGCTGCGTGGGAATGAATATTTACCGCGGATGCTCCCACGGCTGTATTTATTGCGACAGCCGCAGTACGTGCTATCAGTTTACGCACCCGTTCGAGGACATCGAAGTGAAGCGCAACGCGCCGGAACTGCTGGAGCAGGCGCTGAGATCGAAGCGCAAAAAGTGCATGATCGGCACCGGCGCCATGTCGGATCCGTATATGCACTGCGAGGAAAAACTCGGATTGACCCGGAGGTGTCTGGAGATCATCCGGGACAATGGTTTCGGCGCAGCGATCCAAACCAAATCCGACCGGATCCTGCGGGATATCGACCTGCTGGACGAGATCAACCGCTCCGCCAAATGCGTGGTACAGATGACGCTCACCACGTACGATGACGAATTGTGCGCCATACTGGAGCCCAATGTCTGCAATACTAAGCGCCGTATCGAAGTGCTGGAAGAGATGCAGGCGCGGGGGATACCCACGGTGGTGTGGCTGACGCCGATATTGCCGTTCATCAACGATACGCCGGAGAACATTTCCACCATACTGAACGAATGCGTGCGCGTGGGTGTGAAGGGCGTCATCGATTTCGGAATGGGATTGACCCTGCGCGAAGGCGACCGGGAGTATTATTACGCGGCGCTGGACAGGCATTTCCCCGGCATGAAGGCGCGCTATATACGGCGGTACGGCAACGCGTACGTGCTGCCCAGTCCGCGGGCGGCGGAACTTACGCGTCTGCTTCACAAGATCTGCGGCGACCATGGTATTCTGTCCGGCCCGGAAGCGTGTTTCCGGTTTATGAGCGAGTTTCCGGAAAAGTACGATCAGCTGAGCTTGTTTGATCTAGCCGGCGGCGAAAGCGGTGATAATAATGGCTGAATATGATTACTCGGACTGCGACCTGGAAGCGGCGGCGGAGTTCAGAGAAGGCATTCATAAAGAGGCGCTGCGGATAATCCGGGCGATCCTGCCGGAAGCGGACGCGGTGATCGACCGCAACCCGGTGGAGACCTATTTCCAGAACGTTTGGGAATATCCGGGAAAGTGGTATCTGTACGTAGCCATTCCGGAAGGCTTTCGAAGCCGCGCCGCGCTGATCGACAGCATCGTGAACGACACGCTGGAGTATTACCGCCGTAAGCCCGCGGTCTTGGATCAGCCCGGCCCGGAACCGGTCGCTTTAGATGAAAAAGCGAAGTCTCAGTGGCCGGACGAGCGCCAAAACGTTGAAGATATGATCATTTACGGCGATCCGTTTTATTCGGTGGTTACGGATTACCCTGAATGTGTGGTGGAGTACTGCCTGGTAAAAAACGATCACAGTGCGCAGGGCATTGACGCCCACCGGCGGGCGCTGGTCCGGGCCTGTGCATTCCTGTTTTCCGACGCTGCAGGGGATGCCTTATGGAATTACGATGCAGCTAAAGCGGACGCGCGGGAGATCCCGGCCTTAGCGCTTTTCGCTCCGGCGGACCTGCACGGCGAACTCAATTACCGCAAGGCGTTCCTTTATCCGCCGCATAAAACCAGCTATTTTAACACGGATTTTGAGTGGGTCAATGTGAATCTGTTTCCTAAAGGCACCGACGCGCTTGAAGTATTCGAGTGGACAACCGACTGGTCCGATTACTTCGACGACGGCCACGAGTGGTGGGGCGCACTGTGCCTGACCGTGTATGATAAGCGCACCGACCGCTTTGTGGTCATCATGGCTTCGGAAACGGACTGATATACCGGTTCGAGCCTTATTATTCCTGCTTTGAGCTGTGTACCGGTTTTGGTACACAGCTTTTGTTATACTCTAATTGCGCCCGGAAGGGGGCTCAAAAAGGAGGGAGGATAAATGGCGGTTCAACAGGCGGATAAACGCAAAGTGTGCTGCATGTTTTCGGACCCCGATGCCAATCATGCGGCGGAAAACCAGGATTTGGAGTATCTGGTCGACGATATATGGACCAGACACGAATCTGTTATTTATCGCTGCCGGAAATGCGGGGCGTATGTCTTGCACCACTATGAAGAAGTAACTTTTTTCAACGGATGGGATAACGCGGATATTTATGAAACATACAAACCCATCGAAGACCCGACAGTTGACGGAGAGATAAGCAAATTCCCTGAAAACGTGGCAATTATCAAAGATACTCTGACTCTCTGGACCCACTATCAGGAAATGAACTGGGACCAAAAAAGAAGCTGGTTATGGGTAAGGTAACAGAAAGCAATGAAAAACCGAATAACGGATTCGAGCAATTAAGACAGAAAGAAGCCCATGTCAAAGAAGTTACATGTATGGATCTTCCGCTCGACTGGAACAACGTTTTTAATTCGGATGTGCGTTCCCGGGGAGTCCACGTTGACAACATTCCGGACGCGCTCGTACTCAGTCTGTCAACACTGGGACGGGTCGATATCGAGTACATCTCTTCCATAACCGGAGCAAACTATAAAACGGTTATTTCGACGCTCAAAGGCTCGATCTACCAGAATCCGGAAACCTGGAATGAATGTTTTTACAGAGGCTGGGAAACCGCGGATGAATATCTTTCCGGAAACCTGGTCCGCAAATTGAAGGTGGCCACGGCGGCCAACAAAGAGTACAACTGCTATTTCGCCGACAACGTGCGGGCGCTGAACAAGCTGCTGCCGCCGTTAATATCCGCAAAAGATATTTACATTACGCTGGGCTCTCCGTGGGTCCCGCCGGATATCATTGATGACTTTATAACGCACCTGTTTGGTGATTGCGAGCGATATGCTAACTACGTCATTCATAAAATCGTTGCCGCCGACTGGCTCGATACACAATACGACAGCATAACCGGCGCGTGGTATATCCCGGAAAAATCCCGGTACCGGCATAATATAAACGTAACACAGACATACGGAACACCACAGCTCGAAGCGCTGCATATTCTGGAAAAGACGCTTAACATGAAATCCGTTGAAATTTACGACGAGGTTGCTTCAAACGTCACGGCATCCGGTAAAAAACGCGTTCTGAACGAAGCGGAAACTACGATGGCGCTGGAAAAACAGCAGAAGATGGTGAAGGAGTTTCAACGATGGGTTTGGACCGACCCGGAACGAAGAAGACGCCTGGAAAAGATCTATGAAGAGAAATACGGATGTATACGCCGCAGAGTATTCGACGGCTCGTTCCTGCAGTTCCCGGGAATGTCATCCGCGGTCAGCTTGTTTCCGTATCAAAAAGACGCAGTCGCGCGTATCATTTTTACGCCGAACACGCTGCTGGCGCATGACGTCGGTGCCGGTAAAACGTACGTCATGATCGCCGCGGGGCAGGAACTCAAGCGAATGGGATTGTCCTCCAAAAATCTTTATGTCGTTCCGAATAATATAGTTGGTCAATGGCACGACATATTTCGGTCAATGTATCCGGATGCCGATCTGCTGATCGTTGACCCCAAAACCTTTTCGCCCGGCAAACGAAACGCTTTGCTGAAGCGGATGCGGGATCTCGAGTTTGACGGTATCATAATGGCGTACAGCTGTTTTGACCAGATACCGCTTTCGAATAAATACTACGTTGAAGATCTGGAGCAGCAGGTAAAACTTATTACCGAACAGGGAAATTCGGTTTCTCCAAGGCTCAGAAACAAGCTGAAAACGATCAACAAGACCTTGTCAGATCTGCGTGAAAACGGAAAAGACGGATCCGGCGTGATCTGTTTTGACGAACTGGGGATCACACGGCTGTTTATTGACGAAGCGCACAATTTTAAAAACGTCCCTATTGACACACAGATGGCGGATGTGCTCGGCATCAACAGCGTTGGCTCAAAACGCTGCCTTGACGTGCTGAATAAAGTGCGCCTTGTTCAAAAACAGAACAACGGCAAAGGAGTTGTGCTCGCGACCGGAACACCGATCACCAATTCGATAACAGACGTGTTTGTGATGCAGCAGTATCTGCAGAGCGGCGAGCTGGCGCTGCTCAGTCTGCAGAACTTCGACAGCTGGGTCGGTATGTTCGCGGAACGGACCACCGGCTTTGAGATCGATGTTGACACCAACTCGTTCCGGATCGCGACCCGGTTTTCAAAATTTCATAACTTGACCGAACTGACGGCGCTGCTGGCGACCGTAGCGGATTTTCATTCACTCGACGGAGCAGCCGGTATTCCGCGTTTTGACGGCTATACGGATTCGGTAATATCAAAAACAAGCGGGTTGAAGGCATACCTTGACGATATCTCCGTCAGGGCGGACAATGTGAGAAAAGGGAACGTCGATCTTAAGACCGACAATATGCTGAAAATAACCACTGACGGGCGGAAGGCGGCTTTGGATCTGAGACTGGTCGACAGCAGTGCCGGCTTTTCATATCAGTCAAAGGTCGCGCGGTGTGCGGAAAATGTTGCCGGCTTATACTTCAGAACGGAAAATGATAAAAGCACTCAGCTGATTTTTTGCGACACGTCTACGCCGAAAGCCGACTTCAACATTTATACAGAATTAAGATACAGATTATCGCGATTCGGAGTACCGCCGGAACAGATCGCTTTTGTACACGACGCGGGGACCGAGGCCAAGCGGGAAGTGCTGTTCTCTAAAGTCCGGAACGGAGAAATACGTATACTGATCGGTTCCACCTTCAAACTCGGACTCGGCGTCAATATTCAGGACAAACTGATCGCGCTCCACCATATCGATATCCCGTGGCGTCCGGCGGACATGGTACAGCGCGAGGGCCGCATATTGCGCCAGGGCAACACGAACGAAAAAGTCTATATATTCAGATATATAACCGAAGGCAGTTTTGACGCGTATTCCTGGCAGCTGCTCGAGACTAAACAGAAATTTATATGCGAGCTGTTGTCCGGGTCGTTGTCCGACCGCAGCGGCAATGATATCGATGACACCGTACTGAATTATGCCGAAGTAAAAGCACTGGCAATCGGCAACCCGCTGGTCAAAGAACGTGTTGAAACGGCCAACGAACTGGCGCGATATAAAGCACTTCAGCGCAAACTGGTAGAGTCCCGATTGAATCTGGAGAAAGAGCTGCTGGAGCTGCCGGCAAGAATTAAGGCGCAGCGAAATGATATCGAATTGTGCCGAGCCGATCTGGCGTTTTACAGAGACCGGCAGTCCCGCGAGCAGCGGACCGCAGATACTGCGACTAAAAAAGATTATCAGGATAAACGCAGACAACTGAGAGAAACGATCGGCCGGGCGCTCCGGGATCATATTCTGGAAACAAAAGAAAAACCGCTTATGTCATATCGCGGGTTTACGATAATATTGCCCGCAAACATGTCGATAATGCATCCGTACGTATGGCTTGAGCGGAACGGCCGATATTATGTTGAGCTCGGGGACACGGATGTCGGCAATCTGGTCCGTATCGATAATTACCTGGACTGCTTTGAGCAGCATCTGGCGGAAATGAGTGCGGAACTGACCCGCCTTGAAAATAAAGAACGCGATATCAAAGCCGAACTGCGTAAAGATGAAAGCTACAGCGATCAGATCGAATTATATAAAAAGAAACTGGAAGACATAGATAAGAAGTTAGGAGTTGAACCCAAATGATCAGCATAAAGCAGACCGGCATTCCTTCCATGAATGTGGATAAAGTCGTGGAAAAACTAAGCAGAGCGTACTGCTCGGTAATAGAGAAGGAACTGCCGCTGAAAACGGTTCCGTCCGTAATGCTGTGGGGCGCGCCCGGCATAGGAAAATCTCAGGCCGTCAGACAGATCGGCGAACAGATAAAGGAAAATACCGGAAAGACCGTTAATATCACTGATGTGCGGCTTTTACTGTTTAATCCGATCGATCTTCGCGGGATCCCGACTGCCAACGCCGACAAGACGCTGGCCATTTGGCTGAAGCCGCAGATATTTCAGATGGATGAGTCCGCCGATGTCATCAACATACTGTTTCTGGATGAGGTCTCCGCGGCGCCGCAATCGGTTCAGGCCGCCGCGTATCAGATAACGCTTGACCGCGTCGTGGGCGAGCACCGGCTTCCGGATAACTGTATAGTCATTGCCGCCGGAAACCGTATAACCGATAAATCCGTTGCTTTTAAAATGCCCAAGGCCCTCGCCAATCGGCTGCTGCATATCGAAGTCGAAGGCTCTTTTAAATCGTGGGAAAGGTGGGCGGTCGGCGCCGGGATCAACAGCAAAGTGATCGGCTTCCTGTCCTTTAAGCAGAACTATCTTATGGGGTTCAGTTCGGACAACGACGAACTGGCGTTTCCTACGCCGCGCGCCTGGGAAATGGTCAGCAACCTGCTTAATTATGTAAGTGACGATATTAAGGAGATGTATTCACTGATCGCGGGGATCGTGGGTTCTGCCGCGGCGGTCGAGTTCAGGTCCTGGGCAAACGTGTACAACGAACTGCCGGATGTGGCGGATATATTTGACGGCAAAATGCCGCCGCTGCCGCAGACCGCCGACGCCCTTTACGCGTTGATCTCTTCGATGGTCGGATACGCACGCACTCATAAAAACGATTCGGACCGAATCGCCAACTCGCTGCGGTATGCCGATAAGATGCCTCCGGACTATGGCGCGCTGCTGATAAGAGAATATATAGCCATATATAAACTTGGCATGCTGACAATACCGGAACTGACGAAATGGCTGCAGACTAAAGGAAGTTTGTTAAATGGATCGCTCGACTGAAATGAAGTATGCACAGCGCCTGCTGCTTTCCCGGATGCGGATACTGATCAAGAACGGGTTTTACGGCCTGCTTCTTATGCATACGAAGTTTGCGCTGGATACCGGGTGTCAAACGGCCGCCACGGACGGTACACGCATTATCTTTTGCCCGAAGTTCCTCGATAAGCTGAGCGACCCGGAACTCGACTTCGTTATGATGCATGAAATTCTGCACATAGTGCTCAAGCACTGCGCCAGGCAGGGGATGCTCGCGCCAAAGCGATTTAATGTAGCCTGCGATATCGTAGTCAATTCCAACATTTTGTATTCAAATAAAATGGATCTGAGTTCGATCACCATAAGGGGTTTCAAAGGCTGCGGCCATACTGCGCCAAACGGCAGAGAAGGGTATGAGTATACCGCTGAAGAAGTATATAAAATGCTGCCTCCGGAAGCGGGTTATGATCCGGAACAGCAGTGGGATGATCATTCGCGCTGGAGTGCAGAAGATGAGTCAGATGATGGATCCGGCGATGAATATGATAAGTGGCTGCTGGATGCCTGCTGCGCGCTGGGCGGAGAACGGGCCGGGGCGCTTCCCGCGTTTGCCGAAAGGCTGTTGAAGTCGTTAAAAGAGCCGCAAACGGATTGGCGCACGATCCTGGACACTTTCATTCAGGAGGAGGTCAATGACTATTCTTTTACACCGCCCGACAAACGATTTGAAGGCGGTGATTTCTTTTTGCCGGATTACAACGAAAAAAGTCAATATGACTCTGCCGACGATATTCTGTTCATGATCGATACTTCCGGGAGCATTACCGGCGAGATGATAACCGCGGCTTACAGCGAAATAAAAGGCGCGATCGATCAGTTTGACGGAAGGCTTAAGGGCTGGCTGGGATTCTTTGATGCCGCCGTTGTCGAACCGGAACCCTTTCAATCGGAAGCTGAGTTTAAGGCCATAAAACCGCGTGGCGGAGGCGGAACGAGTTTTCATGTAATTTTTAAATATGTTCGCGAGCATATGAACGATCACCTTCCGGCAAGCATCGTGATCCTGACAGACGGTTATGCGCCGTTTCCGGAGGAAAAGGAGGCAATGGGCATTCCGGTGCTGTGGCTGCTCAACAGCAATGTGAAGCCGCCGTGGGGCAAAGTGGCCAGAATTGTGTTGAAAGGAGCGGCCGCATATGATAAACTTGAGGCAAAGTAAGATTCCGCAGGCGCGGAACCTGCGCAAAGGGGCATTCGCCATGACAGATCAGGAACCCAAAAAGCTGGCTTTAATACGGATATTGCGGATATTGGAGCGGGAGAGCGATGTTGACCATCCGCTCACGCAGGAGGATATTGCCCGCATATTGGAGCGGGAGTACGGCATTGCCCTCGAGCGGAAGGCGATCAGCCGCAATCTGGCGCTGCTAGAGGAAGCCGGCTTCGATATCGAGTCGGGGCGGCAGGGCAGCTACCTGTGCGGGCGGACGTTCGACGACAATGAACTGCGCCTGATCATCGACTCCATTCTGGCGAGCAAGCACATTTCCGCCCGGGACTCGAAGAGCCTGATCGACCGGCTGTGCGGCCTGACCAGCCGGCATTTCAAAAGGCGCGTGAAGTACATCCACACCGTCGACCAGTGGGACAAAACGCAGCAGCGGCAACTGTTTTACAACATTGAGATCATTGACGCGGCAATCGAAGCGGGCAAAATGATCGAATGCGACTACAACCATTTCGGTACGGACAAAAAACTGCACAAATCGTCTTTCCGGCGCGAGTCGCCCTACCAGCTGATCTTGCACAACCAGCACTACTACTTGATGGCGTACAGCTCGTATTGGAAGCATATGTCTTTTTTGCGCGTTGACCGCATCACCAACATCCGGATATCCGAACGGCCGCTGGTGCCGCTGCGCAGCATCGAAGGGTACGAGCGGGGCATCGATTACAGCGTATTGACCACCGCGCTGCCGTACATGTTTTCGGACAGACCGGAGCTGATCGAGCTGGAGGTGGATGAGGAGGTCGTGGACCAGATCGTGGACTGGTTCGGTAAGGACGTGCGCTTCAGCCGCGACGGCGACCGGCTGCTGGCAACGGTACGTTCCAGCCCGATGGCAATGGTGTTCTGGGCAATGCAATACGCTGCATACGTTACCGTCCTGGCGCCGGCGTCAATTCGTGAGAAGGTGGCGGAGAATCTGCGGAAAGCGGCGGAAAAATATGATACTTTAAATTGACACCGACACCGCGATCAGGTTCTGCGCCAGGTAGTAGGTGATCAGGCATATCGTCCCCAGCAGGCGGCGGTGCTGCGCGAGACGTTCATTACCGAACAGCTGGAGGCCGAGGGTGGTATCGCTGACGAGGAAGAGCGTTGCCCCCGGCGCGATCAGAAGGAAGGGCGTGTTGCCGCCGCGGATCAGGATCGTCCAGGCGTAAGCGCACATAAAAGACAGCGCGAACATGTAGCACAGCAGGATCAGCCGCCGCGGGCCTTCGAAGGTGAGCAGGCGTGCGGACAACACCGTCAACATCGCTGCTACCGGAAATGCGCACAGCAGCGCGATCCACGCCGCTGAGTGGTCAATATAGCTAAACGCCGCCACATACAGCACGTGGCCAATAAAAAACGCCCCCACCCCCAGGAAAAACAGCTTGTTTTTGCTGTCAAACAATTCCAGCAGCACATCTCCCAGCGCGCCGGCAACCAGCCCGCAGAACAGCCGTACGTAAAACGGGTGGGATAAATGCCAGCCGATCTGCGTGGAAAGCGGTCCGATGCCGCTCGGCGCAAACAGTGAGTACGCGCCCAGCGCCACGAACGCCAGCGAGGCCAATGTTTTGGCCAGCAGCGGCGGTTTGATCACGCCCGCGACGTACAGCGCGGCGAGGGAGAGGGATAACGTAAGAATGATGATAAATATAACCATTTTCTATTCTGCAACCACGATTTACACTGAGTTTTGGAAAACACCTGTTGGTATGCCAAACATCATATTTTTAAGAAGTCTGAGACGCTGATAATTCTCGGATCTTGGATAGCGGATTCTAAAAAATCTTTATCGCCGGTCAACAACATATCTGCGCCTGCATTTATTGCCGCTCTTAAAATCGGACGATCTTTTTTATCGCGTATAAAGAATTCACTTTCGCTTGTTTTTGTTGGAGTGTTTATGATTTCTATTGATTCAAGAGCAGAGCATAAGAAGGCATCTAAATCCGCTATATTATCAGGGAATTTTTCACTGAACTTGCGGCGAAGTTCATCTATGATATAATCACAGACGATTGGATCATATGGGGGAAGAAGTGCTTTTCTTAAAGCGGCCGCAGTACTGCCATTTGGGAAAAGGACGGCCGAAATAATGATATTAGTATCTATCATTATTCGCATTTCTAGTTCTCCTTTCGGCGTGATGCGGTGATCCAATCAGCTACGTCTTCTTCGCTGACAAATCCTGCCTCTTGGGCTTTTCCTCTCATTTGTTCCTGGAATGTCATAAGTGCATAAACCGCAGAGTTAACAACGCGAACATTATTTCCGTCCACAATAAAAGTGACGCGATCACCTGTATCGATTCCCAGTGCCTCCCGGACATTTTTAGGAATAGTAACTTGCCCCTTGGACATTACCCTTGCATCATTTACAAATGATAAAGCAGCCATTATCTCACCTCCTGAATAAAGTAGGAAAGTAGGGTTTTCCTACTTTTATTGTACATCATCATGAAATAAAAATCAATGAAAATAATTCTGTGGTGCCAGTCCGGAACCAGGACGTCATCAGCCGGTTTTCTGAAAAAAGGTGAAACTTGGCCGATTTTTGAGAAAACTAATGACCATGCACGAAAAAATGAGCGAGCGCCGTCTGTGACAGTTCATTCTTCATTCAAACTGTGCTATAATACCACTGTGCTGCCGGACAACTCCGGGCACGAAAGGAAGATCGAAATGAAAAAACTGATTGCTGTAATCGTTGCGGTATTATTGCTGAGCGGGCTCTGCGGAGCGATCGCGGTCAGCGCGGAAGAATCGGATATATTGACCGTTGAAGTTGCGGACGGCGAGCTCACCATCGAGGTCAACGGCGACTTCGGAGACACGGACTGGATCGGCATCTATCCGGCGGCGCAGGACACATACCAGATATCAACGGTCTGGTGGTATGTGGGCAATGACGGCGGCACCTGGGTGTTCCCGGATGATGCGGCGGTTGCCAGCCGGAACCGCGAAGGCGTTTTCAACGGGTTCGAACTGGTCCCCGGTGAATACTTTGCGATCGTTTTGGCCAACGACGGTTACGAGCCCTTTGACGGTATGGAGCCTGTCTACTTCGAGATCGGCGACGAACCGGAGCCGACTGCAAACCCTACAGCCGAGCCAACTGCCGACCCAACCGCAAACCCCACAGCCGAGCCAACTGCCAACCCAACCGCAAACCCTACAGCCGAGCTCACTGTAGAGCCGACGCAGGACTCCACCGACGCGCCTACGGAAGCACCCACGCAGGCACCCACCGCCGCACCGACGCAGGCACCCGTGGACAACACACCCACCGCTGCACCCGTGGACAATACACCCACCGCTGCACCCGTGGACAATACTTCCACCGAGGCGCCTAAGGACAATAATGCTGACAACAAATCTAACGGTCCTAAGACCGGCCTGATCATCGGCCTGATCTGCGGCGCAGTGGTTATCGCCGCGGTCATAGTCGCGGTAGTGCTCGCAAAGAAAAAAGCCGGAAAGAACAAATAATTATCTGGAAGCGGAAGAAACGCAAGCCGTTCGTTGTCTATTAGTGTAGAGGGAGGTGCGGAGATTGACCGACGGCGAGATTCTCAGGCTGATCGAAAGCCGGGACGAAAAAGTTATAGCGGAGCTTGAACGAAAGTACGGCGCGTATTGTCACACCGTGGCCTTCAATGTGCTGGGAAACGATGAAGACGCGGCTGAATGCGTGAACGACGTGCTGCTGAAGGTCTGGGAAGCGGGGCGGGAGAACGCGCCCAAAAAGCTTAAGCCGTATCTGGCGGCAACGGCGAGAAACATTGCCATCAACCGCTTTAAAGAGCGCACCCGGCAAAAACGGACGGCACCGGGCGGAACGGAGCCGGCTGCGGAAGATATTGCCGCGGCAGAAAACGACCCGCTGGACAGACTGGCGCTCAGCGCGCTTATAAACGAGTATCTGCATACGCTGCCTGAAAACAAGCGGCGTATTTTTGTTGCCCGCTATTATTACGACGCGCCGGCAACTGAAATTGCCCGAAAGCTCGGGATGCCGGAAGGCACGGTGAATTCCACGCTGAATCGCGTGAAAAGCGGCCTCAAAAAGTTTCTGGAGAAGGAGGGGTTTGGTTCATGAATGACGGAGATCTGAAATACTGTATGCGGGACATTTCGGAGGATCTGGTGAAAGAAGCAGACATGTTCGCGCCCGGCGCTCCGGAACTCACGAATGCATCCGGAGCGGGAGGTACTACGGCAGGAACGCGGAGAAACCGGCTGGGCGGTGTGATCGCCGCGGTCGTGCTTGCCGTGGCGCTGCTGGGAACGGTCATTTATCTGTTCATTGACAGCCGAAAACGCACGATCGATCCGCCGGAGACAACAAATTATATCTCCGAATTGCCCACGCCCTCCGAAACGCCGGTGCGGCCAACATATACCGCGACTCCCACGACCAAACCCACCGCTGCGCCTACGGCCGAGGTCACAGAGACACCGACGCCCACGGCCGAACCGACTCCTGAACCGACGGCGGAACCTACCCCGGAGAT
>JAEEGL010662710.1_pt1 | contig 48278 bp, 33 predicted proteins | sample 9134231 | NCBI WGS metagenome assembly JAEEGL01 (sample SAMN16246548, study PRJNA631951) | gut metagenome | biome: gut microbiome; feature: rumen; material: fiber-attached | host: Bos | place: Iran: Karaj | collected 2018-10 | reverse complement strand
TAGCTGACTTAGTTAAAGCTATTGAAGAAAAATTTGGAGTATCTGCTGCAGCTGCTGCAGTTGTTGCTGCTCCTGCTGCTGGTGGCGCTGCTGCTGCAGAAGAAAAGACATCTTTCAACGTTGTATTAAAAGAAGTTGGAGATAGCAAGATGAACGTTATTAAAGTAGTTAAAGAAGCTACAGGTCTTGGCTTAAAAGAAGCTAAAGAACTTGTTGAAAGTGCTCCAAAAGCTATTAAAGAAAACGTTTCTAAAGCTGATGCTGAAGCTCTTCAAAAACAACTTGTTGATGCAGGTGCTGTTGTTGAACTTCAATAATTTAAAACAAATTAAAGCGTACGACTAAAGTCGTACGCTTTTTTTTGTAGCGGAGCACTGTGTGCTCCAGATTGATTTGGACAAAAAAAACCGTGGCGCCGGTGGCACCACGGAGTGGATCTTGATATCAGTGGAAAAGCTTTTTCTTGATCCAACGAATAATCTTTGTGACAGCGGCTGTCACGAGGGACAAACCACACAGGGAGTGGAACCCGTTCACAACGGGAATGACATTGGCCCCCCACCAGCGGGTTACCGGAGCCATAAATGTTGTAAGAGCTCCATTGTCAAAGCCCTGTTGCCAGGTCCGTACTTGGCAAAATGCGAGCGGAGCGAACATAGAAATGATGTACCAGATTCCGCCTGCTACGCATGCGTAGATGAAGAATGACTTGATGAATGGCCAAGCCTTTTCGTACATCCATTTGCGGAGTTTTTTCCAGAAAGAGGGCCGAGAAGTCGGAGCAGGAGTAGGTGTTCCTCCACGTGTTGCAGCTGCCATGTTGAGACCTCCTTTTTTATCGCAAAATGAAGCGGCGCCCGAACAGGGTGGGCGCCGTGAGAGGTTACTTTTTCCCCAGCCCGAAGGGGATGAGGAGGACGTACGAGATGAGTCTGAGGACAAGCCCCAAGATGATCAAAGCGCTTGGTATGAACAAGCTGAGGAATGTCCAACGAATTATCGGAAGCGATTTCATGGGGGTAATCACGTGGGCAAAGAACCACGACACCATTTCATTGGTGATCGGGTTCAAGCCGGCGAACCAGTTGTCGATGGTGTTGCAGATATTCTCAACCTTGACCATAAAGTCAGAGGACATTTCCAGGAAAGTGCATGCGAACATGATCAAGACGAAAACTGCAATGAAGACGATGATGAGCTGCTTGAGGTTGTTTTTGCGGTCCATGGGGAAGCCTCCTTTTGTTGTCTTTTCCCATCTATGGGGGTGCAGAAAAGTGAGTGTATAACAAAAAGTTATATGAACACGGGCGTAATAAATGCCCGATTGATGGGGAATCACCTCTGAAGTCTCACGAAGAGACAGACGGTCCAAAAAAACGGATAACGGGGATAGGGATATAAACTAAAATTATTATATCATGGGGGTACGATTTTGTCAAGTTATGACAACAAAATATGTCAACCAGGAATTTGGGGACACGACAATCGGGAGAATTTTTTCTCCCCAGGGGACAGGTCACCGAATACCAAGGACACCCCTTATTTTTCGATTTAAATTGCATAAAAATAGTCAAAATGATACAATTATTTTGGAAAGTTGGCATATTTATGAGGAAAAATAATGAAATTAAGTGATTTAAATGAAGAAGAATTAAATAAAATTACACCAATGATGAGTCAATATATTGAAACCAAAAAGGACTATAGGGACTGCATTTTGCTATATAGAATAGGCGATTTTTACGAAATGTTTTTTGAAGATGCTGAAATTGCAGCTAATATTCTAGAACTTGTACTTACTGGGAAAGACTGTGGACTTGATGAAAGGGCACCAATGTGTGGTATACCATTTCACAGCGTAGAAAGTTATATTCCAAGGCTTGTTTCTCACGGACATAAAGTTGCTATTTGTGAGCAATTGGAAGATGCTTCAATTGCGAAAGGCCTAGTAAAAAGAGATGTTATTAGAATTATTACCCCTGGGACAGTAGTAGAAAGCAATATGCTTGATGATAGAAAGAACAACTATATAGGAGCGATATATAAAAAAGAGCACAATTTTGGCTATGCATATTGCGATGTTTCTACAGGAGAATTTTACACTACAGAAATTGCTACGGAAAACAGTGAAAAAGTATTATTGAATGAGATAGCAAAGACTAATCCTGCGGAGCTTGTAATTAATTCAGAACTAAATAGTGATAATGTATTATTAAGTGAAATAAAAGAAAGATTTAATATTTACATTTCTAATAGAGACCTACCTATAGAGATAGATAAAGAAGAAAGTATCTTTTCATTTATAGAAAATTCTAATGATGGTGATAATGATATTTCCAGATTTTTAGCCAATGAAAAAACAGAAGAATCTATGCAAAATTCAGATTCAATTAAACTCAAGGATAGAAACGTCGCATTATTTCAAGAAAACTCTACATCAAACACCATTTTAAAAGCAGAGTGTTTTGTTGAAATGACAAAACTTAGATTTGCATCTAAGGCTTGCTTAATTTTAATTAAATATATTAAAGAAACTCAAAAAATCGAACTTACACATATAAACAAAATAAATATATATAGCACGTCTAAGTATATGACAATAGATAGTATTGCTAGACGAAACCTAGAGATTACAGAAACACTTAGGGACAGAAATAAAAAGGGAAGTTTACTTTGGGTACTTGATAAGACATCAACATCAATGGGTGGAAGGTTGCTTCGAAAATGGATTGAAGAACCACTTTTAGATATAGGCGAGATTTCTAAAAGACAACAAGGAGTAAATGAATTAAAGAATAATGATATATTGTTATCAGAATTATCTGATAGTCTTAAAAAGGTATACGACATTGAAAGATTATCAGGCAAAATTGCGTATGGAACAGTCAATGCTAAGGAACTAATTACACTTAAAAATTCACTTTCAAATATTCCTCTTGTAAAGTCACTAATAAAAGAATGTACGTCAAATATATTAAAAGATATATATAATAATATCGATGAGTTAAAGGATATTTATGATTTAATAGATAATAGCATTGTAGATGACCCACCAATATCTGTAAAAGAAGGAGGAATCATTAAACCAACTTATTCTGAAGAAATTGGTCAGTATATTACTGCAGCACGTGATGGCAAACAATGGATTGCAAATCTAGAATCAAAAGAGAGAGAACTAACTGGAATAAAAAATCTTAAAGTAGGATACAACAAAGTATTTGGATACTATATTGAAGTATCTAAGGGAAATGTTCAATATGTTCCACAAGATAGGTATATTCGAAAGCAAACGCTTACAACTGGTGAAAGATATATAACCGAAGAACTTAAAAATATGGAAGGAATAATTCTTAGTGCACAGGAAAAAACAGTTAATCTTGAATACGAGATATTTGTAAATATTCGCAATGATATAACAAAAGAAATCAAAAGACTTCAAAAAACAGCGTTGTTAATTGCGACCGTTGATTGTTTAAGTTCTTTTGCAAAAGTTGCTGTTGAAAATAACTATGTTTTACCAGAGGTATATGATGGTCAAGAGATTATTATTAAAGATGGTAGGCACCCAGTAGTGGAAAAATTAATCCCAACGGGAAGTTTTGTTCCAAATGATACATTGCTTGATACTGACAAAAACAGAGTAAATGTTATTACAGGCCCAAATATGGCTGGAAAGAGTACATATATGAGGCAGGTAGCACTTATTTGCCTTATGGCTCAGGTAGGAAGTTTTGTACCAGCAAGTTATGCAAAAATTGGAATTGTTGATAGAATCTTTACAAGAGTAGGAGCATCGGATGATTTATCAACAGGACAATCAACTTTTATGGTTGAGATGTCTGAGGTTGCAAACATATTAAATAATGCTACTTCAAAGAGTTTATTAATATTGGATGAGATTGGAAGAGGTACTTCAACTTATGATGGTTTATCAATTGCATGGAGCACCGTAGAATACATAGCAAACAAATCTAAGATTGGCGCTAGAACACTTTTTGCTACTCACTATCATGAACTTACAGAACTTGAAAACAAAGTTGAAGGAGTTAGAAATTATTGTGTTGCGGTTAAGGAAAAAGGAGAAGATGTAATCTTTTTAAGAAAGATTATTGAAGGTGGCGCAGATGAAAGTTATGGCGTTCATGTTGCAAAGCTTGCTGGAATTCCAAATACTGTAATTACAAGAGCAAATACAATCTTAAAAGACTTAAAAGAATCAAACATTGTATACGAAAGTAGTCTAGTGAAAAAAACAGCTGAGGAAAAACAAGCAGCATCATTTGGGCAGTTTGATTTATACAATTACAAATTAGGAGAAATTGCACAGGAACTAAAAAAGATTGACTTAAATGAACTTACCCCATTAGATGCACTTAATACTTTGGCAAAGATGAAAGAAAAATTATAAATTGTACAGATGAAAAGCGAAAGGATACTTTAGTTATGAAAATTGGTGTAAACTATCTTTTAGAATCTAAAGAACTCTTTGAAGAAGGCAAAATTGATTTTGTGGATTATTTTAAACTTTATAGTATTAATGAGGATTTATCCGGCGTAGATTGGTGCAAAAGCCATGGTGGATTAATGTTCCATGGAATTGTCGGAAAACCATCGTTTTTTTGCAATAAGGATTTAATTAAAGGCACAGATATAGAAAAAACAAAAGAGCTTCTTGACTGTTCAATAATGCCATATATTTCTGTGCATATAAGTTCAAACGAAGATAATACAGTTGAAGGTTATATAAATAATATTAAAGAAAATGTTATAGAATACAGAAAAGTCTTCAATAAAAATATTATAGGAGAAAATATACCATATAGAGAATACAGGAATGCATATAAAAAGCTTACAAACCCTGAAATTATATCTAAAATAGTTTACGACAATGATATAAAATATTTATTTGATATATCTCATGCAAGAAGTGCAGCAAATCACTATAACATGACACTTGATGAGTATGTTTCTAAACTTCCAATGGATAAATGTGTTGAAGTTCATCTTGCTGGAATGTTTACTTTTCCTGATACAAAAGATGAGGAAGTTAAAAAGAAGTATACTCAAAAGCAGCTAGATTTAATTGACGTAGAGGTTAAAAGATTTTCAAATAGAAAAGCTGATAATCATGGAAAACTAAATGAAGAAGATTATGATTTTCTAACAAAATTACTTAAAAAGTATGAAAATATAGAATATATCACATTGGAATATGGTAGTTATAATGATTATATAGGGTATGATGATAGAGACTTTGTTTACCCTGTATGTAGTTTTACAAAAGTAAGTGCAAAGGCTAAAGAAGAGGTATTAGAACAACTTCTTAGAATTAAAGAAATAGTTAATACTGTTGAAAATGAACGTTAATTTGGTAGTTAAAAATCCAAAATTTGGGGGAACTAAAGATGGGGAGTATTGTACTTTTAGATGATCAAACAATTAATAAGATAGCTGCACGGAGAAGTAATTGAAAGACCGGCAAATGTAGTTAAAGAAATGTGTGAAAATTCAATAGATGCTGGGGCAACATCTATTACAGTTGAAATTGAAAAGGGTGGGATATCACTTGTACGAATTACAGATAATGGAAAGGGAATTTCACCAGATGATATTGCTCTATCTTTTGAAAGACATGCTACATCTAAAATTAGAAGAGCAGAAGATCTTCTAAAGATTTCAACAATGGGATTTAGAGGTGAAGCTTTAGCATCAATTGCTGCGGTTAGTAAAATTGAAATGACCACTAGAACCGTTGATAATTCTCTCGGAATAAAAGTTAAAGTAGAAAATGGAGAAATAGTTGAACAGGAAGAATGTGGTGCACCTGTCGGTACAACAATCTTAGTTAGTGAACTATTTTATAATACTCCTGTAAGATATAAATTCCTAAAAAAAGATTTTACTGAAGGTGGTTATATAGAGGATACCGTTTCGAAGATTGCTCTAGTTCATCCTGAAATTTCATTTAAATTTATAAATAATAAAAAGACTGTATTTCAGACATTAGGTAATGGTGACATGAAATCAGTCATATATAACGTATTTGGTAAAGACGTATCTTCTAATCTTCTTGATGTTGATATGGAACATGAAGGTGTCAGAGTTACTGGTGTAGTTGGTAAGCCGGAAATTGCGCGTTCTAATCGAGGCAATCAATTATTCTATGTTAATGGAAGATATATTAAAGATAAAGTGTTATCTGCTGCTGTCGACAAAGCATATGGCACATTACTTCATGAAGGCAGATATGGTTTTTGCGTTATTAATATTGAAATTAGTCCTGAGCAAGTAGATGTAAATGTTCATCCATCCAAAATAGAGGTTAGATTTCAGGATGAATCAAAAATCTTTTCTGCTGTTAATATCGCAGTTAAAGATGCATTGCTTGGTCAAGATATAACTGTTAAAGATAATAATGAAATAGAAGATAAAAAACAGGGATTCTTTGATAAATATAGACCAGTTAGCAAAGAACCTATTAGCTTAGCAAATAAAATTCAATCTGAAAAAAGAGACGACAACATCGTAACAATTAATTTTGAAAAAGAGCTTAAAGACTTAAAAAATACGTTTTCTGATAGTACAGAAAAACATTATGAACCAACAGAAGACGAAAGTGAGATAAGTCTATCAAAACTTAATTTAGATGGAGAGAACAAGAAACCGGAATTATCAATCAGTAACTTTGATATTTCCGATGCTGATTTTGAAAAAGATATTTCTGAATCGGATGATTATATAGATAAGAGTAAATTATTTGATGTTAAAGAAGGTTTGGGAAGAATTGTTGATATTCCAAATGTCCAAAAGAAGGAAGAACCTATTAAGAATGAAATGACTCAAGAAATACACCAGGATGAAGAAGTTGACTCTTATGATAATGTAATAGATTATTCATCTATTGAAGAAAATAAAGTTATTTTTTCACATGATGAAGAGCCTAAGGAAGAGGTTCATAAGGAAAGAAAGTTATCTGATATTACAGATGAAGAAATTGATAACTACACAAAAGAGGATCAAGCAAATATTTTTAAAGAAATACTTGGAATGGCAGGTAAGCCAGATATTCCTGATTATCAAATAATTGGAGTGGGATTTCTAACATACATTTTTGTTCAAATGGATGACGAAATTTATATTTTTGATCAGCACGCTGCACATGAAAGAGTACTATATGAAAAAGTAAAAGCAAATTATTATAAAGAGGGTGGAAGACAATCTCAAATGCTGCTTCTTCCAGATGTAATTGAGCTTTCAAAAAAAGATATGAGACAAGTTCAAGAGCATATGGATTTGTTTATTCATGCTGGCTTTGAATTAGAAGAATTTGGTGAGAATACTATAAGAATAAGTGGAGTTCCTGCTATATGCTTTGAGATGAATACTAGAGAATTATTCTTAGATATATTGGATGGAATGGATGTTACAAATAAAACAACTTCTGAAGAAGTTGAAAATAGATTTTTAGCTACTGTTGCATGTAAAGCAGCTGTAAAGGCAAATATGAAATTAAGTGAACAAGAGATTAAGGCATTATTTGATGAACTTCTTCTTCTTGAAAATCCGTTTACTTGTCCTCATGGGCGTCCTACTGCAATTAGACTTACTAGAGACGATATAGAAAAGAAGTTTAAAAGAAAAGGATTCTAAATTGAGATACAAAATTGTTATGATAGGCTGGTGATAAAAAATGAAAGACAAAGTTATAGTCATTTGTGGCCCAACTGCTTCTCGGAAAAACGTCCTTGGGTATAGCACTTGCAAAAGCGCTTAATGGTGAAATAATATCAGCTGACTCAATGCAAATTTATAAGTACATGGATATTGGAACTGCAAAACCGACACAAAAAGAACAAAGTGAATGTAGTCATCATATGATAGATATATGTCTTCCTAATGAAGAATACAGTGTAGCAAAATATAAAGAAGCTGCTACTAAATGTATCGAAGACATATTAAGTAGAGGCAAAGTCCCAATTATAGTTGGTGGAACAGGTTTATATATAGATACACTTGTTAGAGGAATTGAGTTCTCAACAATTGATGTCGACGAAGAGTATCGAAAAGAACTTCAAGAGATATTATCCGAAAAAGGTGCCGAATATCTTCATAAACTTTTGGAAGATGTTGATAGAGAATCAGCAGATAAGATTGACAAGAATAATGTAAGAAGAGTGATGAGAGCACTTGAAATATATAAAATAACTGGAAAAACAAAGTCGTCACTTGACAAAGAATCTATCAAAGGGCCGGCATTTGATTACATTGTTTTTGGGATACTGTGGGATAGAGAGACATTGTATGAAAGAATAAATAGAAGAGTAGATATAATGATTGCTGACGGACTAGTTGATGAAGTAAAAAAATTAAGACGGAGAGTATGGATATTCGAAGACATCACTTCAGGGATTAGGCTATAAAGAAGTAATAGAGTATTTAGATAACAAAATAACTTTTGATGAGATGGTTGATAAGATAAAACAAGAAAGTAGGCATTATGCAAAAAGGCAGATGACATGGTTTAGCCATATGGATTATGTAGAATGGATTGATGGTAGAGAAAATATGGAAGACTATATCGTAAACAGTTTTCTAAAGAGGTGATAATGTATACAAATGAGACAAACTACAAAGCAAAATCTATTGTATTTGTTATTAGCTGGCATAATAGTAGCGGCAACATTTTTTATTTTCTACTTCATAAAGATGTTTAGAAAACCAACCGACTATATTATTGTTAGAAATGATAGAATAACTAAGTATGAAAATGTGACAGCATATGTAATTAGAGATGAAAAAGTTATAAATACTGATTCTTATGCTGGAGAAAGAAAAGTAGTGGCACAAGATGCAACAAAGATTGCAAAAGGTGGTGTCATTGCCTCTTTTATAGAAGAAGAAAATGAAAATGTTAAAAGAGATATTAGTATTATTGATGAACAAATACAGGAGCTTATTGAAGAAGATACAACTGATTATTCACAAGAGTTAAAATCAGTTGATAAGGAATTAGGCCAAATGGTTTATGATATATATAAATCAGAAAATGAGTATGTTTCGTTAGTAACACTTAAGGAAACTATTGATGAAACACTTTTTAACAAAATTAAAAATATTGGTAAAGTAGTACCAGATAACTCTGAACTTAAAAAACTCATAAATGAGAGAATTGGTTATGAAAATAGTAAATATAGTTCAAAAAATGATTTAAAGTCCGATGAATCGGGAATGATTTCATATAGAGTTGATGGATATGAAAGTGTTTTAACACCAGATAGCTTTTCACAGATAACAATAAATGATTTGAAGAGAATACCTTTCGTTGTTGACCAGCAAATACCAATTGATCCAAATAAGATTAAAATAGTAAATAATTTTTCAGTGTATCTTGCAATATTGACAAATTCTGAAGAGAGCAAAACGTTAAGTGTTAATGATACTATAAGAATTAGTTTTGATGGCACATTTAAAACTTATTCAAAAGCAGTAGTCGAATATATAGCTGAAGAAGACGACACAAGAATAGTAATTGTTAAAACGGAAGATAACACCGAAGACTTATCAAAATATAGAAAAATAAATTTAGATATTATTTGGTGGAATTATGAAGGAATGAAGGTTCCAAACGAGTCAATTTATGAAAAAGCAATAGTAGACGAAAACACTGGTGATCTTTATGCAAAAGTTCAAGCAATAAAAGTTCTAGGAACTACGGGATATCAAAAAGAAGTTTACATAAACGTAGAAAAATCTACTTCTGACTTTTCAATAATCAAAAACTATGAAGATGATGAATTAATGGAAATGGGCATTCCAGAGGCAATTGTAGATGACCGAAATAAGGTAAATCTATATGATAGAGTCATAATTAATTAAGTTTACAGCTTTATTACAAGAGGGTTAAATAAACTTTAAAAGGCCTTGTGCAAGGTTGACTTTAATTCTACATATTATAAAATTTTAGTAGAAATTGAGGTAGCACGTATGCTTTTACCGATTACATAGGGAGGATATATAAGATGGGAAATGGAGTTATGAATAAATTACTAGGAGTATTAGGAATAGAGCAAAATCCTGGTTATGAAGATGATGAAGAAACCTACGATTATGAGGAACAAGAAGAAGTAGAGGAAGAAGTTGCTCCTAAGACGGGTTGGGGAAGAAAAAACAAGGTAGTTGGACTTCCTGTTGCATCGGCTCAATCGGTAAGAGTAGTTATTTCTCAACCAAATAGTTATGAACAAGCATCAGAGATTTGTGAGCATCTTAAATGCAAAAAATCAATAATTGTAAACTTGGAATATGTTAATAAAGATGTTGCAAGAAGAATTATAGATTTCATGAGTGGGGCTGTTTACGCATTAGATGGAAACATTCAAAAGATTTCAAATTCAATTTTTCTAATTGCACCATATAATTATGAAATTACAAATGAGATAATTAAAGAATCAGTTAAAGAAAAATCATCTTCGTCTGTTTCTTGGATTAAATAATGCTTGTATTATAGAAGGAGGAAGGCAGTATGATTACTCCGTTAGATATTGAAAACAAAACCTTTAGCAAACAAGTTGTTAATGGTTATAGTACACAAGAGGTTCAAGAATTTATGAGTGAACTTCTTAGAGACTATGAAAAAATATATAAAGAGAATATTGAATATAAAGACAAAATCTCTGTATTAAATCAAGGTATTCAGCATTATAAATCAATTGAGGATACTCTTCAAAATGCTTTAGTTGTTGCACAAGGAACAGCAGAAACTGTTAAACAAAATGCAAGAGTTGAAGCAGACAATATATTGAAGGAAGCTGAAATCAATGCTCAAAAGTCTGTTGATGAATTAGGTAAAGTAATGCTTGAAAAAGAACTTAAACTTCAAGAAACAAAAAAACAGTTTGATGTATATAAGGCAAAGATGGAAGCTTTACTTATTTCTCAACTAGAATTGTTGAAAGATATAAATGATGATGAAAATTAATTTTAATAATAGAACTAAAGCCCTTTATAGGGGCTTTTTTTTATGCTAAAATTAATTTGCATGAAAATTGGCATCTTGCTTCGTCACTAAAGAGTTTTTTAAAAATGGTGATGGCCCCTTCTTTCGAAGAACGAGGGGCGTACCCTTTTTGAAAAACGGATGTTGAATTCTAGGCTCCTTGCGATATGGCAATTTTGATTCGAATTATAAAAATAGGAATGAAAATTGGCATCTTGCTTCGTCACTAAAGAGTTTTTAAAAAATGGGGATGTCCCCTTCTTTCGAAAAACGAATTTTAAATTATAAATGAGGGATCTAATTGAAAAAGATTATTCTATCAATTGAAGGAATGACTTGTTCAGCATGTTCTAATGGATTAGAGAAATATCTTAATAAACAAGAAGGTATAATTAGCGCAAGTGTAAACCTAATTATGAATTCAGCTTCAATTGAATATGATGATAAAAAGATAAAACTAGAAGATTTAAATAGATTTGTAAAAGAAGCAGGTTTTTCAAGTCTTGGAAAATATGTCTTGAATTTTGAGGAGAAAAAAGACTATCGCGATAGAATTAAAACTATTATTATTGGAATTTTGACTGTAATTATTTTCTATATTTCGATGGCACATATGTTTAATTTTCCAGAAATTCCTGCATTTAGTTATGAAGTAAACCCAATTGCTAACGGAATTACGCTTTTTATTCTTACCACCATTGTAATTGCACTAGGCATAGATATTGTTAAAAGCGGGTTAATTAACTTAGTTCATAAAACACCTAATATGGACACTCTAGTTACACTTGGAGTACTTTCGGGATATTTATATAGTGTATATAGCATGTTCCAAAATGATAAGCTATATTTTGAATCTTCAGCGATGGTTATATTTTTTGTAAAACTTGGAAGGATAATTGAAAATAAAAATAAAAATAAGACTAAGGAAGCAATTCAAAGATTAGTTACTATCACCCCTAAAAATGCGATAATAGTTAAAGAAGGAAAAGAACAGACAGTAACTATTGATGAGGTAAATAAAGGAGATATTCTTGTATGTAGACCTGGTGGAAAGATAGCAGTTGATGGAGAAATCGTAGAAGGAGAAACACATATTGATGAATCATTTATCACGGGAGAAAGTAAACCGGTAAAAAAGGAAATATCTTCAAAAGTACTAGCTGGAAGTATTAATTATGATGGCTATATAAAATATAAAGCAGAGAAAATAGGAAGAGAATCTACAGTATCTGAAATAGTTAAAATGGTTGTTGAAGCAACTAACCAAAAAGCGCCAATTGGAAAAATAGCAGATAGTATTAGTGGGATTTTTGTTCCAATTGTAATTATTCTTAGTATTATAACATTTGCTATTTGGATGATTATCACAAAGGATGTATCAATTGCTATAAAGTACTTTGTATCTGTACTTGTTGTAGCATGTCCGTGTAGTTTAGGCCTTGCCACTCCTCTTGCAATTGTCGTAGCAACTGGCAAAGCAACTTCAAAAGGGATTTTAATAAAGTCAGGAGAAGCACTGGAAAATGCACGTAAGATTAACAATATTCTATTCGATAAAACGGGTACACTTACTTATGGTAATTTAAACATTTCAAAATTAATTAATTATTCAGAGGAAAATGACATAACTATTTTTAAATGGATTGCAAGCATTGAATCTAAAAGCGAGCATCCAATTGCAAAATCCATTGTAAGATATGCTGAAAATAATAACATTTCATTAGACAGTGTTGAGGAATTTAGTTCGATTCCTGGTAAAGGAGTATTTGGAAGAATAGGAAATGATGAATACTACATAGGAAATCGTCAAATAATGATTGAAAAGAAAATTTCTATTGATGGGATAATTAATGATGAGGAAGAATTAACAAAACTTGGTAACAGTATATTATATATTGTTAAGAATGATAATGTATTAGCGCTGGTTGGTGTTAAAGATACGATAAGAGAATCCAGCAAGGAGCTAATTACTTCTTTAAAAGAAAGAAAAATTACTCCTACAATGCTTACAGGAGACAATGATATGACGGCCAAAACGATTGCAGATGAACTTGAAATAGAAGAGGTTTTGGCAAATTGCAGTCCAAAAGATAAAGCACTGAAAGTGCAAGAACTAAAAAAACAAGGTATTGTTGCTATGTGCGGCGACGGAATAAATGATAGCATTTCATTAGTTAATGCGGATATTGGAATATCGATAGCGACAGGAACAGACATATCGATAAATTCGGCTAATGTAATATTAATGAACGACAATTTGGAAAAGATTATAGAATTGATAGATTTGAGTAATAAAACATTGAATATCATCAAGCAAAATTTGTTTTGGGCATTTGTATATAATATATGTATGATACCAATTGCAAGTGGACTATTTTCTCAGTTTGGATTAGAGATTAACCCAATTGTTGGAAGTGCAGCTATGATGATAAGTAGTATAATTGTAGTATTGAATTCTTTAAGAATTAAGAAGTTTTAGTGTTTTGGGTGATAATTTATGAGCCTTATAGATACGCTTATATCTATGTATGTTACGCTTTTGCCAGCTATTATCGCTGGAGTAGTAAATAGCATATTTTGTAAATCTGGTCTATTACCTTCCTTGAAGAAACCAATTGATTTTAATAAGAACTTTATAGATGGTAAAAGAATACTGGGTGATAACAAAACTTGGAAGGGACTATTTGGATACATTATATTAACTATTTTTTTTCAAATATTATGGGGGCTTTTGTGTGCTAAGACTAGCTTACTAAATTATAATTTGTTTTATAATAGCAATGAAAACAGCGCTGTATTTAATATAATAGTTGGATTTCTTGTGGGACTTTTTTATGCTTTATTTGAATTGCCAAATAGTTTTTTAAAGAGAAGATTAAGTATAGAACCTGGTAAGCCTCCAAAAGGAGCCAAAAAGATCTATTTTATTATTCTTGATCAAGCAGATTCAGTGTTTGGAGTATGTCTTGTTGTTGCGATGTTTTATCGTATGACAGTAGGTTTTTATTTTACTTATGTATTCGTTGGATTAATCACGCACTTATTTTTCAATATGCTATTATACTTTATTGGCATGAGAAAAAACATGTTTTAGTTTAATACCTTGGGGGAAAATATGGTTATTGATTTTTATAGTGATTGTTCTGTAGAAAAAGTCGGAAATAAGGCTAGTTCACTTATTGAAATGAAGCATGCTGGTATAAATGTGCCAAATGGAATTATTATTGATAAAGACACTTATTTTGAAATTATAAAAACAAATAATATACAAAAAGAAATTGATAGTAACCTTAAAATGCTTAGTAAGAGCAATGTGGCAGAATTAAGCGTTAAATTGATTGAGTTGTTTGATAAAGTTAATATCCCAGAAACGATATTAAATGATATAAACGAAAAACTTGATGATAATAAAAAGTATGCTGTTAGAAGTAGTGGCACTAAGGAAGATTTAGAGTGTTTTTCATTTGCGGGCCAATATAAATCATTTTTAAATTGCTCTAAAAATGATATAGAAAAAAGTATTATTAGTTGTTATAAGTCAATGTTTAGTAATGAACTACTTAGTTATATTGCTAATAATAATATTTCTACAGATGATTTTGGTATGGCTGTTATTGTCCAAGAGATGTGTGATGCCGAATATAGTGGTATTTGCTTTACTTTAAATCCGATAACTGGAAATGATAAGCAAATGCTAGTTGAAATAGGTGAAGGTCTTGGTGAAAATATAGTAAGTGGGCAAAATAGACCAGAACAGTATTATTATGATTGGTACAATAATGAACTAAGCTCTGACTCTGAAAATCCTTTTGTATCAAAGGAGAATTTAATTAAGTTTTGCGAAATATTTTTGAAAATTCAATTATTATATGGTTATCCATGTGATATAGAGTTTGCGATTAAAGAAAACAAGTTATATATACTTCAAGCAAGAAGAATAACTAAGATTAAATATCTTGATTATAAGGAACTATGGTCTACGGCAGATTTTAAAGATGGCGGTGTATCAGCTACAATATGTTATCCATATATGTGGAGCTTATATGAGTATATATGGGAATACACGCTTCGTAAATTCATTCTTGACTCTAAAATTCTTACGAATAAACAAATACCTAAAAAACTTGGAGAAATGTATTTTGCTAGACCATATTGGAATATGTCATGCGTCAAGCTTGCGATGAGTCAAGTCATAGGTTATAAGGAACGTGAATTTGATAGCGAGTATGGTGTAAGGATTACATATGAAGGTGATGGAGAGACTACAAAAGTTTCGCTAAAATCGATAGTTAAAATTGCTAGAATGGCCTTAGCTCAAAGAAAAATCCTAAATGAGAGAAAAAACACTGCCGTGTCTCTTAAATCTGATTTATTAAATAAATATGATGACTATAAAAATAGATACGATAAAGATAAGATCACGGATATTAAGAAAGAATGGTACAAGCTTACACATGATGATTATTTAAAAAGTGAGTCTACATATTTTTGGCAAATATTTATTAATACAATCCACCAATCATTATATAAAGACGGTCTTTTAAAATATGTTGATGAAACAGAATACTTAACTCTTCTTGGATGCATTGACAATATTTCACATTTGCTTCCTTTCTATGATATGTGGGATATTAGTAGAAAAATTCGAAACGATACTAGTGCAAAGAATTACTGGTTAAATAGTGATGTAGATTCAATAACAAATGACTATAATTCATTAAACGATTCAATATATTTAAATGAAATTAGAGATTTAATTAATTTATATGGATATCATTCAGATAAGGAACTAGATGTTACATATGAATGCTACTTTGAAGATGTAACTCCAATAATTGTCTCTGTCAAAGACATGGTTAACTTAAGCGATGAATTTAGCCCAGAAAAAGATAAACAAAATGGAAGGAAACAATATGAGGAGATACTAGAAAAAATTAAAAATAACGTATCGCATAGAACCTACAATAAAATTGTAAAAAAAATTACCAATATGAGAGAAATGCTATGGTGGAGAGAAGAATTTAGGGATGTATCTACTAGATTTTATTATTTGATAAGAATTTACACTATAAAATTAGCAAAAGAACTATGTGCTGAAGGAATAATTTCCAGCATAAGTGATATATGGTTTTTAAAGGTTGGTAATATATGGGACTATTTAGATAATAAGCTAAGTAATAGTGAAGTTAACGAAATTATTCAAAAAAATAAAAATTATTATTATTCATTTAAGAATTTTATGAGCGAAAATGAAATTGGAGAAGTATTTAGCGATGTAGATATAACAAATGTAAAATCTGAACAAATTAAAGGATTAGGAGCAAATAGTGGAATTGTTGAGGGAGTTGCTAGAGTGATTGAAGACTTTTCTCAAATTGATAGATTAAAAGAAAACGATATTCTTGTTACTAAATTCACTGATACGGGATGGACACCTAAATTTGCTGTATTATCAGGAATAGTTACTGAATATGGCGGTATACTATGTCATGCTGCAATTGTATCAAGGGAATATGGTATACCTGCAATAGTTAGCTGTCATGATGCAATGAGTAAAATCAAAGATGGACAAAAGATTAGAATTGATGGTGCTAGTGGAACGGTAACTATAATATAATAGTTTTGGAGATGATTATATGATAGGAAAATGGAATAAATCTGTAGTATTAACTTATGTTGGCCTTTCAGCTAGTATATGTGGAATTATACTAACCATAATGGATATTACATTTATTAAATATGCTTATATTCTTTTAATTGTTGCAGGGATTTGTGATTTATTTGATGGCGTAGTTGCTAGAAAATGTAAACGAAATGATGAAGAAAAGCAATTCGGAGTTGAACTTGATTCTTTAGTAGATGTTATAAGCTTTTTAGCTTTTCCAATTACTTTACTTTGTGCTTCTGGACTTAATCATTGGTATGATATTCCATTATTCATTTTGTTTGGTATATTTGGAATAGCTAGATTAGGGTACTTTAATATAAAAGCTGCTAACAGTGAAAAAGCAGTTGAATACTATGAAGGTTTGTCAGTTACTTATACTGCTCTAATTTTTCCTATTTTATACTTATTAACACTATGCTTATCAAGAGATATTATTGTCGTAATTATAGAACTATTTACGTTAATTGTTTCATTACTATTTGCTCTTAAGATCAAAATTAAAAAGCCGAGAGGCATTGCTTATATTATTTTCGCTATATTATCTATATTGGCGATTACAGCTTATATTTTGTTTATTTAATAAATTATTATGGTGATATGATTATGGGCAAGATTTGTGATAGAAAAAATGGACTTGTATATGAAGATGTCCAATATGGTAAGAAATATCTAAATTTTTTATATAACAATATCTTTGGGAGAATTATACTTAAAATTGTTATTCTACCGTTCTTTTCAAAAATGATAGGTAAATATTATGATTCTAAAGCTAGTGTTAAAAAGATAGATAAATTCGTTAAGACAAATGGTATTGATATGTCTTCATATGAGAATAGAAAATATTCCTCTTTTAATGATTTTTTTACCAGAAAAAAGAAAAATGTTGAGATTACAAATAAAAACATGCTTATTTCTCCCGCAGATAGTAAACTACTTGTGTACGATATTGATGAGAAGTTAAAGATAAATATTAAAGACAGTGATTATGATTTATATGAACTTGTGAATAAAGATGTCACGGATTTATCTATGTTTGAAAATGGAAAAATATTAGTATTCAGATTATCGGTTGACGATTATCATAGATATTGTTTTCCAGCTGATGGTGAACTGATTGATAGCTATGAAATACCTGGTAAACTTCATACAGTAAGTTCAATTTCAAGAAGGTACAAAATATATAAAGAAAATCATCGAATTGTAAATCTTCTGGATACTGTGAAATTCGGAAATATGTATTTTATTGAAGTTGGTGCGCTTCTTGTAGGAAAAATCGTTAACAATAATCTTGTTTCTTTTAAGACTGGCGATGAAAAAGGTTATTTCAAGTATGGTGGGTCGACAATTGTTATGATTGTAAGTGATAGAGTTATTATAGATGACGATATAATAAAGAATAGCAACAATGGCTTAGAAACAAAAGTAAACTATGGTGAGCCAATAGGAAAGGAGAATGCGTAATTATGCTAAAAAGAATGCATCTATATTTTAAAGAACGATATCCTTTTTTTGCAAGATTAGTATTAGGGTTTATTGTTTTTCTAGAGATTTACTTTATAGTTCTTCTTAATAATGGAGTGACACAATTTAATATAACGATTCAAGAGTTTATTGGTGGATATACAGTTTTTGCGTTTTTGTATTGGCTTAGAGTTGCAGATGATTTAAAAGATTATGAAACGGATATTAGACTTTTCCCCGAAAGACCATTACCTAGTGGAAGAGTACAAAAAAAGGATATAATTATATCTTGCTTAATTATTAATGGCTTAGCAATTGCTTTAAATATTATTTATATGAATAATCTGATTTTCTTAGGTATCCTCTACGTTTATGGATTCTTGATGAGTAGATGGTTTTTCGCAAGAAATAAAATTCAACCGAGTTTAGTTTTGGCAGTTATAACCCATAACCCAGTTCAAATGATTGTTAATCTGTATATTATTTCTTTTACCTGTATTAAATATGCTATTCCGCCTATTTCTCTTTACACGATTATGGCTTTATTTACTTTGTATTTTCCAGCACTTATTTGGGAGGTTTCTAGGAAGATTAAAGCTCCAAAAGATGAAAATGATTACACGACATATTCTAAGATTTTCGGTTACAAAAAGGCTACGATATTTGTTCTTGTTTTAACTATTTTAGATATTATTACTAACTTTATTTTAGTGTTTAATTTGAATAAGATTTCTGTTGGTGTGTTATTTATACTAGTTTCTTGGATGACATGGAAGTTTATTGAGTTTATAAAAGACCCTGAGAAATATAAGATTGTTGACAAAGTTGAAACATACACTTATTTACAAGAGACAACAATGCTTATTACGGTTGCACTGTATTTGATTGTTGGGAAAATATAAAGGGAGAATTTTAGTCTATGTATGGTAAAAAAGCGGATAATCTTAAGTTACTTAAAGATTTGCGGTTTTAATGTTCCTAAATTTGATGTTATTAGTATATCAGACGATTTTAATAACTATAAACCTAGTTTTGAAGCTGATTTATTTTCTGTACGATCATCATGCTCTCTTGAAGATTCTGATGATAAGAGCTTTGCTGGCCAGTTTGAAACGTACTTAAATGTGACAAGGCAGGACTTGATAGATAAAATAAAAGACTGTTTTGAGTCTATGAGTAATAAGAAGATATCAGATAAATTTGGTATCACAGATTTTGAACGTTATGTTATTGTTCAGGAAATGATACTGTCTAATATATCTGGAGTTTTATTTACATCTAACCCACAAGGATTACTTAATGAAACAGTTATAACATGTGGAAAGGGACTAGGAGAAGGAATTGTATCCGGAGGTGCAGAAACTACAACATATTATTATAATCAAACAGATGATGTATATTACTATGATGGAAATGAAGAACTAATCTCTGGGAAAATGGTCAGAGAATTGGTAATGCTTTCTAATGATATTAAAAAGAACTTAGGTGAATTTTTAGATATTGAATTTGCAATTAAGGATAATATAGTTTATGTGTTGCAAGCGAGAAAAATAACCACTTTGGATGGAAATAATTTGCTTGTTCTTGATAATAGTAATATTTCAGAAAGTTTTCCAGGTGTCTCTTTACCAATAACGATTTCTGTAGCTCATTTAATATATTCTGGAGTGTTTAAATCTGCAATTTCCAGAGTATTAAAAAATGACGAGGAAACTGCCAGATTGGAAAATGTGTTTAATAATATGGTCGGAGACTGCAATGGAAGACTTTATTATAAAATTAGCAATTGGTATGAGATAATCTTAAGACTACCATTTAGTAGTAAAATTATTCCAATTTGGCAAGATATGCTTGGGGTTAGGGACAAAAAAATAGTTGCGAATGCTAAATATAGTAAACGAAAAAATTTGAAAGTTTATTATAACTTCCTTCATGAGATTAAAAATGTTCCTAAAAGTATGGCTGAGCTAGATTCCTACTTTGAAAAAGTATATAAAGAATATAAGGTAATTAATATTAAAGAAATTAGCTATGAAGAATTAGTAAAACTTTTTAAAACAATTTCGGACAAATTATTTGCTAAGTGGGACATAACTCTTTTTAATGATATGTATACCTTTATTTATACTGGAATGCTAAAGAAAAGACTTAAGAAAAAGTACACAGACTATGAAAAAATCGTTAACTCCATAATTTCAGGTAACAAGTCTCTTGCTAGCCTGGAAGCAATAAGGAATCTTATAAGACTTGCTACTAGTAAAAATGAATTAAGTGATGAAGAGTATAAAGATGCTTTTAATGATTATATAGAACAATATGGAGATAGGACTGTTGGTGAGCTTAAAATCGAAACTCAGACATACAGAGTATGTCCGAAACTTCTTGAAGAAAAAATACGTAACTACGAGGAACAAAAAGATAAGTTAAAACAAACTATCACTGATTCTGATAACAATGAAATTAATATTACTTCATTTGACAAACGAACAAAGAAGTTAATTGAAAAATGCAAACTAGGAATTCAAAATAGGGAAAAATCACGATTAAATCGTTCTAGAATTTTTGGAATGTGTAGAGAAATGATTTTACAATTTGGAACAATTCTTGAAGCAGAAGACAAAATCACGGATAAAAATGATGTTTTTTATTTAACGATTAATGAACTTCTAAATCAGTATGATAATAATTTCAAAAAGGTTGTTGATGAAAGAAAAGATAAGTATACACTATTTTATAAACTTCCTGCTTACTCAAGACTAATATTTTCTGGTAATGAGTTTAATAAATCTAATGTTACTATTAATAGTGAAACATTATATAACGATAAAGAAACACTTCGTGGTGTTCCATGCTCTGGTGGAGTTTGTGAAGGTGAAGTAATTGTAATGGACGAAAGCAATACTAATATTGATACTAAAGGCAAGATAGTCGTATCTAAAATGACAGATCCTGGTTTTGCTTTTTTAATGGATGGCGCTAAGGGAGTTATTTCTGAAAGAGGTTCCATATTATCTCACACTGCTATTATTGCAAGAGAATTGAAAATTCCTTTGATTGTTGGTGTTAAAGATTTACTCATAAGTATTAAGACCGGGGATATTGTTCATATGGATGCAAATACTGGTATTATAAATATTATTAGGTAAGGGTGGACTATGATAAACGTTATTGAGTTTAATAATGAAACAAAATACGTAAGTGACTTTTTAATGCTTCCTACTAAACTATATTCTAAATCGAACCTTATGGAAGATAAAAACGACGTAAAAAAAATACTTTTAGGTGAACATGTATTAAGTAAGTATTTTAAAGTTTATAAGTTTATTGCATATAAAGATAATATTGTATCTCGGACGATTTATTATAACTAAATATACAGATGATGAAAATGCATATATAGGTTTTTATGAGTGCATTAATGATGATTGTGTTGCAAAGGAACTGTTTGATACTGCATATAGTTTTTGCAAGAATAATAAGTTCAAAAGTATCGTCGGGCCAGTTGATAGTTCATTTTGGATAAAATATAGACTTAAAATTAACAAATTTGATTTGCCACCATATTCTGGTGAACCATATAACTTGGAATACTACTTGAAGCAGTTTGAAGATAATGGTTTTAAAATTTGTGAACACTATACATCTCAAATCTACAAAGTATTAAGTGGCGATTTTAAGAATGACAAATTTGAGGAACATTATAAAGAATTTATTGCTAAAGGATATAAAATTATAAAACCTGATGCAAAAGATATTGATAAAACTATTGATGAAATATATGATTTAATCATTGTGCTTTATAGTGATTTTCCTATTTTTAAATATGTATCTAAAGAAGACTTTAAGGAGAACTTTAAAGGTTTGACTCAAATAGTAAATATGGAACTAGTCAGGATGGCATACTATGATAACAAAGCAGTTGGATTTTATATTAGTATACCAAATTATAGCAACTTAATATGTAATATTAATATTATAAAATTGTTGAAAATACTCAAAATTAAGAATAAGCCTAATGATTATGTTATGCTATATATGGGAGTTGATCAAAATCATAAGGGACTTGGAAAGGCTTTATCTAAATCTATTTCTGACGAATTAAATGAGCTGAAGAAGCCAAGTATTGGAGCACTTATAAGAGACGGCAAAATTAATCAAAACTATGCTAGTGAAGTAATAGAAGATAAGTATGAATATGTGCTACTAAGTAAAATCATAGAATATTAAGGTTAAAGAAGGTTTAAAAATGAAAAGGTTATATGAAACTTTAAAGGACGATTTTGAAAAATGGAATTCTGAAGAATATGTATATGAAAAAATAAATGGTGAAGTTCATTCCTATACATTTGGGAATTTTATAGCGGGTGTTTGTGATATTGCTAAAAGCTTAATAGATAAAGGTTATAAAGATCAATATATTATTATTTTTGGAGACAATTCTTGCAAATTAATGCAGGTTGACTTGGCATCTTTAGTTTATGTTGGAAAAAGTGTAGTTGTATCTAAAGAATGGAAAGAAGATGATCTTTCTTATGCAATCGAAAGGCTAGAAGCACCTGTTTTATTATATGGTAGAGAAAAAGAAGAAATCGTTAAAGGACTAAAGGATAAATATAACATTGATTTTATTTGCTTTGATGATTTTAAGGAAGAAGGCAATAATTGTTTTAACTATGATTTGCCACATAATAATTACGAAGAGTGTTGTAAAATAGTTTTTTCTAGTGGTACAACCGGAAAACCAAAGGGTGTAATGCTCTCGGAAAAGAATATTTTAGCAGGATATAATTCTTTAATTAGGAGATGCCCTTTTGACCATACAGATTCTACATATGTTTTTTTACCATTAAATCATACATATGGGAATATTTATAACTTTATCTACTCATTAATAGCCGGGTATAAAGTTTACTTATCTTCTGGTACAACTGAAATATCAAAAGAATTGTTAGAATATAATCCGACAATATTTTGTATGGTTCCAAAAGTAGCCGAAAAAATGCTTGAAGGCTATGGAGATAACATTAGTATTGCATTTGGAAAGAACATAAAGTATATCTTCTGTGGTGGAGCAGCACTTGATAGAAGCATTAGGCAAAAATACAAAGATGCTGGATTAAATATGATGCAAGCATATGCTCTTTCGGAAACAGCTTCATCTTTCGCCATCGCATATCCTTATAGTGATGATTTAGAAAGTGCAGGGACTATTTTTGAAGATTTAGAGGTAAAGATATTTGAACCTGATGAGAATGGAGTTGGCGAAATAATTGCAAAAGGTGATGCAGTCTTTTTGGGGTATGCCAACGATGAAGAAACTACTAAAAAAGTATTTGACGATAAAGGATATTTTCATACTGGAGATTTGGGATGTATAAAAGATAATAAGTTATTTATTAAAGGTAGAAAAAAGAGAATGCTTTTAACATATAATGGTGAGAATGTTTCTCCTGAAGATGTTGAAGAAAAGCTTGAGCAAAATGAGTATATTAAAAAGGCAACACTATATCAAAAGGGTAATAAAATCTGTGCAAATCTTTATGTTGAAGATTTTGACGTTGATTATAATAGAATAATTGACGCATTTAATGAAAGTGTTCCAAAATATCAAAGAATAGATGAATTTGAAGTGTTAAAGAATAGTATTGAAAATAGGTTAAAACAGTAGTGAATATAATATATTTCCTATTTTAGAGAAGGAAGGTTTATTGTGACAGCAGAGGAAAAAGAAGAAAAAAAGAAAATTCGTGAAGTAAAAGAGCATGAAAGACTAATTGAACTTAGCAAATTTGAGAGAGAATATAATGAAAAAGGTTTTGAACTTATAGGTGGAATTGATGAGGCTGGAAGGGGACCATTATTTGGACCAGTTGTTGCGGCTTGTGTGGTATTACCTAAGGGATGTCTTATTGAAGGAGTAAATGATTCAAAAAAACTATCCGAAAAGAAAAGAGAAGCTTTATTTGATGAGATAAAAGAAAAGGCAGTTGCTTGGGGAGTCGGGATAGTAGATAACAATACAATTGATGAAATAAATATTTTAGAAGCAACTCGAAAAGCGATGCACGAGGCGGTAGCAAACTTACAAGTTAAGCCAGATTACATTTTTATTGATGCAGAAAAACATGTCGATACATGCAATATTCCATACTTGCCAATAATAAAAGGCGATGCACTATCTATTAATATTGCTTGTGCTTCAATTATTGCAAAAGTTACAAGGGACAGAATGGTCGACGAGATGGCATTAAAATATCCTGAATATGGAATAGAAAAACATAAAGGATATGGAACAAAAACGCATATTGATGCAATAAAAAAATATGGTTTAACGCCAGAGCATAGAAAATCATTTTGTAGCAAATTTATTTATTAATAACTTTGATAATGATAATATAATTATATATTAATTATAGGAGGTATTAGTATGAACATGATAGTAAACATTATAATTCAACTTATTATTGGTGCTGTTTCTGGCTGGATTGCTGGGAAGATAATGAAATCTGAAGGAAGTTTACTTAGAAATATCATTTTGGGTATACTTGGAGGAATTGTTGGAGGTGTTGTTTTAGGACTTATTGGAATAGGCGCAAGTGGACTTATTGGAGGCATTGTTGTATCTGTTTTAGGAGCTTGCTTACTTGTATTCCTTGCTAATAAGTTAATAAAATAGTAGGCATAATTATTCAAGGTTGACATAACTTGAAAATGGTTGTATAATACTCATGGCCAATTCAAAAGAGGCATTCTAGGGCAATTTGGTTCTAGAAAACCACTAAAGGACAATAAGGAGGCAAAAGCATGGAGCTTCAGTACAACCGGAATGAGTACATCCAGACCCTTGAGTACAAAATGTTTGTCATTCTGTGTGCAATGATGCGTATGGCTGACCGGACTTCGTCTGAGTTTGCGGAGGAGATTCGCAGGCACAGGGCAATGGGACCCGGAACTGTCGATGGGTATACCTTCGATCGTCATTTCGTAGAGTATGCTGATGCGGGCTATGTTCGTGTCGATATGCTGGAAGTGTACATCACGATTTCGTATGTTGCCAAGGCCTTCGGCTACAATCCTTTGAAGCTTAAGAGGGCAGTCAAGAAGGTTGCGGAAGGTACGGAATTTGCTGATGGAACCTACAAGGATGCTAAGGGATTGTTGAAAGCACTGAGTCAGGTTTATCAGATGATGTGATTATAAAGGGAGAGCAAATGCTCTCTCTTTTTTTCTGTTTTGCGCATGCTATAAGTATGTCCCACAAAAACAACGCGTCGGCTTCAAGACACTAAATAATATATATTAACGATAGCATAAAAATGCTTTGGGTTCCCCCTCCATATATGTCGGCCCAAAGCATTTTCTTGCTATCGTAAATATCTATCATTAAGAAGTCAGAAGCCTTGTGCTGGCATTTTTGTGGGACATACTTATAGCATGCGCAAAATAAAAAGGAAAAACTGAGCTATTTATTGCTAGTTAGATTATTGTATTTTCACCACAAAAATAATATAATTCGTATTAGATTTTTAATTAATATGGAGGAAATATGAACTTAAATAATCTTTTTCATGTTATTAATACTATAAGTAGTCAAAATGGACAAAATGGCCAAGGAAACCAAAATCAACAAGGAACTGGTCTAAACTTGCCTGGTGGTGGGAAAGGCGTATTATTAATCATCATAATTATTATTATTGTTATGGTTGTTATGCAAAACTCTGATGATACAATTCCTAGCGAATACAATAATTACGATTATAATTATGCAGAGAATTATAATTCCCAAACTGAATATGCTTCAGATAGTAGTTTCTTTGAATATCTTTTTGGTGGACAGCAAGAAAGTACTAATAATACAAATATTAACAATTCTAACTATGTATCATATGAAGATGAATCAATAAAAAATACATCAAAGAATACATATACTTTAATGATATACATGTGTGGTTCTAATCTTGAATCAGATGGTGGATATGCATCAGCAGATATAGAGGAAATGCTTAAAGCAACACTTTCAAATGAGATAAACGTATTAATCTATACTGGTGGCGCAAGAAGATGGTACGACTTTGGAATTTCAAATAAGACAAATCAAATTTATAAAATTGATAATCACAAATTAAAGCTAGTTAAAGATAATCTAGGACTTCAAAATATGTCAGCATCTGGAACACTTTCAAGTTTCTTAAGCTTTTGCAAAGACAATTACAAAGCAGATAAGTATTCACTTATTATGTGGGATCATGGCGGAGGAGCTGTTGCTGGATTTGGTATGGACCAAAATGCAGCTAAGAATGATACCTTAACTATTGATGAAATAAAACAAGCATTAAGAAACGCAAATATGAAACTTGAATTTGTTGGTTTCGACGCATGCTTAATGGCAAATATGGAAACTGCATATGCATTAAAAGACCATGCTAACTATTTGGTTGCTTCAGAGGAAACTGAACCAGGTACTGGATGGAATTATATAAAGATTTTTAATTCTATATCTAGTGATTCTTCACAAAAAGGAAATGTTACTGGAAAAGTAATAGTAGATTCATTTATTGCATCTAATAGTGGCTTTAGAGCACCAGACGCAACATTAAGTTGTATGGATTTAAGCAAAATGGATGATGTTTATGAAAATATTGTTTCTTTCTTAAAAGATATTAAAGGAACATACTTTGATAAAAACAAATATAATACTTTCTCTAAAGGAATTGCTTATACTAAAGCATATAATGATGGAACAATTGATACACTTGATTTAATAGATTTCGCTAATAATATGAATGTTCCTTCATCTTCTAGATTAATATCTAGTGTTCAGAGCGCTATAGATTATAATAAAACGAATAGTAATGTTCGTAATTCAAATGGTATGTCTATTTTTATTCCAAATAAAAAATTGTCATATTATGATAAAATGCTTTCAATTTATAAAAACATAGGTATTGGTTCAGAATATACGAACGTTCTTACAGAGTACGTAAATTTACTAGCAAGTGGTCGTAAACCTACATATGTAGTAAATAATAATTCATATACTCAAGACTCAACAGATTATTCATCATTTAGTTGGTATGATATTTTATTTAGAAGCTCTCATCAAGACTTTATTGATGATAATTCTTTAGACATTAAGCTTCTAAAGGTAGTTGATAAGGGGGACTACTTTGCTCTTCAACTAAAGGATAAAGATTGGGAGAAAATTACTAAAGTTGAATCTGTTGTTTGGTATGATGATGGAAAAGGCTACATTGATATGGGAAATGATAGCTATTTTGAACTTGATCAAAAAGGTGATTTAAAAATAGAGTTTGATGGTACTTGGCTTGCTATTAATGGAGATAATATTCATTATGAGGTAATCGAACGTACAGATGAATTTGAAAAAGGAAAAGTCCCAGCAGTCGTTAATGACGAAAGAGTATTTCTAATTTTATACTTTGATAAGCAAAATCCTGATGGAGAAATAATTGGGTATGAACCAGATTATGAAGATGCTGAGCAAATGGTATTTGAAAAAGGATTAAGACCACTAATGCCAGGTGATACTATAGATTATGTAGCAGATTACTATGACTATAATGGTGGCTTTGAAGATGAACACTATATAAATGATAAGGTTACTGTTGGAAAGGAACCACTTAAGATTTTTTATGAAAGCTTAGGCGATGGCGAATGTTTAATTTATTATAGATTAACTGATATTTTTGGAAATGTATATTATACAGAGCCTGTTATAATGGAATAGTGTTGCGAAAGGACAAATGATATGGGAGAAAAGAAAATAACATCAATTGGAGGACAAGCAGTTATAGAAGGCGTTATGATGAGAGGCCCTGAAAAAACAGCAGTCTCAGTCAGAAAGCCAGATGGTGAAATAACATGTAAAATAACTGAAAATAAAATAAAAGGTAGTTTTAGAAAAATTCCAATTTTGAGGGGAATCTTCGCATTTATTAATTCAATGGTTATTGGTATTAATGCGCTAATGTATTCAGCACAATTTTTTGAAGAAGATGGCACTCCAAAAGAAGAAGCTAAAAACAATGAAACAAATGAATCGGATAATAACAATGAGGAGAAGAATAAAGACAACAACTCCGGAGAACTATCTGGGTTTGCACTATTTTTAACAATGATTAGTTCGCTTGCTTTAAGTATTGGTTTGTTCTTTGTTCTCCCAAATGTTATTGCAAATTTTGTTGTTCCAGGAGAAAATATTTCTTCAATAGCTAGTGGAGATGTTGTAAGTGGAGAACATGTATCTGGAGAAGTATCTAGTGTTGTTTCTGGAGAAACAATATTAGCTACTACAGATAAATTAGAAGCTAAAAAGAGAAATGTGTTTTTATATAATGTTGTTGAAAGCATTGTTAAGATTGCAATCTTTTTAGGATACCTTACCCTAGTATCTAAAATGAAGGATATAAGAAGAGTATTTGAGTATCATGGTGCAGAACATAAAAGTATATTCTGTTATGAAAACGGTGAAGAACTTACTGTTGAGAATGTTAAAAAGTACAAGAGATTTCATCCAAGGTGTGGAACAAGCTTTTTACTATTTGTTGTAGTAATAAGTATAATAATATACTCAATTGTTGGAAGACATCCAAATTTATTCATCAATGTTTTAATTAGAATTGCACTTTTACCTGTTATAGCGGGTGTATCTTATGAAATTATAAAATTTGCCGGAAAACATTCAGATAATAAGTTTATTTCATGGCTAAATAAACCTGGAATGTGGCTTCAAAGATTAACAACTAGAGAACCTGATGATTCTCAAATCGAGGTTGCTATTCATTCTTTGAAGGCTGTTATTCCAGAAGATAAGGATGCTGATTTGTGGTAATAGTATGGTGAGGTGAGAGATAAGTTTTGAAAAAAGTTATTCAAGTTTTAAATCAAGCAAAAATAAAGCTAAAAAATAATGGAATTGATGAACGTGAAGCGAGAATGCTTTTATCTCTTGCCTTAAATATAGACCTTAGTTACCTGCCAAAGTATGATGAAATAGATGATGATAGCTATAAAAAATTTCAAGATTTAATTGATGAAAGATGTAATCATGTTCCATATGCTTATATTTCATCAAAGAAAGAATTTATGAAGTTAGTTTTTAATGTGAATAATAAGGTTCTAATACCACGTGATGACACCGAGGTATTAGTTGAATATGCAATTAAGATATGTAATGCAAAAATGGAAAAGTTAGATAGCGTCAATGTCTTAGATATGTGTACAGGCTCTGGGTGTATTGCAGTTTCACTTGCAAAATATGTTGAAGGGCTAAACGTTTCTGCTGTTGATATTAGTAATGATGCACTTGAAGTCGCAAGAGAAAATGCAAAGAATAATAACGTTTTAATAAATTTTGCTCAATCGAATCTATTTGAAGAGCTGGATGAAAATAATAAATTTGACGTAATAGTTTCAAATCCGCCATACATAAAAACAGAAGAAATTAAAAAGCTACAAAAAGAAGTTACAGAAAATGAGCCAATTATTGCACTTGATGGTGGCGAGGATGGCCTTGAGTTTTATAGGTCTATTTCTAGAGACGCAAAAAGGTTTTTGAAAAATGATGGTCACTTGATTTTTGAAATTGGATTTGATGAAAAAGATGATGTTGTAAAGATACTTAAAGAAGAGGGATATAGCAATACTAATGTAATAAATGATTTTTCTGGTAATAATAGAGTAGTTAGCGGTGTATATATTATGGAGGGTTAATATGTCTTTTTCTACTGATGTAAAAGCGGAACTTACAAAGATAGCTGTTAAAGATAAAAAACTTAGTAAGGCAGAGCTTATTGGCTTTATAATTACTAATTGCGTTGTTACTCTGCAAGACGGTGAATACATTCTAAAGATGTCTACAGAAAATGAATATGCTATAAGAAGAACCTATACCTTCTTAAAGGCGTGCTTTGATATCTCTGCAAAATCAAATGTTGAAAGACCAAAGTCTCCTAATGAAGAAACTTTATATCATCTTAAGATAACTAACAAAGAAGATTTGAAAAAGATATTTGATGAGAGATTTATAAATATAAATGAAAAACTTCAAATTGTTCTTAACGAAAAGGACGAAATCGAGCAAAGTGATGATTGCAAGCGCGCTTTTTTAAGAGGAGTCTTTTTGGGATCAGGAAGCATAGCCAATCCAGATAGTAGGTATCATTTAGAGATGGCAATTAATAATCATGGAAATGCATTATTTATAAATGAAATGATTGAATTCTTTGAAATAAATTCAAAAATGACTAAAAGAAAAAAAGACTTTGTTATATATATAAAAGGAGCAGAATCAATTTCAACGTTTCTTGCGGTTATTGGAGCTAATAGTGGAACTTTAAAATTTGAAGAAACTAGAGTTATTAAAGAAGTTAGAAATAATGTAAATAGAAAAACAAATTTTGAGAATGCTAATTTTGATAAAACGGTAGACGCAAGCTTAATTGAGATTGCGGATATTGCGTTACTTAAAAAGAAAAGAAAATTTACCACCTTGCCAGAGACTCTCATAGAGCTTGCTAAATTGAGGATGTCATATAAGGAAGCTACTTTCGAAGAATTAGGAAAAATGCTTACCCCACCATTAAGCAGGGCAGGAGTAAGCCACAGATTTAAAAAGATACATGAGATTGCTGAAGAAATTAGAAAAAATGAAGGAAGATAAAAATTGAAATCACTTTATATTCATATACCATTTTGTGCCCATAAATGTAGTTATTGCGACTTTAACTCATATATGGGCATTGATAATTTAATAGAGGATTATATTGATGCTTTAATAAAAGAATTAAAAGCAGTTATTGATTTTGAAGGAAGTAATAAGTTTTATTCTGTATATTTTGGTGGTGGTACGCCATCATATATTCCTTCAAAATTTATTAAAGAGGTAATGTCATTAATAAATTGTAATGGGGAAGTTACAATTGAAGTAAACCCAGGAACGGTTACTAAAGAAAAGTTAATAGACTATAAATCGGCAGGGATTAATAGACTAAGTATTGGTCTACAAACCACAAATGATTTTTTACTTAAGAAAATTGGCAGAATTCACTCACTAGAGGACTTCAAAAAAACTTATTCACTGGCACGTGAATGCGGGTTTGATAATATCAGTGTTGATTTAATGTTTGGACTTCCTTCTCAAACTATTGAAGACGTAAAAGATTCTTTAGACTTTATTTTTAAAATAAGACCAGAACATATTTCTTGCTATTCGCTTATTCTTCATGATGAACAAATTCAAAAATATCCTGGTGTATTTAATAATCTTCCTAGTGATGAAGAAGAACGCAATATGTATTATGAGATTTGTAACCGATTATTCTATGCTGGTTTCAATCAATATGAAATATCTAATTTTGCTATTCCGGGTTTTGAGTCTAAACACAATCTATGTTATTGGAACCAAAATGAATACTATGGAATAGGGGCTGGCGCAAGTTCATATATAAATATGATTAGATATAAAAATATAAATAGTGTTAAAGATTATATAGAGAGATTAAGTGGTGATATTAATACTAAAGCTAAAATCCCTTGCCCTGGTTTATGCGAAATTGAAGAAATACAAGATAAGGAAACAAAAATAAAAGAATATATGATTTTGAAACTAAGATTAATTGAAGGTGTATCTAAAGAAGAATTACAAGATAAATTTCATTTTGATGTTTTTGAATATTTTAAAAAGACTTTTAATAAATTAGTAGATGAAGGTCTTCTTTGCTATGAAAATCACAATAATATGCAATATGTAAAGTTGACAAAAAAAGGACTAGACTTGGCAAACCTTGTGTGGGAGGAGTTTGTTTAAAAAACTATTTTTCCTTGTTAGCATATTTTATTTATAGTACAATTATTTAATGTAATTTGAAATATGTTTTGGAGGCAGTTTTAAATTGGATAATAAGGAATTTAATTGGGGAGAAGTTGTAGATTTCTTCTCAAAAAAATATATATTAACAAGGGGTAGTTTTGCTAATAGTAAGGCAGAGGTTGTTGGTGATACTGTTAACGTTTCGCTTAGCGCAAGAGGCAAATTTTTACTACTTCAAAAGAATATTGATAAGACAGTCAGTGATTTTATTTTTAATACTACCGGGAAAAGATATCATATTGAATTTTATGAACCTGATGGCAAATCTTTTATAGAAGAAAACAAAACAAAGCAGGAGAGTATAGTCAGAGACATACTTGTTGAAAATGCAAAGAATATTGTAAGTAAAGATACTTTAGACGAAGAAAGAAAAAAGGTAGTTTCAAATAATAAAAGATCATCTGTAATGGCTGAGGGCCAAAATCATGAAATGAAGATGAGTAATTCTGTTCCATCAGACGCAGAATTAAACTCACTTTTGGAAAGTGTAGATAGCCAGTTGGCGCAGGAAAAGAACTTCATGAATAATGCAGTTCATCCTTCAGATTTGGTAGCAAGTACTAGTTATATAACAGAATCTACTATTGCAAAAAAAATGCCACGAAAAAAGACATTTGTAAATGTTAAAGATAAAGACAAATTACTTTTTAAGGGATGGAAAGATGTTCGAGATCCTAAAGAAGTAAAAATTATAGATTTAAATGAAGATAATCCTGAAGTAATAATCTCAGGTGAAGTATCCAACTTTGATAGCCGTGAAACAAAGAATGGTAGTTACTTGGTATCTTTCGATATTTATGACGGAACTAGCTCGATTAATTGCAAAGCATTTTTAAAGAAAGCGGAATATGAAGAAACTAAACCAAAATTTAAAGGGCTAAAAGGCGCAAGGATAGTTGGTACATATGAATTTAATACTTTTTCAAAAGAATATGGTGTAATTGCAGATAGCATTGAAGAAAAGGAATTTAAGAAATCTGAGAGAATGGATAATGCAGAAGAAAAAAGAGTTGAACTCCATATGCATACACAAATGTCTCAGATGGATGGTATAACTTCTGCAGAAGCTCTAATTAAACGTGCAATAAAGTGGGGCCACAAAGCCATTGCTATAACAGACCATGGAGTGGTTCAAGCATTTCCAGATGCAAAAAAAGCCGCAAAGGATTCTGATATTAAAGTTTTATATGGTGTTGAAGCATATTTAGTTCCTGATGGATTAACTTCTATTTATGATTATAACGATAATCAGATTCTTGAAAATGAGACATACTGTATATTAGATATTGAAACAACCGGAATTTCTAAAATAACAGAAAAAATTACTGAATTTGGTATTATGAAAGTCAAAAATGGTGAAGTAATAGACACTTTTGAATGTTTTGTAAATCCGGAAAAGCCAATACCTCAAAGAGTAGTAGAAGTAACTAATATTACAGATGAAATGGTTAAAGATGCAGAAACAATAGATATTGTTTTGCCGAAGGTTATAGAGTTTTGCAAAGGGACAACAATTGTTGCGCATAATGCCAACTTTGATGTTGGCTTTATTCGCGAAAATGCAAGAAGACTTGGCCTTGAGTTTAATTATCCATGGATAGACACTTTAGCACTTGCAAAGGAACTATTCCCGGAGAGAAAAAAATATAAATTAGGATTAATTGCTGAAGACCTTGGAATAAAAGTTGATGTTGCTCATAGAGCACTAGCTGATGTTGATACATTAAAAAAAGTATTTGATGTTATGCTAGAAAAACTAAAAGAAAAAGAAATTTCAAAATTTAAAGATGTTGATAGTTCTCTTGCTCAAGATATTAATTACAAAACATTACCAACATATCACGCAATTATACTTGCTACGAATAGCATAGGACTAAAAAATTTATATAAATTAGTTTCAATTGCGCATTTAGATTACTATTATAAGAAACCAAAAACTTTAAAGAGTCTACTAAAAAAGTATTCTGAAGGATTACTAATAGGAAGTGCCTGTGAACAAGGTGAACTATATAGGGCAATAGAAGAAGGAAAGTCAGAAGAAGAACTAGAAGAGATAGCGGACTTTTATGACTATTTAGAGATACAGCCTTTAGGAAATAATATGTTTAAAGTACGTGAAGGCACTGTGCCGGATGTTGAGACTTTAAAAAATTTTAATAGGAAAATAGTTGAACTTGGTGAAAAATTAAACAAATTAGTAGTTGCTACATGTGATGTTCATTTTATGGACCCGGAAGATGAATTATATAGAAGAATTCTTCAAGCGGGACAAGGATATGATGATGCAGATGACCAAGCACCATTATATTTAAGAACAACAGAAGAAATGCTTAAAGAATTTGAATATTTGGGTAAAGAGAAAGCATATGAGGTAGTTGTAACTAATACTAATAAAATCGCAGACATGTGTGAAAAGATTAGCCCAATTGCAAGCTACAAAGCAGCACCTCACATTGATGGATGCGAAGAAACAATTAGAACTATAACTATGGATAGAGCGCATGAATTATATGGAGAAGTGCTTCCTGAAATTGTAGAAACGAGAATTAATAAAGAACTAGACTCAATTATTAAAAATGGATTCTCAGTAATGTACATTATTGCTCAAAAACTTGTTAAAAAATCTAATGAGGATGGATATATAGTTGGTTCAAGAGGTTCCGTAGGAAGTTCACTTGTTGCTTTCTTAACTGGAATTACTGAAGTAAACTCTTTACAACCTCATTATAGATGTCCAAATTGTAAGTTCTCTGACTTTTCAGATTTTGGTGTTAAGAATGGCTATGACCTTCCAGATAGGATTTGTCCTAATTGTGGGACACCTCTTACAAAAGATGGGATGGATATTCCTTTTGAAACATTCCTTGGATTTGATGGAGATAAAGAGCCAGATATAGACCTTAACTTTTCTGGTGAATATCAAGCTAAAGCGCACAGATATACAGAAATCATCTTTGGAAAGGGGACTACTTTCAAAGCTGGAACAATTGGAACAATTGCTGATAAAACAGCTTATGGTTATGTTAAAAAATATTATGAGGAAAGACATAAAGTAGTTAATTCGGCTGAAATTTCAAGAGAAGCGGTGGGCTGTACAGGTGTAAAAAGAACAACTGGTCAGCATCCGGGAGGAATTATTGTAGTTCCTGTTGGACATGAAATATATGAATTCTGCCCTGTTCAGCATCCTGCAGATGACCCAGATTCCGATATTATAACTACACACTTTGATTATCACTCTATAGACCAAAACTTACTAAAACTAGATATTCTTGGTCATGATGATCCGACAGTTATAAGAATGCTTCAAGATTTGACTGGTATTGATCCTAGAAAAGTTCCTTTAGATGATAAAGAGACAATGTCTATCTTCTGTTCTACAAAAGCATTAGGAGTAGATGAATCACAAATTAGGTCATCTGTTGGTACTTATGGTGTTCCTGAATTTGGAACTAAATTTGTTAGAGGAATGCTAGTAGATACTAAACCAACAAAATTTGAGGAGCTATTAAGAATATCTGGATTATCACATGGTACGGATGTTTGGCTTAATAATGCACAAACACTTATTCAAGAAGGAACTATAAACCTTGAAGATGCTATTTGTACACGTGACGATATAATGATTTATTTAATTAAAATGGGGCTTCCACCTAAGCCAGCATTTAAAATAATGGAAAGTGTCCGTAAAGGAAAAGGCTTAAATGAAGAGCAAGAAGCAATGATGAGAGAACATGATGTTCCAGATTGGTATATTTCTTCATGCAAGAAAATTAAATATATGTTCCCGAAGGCGCATGCGGCAGCTTATGTAACAAATGCATTTAGAATTGCATGGTTTAAAGTTCATGTGCCAAGGGCTTATTACACAGCTTATTTTTCTATTAGAGCAGATGGCTTTGATTCTGATATTATGGCTCATGGAAAAGAAAGAGTAATTGACAAAATGAGAGAAATTGATTCTTTAGGAAATGCTGCTCTTCCAAAAGATAAAGATATGTATCCTGTTTTGGAGATAGTTTTAGAGTTTTATGAAAGAGGTTTTAATTTCTTAGATATTGATTTATATAAATCGGATGCGATTAAGTTTACAATGGAAGATGGAGGAATAAGGCCACCACTTAATTCGATTCCGGGTCTTGGGACTGTTGCAGCACAGAGCATACAAGCTAGCAGAGAAAAAGATGGGGAATTTATGTCAGTTGAAGAACTTAAGATTCGAGCTGGTATTGGAAAATCAACTATAGACATACTACAAAATGCAGGTTGTTTAAAAGGAATGACACTTAGCAATCAAATGAGTTTATTTTCATTATAAAATAATACTTTTAATTGAGATTAAATTTTTATAATGATATAATATATTTAGCAAAGTGAATGGAGGTTTTATTATGAATGAAACTATGGACACTGCTGTAGACAATATAGTTTCGCCTATAATTGGGGCTATTAAAATGATTTTTTCAGGTATTATTTCAAATCCATTTCTTAGGGTTTTCTTCTATATTCTTATTACGAATATAGTTGGCTTTGTTCTTATGAAGAAAGACAAAAAATATGCTCAGCTTAATGGTGAAATTAGAGCAAATGCCAAAGATGATCAAGAATATAAAAAGAAAGCATATAAGAGAATTTCGGAGAGCACACTTATTGCTGCGGCTGCTATAGGTGGTTCATTAGGTGTATTAGCTGGAATGAATGTTTTCAAGCATAAGACACAAAAGCCAAAGTTCAAAATAGGTATTCCAGTAATTATTGGCATACAGGCTATTTTTATTATTGCTAACATAATTAAAGTTATATTCTTTAAATAATGCATAATAATTATTGGATAAGGTAGTTTTAAGGAGGTATTATTATGAACATTAAAGTTACTGGTAAAAACATTGAAATCACGGATGCAATTAGACAATACGTTACAGAAAAGGCAGATAGATTAGAGAAATTTGAAGGTGCAAATACGGAACTTAACGTACTTTGTAAGGTTGAGAGAGAGGAACAAATTGTTGAAATGCAACTTTCTCACAATGGAGAGTTTATAAAGATTGAAGAAAAAAATGAAGATTTATATGCATCTATTGATTTAGCTTTAGATAGATTAGAAAGACAAATGAGAAAAAGCAAAGAAAAATTTGCTGACAAGAATAAAAATGCAGAATATAGAGAAAAAGAACAAGGAAAAAGTGTTGAGGGAGGTACTTCTAAGGAAGGCGAAGTTACATTAACAAGAACTTATTCATTAAAACCACTTACTTTAGAAGATGCAAAATTAGAGTTGTCTAAATCTGATGATATTTTCCTAACATATGTTGATTTTGATACAAGAAAAGTAAATGTTTTATTTAAAAGAAACGATGGCTCATTTGGTATAGTAATATCTGAGTAATATTCATATAAATTTCTATTTGTTGGGGGTGCCATTATACTTTGAAAGCTGGAAGAACAATATTATTTGTAATGCTTATAATTGTTATGAGTTGCTCACTAGCTATTGCAGCGAGTAACGTATCGGTTGAGTTATATGATGGAAGTATTAATGCTACGAATTATGCGCTTTATAGTCCTAACGCAATGGCTATAACAAAAGCAGCTGGGAGTAGTTTTCTTATTAAAGGTAATTCTAGTTCTACAGTGTCTGAAGTTGGATATAAATGGGATGATACAGGAGAATTCTCGATGATCTCGAGTTCTTCAGCGTATATATCAGTTCCTGCATTTAATATAGGAGAGGTTCATTTGCTTACGGTTGTTGCTAAAGATAAGGATGGTACATTATCAAAACCTTTAACATTTTCAATTTATATTGATACAAAGTCAATTCTTCCTATTATTACTACGCCAAAGCCAGTAACAAATACACCTATACCAAGAACAGCTTCTCCGATTAAGGAGACAGTAACACCTAGACCTGGAGTTGTCACTGTAATTCCACCTAAAACAACAAATTTACCTGGAATTAGTACTACTCCATCAGGGATAAATCCTACTTCTGCTCCTAGTAAAGATGAATTAGTTATTGAACCATGGATGAAAAAGAATAACGAAATATCAACGCTTGCAGTATCACTTAGAAACGATTCTTCTAAAGTGGCAAAGGCTAATAAAAATATCTATTCGTTAAATGAAGAGATTACATATTATGTTGATTTTAAAAATGGTGGAAATGTTATTAATAATAATGTAAGTATTGTTCTTGAGCTTCCACTTTCTGCCGAAATAGTTGATATGGCCGGTGGAGCATTTGATAGTGTTAAGAATACTATCACATGGACATATTCTAATATGAAAAAGGGTTATGAGGGCACAAATATTGTTAAAATCAAATATCTAAATCTTAGTAACTCAAATAAGGTTTCAGAGATTGTGTATCCTGTAGCTAAAATATATAACAACAATCTTTTAAGAGATGTATCTGCAGTAATTAACTACATATATCTTAACAGTGAAACTCGAATTACAGAGAGTCATGAGCCATACATGTTCGGAGATCAAAATGGAAGAACATTTAGGCCAAATGATACAATAACAAGAGCTGAAGGCGCTATTGTACTAGCTAGAATACTTGGAATATCTTATGCTAGCATCTATGTTGATGGTACAGAGTTTAGCGATATTTTAGATACCTATCCTGAGGCTCAAAAAGCTATTGTCGCAGCAACTAGAATTGGTATTATTAATGGATATACTGATGGAACATATAGGCCAAATATTACGATGACTAAAGCACAATTTATGAAGATTTTGGCTGCTTTTATAGATTATGATGCAAATGAGAGAAATATAAATGGTTTAGATGTTAAGAAGAAAGAAAATACAATCAAAGATTACAATAATCCAATAACACGTTATATAGTGGGGGAAAGCACTGTTACATCACATTGGGCATTGTACTACATAAATCTTCTACTTAGACTAAATTTAACCCCTGTTTCAAGTGCAAACAGGACGATTGGCCTAGATAATGAAATTACAAGGGCTGAAGTAGCACAATTGATAAATTTTTACTTGAACAGAGGACCAGCAGTTAATGGAACAGCTACATTTACAGATGTGCCTAAAAACCATAGACTATATGCGGATATAGTTGAGGCTACTAGAGGAATGCATATGTATTATCTAACTGAAGAAGGGCGCGAAATCGTAAAATAAAGGCTAATTTTGATAAAAATCCTGTTTTATTACAAATAATACGGGATTTTTTCATTTTGGTTACAAAAATTACACAAATTTTACAAAAACACTTCACTTTTTAAAAAAATTATGTTATACTTACAATCGTGTTATGAAGAACAATATTTTTACGAAAGAGGAGCTATGGAGAATCTAAGGTTGTCTGTAGCTTTTTTGTGACCTTTTTTTGTAAATAATATTATATTTTAAGGAGGACATATAATGAAAAATTTTAACTTCAAATTCGTAGTATTTGCATTACTTCTTGCTTTCGTTGCAGTTGTTCCTTTTGCAAATACAGAAGCTCAAGCTGCAGTATGTGTTGTTCACACATATGCTGCTGCAACATGTACAGCACCTAAGACTTGTACAAAGTGCGGAGCTACTTTAGGTACAGCTTTAGGACATCACTATGTAGTTAACGGTAACACAGCTACTTGTGATAGATGTGGAAAGACAAAATTAGTTGGTGGTACATCAGCTCCAACAACAATTGAACCAACAACAGCTCCAACTAATACTCCAGAACCTACTCCAGTTAGCCCAGTTCATACACATGTATGGGCAGAAGCTACTTGCGACAAGCCAAAGACATGTACAAAATGTGGCGAGACAGAGGGTAAGGCTTTAGGACATGATTTTGAAAAGAAATCAGAAGTAGAAGCTACATGCACAGAAGCAGGAGAAATTGTTTACGAGTGCACAAGATGTGGCAAAGAAAAGAAAGAAGCTAAAGATGCTCTTGGACATGAATACAAGGTATCTACAACAGCAGCTACTTGTACAAAGGCTGGAAAGAAAGTTTCTAAATGCACAAGATGTGGAGATGTTAAAGAAGAATCTGTAATCGAAGCTCTTGGACATGACTACAAGACAACTACAACAACAGCTACTTGCACAAAAGCTGGTGAAACAGTTAAGAAATGTTCTAGATGTGGTGATGAGCAAAAAACAACAACACCAGCATTAGGACACAATTACAAAGTTACAACTACAACAGCTACTTGCACAACAGCAGGAAAGAAAGTTGAAAAATGTACTAGATGTGGAGATACAAAGGAAACTACTATCGCTGCATTAGGACATAAAGAATGCATCGTATTCAACAGTGAATATCACTGGACAGAATGTGAAAGATGTGACAAAGAGCTTGGAAAGAAAGAAGCTCACAAATTTAATGATAAGAACGTTTGCACAGTTTGTGGTTACAAGAAATCTGCAGTAGATCCAGTTGATCCTGATACAGAATCAGATGGAGAACTAATTGTTGAGCCATGGATGAAAGAAAACGAAGATCTTAACAAATTAGCAGTTTCTCTTCGTAGTGAACCATATGAAAACGAAGACAATGAAAGAGCTAATAAGAATATCTATGTATTAGATGAAAAAGTTGTTTACTATGTTGATTACAAAAATGGTGGTAAAACAACAGATGGTAAAGTAGAACTTGTTCTAAACTTACCATTAACAGCTACAGTTGTTCAAAAAGATGGTGGTGATGTATCTAAGAAAGACGGTACAATCACTTGGACATTTGATGGAATGAAGAAGGGCGAAGAAGGTACTAAAGTTGTTGTTGTTAAATACACATCTTTAGGATCAGCTAAAGCTACATTCAAGAGAGTTACTCCTTCTGCTGTTATTACACTTGATGGCAAGAAGAAAGACGTTTCATCAGTAATCAACCTAATCATCAAAGATTTTGATGAAGAAATCAATGAAGAACATGATCCATTTATGTATGGTGACAAGGGAACAGAAACATTCAGACCTGATGACACAATCACAAGAGCTGAAGGTGCCCTAGTTCTTACAAGAATTTTTGGTATTTCAACAGCTTATGACACAAACGAATATGATTTCCCAGATCTAGATGAAACATATCTAGAAGCTAGAAAAGCTATTCGTGCTGCTAGAGCTTATGGTCTAATCAATGGATATCCAGATGGAACATTCAAGCCAAATGCTACAATGACAATCGGAGAATTCATGACAATCATCGCTCGTCAAATCGAGGAAGATGAAGGCGAAGGCTTTGAAATCAAAGACGAAAATGAAGCAATTAAAATTTATAAAGATAAAACAAGATTATATTACATCTCAGACAAAGAAATGTATGATGCTCATTGGGCAGCTCAATATGCTACACTTCTTTGCAGATTAAACATGACAGCAGTTAAAGAGAAAGAAACAAATCTAAGACTTGGAAACGCTATTACAAGAGCTGAAGTTGCACAACTAGTTAACTTCTATCTACTAAGAGCTCCTGCAAAAGTTACAAGAACAACATTAATTAGATTCCCAGACGTTTCTAGAAACCATAGATTAATTGGTGATATCGTTGAAGCTACAAGAGAAACACATACATATAGCATCAATGAAGATGGAAAAGAAGTTGCTGAATATTAATATGTAATCTATTTAAGGCATCCATTAAACGGATGCCTTTTTTAGAACTTTTCTCTTTTGGGGACACGACATTTAGGAGAATTTTTTCTCCTAAATGTCGTGTCCCCAAAAGAGAAAAAAGCCAACCCCTCTGGGGGGATTGGCTTTTTTATTATTGATTGAGTAGAGCGAGAACTTCTTCTTTGTAGAGAACTTCCTTTTGGCAAAGTGTCTCTGCAATCAGAATAAGTTTATCTCTATGCTCAAGCATGATACGAATAGTTTGCTGATAGAGACGCTTGAGAAGATTTTGAATTCTAACATCAGCATCATCATCCAAAATATTGGATTGAAAAATTTCGTCATCAATATAAACAGGACCAAAATCAGGGTCCATGCCACAGCGTTTAATCATCTGAACGGCTATCACAGTTGCATTAGCAAGATCTTGAACAACACCACTTGTGGATGTGTTAAAAGTAATTTCTTCAGCAACTTTACCACCAAAATTCAAAATGATTCGTCCTTCCAAATCTTGGATGGTGTAAGATTCTTTATCCTCATCGTTTTCTCCCATGGTAAGACCAAGGGACTCTTGACGACGAAGTACTTCGACCTTACTAACTTGATAGTTAGGGCATCCATAGAATCCTGCAATGACGTGGCCGGCTTCATGATATGCAGTAAGGCGAATCTCGTTTTCCTGCATTTTCTTGACTTCACGACCATATTGCTCAGCCCAAATAGCCTCATTAATGAGCTTATAGTTGAGCTTGGGAATTTTCTTGATTTTACACTGCCGCCAAGCAGCCCTCAAGGTCTTTTGGATGTCTCCACCGCTGTAGTCAATAAAGTCTCTAGCAAGCTTATCACAATCGATATCATCTTCATGCGGATATGCAGAAATAAATCGACGAATCAATGCCTCACGTTCAGCATGATCCGGTAACTCGAATGTAACAGGTACATCAAACCCACCTTCTTCAAGAAAGAAGCGTTGAAACGCGACTTCTTCCTGAGAAGTAGTAGCAATAAAAAGACTTTCCGGATAATTCCGAATCAAAGAGCAGATCATAGTAGATACTGCGATATTGTTATTTTGACTATATGAATTAATGTATTGTACCTCTTTGAAAAGAACTACAGAACTTCCAACGCCGCCGATAACGGCACTCAATCCACCAAATACTCTGCTGAATTGTTTGTGATCAGGCATCGCTGTGACTAGATTCTGGGTGTCGATAACAATAATGGGTACCTCCATGGCCTTTGCCACCGCAAAGGCACAGATTGTTTTTCCTGCTCCCTGAGGACCAACAAAAAGGAGATTCGGGTGGCCAATGAGTGAACTATCATCTGAAGTGTCTTCCTCATCTTCTTCAGATAAGAAAGAGGCAATCTGGAGTATGAACTCCTTATTATCCTTGTGACCAACTATGTTTTCAAGAAAGTTATCATTGTCTTCGGGAAGAACAATCTTAAGCTCCAGGCTCTCAATGCATTCCTGGATAATAGCTTCGATTTCCTTTTCCATGCTTGTATCAGGAGTTGTGGCGACTTTATCACCGGCTCTTTTAAGTTTGTAGCGCCGCGGAGTAGGATTAGTCATTTTGATTCCTCCTTTTCAAACTTATTGCACGTGTTGATTATAAGGCCGAAACAGGCGTTTTGTCAATTGGTTAACAAAATTTGAAAAAGGAAAAAAGTAGCGTAATTAATTGACGAGAAGAAAATAATCTGTTAAAATATTAAAGATTATTATGGGGAAAGGGGTATTATGCCGTATTTACCCATTACGTAAGACAATTTAATAAAGCTATAAGCTTGGCATTCGTAATTTAAAGCAGCTTGAACGTCCTGATGTGAGCGATGTATAAAATTTTGCGAGTATCAATTCTTAAGCCTATTTAAGTAATTAAAATTTATTACTGAGGTGATTTTTTTGATGCGTGAAGTTAAAAACGAAAAGACTAGCAGAATGGTATTCGGGGATATCAAAGAAGTTGTAGACATGCCAAACCTTATTCAGGTTCAAAAAGACTCTTATAACTGGTTCGTTAATAAGGGTCTTAAAGACGTGTTCAACGAATGTTTCCCAATTACTGATTATTCTGGAAAACTAGTTTTAGACTTTGTTGACTACCACTTTAATGAGGAAACGAAGTATTCTATTGAAGAAGCTAAAGCCAGAAACGCAACATATTCTACAAGGTTTATGGTAAAGGTTAGACTTATCAATAGAGAAACAGGAGAAGTTAAAGAACAAGAAATATTCTTAGGTGATTTCCCTGTTATGACAGATTATGGCACATTCGTAATCAATGGTGCAGAAAGAGTTGTTGTATCACAACTTGTTCGTTCGCCAGGATGTTACTACGAAAAAAGCTATGATAAGTTAGGCAAGAAACTATATGCTGGTACTATCATGCCAAACCGTGGTGCTTGGTTAGAGCTTGAAACAGATTCAAACGATATTTACTATATTCGTATCGATAAGGCTCGTAAAGTTCCAGTTACACTTATGCTTAGGGCAATTGGCCTTTCATCAGATAGCGAAATCTTAAGTGTATTTGGCGATGATGAAAGAATTAAAGCAACACTTGCAAAAGACACTATAAAATCTCAAGACGAAGCTCTTATCGAAATATACAGAAGACTTCGTCCAGGTGAAATGCCTTCAATCGAAGCAGCAACAAATTTATTTAATGGCTTATTCTATGATCCAAGACGTTATGACTTAACAAAAGTTGGTCGTTATAAGTACAACGATAAATTAGCACTTGAAAAGAGAATTGCAGGTAGAGTTTCTGCAGAGAAAATAGTTAATCCAGAAACAGGAGAACTTCTAGTTAATAAAGATGAAGTGATCTCTAAAGAAGTTGCACATGATATTCAAGAGTCAGGAATTAATAAAGTTGTTCTTAAGGTTGAGGATAAACTAGTTAATGTAATTGGTAATGGTACCGTATGGATTAATTCTTTTATTGATGTTGATGCTGAAAGCTTAGGTATCGAAGAAAGAGTTAACTATAGAGTATTAAAAGAAATCTTAGATAATACAGATAATAATGACTTATATAAGAAACTTGAAGAAAGCATTGATTTATTACTTCCAAATCATATTACAAACGAAGATATTATCGGTGCATTAAACTATCTAAACAATCTTGACTTTGGTATTGGTAATACAGATGATATCGACCACTTATCAAACAGACGTGTAAGATGTGTTGGTGAGCTTCTTCAAAACCAAGTTAGAATAGGTATCACTCGTCTTGAAAAAGTTATTCGTGAAAGAATGGCTGTTCAAGATCTAGATTCAGTTACACCACAAAGCTTAATCAATATTAAACCAATCGTATCAAGTATTCGTGAGTTCTTTGGAAGCTCTCAGCTTTCTCAGTTCATGGATCAGAATAACCCTCTAACAGAGCTTACACATAAGAGAAGAATTTCAGCATTAGGACCTGGTGGTCTTTCTCGTGAAAGAGCATCTTTCGAAGTTAGAGATATTCACTATTCTCACTATGGAAGACTATGTCCTATTGAAAGCCCAGAAGGTCCAAACATCGGACTTATTTGTTCACTTTCAGCATATGCAATTATAAATAAATATGGATTTATCGAAACTCCATACAGAATTGTAGATAAAAAGAACCACAAAGTTACAGGAGAGATTAAATACTTTACTGCAGCTGGTGAAGATGAATTTATTATTGCACAAGCAAATGAACCACTTTCAGAAGATGGTAAATTCCTAAATTCAAAAGTTAAGGTTAGATATAAAGCAGAACTTATGGAAGTAGATCCATCTATGGTTGACCTTATGGATGTATCTCCAAGGCAATTAGTATCTGTTGCTGCATCACTTATTCCATTCCTTGAATCAGATGATGCTAGACGTGCACTAATGGGATCAAACATGCAACGTCAAGCTGTTCCTCTAATTCGTACAGATAGACCTTTAGTAGGTACTGGTATGGAATTTAGAGCTGCAAAAGATTCTGGTGTTTGCGTAGTTGCAAATGCAGCTGGTGAAGTATCAAAAGTTACTGGCGATAAAATTGAAATTAAAACAAAGACAGGACTTGATACTTATAACCTAATCAAATTTAAACGTTCTAACTCAGGAACATGTATTAACCAAAAACCAATCGTTAAAGTTGGTGAAAAGATTAAAGCAAATCAAACAATTGCGGATGGTCCTTCAACAGATAATGGAGAATTAGCACTTGGTAAAAATGTTCTTATTGGTTTCATGAACTGGGAAGGTTACAACTACGAGGATGCTATCTTGATAAATGAAAGACTTGTTAAGGAAGACGTTTTAACAAGTATCCACATTTCAGAATATGATTGTGAATGTAGAGATACAAAACTTGGACCTGAAGATATTACTCGTGATATTCCAAACGTTGGAGAAGATGCACTTAAAGATTTGGATGAAAGAGGAATAATCAGAATAGGTGCAGAAGTTCGTTCTGGAGATATCCTAGTTGGTAAAGTTTCTCCAAAAGGTGAAACTGAACTTACTGCTGAAGAAAGACTTCTTCGTGCAATCTTCGGTGAAAAATCTAGAGAAGTTAGAGATACTTCACTTCGTTGTCCACATGGTGAATATGGAACAATCGTTGATGTTAAGATATTCACTAAAGAGAATTCAGATGAACTTGGCACAGGTGTTAACGAAGTAATTAGAGTTTATATTGCTCAAAAGAGAAAAATTAGTGTCGGCGATAAAATGTCTGGTCGTCACGGAAATAAAGGTGTTATTTCAAGAATTCTTCCAGAAGAAGATATGCCATTCTTACCAGATGGTACACCACTTGAGATTGTATTAAACCCACTAGGTGTTCCTTCTCGTATGAATATTGGACAGGTTCTAGAAGTACATCTTGGTTATGCTGCAAAGCTATTAGGACTTCATGTTTCAACACCAGTATTTGATGGTGCAAAAGATTCAGATATGAAGGAATTGTTTAAGAAAGCTGGAATCCCAGAATCTGGAAAGACAATTCTATATGATGGACGTACAGGTGAACCATTTGATAATGAAGTTACTGTAGGCGTCATGTACATGCTTAAACTTCACCATCTAGTAGATGATAAGATTCATGCTCGTTCAACAGGACCTTATGCTCTTGTTACTCAACAGCCACTTGGAGGTAAAGCTCAATTTGGAGGACAGAGATTTGGAGAAATGGAAGTTTGGGCATTGGAAGCATATGGCGCAGCGTACACATTACAAGAAATCCTTACTGTTAAATCAGATGATGTAGTCGGAAGAGTTAAGACATACGAAGCGATCGTTAAAGGTGAGAATATTCCTGAACCAGGAATACCAGAAGCATTTAAAGTTCTAGTCAAAGAGCTTCAATCACTTGGATTAGATATTAAACTATACAACAATGATGACACCAACGAAGTTGAAATCAAAGAAGATTATGATGACGATGATACTTCTTCTTCAGATGGATTATTCAAAGACGAAAAGAAGAGAAGTACTTTGGCAGACGATATGCTAATTGAAGATGCAAATGGTGACATTGTTGGCGAAACTGGTGATGATGATTACGACGATGAAGAAGATGACGAAGAACTAGATGATTTATATGATGAATCTTTATTTGATGATGAGTCTAGCGAAGAAGATCTTCTTGAAGACGACTACAATGATTAATATAGAGGGGGAAAAATGATGGTAGATTTAGAAATCTTTGATAGAATAAAAATCGGTCTTGCTTCTCCAGAAAAGATTAGAGAATGGTCAAGAGGAGAAGTTAAGAAGCCAGAAACTATAAACTACAGAACATTAAAACCTGAACGTGATGGTTTGTTCTGTGAAAGAATTTTTGGCCCTACAAAAGATTGGGAATGTCATTGTGGTAAATACAAGAGAGCTAGATTTAAAGGAATTATTTGTGATAGATGTGGAGTTGAAGTTACTAAAGCAAAAGTTAGACGTGAAAGAATGGGTCACATCGAACTTGCTTGCCCAGTATCACATATTTGGTACTTTAAAGGAATTCCTAGTAGAATTGGTTTAATGCTTGACATTTCACCAAAAGCTTTAGAGAAAGTTTTATACTTTGCAGGATATATAGTACTTGATGGTGGAGATACATCTTTACTTAAATATCAAGTTATATCTGAAAAAGAATATAAGGAAGCAATTGAAAAGTACGGTGAAGATAGTTTCAAAGTAGGCATGGGTGCTGAGGCAATTAAGGAACTTCTTTCAGAAATAGACGTAGAAAAATTAGCTGCCGAACTAAGAAAAGAATTAGAGAAAGCAACTGGACAAAAGAAAGCTAAAATTATTAAGAGACTTGAAACAGTTGATAGTTTCAGAATTTCTGGCAACAGACCAGAGTGGATGATTTTAGATGTTCTTCCAGTTATCCCACCAGATTTAAGACCTATGGTTCAATTAGATGGTGGAAGATTTGCAACATCAGATGTTAACGACTTATATAGAAGAATTATCAATAGAAATAATAGACTTAAGAGACTTCTTGAACTTGGTGCTCCAGATATCATTGTTAGAAATGAAAAGAGAATGCTTCAAGAAGCAGTTGATAGCTTAATAGATAATGGTAGACGTGGTCGTCCAGTTACAGGACCTTCTAATAGATCATTAAAATCACTTTCTGATCTACTTAAAGGTAAACAAGGTAGATTTAGACAAAACTTACTTGGTAAAC
>JAEEGL014935436.1_pt1 | contig 48279 bp, 38 predicted proteins | sample 9134231 | NCBI WGS metagenome assembly JAEEGL01 (sample SAMN16246548, study PRJNA631951) | gut metagenome | biome: gut microbiome; feature: rumen; material: fiber-attached | host: Bos | place: Iran: Karaj | collected 2018-10 | reverse complement strand
CCATAAGCCAAAGCGGCTGCCGTAGGCTCGTTGACAATACGCTGAACATTGAGGCCTGCAATCTGGCCGGCCTCCTTAGTAGCCTGACGCTGAGAGTCGGAGAAGTAAGCAGGCACTGTGATGACGGCGTCCGTCACTTCCTGACCGAGGTAATCCTCAGCGGTCTTCTTCATCTTCTGAAGGACCATGGCGCTGATCTCCTGAGGAGTATACTTGCGGCCGTCAATGTCCACACGGGGATAGCCGTTCTCGTTGGCTACGGTATAAGGCACGCGGCTGATTTCCTTTTGCACCTGCTCATAAGTCTCGCCCATGAAACGCTTGATGGAGAAGATGGTGTTCTTCGGATTGGTGATAGCCTGACGCTTGGCAGGATCACCCACCTTGCGCTCGCCATCCTTCATGAAAGCCACGATAGAAGGCGTAGTGCGCTTGCCTTCGCTATTTGCAATCACGACAGGCTCGTTGCCTTCGAAAACGGATACGCACGAGTTGGTGGTACCCAAGTCAATTCCAATAATCTTTCCCATAGTTGTATTGTTTTTAAAGTTTGTCATAAAATTGCATTCTCGAATGTCCATGCGGACACACTCTTAGCCGAGCAAACAGTGTGCCAAAACACTCTTTTGTCTGTCTCGACACAATTATATTAAAAAAAGAACGTGTGTTTTCTTGCCTATTCCCGACAGAACGACTACCTTTGCAGTCGAAAGACTGACAATTTGGCACAAAAAGTACCTTCAATGATATACCTTAAGAACAATCATCTCGTCGTACGCACACCTTCGTTGTCCTTACGATGCGCTCGTCCTCTATTGGCCATGATGGCTCTAGTCTTGGTGGTCTCATGCTCAGAGCTCTCGCGCGAGCAGCGCCGCTTACGACGCGCTGCCGAGCATGATTATGAACTGATGATGAAAGGCAAGTACGAAAAGTTTGTCCGCGAGATAGCCTATGCCGACTCGATGAGTGATGACTACAAGGCACAAATGATTGACCTCGTGCGCGAACACGCATCCGCCCTCGAGCAGCAGCATGGCCGCATGACAGCGGTCAAAGCCATCAACGACATCATCAGCGACGAGCAAGCGCACGTCTTCCTGCAAGTGGGCTTTGCCGACAGCACATGCGAGGAGATAGGCCTGCCTATGGTCAAAGTAGACAAAAAATGGAAGATGCAATGATTATTTTCGGCAAAAACGCTCTGGATTCCAAAATAATCACTACTTTTGCAAACCTAAAGGCGCAAAATCTCAACAAAAGAACTTAACAAACTGCATAAACAATGAAAAAAAGAATTCAATTCAGCCTTGTCTATCGCGACATGTGGCAGAGCTCTGGCAAGTTCCAGCCCCGCAAAGATCAGCTGGAGCGCGTAGCCCCTGCCATCATTGACATGGGTGTCTTCGACCGTGTGGAGACCAACGGTGGTGCCTTCGAACAGGTCAATCTGCTTGCCGGTGAGAATCCTAATGCCGCCGTGCGTGCGTTCTGCAAGCCCTTCAATGAGGTGGGAATCAAGACACACATGCTCGACCGTGGTCTGAACGCCCTGCGCATGTATCCTGTTCCCGACGATGTGCGCGAGCTGCAATACAAGGTGAAACACGCTCAAGGCGTTGACATCCCCCGCATCTTCTGCGGCTTGAACGACGTACGTAATATCATCCCATCCGTGAAGTGGGCTAAGGCTGCTGGCATGACTCCTCAGGCTACGCTCTGCATCACTACCTCTCCCGTACATACCGTGGAGTACTACTCCGAGATTGCCGACCAAGTCATCGCTGCTGGTGCCGAGGAGATTTGTCTGAAGGACATGGCGGGCATCGGTCAGCCGGCCCTTCTCGGTGCACTCACGAAAGCCATCAAGACCAAGCACCCCGACATCATCATCCAGTATCACGGTCACTCAGGCCCCGGCCTGTCGATGGCTTCCATCCTCGAGGTCTGCAACAATGGCGCTGATGTCATTGATACCGCCATCGAGCCGCTGTCATGGGGTAAGGTCCACCCCGACATCATCAGCGTACAGTCGATGTTGAAGAACGAGGGCTTTGAGGTGAAAGAAATTAATATGAACGCATACATGCGCGCACGCGCGTTAACGCAGGAGTTCATCGACGACTGGCTCGGCTACTTCATCAATCCAGGCAACAAGCACATGTCCTCTCTCCTGCTCGGCTGCGGACTGCCTGGCGGCATGATGGGTTCGATGATGGCAGATCTGGCAGGCATTCACGGCGTCATCAACAATACGCTCAAGGCCAAGGGCGAGCCCCAGCTCTCGACCGACGAGATTCTTGTGAAGCTCTTCGATGAAGTGGCTTACGTATGGCCACGCGTGGGTTATCCTCCACTCGTAACGCCCTTCTCGCAGTACGTCAAGAACATCGCTCTGATGAACCTGCTCACGATAGCTCAAGGCAAGGGGCGTTTCGTCATGATGGACGATTCGATGTGGGGCATGATCCTCGGCAAGAGCGGCAAGATTCCTGGCACCATCGACCCCGAGCTCGTAGAACTAGCCAAGAAGCAAGGTCGCGAGTTCACCGATGCCGACCCTCACACGCTCCTGAAGAACGCGCTGCCCGATTTCATCAAGGAGATGGAAGAGAACGGTTGGGACCGTGGTCAGGACGACGAGGAACTCTACGAACTGGCCATGCACCCCGAGCAGTACCGCAATTACAAGAGCGGCCAGGCCAAGAAGAACTTCCTCGCCGACCTGGAGAAGGCCAAGGTAGCCAAGTTGCAGGCTGCAGGCGGACCGAAACTCACGCCCGAGCAGATTGCCGAATTTAAGCACGCCAAGGCCGATGCCATCGTTGCGCCTGAGAACGGACAGATATTCTTCGAGATCACGGGTGACGCAGGCGTCATGCGCTGCGCTGAGCCGGCTATCGGAGAGACTTACAAAGAGGGCGACTTCTTCTGCTATATTCAGACACCGTGGGGCCACACACTGCCTATCCACGCAGCTCTTGGCGGCAAGCTCGTCGACGTGACCGCACGCCAAGGTCAGAAGGTACTGAAGGGTCAGACCATCGGTTGGATTGAACGCGAGACGAAGTAATCCTCTCGCTCACGAACAAGAAACCTGCCATGGTCATACAAAACCTTGGCAGGTTTTTTGGGTCTATAGAAAAAAAAGTGTACTTTTGTACCGAGATTAACGAAAGAATAGAAGAACAAGATGTTTTGGACTATACTCATCGCAATCCTCCTTCTCCCCGTATTGGCAAGGGTCATCGCGAAGAATAACAAGAGCCAGATGAAGGCGAGGGAAGCAAGTGAACCTCGGACTGAGACGCCTGTCAAAGAGCAGCCGATGCAGGAGAAGGAAGCAGCTCTTGCGCCTGCCGAGCCGTCCCCGTCTCCTGTAGAAGCAACCCCCGGACCGACGGCACCGGCGCATGCACAGCCCAACTCAAGGCAGCTATTCGTCGACACCCTCTTAAAGATTGGATGCCAATACGAAATTGACGATGACGGCCGCATCCTCTTTGCCTATCAGGGAGAGCGTTTCGTCGTAGGTGCTAGCAACGACCATGCCTATGTCTCCATCTGGGACTACTGCTGGAAAAGCGTCGAGCTCGATGACATCGACGAGATTGCACGTCTGCGCAAGTGCATCAACGAGGCTAATCTGAATTGTACGGTGAAGACGGTCTTCACCATTGACAACGAAGGCAATACGATGGACGTCCACTGCCACGCAGTCATCTTGTTCATCCCCGAAATTCCAAATATTGACGACTACATGCGTTTAGAGTTGAATGAGTTCTTCCGTGCTCATCAGACAGTAGACACTGAGCTTATCAAACTACGCGAGAAGGAGAGCAATTAACCTGACAAGTATTTGTTTATAAACACCGAAAGAATTACGGATAACACTTTGATTGTCAGCCAAGCATGTTGCGAGACTACTGTTTACTGGCGCAGTTTATAAGGGCAAGATCTGCGGTGTTTCCGCTCCCAAAAGCGGTGTTTCTTGATCATTTCCTGACAAACACATGGTTTTCGAATAGGATGCTATTAGACGCACACCCAAGAACGAACATTCGTTATGCCATGCTTGACCCGTCGATACGCCACACACGTATATTCGCTGAAGCGAGTATCACCATTGAGACTCGGAAGTATCACCATTGAGACTGTTGAGTATCACCGTTGAGACTCGGGAGTATCACCATTGAGACTCGTGAGTATCAACGGTGGTAGTTGACGCTCCGACTGCTCGTTGAAGCAAGAACGAATGCCCAACAAAGCCTCATCGAATGTTCAACAGCGACTCATCGCATAGTTGAATGGATTTAGTTGACTACTCCTGGTCTTATTGATGATTAGCGCTGACTCCATAAAGACTTTTTTTGTATTCACATTGCCCCGAGTTCGTCTGTTTATCATTCGCATTCGATTTGCCCTTCACATTTTGTTAAAAGATGTTTATTGCGCATAACATTAGAGGAGGTTGTGCGTTTTATGATTGTATGACATCTGCAGAATTCACTTCCATAGCACCTTCATTGCGCCCTCGGCTATTGGCCCTGGGACGCAAGTTCTTCGGCGATGCCGAGCAGGCAGAAGATGCGGTACAGGAAGCGATGATGCGGTTGTGGGGAGCATGGCCACAGTTGCCATCTGCAACAGACGCTGAGCGTTTGGCTCTACGACTGACCAAGTATGCCTGTATAAGCGCGATGAGACGTCAACATAAAGGGCAGGTTGTGCCGCTGGAGGCGCAATCAACGTCAGAGGTCAGCAGTATGTCTTTAGCCAGCGATTCGTTGTACGAGCGCGAAGTACGAGAGGCTGTGGCGCTGGCCATCGAGCGTTTAAGGCCATCTGAGCGCCGCCTGTGGATCATGTTCGCCGAGGCACAAATGGATACTGCACAGATTGCAGCAGCCACAGGAATCGGCGTACGAACCGTCAGTTCCATGCTCAGCACGGCACGCGACAAAATCAAGAACGAATTGAAGAAAGGAGGGTTATTATGAAAAGGGAAATGGACAATGGACAATGGACAATGGACAATGGAGAAACGAAGTCTACGCTAGAGCGTTATCTCACAGGTGAGCAGCCTCTTCAGCCCGATCGTCTGACATGTCCTACCGATGAAGAGTTGGATGCTGCCGAGGCCGAATTTGGCCGCATCTTAGGTGAACGCAAGCCGCTGGCACGAAGGATCCTGCGTTGGTGGCCTCTGGCCGCAACCGCCGCCGTACTGGTGCTGGCTTTCATTGCCATAAGCTATCAACGCGTGGGCACTCCAGACTCTCCCCTCCCTATAAGAGAGGGAACAGTCAGCATTGGCGACAGTAATCATCCATCAAGTCAAACGGTTTTTGCAAACGCTCATGAAGATGGTCCAAAAGCAGAACAGATCGCTCAGACGACCCAACCAGCAGAAGCATCTTCGACTGCTAGTACACAGCCATCGAAGGTAACTGTTCCCTCCCTTATGGAAAAGGTGGGAGGAGAGTCTTCATCTTCTACCTCCGACAGCCTTCGCTACTACCTAGCCCGCCTCGAAGCTGAGATGCAAGCCGTGGATGATAGCGTAGCCAGAGAGCATCTGGAGCAACTCATCGCCACCGATGTCCACCTGCAGCAGCTCGTGCAACGCATAGTACATGCAGAAGTGGAAACGGCCATGAACACCGCCTCCACAGACAGCACGGATGGTTATCTGAATTTCTAATCGACGAACCTTAAAATACGAAATAAATGAATAAGTTATCTACCCTCGCTATCCTCTGCCTCCTCACGGCAGGCGCATGGACGGACAACACCCTTCGCGCTCAAGAAAACCCTCACGCCGCCAAAGTGTATGAGGCCCTTGTGCGCACAATCTATTTTGAAAGAATGGAGCCTAAGAGCAAGCCTTACGAGGAAGCCTATTGGGAACCACTGGATGGCGGAGGAATGGTACCGAAAGAGAAATGCCATGCCGTCCTGCTCTCCAAAACCAAAAGCAGCGCGGTCGCTACCGTGGGTCCGTTGTACCTCGATGGCCATCACTTCGACTTCAAAGGGGTGGTTGCAGACGCTTCGTTACCCCTGCATCCGCTGCTCACTGCCTTTGAACAAGAAGCGCCCTACAGCATCAGCTACTATTGCTACAACGGCAACGACCCGCAGACGGCTTTCCCAGGCGTGAACCTCCATTTCGGCGAAGGTGCTTGGACCTTCCCGCTGCGACTGAACCCAGACATGCAGGTCCGCATCATCGGTTTCAAGGACGACGATGGTTTCCGCTCCACCTTCCTGGTGGCTTGGAAGGCCAAGCAGACGGGCAAGCAACTGGCGAAACGTGGACGCGAAGCTCCCGTCTATGACGTCTCGGGATTCGTTTATGTGAGTTGTTGTCCACAAGTGAATGCGCCAGCACCATCTGAGAATGAGGCTCAGCAGAAGTACTACGATCGCAGCAGCGCACCTCGCAGCACAGCCCACGCCCTCATGCGTGAGCTGCAGAAGAGCGACCCTGTCCGCGCTGCTGCCCTTGCAGCAGACACGCTCTTGGAAGCGCGCCTCTATCCGTTCGCGCAGATGAAGGCCGAGCTCTACGGAGAGACCACGCACCCAGACCTCCATGCGACCTACGAAGCCCTGCACGCCAAAGTGCAACGAGCTATGGAACTCTGCCGTACGGCGAACGATACGGAGCTGAGTGCCATCCGCCTTACGTTGCAACGCGAAGTCAGCAAATATCCGTTCCAACTCCCTAACCGCCAGCTTGATAAATTGAACGAGATGTGGTTTAAGGTGAGAGACGAGAGGAAAGAGGAACTATGGCCGGTTCAAGAATCATTCCTCAAAATATTCCAACCTCTACAGAACCTGACAGAGGAGAATGACAGTTTGCATCAGGACGACCAAGACTTCCTTTGCCGCAACCATCTCGCCCTCTCGCATAAGCCTGTGGACTATGAACACGTCCGCTTCACCGCCTTCGGCGAGCATCCTTCTGGCGAGAGAAAGGAAGCTTACCTTGAAGTCAGCCGCGAGGCGGCTGGGCAGGACTTCCATGTGGAGAACACGCTGCATGATCTTACTCCCGGCCGCTATCGACTGCTGGCGGCCGTTCGTGCAGCTGAGGCCGAGCACTCTGGTGTCAGCCTCTTCTGTAAGGCGGAGGATGAACCCTCCTCGCTCAGGACGGTCGAGGTGCCTGCCGCAGGACGAACGGGAGGAAACATCTGGTACTCAGCTACCTTGCGCTATGAGAATAGAGATCCGAGCAAGACAACGAGCGTGCCTGGCAATGACCTCAACCGATTGTACGTCAATGAAGGACGAGGTTATGGATGGAATCGATTGGTCATCGACAACATCCGTGTGGGCAGCAGCGGATGCCTCACCTACGGCATCACGACTCGTCCCGAGATAACGGGTTTCACGGCCCTTGGCAGCGAATGGTTTTCGGCCTGCGAATTCGTGGTACAGCGCATCGGAGATTGAATGGACGGAGCCGTCCACTCACTCTGAAGAAAGTTTAATTGATGCGAAGAAATGGTAAAAGGATTGGTCAGCTAAACTAAAAGTACTACTTTTGTCACATGTTGACAATCCTTTTGTCTTTAGCCCTCATCAGTGGTAATCCGATGACTCCGGCAGATACGCTGCGCAACGAGGCGGATTCCATTCCAACCGACACAATGCACGAAGTGACGGTGAGGGCGGGACGTATATTGCCAACCATAGGATTCCCTCTCAATGGCAAGCCCAATGTTCCCATCGCCTTGCCTCCACCTTCGCTTGGCGACATTCTTGGAAAGATCATCCCCGATTTCAACGACAAAGCCACACATCCCTTTGCCATCAAGCAACGCAAGAAGGAACGGCGGCGCAAGCGGGCCATGAAAGCACTAGAAAACCTCGACCGCGTAAGAACGTTCGACGAACTGCTTCGCGAAGCCTATGAGCAACAGATGCTCGAGGACTCCCTTGAGGCGGTGAAGAAAGGGAGGGACATGGAATAGCTAAGAGTTCTTAGCAAGAGTCAAAGGGTTATATTTGACCTTGAAAGTAAATAAAGTAAATGCGGAGTTAATTTCTTCCAGATAATGACATAGGTCTTATGTTATTTTCTGAAATTATTAACTCCGCATTTACTTTTGTGACAGAAGCCATAAGCTCCTTTTAGAGCGGGTAATCCTCGAAGGCGTAGAGTTGGGTCGAGAGGTAGCGCTCACCCGTATCGGGCAGCAGGGCAACGATGCGTTTACCTGCGTTCTCGGGCCGACGGGCCACCTGAGTGGCAGCGTAGATGGCAGCGCCTGCTGAGATACCTACGAGCAGTCCTTCCTGCTGAGCCAACTGACGACTTGTTCGAAGGGCATCGTCGTTTTCAACGTCGAAGACCTCATCGACGATTGTCGCATCGTAAGTCTTGGGTACGAAGCCTGCGCCAATACCTTGAATCTTATGCGGACCGCTGGGTTGGCCGTTCAGCACGGCCGATGACTTAGGTTCAACGGCGACGACCTGCACCTGCGGATTCAGTTCCTTCAGCCGACGGCCTACGCCTGAGACGGTGCCGCCAGTGCCTACGCCTGCCACAAAGATGTCCACAGTGCCTTCAGTCTGCTGCCAGACCTCGATGCCCGTGGTCTCGTAATGCCTACGCGGGTTGGCGGCATTCTCGAATTGCTGTAGGATCAAGCTTCCAGGGATGCTGTCGCGCAACGCTTCAGCCTCACGTATAGCGCCAGCCATACCATCTTTGCCGGGTGTGAGGCGTACCTCGGCGCCATAGGCTTTCACGAGGTTGCGACGCTCAACGCTCATCGTCTCGGGCATTGTCAGGATGAGGTGATAGCCGCGAACGGCACTCACGAGCGCCAGTCCTACGCCTGTGTTACCGCTTGTGGGTTCGATAATGGTAGCGCCAGGCGTGAGGATGCCTCGATCCTCGGCATCCTCAATCATGGCAAGCGCGATGCGATCTTTCACGCTACCACCGGGGTTGAAGAATTCCACCTTCGCCACGAGCGGCGTAGCAAGTCCTTGTGCTGTCGAATAGCGGTTCAGCTCGAGCAGAGGTGTATGACCAATCAGTTCTGTTAATTGTTTAGCAATCATAATCGTAAGCCCACCTATAAGCCCCTTCTACGGAGCCGACCAACCGAGGGCGCGGGTCTTTGTCTGTGTTCGTGTTGCAAAGATACTATTTTTCCGCGAAAACGCGGTTATGAATGGCCGAAAATGTGCATTTCAAATCTTGTCGAGAGCCTGACTGAGATCTTCGAGGATATCGTCGATGTGCTCCGTGCCGATGGAGAGTCGAACAGTAGCAGGCGTGATATGCTGATCGGCCAATTCCTGCGGGCTCATCTGCGAGTGGGTAGTGGTATAGGGGTGGATGACAAGGCTCTTCACGTCGGCCACATTCGCCAACAGCGAGAAGATCTGAAGTGCATCGATGAAGCGCCAAGCTTCGTCCTGCCCGCCTTTGATCTCGAAGGTGAAGATGCTGCCGCCGCCATTCGGGAAGTAACGATTGTAGAGGGCATGCTCGGGGTGGTCGGGCAGACTCGGGTGGTTGACCTTAGCCACTTTTGGGTGGTTTTTCAAGAAATCGACCACCTTCAGCGCATTCTCCACGTGACGTTCCACGCGCAGGCTGAGCGTCTCCACGCCTTGCAGGAGGATGAACGCGTTGAACGGAGAGAGCGTAGCACCTGTGTCGCGCAGAATGACCGCACGGATGCGAGTGACGAATGCTGCAGCTCCGGCCACATCGGCGAATATAGCACCATGATAGGAGGGATCGGGCTTGGCCAGTGACGGGAAGCGGTCGGGATTGGCTTTCCAGTCGAATTTGCCTCCGTCCACAATCACGCCGCCGAGCGAGGTCCCGTGTCCGCCCAAGAACTTTGTGGCTGAGTGAACCACAATATCTGCTCCGTGCTCAATCGGACGAATCAGATAAGGCGTACCGAACGTGTTGTCAATGATGAGGGGGATACCATGACGATGTGCTACGGCAGCTACGCCTTCGATATCAGTCACGTCGGAGTTAGGATTGCCGAAGGTCTCAGCATAGACGGCCTTTGTGTTGGACTGGATGGCTGCCTCGAGGGCATCCAAATCGTTAACTTTGACGATCGTGTTGGTGATGCCCTGAGTGGCGAGCGTGTGCGTAATCAGGTTGAACGAGCCACCATAGAGGTTGTCAGCAGCCACGATATGGTCGCCTGCCTGTGCGATATTCTGCAGGGCATAGGTGACGGCGGCAGCGCCCGAGGCTACTGCCAGTCCGGCAACGCCTCCTTCGAGCGCAGCCACGCGATCCTCGAAGACGCCCTGCGTGGAGTTGGTCAGACGTCCGTAGATATTGCCCGCATCACGCAGACCAAAACGGTCGGCAGCATGTTGCGAGTTGTGGAAGACGTAGCTCGTAGTTTGATAGATAGGTACCGCGCGTGCATCGGTAGCGGAATCGGGGTGTTCTTGTCCAACGTGCAGTTGGAGTGTCTCGAAGCGGAGTTTCTTTTCAGTTGCCATAGTCGTTATTGTTTAGTGATGAATGATTCTCGTTCGTTTTAGTTATCGTTACCGTTACCATTAACGTTCCCGTTATTATCGGTTTTGCGCTGCAAAGGTACTATATTTTGGAAATATCTTCCAAATCTTTTTGAAAGTTCAGAAAACAACACTAAATTTGCAGCGCATTACAGAACAGGCGCTCTCACCCTTTTATTCGAAAGGGCCTTTCATAGAATATTATTCTAAGTATGGAACAATTCGACCGCATCGACCTCGCCATCCTGCGTACACTTCAGAATGATGCCAAGCTGACAACCAAGGAGTTAGCTGCTGCCGTACACCTCACCCCGACGCCCGTTTTCGAGCGTTTAAAGCGTCTGGAACGCCAAGGTGTCATCAAGAAATACGTAGCAGTACTGGATGCGCAGAAACTCAATCGCGCATTCGTGGTTTTCTGCAGCGTCAAACTTTCACGCATGAACCACGACATTGCCCTCGACTTCACGCGTCGCATCCACGAGATACCAGAGGTAACCGAGTGCTACAACATCTCTGGCGACTTCGATTACCTCCTGAAGATCAATGTTCAGGATATGGCGCAGTACCAGCAAATACTCCTCGACAAGTTGGGCACCATCGAGAGTTTAGGGTCGTTGAAAAGTTCGTTTGTAATGGACGAGGTCAAGCATTGCTACGGCATTAGTCTTTGACCTTGTCCGTCAGGCAAATACACGATCACCCCTGAGGCGGCCCAGTTCGCCTTGCACCTGCTTCAGCTCCTGATAACGCTGAATCAGGCGGATGTAAGCCGCTTTGTCGGCGAGCACAGCGGGGTCGCGCATCTGTTGCATGAGCGCCTTCACCTCATCGTCCACGAGAGCCAACTTGTAGTCGGCGATGAGGTGAGGCAGCAGCTCCATAAGGCGTTCCTCTTCAGGCTTGATGGGTATACCCTTCTCATGAATACGGCTGAGCGTCTCAGAGTCATGAGCCAGTTCGTTGGCCAAATTGGCAACGGCCAAATCGGGATGGTTCTCGAAGTAGCGGTCGCAACGGAAACCTTCTTCGTTGTAGTGCTGCAAAGCCTCATCAAGAATCTGCCGATGAAGGGGGGCTTGCAGTTCCAAATCGTCCTGTGCCAGCGCATACTGCACAAACTCCACGACCTTGAGCGGGCGTTGCTCGCCATCCCCATCGGGGACCTCACACATCACCTTCTCGCCATGCCTAACTATCATCTGCACGAGCAGCGCCTCGGTCTGAAGGACTAAAGAGCCACTTTTTGCTAGCCCTCCCCCAGCCTCTCCCGTCAGGGAAGAGGACATCCCCTCTATATCTCCCGGTAAAGGCCCCTCTGAATCCCCCTGTGAGGGGAGATTATCGTTTCCGCTGGCTGAAACTATGCCAGTTTCCTCCTCTTTCTGGCTGGATGAGTCGGGGGTGGGGCTTTCGGGGGAGGGTCCGTTAGGTCTTTGCCTTTCTCGCTCGCGTTGTTGCTCCTCGCGCATCCGCTGCCTCTGCTTGGAGACAGCCTTGGTGATGATGCCCTCGCTGAGCGACAGCATCTGCGAGGTCTCCTTAATATAAAAGGTACGTGTGATTTCGTCGGGGATCACAGCCAAACTCTCGACGATGTTGTTAACCAGTCGCGAGAGTTTAATGGGGTCGCCCTGCGCCTCGTTGAGCAAGAGGTCGGTCTTGAAGCGGATGAAGTCCACCTGATGCTCCTTGAGATAATCTTGATACTCGGTCGCCGTGTGCTTGCGGGCAAAGCTGTCGGGGTCGTCGCCATCGGGCAGCAGCAACAGGCGCACGCTCATACCTTCGCCTAACAGCATGTCGATGCCTCGTTGCGAAGCTTTAATGCCGGCTGCGTCGCCGTCGTAGATAATCACGACATTCTCGGTGAAGCGATGGATGGCGCGTATCTGCTCGTTCGTCAGAGCCGTACCGCTTGAAGCCACTACATTTTCAACGCCCATCTGATGCATAGCCATCACGTCGGTGTAACCCTCCACTAGATAGCAGAGGTCCTCCTTGACGATAGCCTTCTTAGCGAAGAACAAGCCGTAGAGCTCGCGGCGCTTCGAGTAAATAGCGTTCTCAGGCGAGTTCTGGTACTTGATGTTGACGCCCTTCGTGCGACTGTCCAGCACGCGTCCGCCGAACCCGACCACCTTGCCCGAAAGCGTGTGGATGGGGAAGATAACGCGGTTGCGGAAGCGGTCGTAGGTCTTGCCCGCCTCGTTGCGGATGCAGAGGCCCGTCTTCAAGATGAAATCTTCGTTGAAGCCCTCGGCCTTGGCCGCCTGCCACTGAGCATCATACTTATCGGGGCAGAAGCCCAGTTGGAAACGTTTGATGATGTCGTCGCGGAAACCGCGCTGACGGAAATAGGCAAGCCCCACAGCACGCCCGTCTACCGTCTCGTTCATCTGGCGCTGGAACCACTCGTTAGCCCACTCGTTGACCACGAACAGGCTCTCGCGCTCGCTCTGTTGCACCTTCTCCTCGTCGGTCAGTTCGCGTTCCTGAACTTCGATGTGATATTTCTTGGCCAGATAGCGCAGCGCCTCGGGGTAGGTCAGCTGCTCGTGTTCCATGATGAAGTGGACAGGCGTACCGCCTTTGCCGCAAGCAAAACACTTGCAGATGTTCTTCGAGGGCGAAACCATGAACGAGGGCGTGCGGTCGTCGTGGAACGGACAAAGTCCCTTCAAGTTCGCTCCTGCGCGCTTGAGGGTCACGAAGTCCGAGACGACATCTACGATGTTCGCCGCGTCCAGAATCTTATCGACAGTCAGTCGGTCTATCATCATTCACAATTTCGGTGAGCAAAAGTAGCGCAATTCAGCCGAACCGCCAAACAATTCGCGAAAAAAATAACGATAATCATTGGGAATCATATAGCAGTTGACATAGGTTTACTATCAGAAAGCGTCACTCAAGAACAAATATTGGCTCTGGCCAACGCGACCAATCGCAGTCGCGAATACGAATAGACGCAAAGGCTCATGCGACCAATCGCAGTCGCGAATGTGAATGGTCGCATGAAAAGGCCCAATCAAGCAAAGCGCTTAGCGCACTTATCTTACTGGATTTGTTTCAGATTAGTCCGTCAAGGGCGAAACAGGTTACTCCTCGCTACTTGACAGCCTCGCCTTCGCCATCCTCGGTGAGATAGAAGAGGGGCGATGGGTTCTTCTGCTCCTGCTCGTAGTAGTGGAGACCGCTGTCGTTGGTGCGTGGATACCACTCACCGAGGAGGTTGATCATCTCAGCAGCCGCCCAGATAACCGGTCCATAGCCATGAGCGGCGGCTGCGCTGACGGGACGATAGTAGTAGAAGGCGGGGTCGAAAGCCATACCCGTCCCCACGCAGGTGCCGTCGACCTTGCCATCGTCGGTGATCTTGGTGGAGATGGCGTGCCAAGCAAGCTGAGCCACACCGCCGTAGGTAATGCCCTCAATCCACCCCTTTCGGATGGCATGGGCGATGGCATAACAATAGATGGCTGTGGCCGAGGTCTCAAGATAGCTGTCATTGCGGTCGAGGAGCTGATGCCAGAAGCCCTCGCTGGACTGCAGGGCGCAGAGGCCTGCGATGTGCTCGCGCAGTTGGTTGAGGATGAACTCGCGGTCGGGGTGCGACTCAGGCAACATGTCGAGGAGTTCGACAGTAGTCAGCAAGGCCCAGCCATTGGCGCGCGCCCAGTGGTAGGTGGGTTGCTGGGCGAGACCCTCGACATAGCCGTGACGATAGATCTTCTTCTCGGGGACCCACATGCGACGGACGAAGTTCTTGTACATCGTGGCAGCCTCGTCGAAGTACTTGGCGTCGGCCGTGTAGATGCCAGCGTAGGCGATGGTGGGAATGCCCATATACATGTCGTCGAGCCAAACGGTGTTGTGCTGCGGACGATGACGGGCAAACATACCGTCGGGCAGGCGGTACTGGCCGTGCTCGACAAACTGGAAGTAGTTGTTGATGAGCGTGTCGATGGAGACGCTTCCCTTCGCGTCAGGAGCACCATCCTGACGGGCATCGGAAACGGCCGTAGCGTATTTCATCATAGCGGTGCACATCGTGCCGCAGTCGTCGAGCGCCCGCGGATGGATGACCTGTTCCATCTGCGCGTCCTCCACATCGGGTTTGGCCGCATCGCGCTGCTTGAAGAGCGGATAGGCACAACGCAGGGCGTTCATCGCTCGGTCGACATACTGAGTGTAGCGCAGGTCGCCGGTAGCAGCGTTGGCAGCAAGTAGCGCCTGATAGGTGATGCCCCACTCGTAACTGCCGATGCGGAAAGCGCCACGCTTGAGAGTAGCTCCTTCGGGCAGGGGTGACAGGGCATCAGCGGCGAGGGCATTGCCGTCCTTATCGAGAAAATCAAGTTGCAGCTCGCTGTCGATGTAGGCGAAGATGCGGTCGAGAGAAGTCTTGACGGAATCGGCCGAGAGTTCGCCATAAGGCACTTTGTAATCTGGCTTCAACAGGTGAAGCGGCGTTGTGGAATCGTTGACCTCATCGGTCTTTTGGGGGGTGGAGGTGCAGGCGGCAAAGACCACAGCGGCGAGCACGCCCGACAAATAAGGAAGATAACTGGTGCGCATAGGGAGGAGTGTAGTGTTTATGAGTTTTTGAGTTGATGAGTTTGAAAGATGCAGGGTCTACTACTTGATGGTGATGAGTTTATACTTCTTGCTCCCGAGGCCGATTTTCTCGGCATGATCAACGGTGTGGGTGCCGTGCCGGGAGCTGATGCGCTCAATGAGGGGCTTATTGTCATCGCCAGCCTGACCCTGATGACTGAACACCTTGTCGAGGCACGCCTGGTCGAGGGCCACAGGATCGGTAGAGGCCAGAATGCCCATATCCTTCAACAGAGGAGCAGCGGCGTTGCCATCGCAGTCGCGGTCTACACTCATGTTGTTCATTACGTTGATGTACAGGATGTTCTGCCCGTGACCGAAAAACTCATGCACGGCCTGTGCGGCGGCAGCCATCGATTCGAGGAAAGCATCCTGAGGCTGAGTGTGTTGCCAACATTTGGCGGGGTCGTCAGTCACACCATGACTATGGATATAGGCCTTTCCCGCCGTCGAGGCCACTCCGATGCTGGCGTTCTTGAGCACACCTCCGAAGCCGCCCATCGTATGTCCCTTGAAGTGGGCCAGGTTAATCATGAAGTCGTAAGCGCTGAGGTGATCGCCCACGATGTCGTACTTGATGTGGCGGCGGTCCTTGACGGGGATGCGCATCTGCCCGAACTCGTCCATGAGGTCGACGGCAAAGATGCTGTCGAAGCCGTGATCATGAATGGTCTCCCAGTGCTTGGCTTTGTCCTGACGAGTACCGCCATAGGCGGTGCAGCACTCGACAATCGTTCCGTTCACCTCCTCGACGAGGTCGCGGATGAGGATCGGTTTCAGATAGTGCTTGTTGCCGCCTTCGCCCGTACTGATCTTCACCGCCACGCGTCCTCGAGCCTCGCGACCGACGGCCTTGTAAACCTTCACCAGCGCTTCGGGTGAGATCTCCTCGATGAAGTAGACTTTGGACTGCGCCATCACGCCCATAGAGAAGAGCAGGGCAATGGTTGTAAATAGGATTTTTCTCATTGTAATGGGTGATTGTTGAGTTTTATGGCGGCAAATTTAGCAAATAATCTGCAAATGGCGCATCGTTTTCTGATTTTTATGCTATCTTTGTGCCATAAAAAGCATGAATTGTCAAATGAAACACCTGTTTACTGCGCTTTTACTGTGCTGCTCTGCCGCCCTCAGTTCGGCCCCGAAGGCACAGCTCCATTGGATAGGCAAGACGCCAGCGACGGACAAGCCTGTCAGTTTCGGTATTCCTTTCCTCAAGGGCGAGATGAAGCCCACGGACAGCTTTCGTCTGACGACGGACAAGGGCGAAGTGATTCCCGCCGACTTCTGGCCTACGGCCTATTGGCCCGACGGCAGCGTGAAATGGGGAGGCTTTGCGGCCGTAGTGCCGGGCAACACCGGGCTCGTAGGTTTTGAAAAGACGGGCAAGCGGGGAAAGACACTTGCCACAACCTCAGCCAGTGCCCTAACCGTCAACGAGAGCTCCTCGCAAATATGCATCAACACGGGCCTGCTGCAAGCATTTATCCCCAAGAAAGGTAATAGCATCCTCGACAGCCTCGTGCTCAACGGCACACGCGTAGCCGGTAGCGGCCAGCTCATCTGCACACGACAGAACCAACCCTACAACGAAGACCTCAACAGTATTGGCTTTCATCACTACACCTCCAACATCGAAAGCGTGGAAGTGGAACGCGTCGGCAGTGTACGGGCCGTCGTGAAGATTCAAGGTAACTTCTTGATGGACCTCTCGCATGCAAAGCTTACAATCGTTCCCACATCCAAAGAGCTTGGCAAGGACTCCGTACCCACGGCTTGGCTACCTTTCACCGTCCGTCTTTACTTCTACGCAGGCTCGGAACAGGTCCGCCTTGTCCATTCCTTTGTATATAATGGTGAGCAAAGTCGCGACTTCATCCGCGCGCTCGGCATACGCTTCGAGGTACCGATGCGCGAACAGGATTACAATCGCCATGTAGCCTTTGCCACGCAGGACGGCGGCGTATGGAGCGAGAGCGTACAACCCCTCAGCGGCCGCCGCATCCTCATGAAAGGCATGGACATGAGCTTCGAACATAAGCAGGTTGCTGGCGAGCGCGTCCCCGAGCCCGACTTCTTCGACGAGGCGGGGCGCGACCTACTGCACCATTGGGCACGCTGGAACACCTACCGCCTGACACAGCTCACCGACCAAGGTTATGCCATACAGAAGCGCGCTCACACGAACAACCAATGGATAGGCACACATACTGGGCAACGCGCTGACGGATACGTCTTCGCAGGCGATGTCAGCGGCGGCCTCGGCGTCAGCGTCAAGGACTTCTGGCAGAGCTATCCTGCCTCGCTGCAAGTGGACAGCGCCACGCACGACACAGCCTTCTTGACGGCTTACCTCTGGAGCCCAGAGGGCGGCGCGATGGACCTACGCCACTACGATAACATCGCCCACGACCTCAACGCCTCTTACGAGGACGTACAGGAGGGTATGTCGACGCCCTACGGCATAGCCCGCACAAGCACACTGACACTCATCCCCGAAAGCACCTACCCCGGCAAGGTTGCCATCGCTCAACGCGCACAGCAACAGGCTGAGGACGCGCCACTCGTGTGTACACCTCAATATTTGCATGACACGCATGCCTTCGGCATCTGGAGCCTGCCCACAAGCGACCAACGCCATGCGGCCGTAGAGCGCCAACTTGCCGAATACCTCGACTTCTACAAACAAGCCGTCGACGAACACCACTGGTACGGTTTCTGGAACTACGGCGACTTCATGCACCAGTACGACCCCGTCCGCCACGAATGGAAATACGACGTGGGCGGCTTCGCCTGGGATAATACCGAACTGGGCTCTATCTCGTGGCTGTGGTACTCCTTCCTTCGCACGGCGCGACCCGACGTATGGCGAATGGCCGAAGCGATGACGCGCCACACATCCGAAGTGGACGTCTACCATATCGGACCGTATGCCGGGTTGGGCAGCCGACACAACGTCAGCCACTGGGGCTGCGGTGCCAAAGAGGCGCGCATCTCGCAGGCAGCATGGAACCGCTTCTATTACTACCTAACGACCGACGAGCGCACGGGCGACCTGATGACAGCCGTCAAGGACGCTGACCAAATGCTCTACACCATCGACCCGATGCGCCTGGCACAACCACGCGAGAAATATCCCTGTACGGCTCCTGCCCGTCTGCGCATAGGTCCCGACTGGGTGGCCTATGCAGGCAACTGGATGACGGAATATGAACGCACGCGCAATGAGAAGTACCTGAAGAAAATCAAAGCGGGCATGAAGAGCATCGCCGCCCTGCCACATGGTTTGTTCACGGGACCCGGAGTTCTGGGCTACGACCCCGCCACAGGCATCCTCAGCTACGAGGGCGACACGGCCCTGACGAATACGAACCACCTGATGCTTATCATGGGCGGCTTCGAGTTGATGCACGAGATGCTTGAGATATCACCAGACAAGAAATTTGAGTCGGCCTACCTCGACCACTGTGCGCGCTATCACGCGGTAACGAAGAACCGGTTCCGCATCAGCCGACTCAAGGGTTACGGTGCCTCCAAATTGGGCGACAAGGCGATGGCCGAAGAGACGTGGAAGGATATGTGGCGCTACAGCGGACCCGAACAGCACTACCGCTTCAACCCACACCTGCTGCTGCCGCCCGAGGTGCCACAACCGCTCACCGAGAGTGCCGAGACAACGACCAACGACTGCGCCCTCTGGAGCCTCGATGCGATTTATCTGTTGGAGGTGATACCATAAGCCTCCCCAATGCACATCAAGTAGAATGAGAAGTGAGAAATACAAAGAATGAATTATTAAAAGTGAGAAATGGATAAGCCCAACTTCCTCTGCATCATCTCCCTATTAGTATGGGGAAGCGCGATGACAGCAAGCGCTCAGACGTTCACCGTCAAGGTGAGCAATCCCACAACATTAAGCAGGACAGACGTTCCCGTTGTCGTCAATCTGCAAAAAGTGCTCGACAAGAAGGCGTCGGCCGTTCTCTCAGCCGAAGTCTATGCCCCCCACTCCACCGAGAAGAGCCTGCCCGTGCCCTGCCAGCTCGATGACCTCGACGGCGACCTCGTCCCCGACGAACTGGCTTTTGTGGCAGACATGCCCTCACACGCTTCCGTCACCTTCACGGTGCAGTGCTCTGCAACGCCGTCTCATCATCAGTACACCCCGCGCACAGCGGCTTTCATGAAAGTTTGGGACCGCAAATTCCGTTACCCCTACATCAACTCGATTGAATACCAAGGGCGCAACGACCCACTGGCCACCTACGATGCCATCTACGGACACGGCGCGCAGTGGGAGTCGGAGCTCGTGGGTTTCCGCGTCTACATGGACCATCGACAGAGTATCGACATCTATGGCAAACCAACGCCTCAGCTTGTTCTCGATCGCACCAATTTCTACTCCACCCGCGAGGACATCGCCGAGGGACGCGGTTGCGACATTCTGTTCGCTGGGCCCAGCGTAGGAGCAGGTTCGTTCCGGGGCTACGTGAAAGGGCAACCCACCTATGTCGACAAAGTCGAAGCCCGCGGACAACGCGTCATCGCCAGCGGCCCTGTGCGCGCCATCGTCGAAGTGACCGACAAGAACTGGCTCTACAACGGCAAGACGTTGCAGATGCGCCAACGCTACACCCTCTATGCCGGCCATCGTGACGTCGTCGTGGACATTGACTTGAAAGGGCTCGGCGTCGACCAAGAGTCGTTCTGCACTGGCGTGCAGAAACTGGAGATGGAGAACCAAGGGCTTATTGCTGCCCGTAGCGGACTCGTCGGTTCTTGGGGAAAGAATGTCCCCGACAAAGCGGCCACCGACCTTATTGAAGGCGTAGGCTTAGGCGTGTATGTTGGACAGAGATACCTCCGTTCCACCAAAGAGGACGACTACAACTACCTCACTATCCTTCAGCCTCGCGAGGGACATATCCGCTACCATCTGGCTATCTGCGCGTTGATGGAGCACAAAGGGTTCAAGGACTCAAAAAGTTGGTTCGACTGGCTCGACAAATGGAAAAAGGCGCTCGACCGCCCCTGCACGATCCACGTGAAGCGATAGAATCACACATCAAACAAGAAGGCTGCCCCTCAATGGAGCAGCCTTCTTGTTTGCTATTATTTGACAAAGCAATCAGAAACGATAGACAATGCCGAGAGCGAAGTGAGCGCGGTCGAAGTCGTTGACATACTGATAGACAGCTTCGAAATTAGCGAAGATGTTTTCAGCGATATCATACTGCATACCGCCACCGATATTGAAGCCGAAATGGCCATCGCGTTCGGTTTCGCCTTCATAATGCCACTTGGAGTGAACGAAAGTCAGACCGGCGACAGGATATACGCTCAAGCCATACTTCATCGGAATGACATAAGGATGAATGTTCAAGTTCACGTCCCAAACGGTGGTATTCTTCTTCTTCATGTAATACTCATAGGTAAACTCGGCACGAGTGTGGCTCGTGAAGTAGTACATCAGCTTAGGCAGTTGGAAACCAAAATTGGAATACTCATTGCGGACGCCCATCGTGAGACCGAAACCTACGCCCCAGTCGCCACCTTCAGCTTCGTCATAGTAATCCTGAGCGAATGCTCCCGTGCCCATCAATGCGAGGCACAATGCAAGTAACAGCTTTTTCATTTTGTAGAACATTTTTAGGGTTAATAATTACTCTTTCTGCGTGCAAATATAACGAATTATTCATCATCAAGCATAATTTAACGAAAATAATCACATCTTTTTCGACTTTTATTTCTATTTTTGCACCACAAATGAAACCAAAACCATAAAAAAGAATATCACTATGAACTTAGGCACTCCCGAAATCCTATTGATTGCGCTCGTCGTGCTGCTGCTCTTCGGAGGAAAAAAGATACCTGAACTCATGAAAGGCCTCGGCAAAGGCGTTAAGAGTTTCAAGGACGGAATGAAAGGCTTGGACGACGACATCAAGGACGCCACAACTTACGACAAGAACGAGGCGAAGTGATGGAAGAGCAGATGACCTTCTGGGACCATCTCGATGTGCTCCGCGGCAGCATCATGCGCGTGCTCGTGTCGGCTGCGGTTATGGGCATCGGCGTTTTCTTCCTGAAGGACTGGCTCTTCGATATCGTGTTATGGCCGCGCGACAGCGACTTCCCCACCTACCGCCTGCTTGGAGCTGAGCCCTTTCAGCTACACTTGATCAACACCCAACTGACCGAGCAGTTCATGATTCACATGAAAGTCTCGCTCATCATGGGACTGTTGGTAGCGTCGCCTTACATCATCTACGTGCTGTTTCGGTTCATCTCGCCCGCGCTCTACGACAACGAACGCCGAGCCAGCTACCGCCTGGTAGGGGCAGCCTATGGGATGTTCATGGTCGGCATCGTCATCAACTACTTCCTCATCTTCCCGCTGACGGTGCGTTTCTTAGGCACGTACAGCGTTAGTTCTGAGGTCGAGACGATGCTAACGCTCTCCAGTTATGTCGACACTTTGTTGCTGATGAGCCTTGTCTTCGGCATCGTCTTCGAGATTCCCGTCATCGCTTGGCTATTGGCTCGTTTCGGAATGCTCAAGCACACGTGGATGTCTATGTACAGGCGCCATGCTATTGTGGCCATTCTCATCTTGGCCGCAATCATCACCCCGACGGCTGATATCATGACGCTCATCGTTGTCTCACTGCCTATATGGTTGCTCTACGAGCTAAGCATTTGGATCGTACGCTTCACCAACGCGAAAGATCTACAAGAAGACGAAGAGGAGAATGAGCGTACCGAAGAGGTCGCAGAAGATTCGGAAATTATTGATTCCGAAGAGGTGACAGATGCCATTGTCATAGAGGAGGCGACGGAAGCCAGCGATGACACTTCCGATAGCGACGGCTAAGAGTCGACAGATGACATCCAACCCACCTTAGAACACCAACAAGCTTACATTCAAAACGATAAATATGTTAAGAAGAATCCGCATTATCCTTGCCACACTAACCTTCATTGGCATCACGTTGCTATTCCTTGACGTAACGGGCATGCTTCACATCTATTTGGGTTGGCTGGCCAAGATTCAATTCCTACCAGCTGTGCTGGCGCTGAACCTAGGCGTCATTATCGCGCTATTGGCATTAACGTTAATTTTCGGGCGCATCTATTGCTCTGTCATCTGCCCTCTGGGCATTCTCCAAGACTTGCTCGCGCGCCTGCGCCCGCGTAAGAATAAAAAGGTGAGACGTTACAGCTATTCGCCCGAGGTACGTTGGTTGCGCTACCCAGTGCTGGTAGCCTTCATCGTTGCAATCATCGCAGGCGTAGGTTCATTTGTAGCCCTCTTGGCGCCCTACAGCAGTTTCGGACGCATCGTTACGAACCTGTTCCGTCCGCTCTACGAGCTCGCGAACAACGGCCTTGCTGCCATTGCCGAGCACTTCCAGAGCTACGCTTTCTACAGTACAGATGTATGGGTGCGCAGTATGCCAACCTTCATCATAGCAGTCGCTACACTTGTGGTACTGGCCGTGCTTGCGTGGATCGGAGGCCGCACCTACTGCAACACCATCTGTCCTGTAGGCACTTTCCTCGGCTTCTTCTCACGTTTCTCGCTATTGAAGATTAACTTCGACGAAGAGAAATGTCGCAACTGCTCTGCTTGCTCCAAAGCTTGCAAAGCTTCTTGCATCGACTACAAGAACCACAAGGTCGACTACTCGCGATGCGTCGTTTGTGGCGACTGCCTCAAAAGTTGTAAATTCGGGGCGCTGAAATATGATAACGCGCTTCTTCACAAACACGTCGAAGCAGTGCCTGATACCACATCATCACAACAAGCATCAGCAACCAATGAAAGCCGACGGGCCTTCCTCATAGGTGCGGGTATCGCTACCGCTACTGCAGTCTTAGCTCAAGAGAAGAAGGCGCTGAAAGTGGACGGAGGTTTGGCCGATATCGAAGACAAAGTTGCTCCCGAACGCCAAACGCCCATCACACCTCCTGGGTCGCTCTCGGCGAAAAATATGGCCAGCCATTGTACAGGATGCCAGCTCTGTGTTGCCCAATGCCCGAACGGCGTTCTACGTCCTTCGACGGGATTGATGACACTCATGCAACCCATCATGAGCTACGAGCGAGGTTACTGCCGCCCCGAGTGTAACCGCTGTGCCGAGGTCTGCCCCGCAGGAGCCATACGTCCCATCACAATTGAGGAGAAGAGCAGCATTCAGGTAGGTCACGCCGTGTGGATCAAGAAGAACTGCCTACCCGTCAGCGACGGCGTCGACTGCGGCAACTGCGAACGCCACTGCCCAGCAGGCGCCATACAGATGGTACCTTTAGACCCTGATGATGAATTCGGCGCCTATGTCCCCGCTATCAACGAAGCTAAATGTATTGGTTGTGGAGCTTGCGAGAATCTTTGTCCAGCCCGCCCGTTCTCGGCCATCTATGTCGAAGGACACGAAGTACATAAAACGATTTAAGAATTTAAGGATTTAAGAATTGAGGATTTAAGGACTTATTACACTCGCTTTATGAATAAGGAAATTTCTCGTCGCAACTTCTTGAAATATCTGGCTGGCGGCACTGCAGCTGTTACGCCTGCCACTGCTTTTCTTACCTCATGTAAGGAAAAGAATGCCAAAGGCAACCCTGACGGCTCGTCGGATATGACTATGCGCGTTAATCACAATACTGGCGACCGCGTAAGTCTGCTTGGCTACGGCATGATGCGACTGCCTGAATTGCCCAAAGGCACGCCCGACGACCCGCAGACGGGTCCCTTCGACCAAGAGATGATAAACCGCCAAGTCGACTATGCCATTGAGCACGGAGTCAACTACTTCGACACGAGCCCTGTCTACTGTCGCGGCCTCAGCGAGCGTTGTACAGGCATAGCCCTCAAGCGCCATCCACGCGACAAATACTTCATTGCCACAAAGCTCTCCAACTTCGGCTCTGATCAATGGACGCTGGAGGGTTCGCAGGCGATGATCGAAAATTCCTTCAAGGAATTACAAGTCGACCATATCGACTACCTACTCCTCCATAGCACTGGCAACGGCGGACGTGACGCCGAGGGCAACAACCTCAGCGGTCTCGACGCTTGCAAAGCCCGCTTCATCGACAATGGCGTGATGGACTGGTTAGTGGAGCAAAAGGAAGCAGGACGCATTCGCAACCTCGGTTTCTCGTGGCACGGCGACTATCGCGCCTTCGAATACCTACTGCAGTTGCACGACGAAGATCGTTACCATTGGGACTTCGTGCAGATTGAACTGAACTACCTCGACTGGTTCTATGCCAACGAGATCAACGGCGGCAACGTCGATGCCGTGACGCTTTATGGCGAGCTTCACAAGCGAGACATACCTGCTGTCATCATGGAGCCTCTGCTAGGCGGACGACTGGCTAACGTCAGCGATGAGATTGCGGCAGAACTCAAGCAGCATGATCCCGAAGCTACCATCGCTTCTTGGGCTTTTCGCTTCGCAGGAACACCCGAAGGTGTGCTTACCGTGCTAAGCGGTATGACCTTCATGGAACACCTGCAAGAGAACGTGCGTACCTACTCGCCACTCCAACCGATTAGCGACGAGGAGCATGAATTCCTAATGCATATTGCAGAAGAAATCTTCGGCCAAAAAGAGGTTCCGTGCACGGCGTGTCAGTACTGCATGCCTTGTCCTTACGGCATTGATATTCCTGCGAACTTCGCCCACTACAATCGTTGTATTCGCGAAGGAAATACGCCTCAGAGCAGCGGCAGCCCCACCTTCCGCAAGCAACGCCGTGCCTTCCTCGTGGGTTATGACCGCAGCGTGCCGCGCCTACGACAGGCCAGCCACTGCATAGGCTGCGGACAATGTACCGTCCACTGCCCGCAACAGATAGACATTCCACGCGAATTACGTCGTATTGACGAATACGCTGAGAAGCTACGCCGCGAAGGGGGTATCCTTTAGGCACAAGCCATTGAAGTACGCATAGAATAGGATACTTAGATGGAAGACCTGAAACAATATCTCCATTCCTCGCCTGCCATCCATGGAGTAGCACGCTCTGCGGATGGACAATTGCGCGAGTTTCATCGCAAAGGTGTTGTTGACCTCTACGACCTCATCACCAATGAGCCTTCGTTCTTGGCTGGTGGTCAATTGGCAGACCGCATCATTGGACGCGGTGCGGCCCTGTTAGCAGTCAAAGGAGGCGTAGCCTGTGTCCATGCAGACCTCATTAGCGAGCCAGCCCTTGAAGTACTGACCAATGCCCTAGTGCCACTGTCCTACGACCGATTGGTTCCGCATATCATCAATTGGACAGGCGACGGCATGTGCCTCGTCGAAGCCCTGACGCTCGACACCAACGATCTCGACGAAGCATATCGGCGCATAGGCGAATTCCTTCAGCCTCGACGTGCCACGCTGTAGATAAGGACTTGATGACCAAAAAGAAATTGAAAGGAAAGAAGTAGCCATCCTCTTGAGCTTGCCGAAGGATACATCCTGAGCTTGCCGAAGGATACATCCTGAGCTTGCCGAAGGATTCGTTCGGAGCTCTGCGGCCTCTGGGAAAGACGAAGACGAACGTTCGAATGGCTCTTCGCGACCCGTCCCTTTGGGTTGTCTCATTATTGAGACTAATGAGTCTCACCGGTGAGACAACCCAGTCTCATTAATGAGACGAGATGACACGAATAGACGTAGAGCCTCCTGCGAAAAGACGTGAGGCCTGCAGCAAACGGACGTAAAGCCTCCTACGAATAGGCGTGTAGCCTGTAGCGAATAGACGTAAGGCCCGCCACGAACGGACGCCTGCGCTCGAGGGAGTAGTTGAATGGAAGTGGCTGTATGCGAGAACTACGGAATGGTCGAATATGTTAAAATGGGCGTTAATAAAGTTTAAATCCGTCACCAATCACACTATCTGTCACCCTATCTGTCACCGCGCACGTAATTGAAGGTCAAAGGCTTAAATGCTAAGGTGACGGCGTGACAGATAAATTGGCCGTTTTTCTTGTGGAAAATAATAAATGTACAAGCCTTTTTCAACGCAGAGCGTTATCGCGGTCTAAATAGATTCACATACACCCGCAACTTAAATCGCTCAAATGAACATTTACAGGCTTCCATTATAAGTTGAAAAGTTGAGAAGTTCTTCGCAGAGCGGAGCGGCAAAGCCGAGCGAAAAAGTTCTTCGAAGTATCGAAGCGAGCTAGCTCGAGCGGAGGGCACAGGACGGCCAATACATTACAAGCGGAACTTCAGTACCTTTATTATTTATCGCCGTAATTACGGGGGAAAGGATCGTTATTCATTCCCCTAAATTGTTTTCTGCGACAGGACGGAAGGTGCTACACAGGTTTTGTCGCAAATATAGGCGAGTGTCGCATCAACCAACAGCTTTTTCATCATAAATGTTTGGAGCAGGACGTAGTATGCCCTTACCTTTGCATTGTCGAAAGATAAAAACAGAAAAGTCATAGACAGAATCATTCCATAAATACTCACTAAAAACATTACGATGATGAAAACGAACAAACTCTTTTTATTAGCTTTCGCAGCTATGGTCATGCAATCCACTGTTAGCTTTGCAGACGACAACGACAGAATTATTCCCGCTGAGCAACTCCCCACTTCAGCACAAACCTTCGTCAAGGAGACGTTCCCCAATAACACCATCATGTACGTCGAGAAAGACGGCTACGTCAATCCCACTTATGAGGTTCACCTCTCAAATGGTGCAAGAGTAGATTTCGATAGAAAGGGAATCTGGAACAAGGTTGACACTCAATTAGAGCCCGTCCCTGCACTCCTTATCCCAACAGCTATCGACAACTACGTGAAGACTAATTTCGCCAACACTCATATCACCAAGATTGACAAAGAACCTTACGGCTACGAGATTGAACTATCAAACAACTTAGACCTGAAGTTCAACAAGGCTGGCGCCCTCATCGACATGGACGACTAAAAGAGCGAGCGACCCTTATTTACTGCTTCATCATCAACAACAAAAGACTCTCAGAATAAAAACGACCTCGCTCAGTCGCCATTAGAAATCCCCGCAGACATTATTCATGACTGCGGGGATTCTCTTGTCTGGTAAGGAATAAAAGATGTCGTTCGTTTACTTGACCACTTTCTTGCCACCTTGGATGTAGACGCCTCGTTGCAGGCGATTCACCTTGCGACCACCGAGGTCATAGATGACATCCTTGTCCTTGCTTTCGTCTGCCACACCGCGAATGCCCACGGGATCAACAACAGACAGCTTACCTGCAATGTAGTTGAACTCATAGTTCTGAGCCTCTGCTCCAGAGACGCGGATCTCGTAATCGCCAGCTGTATTGGAGTCCTTGGCATCGCATTCTACGACGGGTTCCTTCAACAGCACATCGTCAATTTTCTCACGGTTACGAAGGGTTGAATAGGTGATCTCGAACTCCGGTAGCGGTTCACCAACGTTAATAGTATAGGACTTGGCCGTGACGTTGACGGGCGCAGGCTCAACTGTCTGGAGACCATTCACGCAGATCAGCCCCTCACTAGTAATCGTACCGGCCTCAACGACAATGGGATATTCTCCAACAGGAGAGGTAGCGTCGGTCTCAACGGTAAGCGCAGGCTCGCCATTGATGGGGGCACCGGTGACGACGTACGTGAACTTGCCATTAGCACGACCATACTGACGGCTCGAAGGCTCAGCCGTGATCGTGGGCGCACCCGTATACTCAAGAATGGTATAGGCGCTCCAAGTCTCGTCGGCCTCATAAGCTGCCATCAAGTTCTTAGGCACGAATACAGTCAGGTTACGTGCAGGCAGACCCGCATTCTCAGCCGTTACAACTTGCTTCTCATTGAGCAGAGCCAAATACTTCAAATTGGTGCAACCTGTGAAAGCATGTTCGCCGATCTTCGTTACGCCCGAAGGCAAGATAGCGGAGACAAGCGTCGAATTAGAGCGCAAGCCCTCAGCGGGAATCTCCGTCAGGCCAGTGAAGTAACGTAGGTCTTCGAGGCTCTTGAGGCCCGTGATGCCACGCAGGGCAACTCCGATGTTCTTGACAGAGGCAGCTTCTTCCTTGCTGAGTTCATCGTCCTCGTCATTGTCCCACGTGTTGACGCAAGCTGTCTTGGCACGATTGTCAATGAACACGATGTAATTAAGTTTGGCTCGGACTGAGAGAATGGCATTGTTTATCTCGTCCTCCGTACTATCGAAGTTGTCATAGACGGCATGCTCTGCAGCGACATCCAAGCTCTTGTCATCGGCCTTGGCTAACAACTTACGCAACTCCTCGGTCAGGTCAAAGAAACTTTGAGCGGCCTTGACCTCGTCGACACTAATGAAGGCCCACTGACAAGCTACGGGGTCAGCATCGTAATTGATGTCCCAATAGAGTCCACGAGTCGTATAGTCAACATCGGTCTTGTGAGAGTAGTCGGTGCCGAGGTACTCGCCCTCCACATAGGTGGCATCCTTAGCAGGAACCTGGAAGGTATACACATTCTCCTTACCCTCGACAGGCTCCACCTTCCAATAAGCGCTGGCTGAGAGTGTACCATCGACGAAGCATGTCTTGATGCCCTTTCCGACTTTGCTGTCATCACTCGTGCGGAAGAGGACTTTGTTGTCTTTGCCCGTCTGGTCGGAGTAGAGGTAGTAGACACCACTAGCCATCGAGGTGCTGCGACGAAGTTGGTAGACGAGTCCAGCCTTGTCAACGACAGCCTGCGTGCCATAAGCCTCGCCATGATTGATGGAACGGCGCATGCCAAGGTTGTAGACATAGACGTCCGTGTTGGCAGCCAACGGGACGAAAGTAGGCTGTTTCACGGCACGCATCTCGCGAATCTCACCAAAGTTCTTCCAAACGGCGGCGTTAGCATAAAGTTCCTTGGAGCCCTGCGGCACATAGAGCACAGCGTTAGCCACCTTCACATTCGTGAATATGCCAGTTCCCAATTCAATCAAGGCGGGGTCGGCCACGGGAACGTAGAGTTCTTTGAGCGACGTACAGCCATAGAAGGCATTGTCACCGAGATACTCGAGATTGGAGGAGAGATGTACACGCTCCAGTTTGTTGCAGTTGAGGAATGCGCGATAGTAGATATTCACAACGCTGTTAGGCAGGGTCAGTTCAGTTAGTTTCTTGTTGTCCTTGAAGCCATTGCCTTCGATGGCCTGAACGTGGGTAAAGTAAACCAACTCGGGGAACGCCGTGATTGCACCCTGCTCCGAGAACCACGAGCCGAGTTCAGCGATAGCAGCTGCCTCGCTGATACTAACCTCATCATTGAGGTCCATATCGTAGTGTGCGATGCAAATCTGGCGCACCGTCTCGTCTTCGAAATGAATGAAGTTCAACTTCTTGCGCAAACGGCGGCAAGCCTTCAGAAGTTCCTCCTTCGTGCTGTTCAGATTGGCGTAGACTTCCTGCTCTGTTGAAACGTCAATACGCTTGCTCTCAGCCTGAGCAATCAGATTCTTCAGTTGTAGCGACTGCCCGTAAATCTCAGTGGGTCCTTCTTCATAGGGGACGAGCATCCACTGGCAGTTGAGCGCATAGTCATCATAGTTGATATCGCTGTAAGCGCCGTAGGTGGGTGAGGCTGCATTACTGTCGTGCGAAGGTTGGATGCCGAGGTAGTTTGTGGCCACATAACCCGAGACATTGCTGGGCGTCTGAAGCGTATAGACGTTGTCTGTGCCCTCGACCAAAGCGACCTTCCAATAAGCCGAGCGGTCTGTCAATTTTGTCGAAGCGCCATCTACGAAGCAAGCTTTGACACCCGAGCCGACGCGACCGTCGGTGCTGGTGCGGAAAAGATAGTGATTGGCGTTGCCCGTATCGTCGGAGTAGAGCGAATAGACGCCCTCGGTGCTGGTCGTTCGGAACTCAAAGCGCATCGGCTCTGGTGTATCTGCTACGACAGCCTGCGTATTGTAGGCCTCACCGCGCGTCAAGTAGTAACCGGTACCGACATTATATAGATAGTAGGCTTTCTTGACCTCAAGCTGAGCGAACTGTCCACGGGAAAGCGTGCGCTGCTCATAGATACTAGCGAAGTCGCGCCACTGCGCCGCCTGGCGGAAATAGTCGCCCGTTCCCTGCGGGACGTTCAGCGTAGCGACAGAGAGGTCTGCACCCTCGAAGACATTCTCGTCGAGCTTGATCTGCTGGGGTGTCACGCTACGCACCGTCACGCTCGTGAGTTTCAAACATTCAGCAAAGGCCTTAGTGCCAATCCGCGTCAGGCCCAGAGGCAATTCGATAGAGGTGAAGGCAAGGCAGCCTTCGAACGTATTGGCCTCGATGGTCTTCAGTCCGGCGGGAAGATTCAGTCCCGTGAGGGCTCGACAACCCTTGAAAGCACCTTCACCGATGGACGTGATTTCATCGGGCAACTGTAAGGTCTTCAGCGCACGGCATTCGGCAAAGGCGTTAGCGCCAATGCGCTTCAAGCCCTTCGGGAGTTTGACGTTGTTCAGCTTTGTACAACCCTCAAAGGCGTGATCGTCGAGCTCGGTGAGCCCCGTGAAATAATAGAGTTCGGGGAATGATGTGAAGCCCTGTCCCTTGAACGTATCGCCTAACGATTTCACCGCTGCGACCTCTCCATAGGTAAGGACGCCATTACCGTCAGCATCAAAAGCTGCCGTACACAGTTTCTTGGCCGAGCTATTAGCGATGGGCATGGCCTTTTCCATGTAGTTAGCAGGCTCGCAACCGATGACGGCCTCCTGACTACCACTGTAGCCGCCGTCCGAGCCTCCAATACCTTGTGAGCCCGGTTTCATCTTTGTGAGCAGGAAGTAGCCGTCGCTCGAGCCACCCCAGCCCCAATTGATATGGAAACATTGGTTGCCATCGTAGCCATCGCCCACGAAAGCGTGACCGCCCTCGCCATCGTTACCGCTGAGGTAGAACGGACGGCCCTCAGCCAATTCCTTGTAGAGGAGAGCATCCCAGGCATCGTCAGAGTAATTGCCCTTGTAGGCATACTTGGCAGCTGAACCATAGCCGAAATAATTGTTGAGCGCATCAGGAACGTTGGAGGAATAAGCGCCCGAGCTGCTGTTAGAATACCCCATTTTCACGGACACACCACAGTAGAGCATCAAGTCGGCAACGGCTTTCTTAGACTTGGCCGAACTGCTGCTGGAATAGGTATCGGTCATGTTGTCCCAATCGATGAACGAGCCAGCGGGGATACCGTTCACAGTCATCGTACCATAATTCTGGTCGGTGAGTGTGTAACTGGGCATATCGGCCTGCGTCTCTGAGGGCGACTTGGAGCGCTGGTAATAGAGAATCTGTGCCATAGCGGTGGCCACGCAGCCCGTAACCGAGCGTCCCTGATGGAAGTAGTTAGGACACGACTGGTTGAAAGGGTCGCCCTGATTCCACTTTGTGGTTACCATCGGTGCGATAGCGGGGTGAGCAGGAGCTTTAGAAGGCGAGGCGCTAGGCGTGCGCTGGATATAGTCGACGTAATCTGCATAATCATCGAGCCACTCGCGCATGGCTTCGGGGATATTCTGATAGTCGAACTCGCCCGAGTCGGTATAGCCAAGGAACGTATCGAACTTGTCGTCGCCAGCCACGATCACGTAGCCTTCGTTCACACCACGATTGAATACATAATACAACTCTGTTGCCTCAGCCTTCCGGGTCTTGACTCCGACACGGCCAGGAGCGAGTTTCTTTTGGTTTGTGACAGGAGCCAAACGGCGACTGCCGCTCTTGTTCTGCAGCCAAAGTTCGGCTTTCTTCTGAGCTTCACTGCGAGTGATGGGGTCTGCGCTGACCGTGAGGGCAGCCAAGAGGCAAAGCGCCATCAGGGTGATTCGTTTCTTCATATAGACGATGGATTTAGTTAGTTCTGCGGGGCAAAAGTACAAAAAATAGCTGAATCAAGCCCTAAGAAAAGCCAACTTTTTGCACTTTCAAGCCCTTCTTAACATTCAAAAGCAATCCGAGCATTATCCTATTGCCTTTTTCCCCATGAAATGCAAACGGCAAAAGGGAAGTTATGTAGGAACATAACAAAAGGTAAAAGATGTAAAAAAACGCGTCCTTCAGTGCTTCGGTTCAGCGTTTATGTTTACCTTTGCACCATGATTCAATACTCAGCCCACGAAGATCGCATCAACGCTTGGAGTCATGCCTTTGGCATAGGGCTCGGTGTTATCGTGGGTATTGTCTTCATCATCTGGTGTGTCCGTGCCGACGATGGTTGGGCCACGACTGCTGTCAGCCTCTATCTTGTCGGTATGCTCGCAAGCTACATCACCTCCACCGTCTACCACGCCCTGCCTGCCCACTGGCCAGCGCGTCAGACGTGGCGCCGTTTTGATCACGCTGCCATTTATTGGCATATTGCCGGTTCCTATTCTCCAGTCACCCTCATCGCGATGCGCGATGCTGGACCTTGGGGATGGGGGCTGTTCTGCTTCGTCTGGCTTGCCGCTATCGCAGGTACGGTCGTCAGTCTGCTCCGTCTGAGTGACCATAGTCACATCGAGACGGCCTGCTTCGTTCTCATGGGACTTTCCGTGCTCGTTGCCTTCGGACCACTCATGCGGTGCGTCGAGCCCATTGCCATCGGATGGCTCATTGCCGAAGGCGTTTGTTACGTCACGGGAGCCGTCATCTATGCCTTCTCGCCCGGACGGCCCTACGCCCATTCTATCTTCCACTTCTTCGTTCTGGGCGGTTCGGTGTGCCATATCCTCTGCGTTTGGCACGTGTTGATGCAGTACCTTTGACTATTCTCTCTACCCCGAAAACGATTCATTTTGAAATTTTTTCGCCATTTTTTGATGGTGGAATTAATATTATTTGTATTTTTGCGCAGGCTTAAGCGGTTTTCGACCGTTTAGCCGCCAAAGAGATGGCTATTTCAACCTTATTCACTAACCCTTATAAACGAATAACTATGGCTTACAAAATTATCGACATTGAAGGCGTAGGCGAAGTCTATGCTGAGAAACTCATCGCTGCTGGCATCATCAAGGTCAGCGACCTGCTCGAGAAGTGCGCTACCCCCAAAGGCCGTGCCGCCCTCGCCGAAGAAACAGGAATTAGCGACAAGCTCATCCTGCGCTGGGCCAACCACGCAGATCTTTTCCGTGTCAAAGGCGTAGGTCCTCAGTTCTCTGAACTGCTCGAAGCTGCTGGCGTCGACACCGTCAAGGAATTCCGTCACCGCGTGCCCGAAAACCTCCAGCCCAAACTCGAGGAGACAAACGCCGAGAAGCACCTCGTACGCCGCGTACCCTCACTGAAGGAGGTCACCAAGATGATTGAGGAAGCTAAGCAGCTCGAGCCCGTCATCACCTACTAAAGCCTAACCCATTCAGTTACTACTGTTTGCTACATTCCCATCTGCGATTGGGACGAGCAAACTTAAGCGATAGGACGTTTACCTAACTACATTCCTATCTTTTGTTCTACATGTATATACCTTCAGCCCTTAGGGTATATTCCTTCACGTCGTAAGGACTATTCCCTCAGGCCTGAAGGTATATACGTAAAGGCGGAAGTGTCCGTATGCCTTATCACCCTCGAATAGACGTTGTCTCTGCAAAAAAGAAAAGGGACCGCGCCATACGAGGGTAAAGGAAACTTGTCCAGAGAGGCAGTACGATAGCGCTTCGCTGTTTGTCGCGAAGTTGTTTGTCATCTATTGTGGCGACCTCCCTAAATAATCACCTTCTTCTTCTTATAATTCTCACGAAACTCCTTGGGCGAACAGCCTTTGCGTTGCTTGAACAATCGGTTAAAGTTCGACAACGTGTTGAATCCACAATCATAGCAAATCTCGGAAATAGGTTGCACGGAGTCCACCAACTGACGAGCGGCGGCACCAATGCGTTGTTCGATGATGTAATCCGAGAGTCTATGCCCCGTTCGTTGCCTGAAGAAACGCGAGAAAGCCACAGGTGTCATCCCTACGAGTTCGGCCAAGGTCTCCAATCGGACCTCCTCGTGGAAATGAGCCGCAATGTAGCGTTGCACCCGTTCCACGCGACGGCTCTCATTGCGCGTCTCGACACGAGCGAAAGCCGAGGACGAAAGAGGACGTGCATCATCACACAATGAGAGTTCATACAACAATCTCATGAAAGCCAAGAACGCGGGAAAGCCCTTCTCACGTGTGGCCAAGGCATCCAATTGACTGTACACACGCATGATAGCCGGAAGAGGGAAAGCCAAGCCACAACGAGCGCGCTCCAACATTCGGCGGATGGAAGCAAACTGGTTCTTGACCAGCAGACTCGCAGGCAAGACATCCTCGGTGAACTGAATAGTGATCTCGCGTACATCCGTACTCTCGCAGTCGCCCTGCTCCCAGACGTGCTCGAGGTCGGGGCTTGTGATGAGGACAAGGTCATAGTCGCCGACAATCTCTGAGGAATCGCCCACCGTCCGCCGCACTCCTGCTGCATGAGCAGTGAAATTGAGTTCATACTCATGATGGCAATGAATGGGAAAGTCGAAGGCCGACTTATGACGGTCGGCTACATAGAAGCAGTCGCTGTCCGTCAGCGGCGTAATCTCACGGATTGCAACGGGCTCGTGCCTATAGTCTTGACTATTCATTGTACTTGACTGTTTTCGTTAGCTTTACACGTTCATTTAGGTCCAATTATTTGTTAGCCCTACTAAGTCACTTGGCTCGATTGGGCTCATTTAACGTCAGCGAAGCGCTCCATAATCTCCAAGCACATACGGCTGTTGTGGTAAGGACATTTCCAAGGTCCTGCATGATCGTCATCAAGGTTCACGCGCCCATCGGCTCGAACGCTCCAATGCCATTCGCCGCGCTCATGGTCGATGAGATATGCCTTGACGTAATCCCAACAGCGCAGGGCTTTAGCCAAAGCAGCGTCATCACCAAAATGCTGATAGAGATTCACGAAGCCAACTATCGTCTCGGCTTGTACCCACCAGTGGCGGTCGTCGTCACCTGTCTCATAGACCATTGAACCATCGTTCTGCAGTCCGCCCTCGCTGGCTGCAGCTATAGCCTGGACTATCGGTTCCACCTGAGCCTGAAGCTCATGATCACCGACAACCAGCGCGGCTTCGTGCAACAACCATGAGCACTCGATATCGTGTCCATAGCTGGCCATCGTACTCTTGCGCGTCCAGTCCAGGTCAAAGAAGAGGTCGAGGTGATGAGTCTGATGATTCATGATACGACTGACAAAGATGTCTATCAGTCGCCTCACAGCCGCTTCCACTCGCTGCGTCAGAGCCCGCTCATCACGTCTATCGCGTTCCTTCAGCGCTCGCAGCAAGTTGGTGTAAGGTTCGATGACGTGTAGATGCGTGTTCTGGCTCTTTGGCCAATTGTCATCCTTAGCCGAAAGGCGCATGTCTGCCAGTGGATGCCAATCACGAGTGAACGCCTCTACATATCCTCCGTATTCGGGTTCCCAAGCATGAGCCTCTATCGCATCGAATAGTTCAAGTGCAATCTCCAACGCATGATTATCGCCAGTAGCCCGTGCTAACTCCGAGAATCCATAGAGCATGAAGCCAAGGGCATAGGTCTGCTTCTTCGTGTCAAGAGGAGAGCCGTCAGCCGACACGCTCCAATAAGTGCCACCCAGCTGATGGTCAACAAAATAGCGCTCGATGTAATCTTTCGTCCACAGCACTGCCTCGAGCAGCGATTCGTCACGCAACACACGATAAGCCGCGCTGAAAGTCCACAGCAAACGGGCGTACAGCACCCCCCCTCGCGGAGCGTCCTTTTGCAGTTCGCCGCGTCCGGTCATCCGGCCGTACCAGCCACCCTGTTCGTTGTCGCGCATCTGCTCCAACCAGAAGGGTAGGATGTTCTGTGTCAAGCAGGTTTGCACCTCCGCCACGAGTTTTTTGATCTGTTCCATAACCGATAGAGTAATCTGATTCGGCAGCAAAGATAAGCAAAATCATGACATGGCGCTTCCTTTTTCTTATCTTTTTCTACAACTCTGCTCTCCCCACCCCTCTTAGCCTAATAAAAAACGGGATTTTTGTCCGTGTGTGTGCTGCCTTTCGTCCATTTACGTGCAGGCTTGACACATAATTTGCAGGTTTGAATCATTTATTGCCAAAATTGGCGAGCGTTTTGCCACACTTTCTGAAGGTAGAATGTAACTTTGCAACACAAAAGACAAAGGTATGTAAACGCTAAAGCTAAAATCTCATGATACATCCCATCTGCTCACTCTTATTCGTCATTACGACCGCCAATTGTTTAACGAGTTAAAAAAAAATGCACTATTTCTGCCTTTCTGTTGTGCCATTGACATAAAAAAACTATCTTTGCAGCAACTAAAGGCAAAAATCAGACCTAACACCATTTCAGACACTCACATGCAACACATGGAAATCACTGTGGCCATCATCGGATTCGGACGCATGGGGCGTTGCTACCTCAAGGCGTTCCAAGATGATGCGCGCTACCGCGTGACGCATATCTGCGACCCCAGCCCCGAGTGCAGGGCGCTGGCTGCCAAGTTGGTACCTACGGCCCACATAGACGCCGACGAGCAGGCGGCCATGACCGATCCCGACCTACAAGTCGTATGCCTCTGCGCCCTCGCAGACGTACGTCAACAACAAATAGAGCAGGCTATCCAAAACGGCAAGCACGTCATCACCGAAAAACCCATCGCCGACACGACCGAGCACGAATGGCAAGTCGTGGCTGAGGCCGAAGAGGCCGAGCGCAGAGGCATATTCTCTACCGTCAACATGTACTTGCTCAACTCGTGGTATCACCATGAAATGCGACGCATCGTCGATAGTGGCGAACTTGGCGAGCTGGCCATCATACGCATTTGTCACATGACTCCCGGCCTCGCTCCAGGCGAAGGGCACGAAGCCGAAGGACCGTCCTTCCACGACTGCGGCATGCACTATGTCGGACTTGCACGTTTCCTCGCCAAGAGCGAATACAAGACCTGGCACGCACAAGCGCTACGCATGTGGTCATGGAAAGACCCATGGTGGCTGCAGGCACATGGAACGATGCAAAACGGTATCGTATTCGATGTCACACAAGGCTTCGTGTACGGACAACTATCGAAAGACCAGACACATAACTCCTACGTCGAACTTATCGGCACGCAGGGATTCTGCCACATGACACACGACTTCAAGACTGCAGTCATCGACCTTCATGGTGTCAACGTGACCGAACACATCGAGCGCCCTCACGGAGGCAAGAATGTCGATGTGCTCATCGACCAGATGGCAACCACCATCCTCGAGGGTCGTCGTCATCCCGATATGCCTCGTCTGCGCGACTCCGCCATCGCCTCAGAATATGCTTGGAAAATGCTCGACGATGCACGCACTCATGAGATGCCTGCCATCGGTAACCTCGATGAACTCGAGCGCATTCGCGAACGTCGACGCAACCTCAAAGACGGCTATGGACTCCTGCCCCACAACAACAAGAATGTTTAAATAACCCTTAACCAATAACCTCTAAAAAAAGAACCACTATGGCAGACGTTTCAAGAAGAGATTTTCTCAAACGCGGCTCTGCTGCGCTCGCGGGCATGATTGTTGCCCCCACCATTGTTCCTAACACCGTACTCGGCGCTGCCAAGAAGCCCGGACGCAAGGCTCCAAGCGACAAACTGAACATCCTCGGCGTAGGTGTAGGCGGTCGCGGTGCTGCCGACATTGCCGAAATGGCAAAGACCGAGAATATCATCGGCCTCTGCGACTGCGATTGGAAGTACGCTAAAGCCGTGCTGGACAAGTACCCTGATGCCAAGAAGTACAACGAATACCGCAAGATGTACGACGAGATGCTAAAGTCGGCCGACGCCGTAATGGTAGCCACAGCCGACCACACGCACGCCATCATCGCTGCCGACGCCATTCAGGCCGGCAAGCACGTGTATGTAGAAAAGCCCATGACGCTCTACGCTTACGAGAGTCGTCTGCTCACCAAGCTGGCTGCCAAGTACAAAGTGGCTACACAGCAGGGTAACCAAGGAGCTTCCAGTGCCGGCACACGCAAGGCCATCAACTGGCTGTGGAACGGCGAGATAGGTGAGGTGACAAAGATTGAAGCCTTCACCAACCGTCCCATCTGGCCGCAGGGCATGCAGACGCCCAAGGAGGCTATGACTGTACCATCGACCATGAACTGGGAAGCCTTCATCGGTCCCGCTCCCATGCGTCCTTACAACGAGGCTTACACGCCTTGGAACTTCCGCGGATGGTGGCCCTTCGGCTCTGGCGCACTCGGCGACATGGCCAACCACATCCTTGCCGTGGCCTTCACAGGTCTGAAGTTGGGCTCGCCTACAGCTATCCTCGGCAGCTCCACGATGCTGATGCCTGACAGCTGCCCGTCGGCACAGAAGGTGACCTATCGTTTCCCCGCCCGCGACAACCTGCCCAAGTTGGGGCTGCCCGCTTGCGAACTGACATGGTACGACGGCGGTCTGCGCCCGAACATCCCGTTTGACATGCCCGAAGGTAAGCACTTCGACGGTAACGGCGTATGCATCTTCTACGGCACGAAGGACATCATGGTAGTTGGCACCTATGGCTACAACCCGTTCCTCGTCAGCGGTCGCGAACCCGTAGTGCCTGAGCTCTGCCGCGTAGTGAAGAACGACAACCACCAGCAGGACTGGATCCGTGCGTGCAAGGAGAGTGCCGACAGCCGCGTGCCCGCCGCCTCCGACTTCGCCATCAGCGGTCCACTCAACGAGAACATCGTCATGGGCGTAGCTGCAGTGCGTCTGCAGGAACTCGACCAGTGGCTCAAGTGGGACGGCGAGAAGATGCGCTTCACAAACATCTCACCCGATGCCAAGCTGCACGTGTCCAACGCCATCGAGTTCTCCATCCACGACGGTCATCCCTCGTTCTCATCGGCCGACAAGGTGGAAATCAACGCCGCCGAGTACGCTGCACGTCTTATCAAGCCCGTTTATCAGAACGGATTCGTGCTGCCTGAACTTCCCTAATTATTTTTCACAACGAATTAGACGAATTAGACGAATTCTTGACTATTAACATCTCATTCAAGATTCAGTTAATTCGTTTAATTCGTTGTAAGATGAAAAACTGAGCGCAACGCTATTTCATTTAATTTGTTTAATTCGTTGTAAGATGAAAAAATTATCATTTCTTATAGTTTATCTGTTATTAGTCCTTTCGCCTTTGGCAGCCCAGAAGACCGTGACCATCGTATGCTCCCAAGGCTTCCAAGGCCCTGAGCTGTGGGACCGTCACGAGTTGCCCGTTGACAAGCAGGGCTATTTTGCAATCTTCGACGGCAAGACCTTCGCCGGCTGGCGTGGCTATGGTAAGAACTATATGCCATCGAAATGGAAGGTAGAGGATGGTTCTATCCACCTCGATAGCAAGGCTAAGGGTGAGGGCGGCGACATCATCTTCGCCCATCAGTTCGGCCCCAACTTCGAGTTCGAGATGGAATGGAAGATTTCCGAGGGTGGAAACTCGGGCATCTTCTACCTCGCCAAAGAGACCGCCAACGCCGACCGCACGGGCCTCGAACCTATTTACATCTCATGCCCAGAGTGTCAGGTGCTCGACAACGAGCGTCACCCCGATGCCAAGCTCGGCAAGGACAACAACCGTCAGGCCGGTTCACTCTACGACATGATTCCCGCTAAGCCACAGAATGCCAAGCCCGCTGGACAATGGAACAAAATCCGTATCCGCGTGCAGAACGGCACTGTAACCCATTTCCAGAATGGCGTGCAGGTGCTGCAGTACAAACTCTGGACGCCCGAATGGACCGCCCTGCTGCAGGACAGTAAGTTCAGCGAGAAAGCATGGCCAGTAGCTTTCGACCTCCTGAACAACTGCGGCGGCGCTGATCGCAAAGGCTTCATCGGCATGCAAGATCACGGCGATGACGTCTGGTACAGGAATATTAAAGTAAAGGAACTATAAGAAGCTCCCCGCCCTCCCAAGGAGTGGCCTGCGGAGAAATTCTCTTTGTTTAACTATTAGAACAATGACCCTATAGCTCCCTCTACGCGCTAGCCGCTCCCCTCCCTGACGGGAGGGGCTAGGGGGTGGGTCTTTAACTATGAAAAAAGGTATATTTTTATTTCTCTTAGGTGCAGTCGTCGGCTTTGGTGCCAAATGGCTGATGGACGGCTGCTGCAGCAAGTCCTGCGCAGCTCCGGAAGGTGAAGCAGCAGGCGAGAGCCCTATAGCCCTCGTGGCCGACGGCCCCAATATCGATATCACAGCACTTCCCGTTGACGAGGAAGGCTTCACGGTTCTTTTCGACGGACAGACCCTCAACGGCTGGCGCGGCTATGGCATGGACGTGCCTCCCACCAGCTGGGAAGTGAGCGACGGCGCCATTCACCTCAAGGGTTCTGGCACCGGTGAGGCTCAGGCTGAGGGGGGCGGCGATCTCATCTTCGCCCATAAGTTCCAGAACTTCGAGCTGCAGTTGGAGTACAAGATCTCCGAGGGCGGCAACTCAGGTATCTTCTATCTCGCACAGGAGGTCAAGGACGCCGAAGGCAAGGAATACCTACCCATCTGGCAATCCTGCTCCGAGTATCAGGTTCTCGACAACGCCAAGCACCCCGACGCTCAGCTCGGCATCGACGGCAACCGTCAAGCCGCTTCACTCTACGACATGATTCCTGCCAAGCCCCAAAACGCCAAACCTGCTGGCGAATGGAACCAGGCTAAGATCATGGTCTACAAAGGCACGGTCGTGCATGGACAAAACGGCACGAACGTACTCGAATATCACCTCTGGACACCCAAATGGACCGAGATGCTGCAGGCCAGCAAGTTTGCCGAAGGTGGCGAGTTCCCCTATGCCTTCAACCTTCTGAACAACATTGGCGGTGAGAACCACGAAGGCTATATCGGCCTACAGGACCATGGCGACGATGTCTGGTATCGTAATATTCGTATCAAATTGATGGAATAATATGAAAAAAGCTATGATCATACTGGCAGCACTCCTCTTGGTGCTGCCCGTTTCAGCCAAACCGAAAAAGGAAATGGCTCTTCAGCTTTACAGCATCCGCGAAGTCATTGGTTCTCCCGAGAAGTACGCAAAGAACCATGTCGAGGTATTCAAGAAACTGCATGACTGGGGCTACACCGCTGTTGAGGCGGCCAGCTACGATCAGGGCCACGGTACCTTCTACGGTGTCTCGCCCCAGCAGTTCCGTGCAGACTGCGAAGCAGCTGGACTGGAGTGCCTGAGCAGCCACGCTACACGCGGACTTGACGAGAACGAATTGAAGAACCACGATTTCACCGAAGCACTGAAGTGGTGGGACAAAGCGATTGCCGACCACAAAGCAGCTGGCATGAGCTATATCGTTACTCCGGGTTGGGGAGTGCCAAAGACACTCGCCGAAGCTCAGACCCTTTGCGACTACACGAACGCCATCGGTCGCAAATGTGCCGCTGCTGGCCTCAAGTACGGTTACCACACCCATTCTCACGAGTACCAGAAAGTGGAAGGGGTTCGTTGGATTGACTTCATGATGGAGCACACCGACGCTGATGTCTTCTTCTGGCAGATGGACACCTACTGGTGCGTAATGGGACAACAATCACCCGTACAGTACTTCAAGAAATACCCAGGACGCTTCAGCATGCTACACATCAAGGATCTCTATGAGCTAGGCGCAAGCGGCATGTTGGGTTTCGAAGCTATCTATGATGCTGCCGATACAGCTGGACTTGAGTACTATGTCGTGGAGATGGAAGGCACCGACGGCACTATCGACATCATGGAAGGCGTGCGTCGCTGTGCAGAGTACCTCAACAAGTCTAAGTTTGTACGCAAGAGCTATCGCAAGTAAAAGGAACTCCACTTGATTCAAAAAAGGGGCTATGCCAAGCAAATGGCATAGTCCCTTTTTGATTTGAGCAAAGCCACTGCTACCACCTATGGTCAAGAGCTCGCTCTCAAAAGCGTGACGGTTGATTGAATCTCTCCTTCGACAGCATCGGAAGTGGTGACAGAGACTTGACAAACGCCCTCTACCCATTCAGCTGTAAGTGGATTGCGGATATGGCGTCGGTCAATCGTGGCATTTCCAGAAGTTGTGAGTACGTAGCCCGATGGGATGTCAGACGGATTACTACCTAAGGATAAAATTGAACTGTTGCCAAGGTTGACGAGAGCATCACAAAGCCCTAGTTTCAAGAGTAATGTACGCACGCGTTCGAGTGCATAGCCCTTGAGGACGCCCGATAAATCAAGGATAATACCTTCACGATGAAGGCATAGCCAACCACCAACCACCTCTTCCTCATTGCGCCCCGCGATTTTGTCGTAGGAAATTGTCCCAATCAGTTCTACCGCGTCCATAAGCCCCGGCTCAAAGCAAGGCGAATTGACCGTAATATCGAAGAGTCCGCCTGTCTCCCGATGGGCACGCAGACAACGCTCCAACAAACCAAAGAGTTCCAAACTGAGCGGAATCGGCTGGCCCAATGTTTGTGTGGCGGCTTGAACGGCTCGCGACAGTTCGCTCTTAGGATCGAAACGATTGCCCATGGCAGCCACTTGCTCCAAACAGAGGCGCACTTCCTCTTCTACCCGCTCAAAGCCCTCTTCATCCAAGGTTGCGAGCAGCAACAGATCTACCCGAGTATGCAAGGCTTCAAACCAAGCATAGTAGCGATGCTGAGAGGTCGAGGAGTAGAAGAGATGAGGCAAAGGAGGAACGAGTTAAGTACAAGTTGAGTCATTGACGCTGACCGCGCTGGTGATTGCCTCTCTGACCATTACCACGCTGACCAAAGCCACGCCCCTGGAAGCGCTGCATCTGCTCATCACTGATCTCACGAATCTTGATGTTCTTGAACCAAACCTCATCACCATGGTCTTGCAACAGGATATAGCCCTCGGCTGAATTGCCGAAATTAGGCCAGTCACGATACTTGCTGTAAGCTACGAGGGCATTCCATTCTTGGTCATCGCGATTGTACTCCAACAGTTTCTCACCATTGAGCCAGTGTTCGACATGGCGACCACGAACGATGACCATAGCCGTATTGAACTCGTTGATATTGAAAGGTTTCTTCTCGGGAGCGGGAATAAGGTCGTAGAGCGAACCGAGTTTACGATTACCCTTCACACCGAGTTTAGCATCGGGGTGGCGCTCGTCATCAAGGATCTGGAATTCGCAACCGATAGCTGAACCCTCACCTTTGTTCAGAGTCGGATCAACGAAGTACTTGATACCACTATTAGCGCCCTTCGTAATCTTGAAATCCACGGTAAGAACAAAATTCTTATACGTGCGCGTCGTAACGATGTCGCCTCCATTTGTGCTCTCACCACCATTGCCTTTCAGCACCTTCAGGATGCCGTTCTCGACAACCCATCCTTTCTGAGGGAAAGCTTCGAGCTTAGCTCCGCGCCAACCTTCGGTGGTTTTGCCATCCCACAGCAGTTTCCAACCCTCTGCCTGCTCGCGAGCGGAGAGGGTGTTGTCGATAGCATTCACTTGAGGAGTACGACGATCCTCGGGTGTAGCATAACGGGCAACATCCGTTGTGCAAATGCGGATATTGCGCCAAGCTACGGTCTTGCCTTCTTTAGAAGCATCATTACCAATACTGTGCACCTGCAAAGCGATGAAACCTTTGAGGTCTGCATCGTCGATGAGGTCTGCACAAGCAATACCATTCACCCACGTTCGGATGTTGGTGCCGATGGCCTCAATGCGGGCACGGTTCCATTCATTGTTCTTGAAAGCGTTCTGCGCAGCAGGATTCTTGGTCATCGGATAGAGCCAACCACGGCGTGCTTCGTCGTAGATACCGCCTGACCAAGCACGTGTAGAGGGGTCTATCTCAAACTGATAGCCGTGAACGCGACCATTCTGATAGCTCTTCATGCTGGTGCTACGGAGCTGTACACCAGAGTTTAAGCTATCGTCGACACGGAACTCGAACTCAAGGATGAAATCGCTGTAGTCCTTCTTCGTGCAAAGGAAGGAGTTCTCAGTGTTCAACTTTGTGTAACCCACTATGGTCCCATCCTCGACTTTATATTCAGCCTTGCCACCACGTTGAGTCCAACCACTGAGACTCTTGCCGTTAAAAAGAGGCGACCATGACTGCGCTGACAGGCTAACCACCTGGAAAACAGAAAGTCCTATTGCAAATAATAACTTATACGTAGTTTTCATTTTGTTTATATGTTTAGTTGTCGATTCTACTTAAGTAATCACTCCCTCCTCAAGGGAGGGCAGGATGAATCTTATATCCGATAGAATTCTTCCCATCCCTTGCGTGGCGGCAGACCACCAGCCAGAAGGGCATTGGCAAAAGCGTTGTTGGTGAATTGCTTCGTACGTGGATCGAAGAAGAGTTGCGTGTTCAGACGCTGAGCGATAACGCCAAGACAGAAGACCTGTGAGAGCACACCATTGATCTCAAAGGGAGAACGCGTCTTCTCACGCCCCATGCAAGCCAATAAGAAGTTTTCTGCATGATTACTGGGGCTCTTCGGAACCTCTGGCAAACGGCTCTGCATCTCACGCGCTTTCTCCTCGGGGATAATCGAGAGCGTGCTGCCATGGCTACCGCCCTTGAAGATGAGGTCACGCGAATAGATGATCTTACCTGGATTGAGCTGAGCACGAGGGGTATCGCCTTGATTAGTCGATGGAATATTGGCATTATATTCCGAACCTCCATAGCCTGCGGGCAAGGGTGGCAGGTTGTCGAGGCCGTCATACCATGTGATGTCCACTGGAGGCATATTGCCGCGAGCGCCAAAACGGAAAAGGATCGTGCTGGAATAGGGGAAGAAGAAATCGTTGTGCGCCTTCTGGTTCAAAAGGGTCACCTCATAAGGCAGGCCAAGGTCAAGGAACTCATGAACGGTATCAAGGATATGTGCTCCCCAATCACCCAAGGCTCCCATACCAAAATCATACCAGGAACGCCACTCGCCCTGATGATATTTCTCTGAGTAATCATGCCACTGCGCAGCACCCAACCAAGTGTCCCAGTCCATGCCTTGAGGAAGCGGCTGAGCATCAGGCAGATGCTTCATATTCGGATCGAACTTATGCCAGCGGCGGCTATTGTTCATGTGTGCGGTCACAGCTGTGACATCTTTGATGATGCCTGCTTCCTGCCATGCCTTGAACTGGAAATAGTTGGCTTCGGAATGTCCTTGGTTACCCACTTGAGTGGCCAACTCAGGATGACGGCGAGCCATCTGCATCAGCAGTTCTGCCTCATGGAACGTACGCACCATCGGTTTCTCCAAATAGATATGCTTACCATGGGCAAGAGCCATCATGGCAATGGGGAAATGGATGTGGTCGGGAACGGCTGCCACAACGGCTTCGAAGTCTCCGGCTCCCTTCTCGAAGAGTTCGCGGAAGTCACGATAGCGTTTCACCTTTGGGAATTTGTTGAGCACCTTTTGGCACTGCTTGCCATCAAGGTCAACATCGCAGAGGGCCGCAACTTCTACCATATCGGTACGAAGGAAGTCATCGAAGTCTTGTTCGCCGCGATTACCGATACCGATGAAGGCTACTTTCACTTTGTCCTTCTTCGCATTGGCGGTCTCGCGAGAGGTCATCAGATGAGGGGTTGCAGCGCCTAAGTTTTGAACACCACCGAGGGCCAAGCCTGCAACGCCTGCGCCCATAGTCTTGAGGAAATTTCTGCGGGTTGTCATATCTTATGAGGGATTATTAGATAAAACGATAAAGACGATGGATGCGCTGACGGTTATTCCGTCGAGGACGCCGTCCAATAAGATAGAGGAAGCCATAGGCAAGCAAGCGTATGACGACCCAAACGGCATACAACACAGCAGTCGCCATCAGCACATAAAGGATGGACGAGATCAGTTCAATGGCGGGCGACTCGTAATGAATGATGGCATATACGTTCAGCGCATTAGCTATCAAGAAGCAAACGAGCAATGAAATGAGTTCAGAGCGTAGCCGTTGATCGGGAATATGAATAGTTGGCATCAGAGTAAATGATTTGTGAACGTGAAAAGGGATGAGTTAAGAATCAATTCAATAGTACTTCAGCACACTCGTCAACGAGGGCTCTGGGTGCCATAAGGCTCATAGTCAATCTTCATCGACTCGGGGAATGGGAGAGCCGTGCCTTGCACAATGGCCTCATGACCAATCAGACAGAGTTGCGTAGCATAATAGCCCTCCTCGGCTATACGCGGTGGTTGTTTCTGCGTGCAGACAGCTTCTACGAAGGCTTCCGTGAGCAATGAAGTGCCATCTGCATCTGGAGCCTTGCCCAAGATATATTCGCCAGGATTGTTGCGTGCCACCTCCGGATCCCAACTACTGCCGGCGAAGGTATTGGCTCCCCATATCTTATCCTCCCACTCCATCAGCATCTGTACGAAAGCAGGAGCGGGAGCCGGACCATAGTCTTCAAAATAGAACTTGCCACGCTCGGGCTCTACAGTGCCCTTATTGCCAAGTATCTGTTCCTCCAAACCATAGAACTTATTGCTGATGACTGAAGCATAGGTCATCTGCTTACCGTTTTCAAACTCGTAAATACAATGGACATTGTCGTACACCTCACGGCCATCTTTCCAGAAGGTGATGGCACCTGTGCCCATCACACGGCTGGGCAACATACCAAGTGCCCATGTGCCGACCTGTAGCTGGTGGCAAGCAAGCTCCGTCATCAGTCCTTTCGACGACTCGCTGTACAAGCGCCAGTTGATCAGGCGTTCCAGCTCCGGCGACGGCACCTCACGACGCCAGTCGCCATTGCGATTCCAATAAGCATGGACTGCGGCGACCTCACCGAAAAGGCCTTGATGTACCAACTCCATCACTTTGATGTAACGGGGATCAAACAAACGCTGCTGACCAGTAAAGAACACTTTACCCGTCTCTTGATGGCGCCGATAGAGTGCCAGCGTCTGCTCCATCGTGTAGGCGATGGCTTTCTCGCAATAGACATGTTTACCTGCATCGAAAGCGTCCATCGCTATCTGATAGTGCGTATTCAAAGGGGTGGCTATCACGACGCCATCGATGCTTTTGTCTTCCAAGAGCTTACGATAGTCCTTATACGTCTTGGCCGTAGGTACCATCTTGAGCGCCTCGTCCAACGAAGGCTGATAAATGTCTGCGAACGCGACAATCTCACACTTTGGATTCTGTGAGAGGAAACTGAGCAGGAAGCGACCGCGCGAGCCAGGTCCAATCATCCCCAATCGACAACGCTCGTGTGCGCTATCATCGACTGAGGCGAACGTCGATAGCCAAGGACTTGTTGCGGCCAGAACACCTGTGCCCATCAAACCGAGATTCTTAAGGAAATGTCGTCTGTCCATCTGTGCTTACAGAGATAAAATTCAGCATCAAAATGCCTTTAATAAAGATTTCCTCGGCAAAGATAGACATTTCTGCGCATTAAACGAATGAAATACGTGTCATTTTTGAGCAAATACGTGTCAAAAACTGCAGACGAGGGGCATATTTCACTCATCAGCCCACAAGAGAGTAGCTGAAAACATCCACATCCAAACATAAAGAGGCCCAACAAATATCCAGAATAAATTGGCGACGAATAGAAGTTCGAAATATCGAGAGATCAAGAGATCGAGAGATCGAAATCTCGAAATATCGAAATATCGACATATCGAAATACCGAAATATCGACATCTCGAAACAACGCCACCGGCCCCCTCTTCTCCACCCCCTTCTCTCTCACCCTCTCTCTCCCCCCTCTCTTCTCCTCCCCTCCACTCCGCTCTCACTCCCCTCCATGAAGAAGCCCCGGCATCCTTCCGGACGTCGGGGCTCTCAGAAAAAGTGGCGGCTACCTACTCTCCCACGGGTGTGCAGTACCATCGGCGCAAGCGGGCTTAACTTCTCTGTTCGGGATGGGAAGAGGTGGGACCCCGCCGCTATAACCGCCTTGAATAAGTTCCAGGACAGAGGGCCTTGGCCCTGAGCCTGTAAGGGGTGACATGTATGCGGAAAGACCGAAAAGCAACGGACAGCCCAAAGCGTACTTCGAGCCAAAGCATTCGGGCAATTAGTACAGCTCGGCTATGACGTCACCGCCTTTACACCTGCTGCCTATCGACGTCCTCGTCTCGGACGACCCTCATGGAGATCTCATCT
>JAEEGL015824149.1_pt1 | contig 48284 bp, 43 predicted proteins | sample 9134231 | NCBI WGS metagenome assembly JAEEGL01 (sample SAMN16246548, study PRJNA631951) | gut metagenome | biome: gut microbiome; feature: rumen; material: fiber-attached | host: Bos | place: Iran: Karaj | collected 2018-10 | reverse complement strand
GGCATAGGCGGAGGCGAACCCATCGTTTACGCCTTCAACCCGACGACTGCGGCTCCCAATGCTAACAGTGCCAATATATGCCAGTTCTATTATGTGAACAACACCACGATAGGCTTCAGGCTGCCTGCCGATTACTGCCCCTACTCATTTTCCGCACCAAATGGATGCGGTTTCTGCGGATGGGACGGCTGGAACAATAATGGATATTTCACCCTAACCTCGACGGCTACCACTTTCACTGCAAGATGGGAAGATTTGGGGAATTTTACCGTCACCCTTTCGCCGGGCATAGGCGGAGGCGAACCCATCGTTTACGCCTTCGACACGACAACTGCTGTTTCTCATCCTAGCTTGGCCGAGACTTGCCAATTCTATTATGAGGACAACAACACGATAGGCTTTAGGCTGCCTGCCAATTACTGCCCAAGTTCTTTTGTTGCGCCTGATGGGTTACAATTCCTAGGTTGGTACGGCTGGAACCACAATGGGTACATCACGCTGACCTCGACATCAACCACCTTTACTGCGCGGTGGATGATTCCAATCAACTACATCGATGGAAACGGCGAAATGCACACTTGCACCAACTATACCGTGCTCACAGGCGGCGGCGCCACAACACTCGCTGCGGGTTGGTATATGGTGGACAGCGACATCACTTACAATGACGGAATCAAACTCTACTACGGCGATGTGAACCTCATCCTCTGCAACGGCAAGACGATGACGGTTACTACCGATCATATACCCATTAAAGGATTCGGTCACACTCTAACAATCTATGGCCAGAGTCTCGACTCTATCGAGGCTGGCACCCTCAACCTCAATTGCACTAGAAATTATTGCATTACAGAGATGACCTACATCCAGCACAGCGGTAATGTCACCGTTAGCAGCCCAAATAATAAGGCAGGCATCGAGGCCAGCAGCTTCACCCTCAACGGCGGTAGCCTCTATGCCAGCGCCAGAGTATTTGGCATCGCGGTCAACAACGACCTGACCATCAACGGCGGCACCGTTACTGGTATCAATACCGAGAACAATTCTTGGCTTACCAGCCTCTCTTGCGATGGCAACGTTATCATCAACGGCGGCAAGGTGGAGACCAATAAAATATACGCCCAAAGCAACATCACCCTCGGCTGGACCAATGCAGACGACTACATCCACGCTGGTAGCTACGAGACCAACGCAGGCACCATCTCTGTCAAAAGCGGCCAGTTCTTCTATTACGAAAACGACGGAGGCGGACAAGTCATCGTCAGCGGCACGCTCAACACCGACCAAGTCAATGCCATCGCTGGCAAAATATTGCGACCCTATATCGAACCCATCACAGTCACCAAGGATATCGCCGGCTACGGCACGGAAAATGGCAACTGGCACCTCATCGCCTCGCCGATGCTTGACACCATCGATCCCGCCATCGTCGGCAACCTCATTCCCGACACCGCAGACCATTACGACCTCTACCGCTTCAACCCTTCTCACGAAGGCAACGAATGGGAGAACTTCAAAGCTGACAGTGCCTTCATGCTCGAAGCCGGCCAAGGCTACCTCTACGCCAACACGGACACGGTCGCCCTCACCTTCAACGGCAGGCCCTACGTCGGCAACGGCAAAATCGAACTGGTCTATGATTCCCTCGACATCCGCAAGTGCTGGAACCTGGTGGGCAACCCCTTCCCCTGCAACGCTACCCTCGACAGGGAGTATTATGTGATGAACGCCGACGGCACAGGCATCAACCCCGAACCCATACCAGCCACCACCCCCATCCCACCCTGCACAGCGGTGTTTGTAAAGTCCGTGGCTGTTGGAGACAAGGCGGTTTTCACCCGGGTGACACCGTAAAACAAGGTCCTCCGTCTTCTTGGTTTTAGTGTTTTTTCGTCCCATTTTTCAAACGTTTTATCCCAAGCCCATCGTTTTTCACCACAAAATAATGGGTTTTAATCCCAAATTATGTTTTTTCGTCACAAAATATGCTATTTTTGCACCTTAATAATAAATAACGAATTAATTGTTCGTTTCTTTGTTTTTTAAAATATTAATTCAAAAAACAAGCAACATGATTCAAGAAACACGCATTTTTGATATCCTTTCGGTTTATCCCGAAAAATGGCCCGAACAAAAAGTGGCATTAGCAAAAAAAGATAATGGAGTTTGGAGAAAATACAGTCCGTTACAATATCAAGAGTTGGTTCGCAAAGTGAGTTACGCTTTGATCGAGCTTGGCATTCAACCTGAGGAGAAGGTCGCCATCATCAGCGGCAACCGTCCCGAATGGAACATCCTTGACATGGCCATCATGCAGGTGGGAGCCATAGACGTACCCATCTATCCCACCATCACCAAAGAGGATTACCGATACATCTTGGACAATTGCGACGCAAGGATGGTCGTTCTCGAAGGTGTCTCTGTCATGAACAAAGTGGAGGAAGTCAGAAGCGACATCCCAAAGCTGGAATACCTTTACACTTTCCAAGACAGGCAAAAATATCCCTATTTCGACCAATTGGTCAAGTTAGGAGAGGAACATCCTCATGAGGAAGAGCTGAAACGCCGCATGGATGCGGTGCGTCCCGAACAATGCGCCACCATCCTTTACACCTCGGGAACCACAGGAACACCCAAAGGCGTCATGTTGTCACACAGCAATATCATCAATCAGATCATGGGCATCAAGAACACGCCGTCGCCATGGTCAAAGACCGCCTTCAGTTTCCTGCCCATCTGCCACGCCTACGAGCGTCTGTTGGTTTACATGTACCAATACCTGGGCATGTCTGTCTATTATGCGGAAAGTCTGGCCACCATCGGTTCCGACATGAAAGATGTACACCCCACTATGATGACCGCCGTGCCTCGCGTATTGGAGAAAGTATATGAGAAGATTGTTCAAGGCGGTGAGAAACAGCAAGGTGTCAAGAAAAAGATCTTCAAATGGGCTTTGAATCTGGCGGAACAATATAGAATCGAGGACGACAAACGCTCCTGGTGGTACAATTGCAAACTGAAGGTAGCCGACAAGCTGGTGTTTTCCACCATCAGAGCTAACCTTGGCGCGGAGCACTTCGACATCGTGGTGTCGGGAGCCGCCAGCATCTCGCAGAAAATCGCCTCCTTCTTCTCCGCCATCAAAATGCCCGTTTACGAAGGCTACGGTATGACCGAGACCTCTCCCGTCATTGCGGTGAGCAACAACCTTCCCCATGGACGCGAGGTGGGCAGCGTTGGACAAGCCCTTCCTGGTGTGGAACTTAAAATCGCGCCCAATGGCGAGCTTTGCTGCCGTGGACACAACGTGATGATGGGGTATTACAAGAACCCTGAACTCACCAAAGAAATCATCGACGAAGAAGGATGGCTGCACACTGGTGACCTGGCGCACATCAACGAATTCGGCCAAGTGTTCATCACAGGCCGTTTGAAGAGCCTCTTCAAGACCTCTATGGGCAAATACGTCAACCCACAAGTCATCGAAGACAAGTTCACTGAGAGCAACTTCTTCGAGAACGTCGTGGTGTTTGGCGAGGGTCAGAAGTTCGCCGCCGCCATCATCCTTCCTGATTTCAATTTCCTCAAGGAATGGTGCAAACAAAATAACCTCGAGTTCAAGTCGCGCGAAGATGCCATTAATCTCAAGGAAGTCAAGGATCGCATCGCACAAGAAGTGCAACAATACAACGAGTTCTTCGGCGACACCGAGAAAATCAAACGCTACACGCTGGTCGCCGATGAATGGACCATGGGCAACGGAATCCTCACCCCCACCCTGAAAGTCAAACGAAAAGTGGTTGAAAAGAAATACCTTGATGCCATCCAAGCAATGTTTAATTAAAAATGCACTTTCGACTTATGAGACACCTATTGATTACTTTGGCATTACTTTTTGCCAGCACCCTGCTATTTGCCCAGGAAGAGTACCATGAAGAATACCAAATCCATATTGGAGACACGATTCTTTGGCATCCATTCAGCCAATGCAACAACATCAGCTTCAAGGTATCGCCCAAAGACATCGTGCATTTCGAGCCCACCCCATCCGGCAAGGTATTGGTGATCGGAACCAAAGTTGGCGTATGCCATCTCAAAGCCACGTGTGGCGAAACCATGGTCTTTGCCGACATCACAGTAGGCGACACCCTTCAACCCATCAACAGCGCAGGTGCGGTTGACCGACCGGAAAAACCACAAACCCTGCCTTTCACCGCAAATTATCAATTCAACCCGCCGACAGACCACTTCTTCATCACCGCCACCAATCCCAGTGATGAGTATCGGGAAACTCATGCCAAGATTGGCGTGGAAGAAGCCTACAACAATGGACAAGGCATTGACCGTTTCTGGAACACCAAGACCGGTGCCAACTATTATTACGTCCCTGAGTCGCAAGGCTGGACCGACGACGTGAAGTTCGACTTCGAACCTTTCGGCGATAGTTTCTTCCCACTCAACACTTTTGTGCATGAAGTGAACACGGAAGGCGACCTCTCTAACTATTACATCGGCACCGAAAAAGTGCTGGATGTTGACTGCTGGGTGTTTTTCGTGGAGCAAGACGACGGCAATGTCATCCGTTATTGGGTGGATCCCGCCAACGGATGCACCTTGCGCCGACAAGTTAACAACGATCAACCTAGCGAAATAACCGTTTACGACCTGCGTTATACCCATTGGAACTTCGGGCCAAAGTACAAAAAATCGATGTACGACAAGACGAGATAATTTTTTCACTTAGGATGCGGTTTTTTTCTTATTTTTGCTCCGCAATAAAATTAAAATCCAACATTAAACAGATACAATGGAAAACACTGAATTAAAAAAGACCCCTTACAACCAGATTCATCACGAACTGGGAGCCAAGATGGCTGAATTTGCTGGTTATGACATGCCTATCCAATACACAGGATTGGTTGAGGAACACAACAACGTCCGTAACAATGTCGGCGTGTTCGACGTGTCGCACATGGGCGAGTTCCGCGCCAAAGGCCCTTTGGCCAAGCAATTCATGCAATATTGCACGGTGAATGACGTGGCTGCTTTGAGCGACGGCAAGGTACAATACACCTGCCTCCCCAACGGCAAAGGCGGCATCGTGGACGACATGCTGGTCTATCGCATCGCTGACGACCATTATTTCATGGTGCCTAACGCTGCCAACATCGACAAGGACTGGGATTGGATGAGCCAGATCGCCGCCAAGTTCGGCATGAAACTCGGTGAAGACTTCATGAACGAGAGTGAACAATGGGCACAGCTCGCCGTCCAAGGCCCGAACGCCTTGAAAGCCATGCAAAAACTCACCAAAGCCAACGTCGTTGACATGGAATATTACACTTTCCAGATCATCACGTTCGCTGGTGTGGACAACATCATCTTCTCCACCACAGGTTACACCGGTGCTGGCGGTTGCGAGATTTACATCCCCGTCGCTCACGCCAAGGAGGTCTGGGACGCTGTGTTTGAAGCTGGTAAGGAATTCGGCATCATGCCCGCTGGCCTTGGCTGCCGCGACACCTTGCGCCTGGAGAAAGGCTTCTGCCTCTATGGCCACGAAATCGACGACACCATCAGCCCCATCGAGGCTGGTCTCGGCTGGATCACCAAATTCGTTGATGGCAATGACTTCCTCAACCGTGAGATCTTCGCCGCCCAAAAAGCTAATGGCGTGAGTCAAAAAATCGTGGGCTTCGAGATGATCGACCGCGGCATCCCCCGCAACGGCTATGAAGTGTGCGACGCCGAAGGCAATGTCATCGGCATGGTCCGTTCCGGTAGCCCGTCACCCTCAACAGGCAAGAACATCGGCACCGCCCTGGTTCAAAAAGCCTACAGCAAAAAGGACACTGAACTCTACATCAAGATCCGTAACAAGCTCATCAAGGCTGTCGTGGTGAAGATGCCGTTCTTAGCCTGATGGAAGACAATCAAGACCGAAAGAAGTTTTTCGGAAGCTTAGCCATCCCGGCCTTGCTGGTGACCCTGATGTGGGTCATCAAAGTGGCCGAGATGGCTTTTTCTGTGGATCTCGGGCGTTGGGGGTTGCAGCCTCAAACCACCCAAGGACTCATCGGGATCTTGACCATGCCCTTCCTGCATGGCAGCTGGGAACACCTCATGGCCAACAGCGTGCCCGTCCTGGTACTGGGCACAGCACTCTATTACTGCTACCCCACCCTCGCCAACCGTATCATGCTAATCACCTGGATCGGAAGCGGTTTCCTCACTTGGTGCATAGGCAGCCCTGGCTCCACCCATGTGGGAGCCAGCGCCCTGATCTACGGAATCAACCTCTTCCTCATCGTGAGCGGCTTCATCCGCGGTAACCGAATGCTCATCGTCATCTCACTCATCATGGTATTCCTCTATGGCAGCTTTCTCTGGGGCATGATACCCGCCTTTGCCATCCCACAACATATTTCGTGGGAAGGACATCTCAGCGGCGCCATCACCGGAGTCTTATTGGCTTTCATCTATAAAAGACAAGGGCCTCAGAAAGAAGAACATCACTGGGACGACGAAGAAGACGACAACGAAAACAATGATGACAACGACTCGAACCAAAAGCCCTATTGGGATGTGCCCATGCCCACTGACGAAGAACTGACAGTGCAATACCGCTTCAGACATTAAGACTGATTTCCAAGCAAAAACGCCAGCACCTGATTCGCAATGCTTGTCATCCCCTCTTCATTCGGATGTCGCCATATTTTCTTAATGGCGTGCAAATCAATACAATGCACATCATAATAGCTGGAAATGATATGCGCTGACTCCATATATTCCTTGTCCAAATCATCATCAGCCATATAATATAACTGGACACCAGGATATTGACGTTGCAGTCTATGGAACAAACAGGCCAACGCAGGACGGAACATGCACAACTCCTCTTCAGTCCAGTTATCGTAAACGAAATCTCCTATCGGCACCTCACTCCACACATCGTTGATGCCTCCAAAAACGAAGATGACATCAGGGTTACCTAAGTCATCCATCCTTCGCAGGAAAGAATGAGGGCCATAATAACCACCGAAATCCATATTGCTGATCAACGAACCCGAAAAAGCATTGTTTTTCTCCAACTCCCATCCCATCGTCTGCTTCATCTGATACCACCACAACTGTTCAACCGAGGTAATGCCGATGCTGTCCCAATAGAGCCAAACATCATTCGTCGCGGGATCCACATACCCCTCATACGTGGAATAACTGTCGCCCAACACAGAAAAACGAACCGTCGATAACGGCTCCGGGTCTTTATTACAAGAAGTCAGCATAACAGCAACCCATAGTCCTATTATTAATAATACCCCCCTCATCATATCTATCTCTAAATTCTAAATTCTCAATTCTAAATTCTCAATTCTTAATTGTCATTTCCGTTCTTCGGTTCAACGCCCTGTGCTCTTCCGTATCGTTTGGATAAGCAGGTTTCGTTGCACCGTAGCCCTTGGAAGTCATTCTTTCTGAGGCGATGCCTTTATCCATCAGTGCCTGCCTTACCGCCGAAGCCCTCGACTCAGATAACTTTTGGTTATACGCATCGGAACCCACATTGTCGGTGTGCCCCCCCAGTTCCACATAGAGACTGGGATGGTTTTCCATAAAAGCGGCCAGCATGTCAATGCCCTCACGTGAGTCCTCCGTAAGCTCCGAGCTATTGAACTCAAACTGGATATTCACCAGCTGGATCACAGTACCCGGTTTCAAGTCTTCCACCATGAAGTCATATACATTGACTGGCTCTGGTTTTAACTCATCGTCATTCAGCTGGAAAGCATAGATATCATAACCTCCATACCCCCCTTCACGGATGGAAGAAATCAATGCGGTATGACCATCGGCGGCGACAATAAAGTTAATCTCATCGCCTGGGGTGTTGATGGGATAGCCCAAATTAACCGGTTCTGACCATTCGCCTGACTCATCACGGCGACTCACAAAAAGGTCATAGCCACCCATTCCCATACGGGTATCCGAGGAAAAATACAAGGTTTTGCCATCAGGATGCAGAAAAGGAGCCATCTCAGTGCCTTTGGTATTGATGACAGGACCAAGACTCACCGGCTCTGACCAATGACCGTTTGCATCACGATAGCAATGGTAGAGGTCTGCGTCACCACCCCGGCGAGAAGCGAAAAACAATTCTTTTCCGTCAAGGCTCAGACAAGGTTGGGAATCCCATGCCGGATCATTAACTCCTTCGCCCAAAGGACGTGCCTGACCCCAAAATCCACCCTGTACATCCTTAACTGCATGATACAAGTCGCATCCCTGATGATGCCGGTCAATACCACAAATGGTAAAAAACAGCTCATCTTTTTTATACGAAAGGAAAGCCGCTCCAATATGATCATCCAACGTTGAATCCACCGAAAACCGCGAAGAAGGATACCACTGTCCGTCCGCTTTTTTTGAGATGAAAAGTCCTTCTTTGGCATAAGCCCACGACGCTTCTGTATAACGTTTGGTGAAAAGCAATTCATCCCCTGCGAGTTCCAAGGCGTTGACATATTCATCATCCGCCGAGTTAACAGAGGCTCCAAGGTTAATCGGGTTAAAATCAACAGGATGCTCCACTGCGTCCAAACGAAAACGCGCCTCGGCAAGCATCCTTACCGCCTTCTCATCATTGGCTTGATTGCCAGGGGCTGCCTTTTGGAACCACTCGATCAGCCCAATCTCCTCGGAATAACGCATACGTTTGTCGTAAAGTCCGGCAAGTGTCAGAGCAGCAGGAGGAAAGAGCAGAGAGTCAGCAGCCAAGGCATGTTCATAGCCCTCCATAGCTTTCTCCATGTCACGAGTCTCCATTCCAATCTCCCCTTGTAAGAGCCAGGCCTCAGCAAAACCAGGCTCGGCATTCAAGGCTTTCCTTAGCTGTTGGTCAGCCTTCTCATAGTCACGCTCCATAAACGACTGTCGCGCAGCCTCGTAAGCTTTCAACGCCTTTTTCGAGGGCTGAGCCACACCTGAACAAACAGTGGCCAGCAATATGACAAGGAAGAGAATACGCATAAAGAAAACTTAAATATTTAAAATTCAATGAGTTAATTGATTATCTTTTTGAATCCACTTATTAAAGTCCACCACAAATACACGAGCTGTGGCTGTAGGTGAAGTCTCGGCTGAAAGATAGCACTTACCGTGATCAAAAAAGCAAATGCCTTCCGTTTGTGAACCCAAATAGTTATGCAGTTCAAAACGCCGGTTTGAAAGCTTCACACCCGCGTCATCAAAGTCGTAAATCAGATAAAGGAATGGCAACCAAATGTTTTTCACATATCCCACCAGTACCAACATCCGACGCTCCTCATCGTAATCCGCACCCGTAATCAGTCCCTGAGAATCAAATCCATTGACCACCTCGGCGACATAAGTCCCTGGTTTTTTCGGCAGTCGATACAGGCGGGTAGTCCCAGTAGCCCAGCCTTTACTGAACAGATACAGATAATCCTTTGTGGCAAACATCGCTTCACAGTCAAAATCGTGTTCATGCTTTTGATAGTCAAAGCAGGTCTGGTCAGCGAAGCTAAAATGGATGGTTTCGACGGTGATGGAAGCGTCGCCTTCCTTAGGAATCTGTGACAGCGGAAAGGTGAAGACACGCAAGTTTTTCCGTTTGCCTTTGTTATTCCCGAAGTCGCCCACGTAAACCCTTTTTCCGTCGGTACAGACATCCTCCCAGTCTTTGTTTTCCACATTGGCGAGGGTGATTCTCTGAACCACCTCGAAAGTAAGCGTGTCGAGGCCATAAAGAACAGGTTTCCCACCACTGTCGTTATGAGTCCACAGCCTACCGTTGTGGAAAAACAGGCCAGAGGTCTCCCTTACCTCTTCAGGAAGCAGGGCTTTAAACGCTGGGCTGAACAAAGGCGAATAAGCAGCATGTCCCTCCTCTTGCGCCCACAGAAGAGGTAAGGCGAAGAAGAGGAACAAGATGATCGAGAGAAATCTTCTCATTTCTTAGGATAGACCACGCCCTTGGCCGCTTTCAAGGTGTTCTGAAGCAAAGAGACGATGGTCATAGGGCCAACACCACCCGGGACGGGAGTGATCTTCGAGGCCACTTTGCACACCTCATCATAATCGACATCACCCAAGATCTTGTAACCCTTGGGGCTGTTAGGATCGTCGATACGATGGATACCCACATCGATGACCACGGCACCGGGTTTCACCATGTCGGCGGTCACAAAGCCTTGCTTGCCGATAGCAGCGACGATGATATCTGCCTGTCGTGTAATCTCAGGCAGGTTCTTCGTCCGGCTGTGGCACAGGGTGACGGTGGCATCGATGCCTTTTCGTGACATGAGTACCGCCATCGGGGTTCCCACGATGTTGGAGCGTCCAAGGACGACCACATTTTTACCTGCTGTTTCGATGCCCGAACGTTTGACAAGCTCCATGATACCATTAGGGGTGGCAGGCACAAAGCAAGGCAGTCCCAGTTGCAGGCGTCCCACGTTGATACTAGTGAACCCATCGACATCTTTGGCTGGATCGATAGCATTGATGATTGTATCCTCGTCAATATGTTTCGGTAACGGCAGTTGGATGATATAGCCATCGATTTCAGGATCGTTATTCAAGAACTCCACCGTCTTGAGCAGCTCCTCTTGGGTGGTCTTTACAGGAAGGCGATAAACCGAGGAGGTCATACCCACCGAATGGCAGGCCTTTTCCTTGGAAGCCACGTAAGTTTGGCTGGCACCGTCCTCACCCACGATCACAGCAGCGAGATGCGGGGCATTCAAGCCATGGTCGATCATGTCAGCCACTTCGGCTGCAATTTCTTTTTTGATTTGGTCGGCAATCAGTTTGCCATCAATAATATTATTATCCATATTAATATCTTATTAATTAAATCTCGATTCTTATTTCTTCCTCATAGCATTTGCCATTCGCATGATTTTCTTTCCGCCGCCGGTGGTCATCATACGCATCATCTTGGCGGTCTCCTCGAATTGTTTGACCAAGCGGTTCACCTCGACGATAGAGGTACCGCTACCCATGGCGATACGTTTGCGGCGAGAGCCATTCAGCAAGCTGGGGTTCTCACGTTCAGCGGGGGTCATCGAATAAATAATAGCCTCAATGCTCTTGAAGGCGTCGTCATCGATCTCCTCGTTTTTCAAGGCTTTGTCCATGCCCGGGATCATACTTGCCAGCTCCTTGATGTTACCCATCTTCTTGATTTGCTGGATTTGTTTGAGGAAATCATTATAGTTGAACTCGTTTTTAGCCAGTTTTTTCTGGAGACGTTTTGCTTCCTCCTCGTCGAATTGCTCTTGGGCGCGTTCCACAAGAGAAACGATGTCGCCCATGCCGAGGATACGGTCCGCCATACGTTTCGGATAGAACACGTCGAGCGCATCCATTTTCTCACCGATACCCACAAATTTGATAGGTTTCTCCACCACGGTACGGATGGTGAGTGCGGCACCGCCACGGGTATCACCATCGAGTTTGGTAAGTACCACACCGTCGAAGTCGAGACGGTCGTTGAATGCTTTGGCCGTATTGACCGCATCCTGACCGGTCATGGAATCCACCACAAAGAGTGTCTCATGAGGATGGACAGTCTCCTTGATGTTGGCAATCTCGTTCATCATCTCCTCATCGACTGCAAGACGACCAGCGGTATCGATGATCACCACATGTTTGTTCTGACGTTTGGCATATTCGATGGCATTTTGTGCAATCTGAACCGGATTCTTGTTGCCGTCTTCGCTATACACTTCCACCTCCACCTGTTGTCCAAGCACTTTCAGCTGATCGATAGCGGCGGGACGATAGACGTCGCCGGCGACCAGAAGCACCTGCTTGCTCTTCTTGCGTTTCAGGTAATAAGCCAGCTTGGCGGAGAAAGTAGTCTTACCAGAACCTTGCAGACCCGCAATCAAAATGATGCTCGGCTGTCCTTTGAGGTTAATGTCCTCATGCTCACCACCCATCAGCTCAGCCAGCTCGTCATGCACAATCTTGACCATCATCTCACCCGGCTTCACCGAAGTCAGGATCTGCTGGCCCAAGGCCTTTTCCTTGATGGTATTGGTGACATCCTTCGCGATTTTATAGCTGACGTCCGCATCTAACAACGCGCGACGAATCTCCTTCATCGTGTCGGCAACATTGACCTCCGTGATATATCCTTGTCCTTTCAAGATCTTGAACGATCTCTCTAATTTTTCGCTTAAACCTTCAAACATAGTCTTACTTAATTATTTGGAGCGCAAAGGTAAGAAATAATTAGGAATTATGAATTAAGAATAATGAATTATGACTATTTTTGCAAAACAAAACTATTTCATGAATCATGGTCAAAGAAAATCTTTTGAAAATTAAGGCTACGATCCCCGAGGGTGTGACCCTTGTCGCCGTTTCCAAAACCAAACCTGTTAGCGACATCCAAGAAGCCTACGATGCCGGACAACGTATCTTCGGAGAAAATCACGCCTTGGAGATGCGTGACAAACACGAGGAACTGCCGAAAGACATACAATGGCATTTCATCGGTCATCTACAGACCAACAAAATCAAATACATCATCCCATTTGTCACTTTAATCCATAGCATCGACACCGCCAACCTGTTAGAAGCAGTGAACAAAGAAGCGAAAAAACACGACCGCGTGGTAGATTGCCTGTTGCAGTTCCATATTGCGCAGGAAGAGACCAAATTCGGACTCGACATGGAAGAGGCAAGGCAGCTACTGGACTCGGAGGCCTTCAAACAGATGGAGAATGTGCGTATCTGCGGCGTGATGGGCATGGCCACTTTCACGGATGACGAAGCAGAGGTGCGCAAAGAGTTCAAACATTTGAAAGAGATATTTGAGACCTTAAAACGCGATTACTTTGGCAACCAGACCCAGTTCAAGGAAATCTCTATGGGCATGTCGGACGATTATCCGATTGCCATCGAAGAGGGAGCCACCCTCGTCAGGGTCGGAAGCAAAATCTTTGGAGCGAGAAACTACAATTAAGAGAAGACAGCAGACAAAAGTTAGAAGAAGCGGGAAGATATGTTTATAACAATTCTTTTATTAATATTTGGGTTTGTGGCTTTGATTTTGGGAGCCAACTGGCTTGTTGACGGAGCCACCAGCGTGGGCATCCGCGCCAAGTTGTCGCCATTAATCATCGGGTTGACGATTGTGGCCTTCGGCACCTCATTGCCCGAGTTGATCATCAACGTGTTTTCCTGCATCAAAGGCAGTTCAGGACTGGCCATCGGTAACATCGTGGGAAGCAACATCATGAACATCCTTTTTATCCTTGGGGTAGCCTCCATCATTTACCCCATTGATGTGAGCCGTATCTCTATCCGGCGTGATATCCCGGCAGGTTTTGTAGCCACGGGTGCTTTATTCGTGTTTGCCAATTACACCTGGGGGAGCCTCTCCATCAACTGGATTGAAGGCGTGTTATTGCTGGTCATGGCCGCTTTTTATCTATTCCTCACGATGAAAAAAAACGAGTCACCCAGCAATGAAGTAGAGGCCGTACAGATTCCGTTGCCATGGTGGAAAACCATCTTATTCCTTGTGTTAGGCATCATTGGGCTTTACCTTGGCGGCGAGTTGGTCTCCAACAACGCTCAAAAAATTGCCAAAGCTTGGGGCATGAGCGAAGCCATGATTGGTTTGACCGTAGTGGCCATGGCCACCTCGTTGCCCGAACTGATCACTTCAATAGTAGCCGCCACCAAAAAGAACTCAGGCATTGCCATCGGCAACGTTCTGGGTTCCAATATCTTGAATATCTTTGTGGTATTGGGCATCAGTGGACTGATTACCCCCCTGCAATTTGACAATCAACTGAACAGCACCCTGCTGTTTCTCTTCGGTGCCAACGCCCTGATGACCCTGTTCGTCTTTACAGGGAAAGGAACCAAGCTTTCCCGTTTTGAAGGTGTCTTGATGTTATGCGCCTTCATTGGTTTTATGACCTATACTGTCATATCTAAATAAAAAGAGGGCGTCGAAACCGACACCCTCTTTGAACAGAGTTGACTGTTTTTATCGTTCAGTCTTATCTTCCAGCTGGAACGCTTTCATGACGGCTTCGTAGTTGCTATAGTCAACATCAGAGCGGGATTCATAGAGGCTGGCAGCGATGACCACGATCTTGAAACGGTGTTCATCCGGACGGTATCCATTAAAGAAATCATTTTCAGTCCAGAAAATCGACACCCCTTCGTCATAGCTTGCGACCTCTATGGAAGAGGAATAGAAGCCCTCTTGTCCTGTTTGCGAATCAACAGCTGAATAATAGAATGTTAAAGGAACCTGGCGCCAATTGTTGGTGCCACTTTCCATATAAACCAGCACTGCGCCATAATCGGTAATATCTTCAGTGATAGCTCTGTAGTCGATATCGACACGCCAGGAAGTGTTGTTATCCCAATACCAGTCGTTCGAATGAATTGTTACTGTTGAAGATGCTACATTGGCATTACCTTGGGGACCTTGAGGACCTTGAGGACCACGGCATGAGGCCATGACAACCATTGCCAAAAGCGCCATGCAAATTGCTTTTACCTTTTTCATGATGTTTGTAGTTTTTATTATTAATTCTCTTTTTCCAAAAAACAGGGTGCAAACATACAAATATCCCGCCAAATTTTTATAAAACCGTGATAAAAAAAGAAAAAAAAGTAATTTTGCGGCATGAAAGACAAATCATTTCTCGTACATATCGCTGGCGTTGTAGCCATGATCTTTTGGGGCATGTCGTTCGTATGGTCCACTCAGGTTTACCAAAACCTCAACCCCACAGCCACCATCTTTTTGCGTTTAGTGGTGGCAACGATATTCTTTACAGCCATACTCTTCATATTCCGGCTCAATGAAAAAGTCCAGAAAAAACACCTTGGGCTCTTTGCCCTTGCCGCCATGTTTGAGCCATTCCTTTATTTTATCTTCGAGGGTTACGGACTGAAGAACACCTCCCCCGTCATCGGAGCAGGCATCATCGCCTTGATACCTTTGGTCACCCCTATTGCGGCTCGCATCTTCCTTAAAGAGCGACTCACGCCCATGAACATCGTGGGATTTATCATCTCCTTCGTTGGCGTGATCGTAATGTTGCTCAACAAAAACCTTGAGCTCACGGCTTCACCCAAAGGCATCCTCTTTCTGAGCGGTTCAGTGGTGGTGGCTGTCGGCTATTCCATTGCTTTGATACGGCTCACCAAACTCTACAAGCCATTGACTATCACATGGGTGCAAAACATCATCGGAATGATTTACTTCATCCCCCTGACCCTCATCATGGAGCAGTTTGAGCCTTCCAAATTCGCCAACGTGAGCAGCTACATTGTGCCATTGGTCTGTTTGGGTGTTTTTTGCAGTGCCACCGCATACGCCCTGTGGGCATTTGCCTTCAGCAAGCTCGGCGCCTCCAAAGCCAACGTTTACTCCAACCTCATTCCTGTCTTCACCGCCATCTTCAGCTATCTGCTCGCGATAGAAAAAATGACCGCCTTCAAGATTATCGGCATCCTTGTGGTAGTCATCGGACTCGTGCTCTCCCAAATCAAACCCAGGAACAACAAAACAACTGAACAACTGAACAATTAACCAACTTCCATGATTTCCAGCAAGACCAACCCAAAGATAAAAAACCTCGTCAAGCTTCAAAAAGCCTCGGAACGTCGAGAGCAGAACCGCATCCTCATTGAAGGAAAGCGAGAGATTGAACGGGCTCAACAATGTGGTTTTGAGATTGAACAGCTCTATGTTTGCGAATCACTATTAAGAGAGCCCATGGGAATACATGCCTCTTTTGTGGAGACTGTCACTGAGGAAGTTTTCGAGAAAATCGCCTATCGTGAGGGCAGCGATGGTCTCTTAGCAGTAGCCATCCCAAGATATAAAAGTATCAGCGAGTTCAAACCCAAGAAAGACGCCTTGATTATTGTACTTGAGACCGTGGAGAAGCCGGGCAACCTCGGAGCCGTGATGCGTACCGCTGACGCCGCTGGTGTGGATGCGGTCATTGTTGCAGATCCCGCCACCGACCTCTTCAATCCCAACGCCATACGAGCCAGCATCGGTTGCCTCTTCAGCGTACCGGTGTATGCCTGTTCCACCGAAGAATGCATTGAATGGCTGAAGAAAAACGGCATCACCATTTACTGCACCTATCTGAAAGCCTCCATCGACTACCTCGACGCTGACTTCCGTAAGGCTTCCGCCATTGTGATGGGCACCGAGGCTACTGGCATCTCACAAGCATGGGTGGATGCCGCCGACCAAAATATCATCATCCCTATGAACGGCATCGCCGACTCGCTCAACGTGTCAGTGACCACCGCCATCGTCACCTTCGAGGCTGTCAGGCAACGCAGAAAATCATGAAAAAAGACTACTTGCTGCTTCATCTCTCTGTCTTTATCGCTGGTTTCACTGGCGTGCTGGGACGGCTCATCACCTTGGATTCTGCGATTTTGGTGTGGTGGCGCATGGCTGCGGCTGCACTTATCATGGTTGCTTTTTTAGCGATAAAAAAACAGCTGAACAAATACAAACTGAACGACTTATTACCGATGGGCGGTGTGGGATTGTTGCTGGCACTCCATTGGGTGTTTTTCTACGCCAGCATCAAGGCTTCCAACGTCTCCATTGGCGTGGTCTGTTTTTCATTGGTAGGATTTTTTACTGCCCTGTTGGAGCCCATCATCAACAAGCACACATTTTCGGCACGGGAGTTTTTGTTCAGCCTGTTCACCATACTCGGCATCTATTTGATCTTCCAATTCGATTCAAGATACAGGCTGGGTATTGTTTTTGGCGTGATTTCCTCAGCGTTATATGCTTTGTTTGCCATCGCCAATCAAAGGGTCGGCAAACATTATGAACCCAAAAACATGTTGCTTTGGGAGATGGTCGGTGGACTGATTGGGCTGACTTGTCTGCTACCTTTATATAATAGGTTCATCCCTGTTGGAAGGCTATTTCCCGCAGGCATGGATTATCCCTATTTAGCTTTCATGGTGGTAGTTTGCACCATTGGACTATGTCTGCTGCAAATCATTGTATTGCAAAAGATCTCGGCTTTCACCGTTAACCTGACCTATAATCTTGAGCCCGTCTATAGCATCATCCTGTCTATGTTCATCTTCAACGAATACAAGGAACTGAATTTTTCGTTTGCAATCGGCATTGCGCTGATTATCTTATCAGTGGTGCTACAAACAATTTACTCGATTAAAGACCACAGAGATTAAAACCCGGGCCTCACCCCCCGGCCCCCTCTCCACTGGAGAGGGGGAGCGTTCTACCTGGGGGCTTTTTCTACCGAGATTAAACCCCTAACGGGGTGTTCCCAAAAACACAAATCTCTTTCTACCGAGATTTAACCCCTAACGGGGTATTCCCCTAAAATCACAAATCTCCTTCTACCGAAATTTAACCCCTAACGGGGTATTCCCAAAAGCACAAATCTCTTTCTACCGAGATTAAACCCCTAACGGGGTATTCCCAAAAGCACAAATCTCTTTCTACCGAGATTAAACCCCTAACGGGGTATTCCCAAAAGCACAAATCTCTTTCTACCGAGATTAAACCCCTAACGGGGTATTCCCCTAAAATCACAAATCTCCTTCTACCGAGATTTAACCCCTAACGGGGTATTCCCAAAAGCACAAATCTCTTTCTACCGAGATTAAACCCCTAACGGGGTATTCCCCTAAAATCACAAATCTCCTTCTACCGAGATTAAACCCCTAACGGGGTAGCTCCCTCTAAATTCTTAATTCTAAATTCTTAATTCTTAATTCACAATCCGTACCCGAACGAAGACAGGATAATGATCTGAGGGATTGCGACGGATGTAGTTGTCAAATGAAATTTCCTGTGGGGCATCGGCAGATTTGAGAGCCTCTTCCGTGTCATCGGGGGTCCAATAGCTATTGGTAAGGACCCCGTACGATTCGACCTGGGTGTCGGATGAGACGAACACATGGTCAATACGGCTAGTTGTGTAGTATTCCGTCTTGAAGGCATTGAAGGTACCGTTTTCAGCGAAACGGATGCGGGCGGCATCGTAGGAGTCTTTCAAGATACCCGACTCAGTGAAGATCGTGTAAATCTCATTATTCTGATCCACGTTGAAGTCGCCCGTGATGAAGACCGGAGCACCCTTTGCGATCTCTTTGACCTTGGCTACCACCAACTTGGCCGCCTCGCGACGAGCCACCACGCCCACATGATCCATGTGGAGATTGAAGAAATAGAACGTCTTCTCTTTTTGTTTGGGAGCCCTGCGGAACAGACCTCTTCGGCATGGTTGTTCTGGGACTGTCATGCAGAACTTGCCCCAAGTGCAAAGGCGAATACAAGCAGCATCCCAGCCAAGGCCTGGTTTGTCGGGGGTCTCGCTGAGCCAGAAATCACCGTGGTCAATGAGTTTTACTCTATCTTTCTTATAAAAGATAGGCTCATATTCGCCCGCTTGTTTGCCATCGTCACGCCCAATGCCAATATAGTCATAGCTATCAAGGGCAGCCAGCATGTCATGCAGCTGGCCGTGAAGCACTTCCTGCGCCCCGAAAATCACTGGAGCCATGAAGTTCACTTGATCGCAGATGACCTGACAACGTTTAGGCCATTGGTTACCCTGGACGCTGTCGTTCCAGTTTTTGTAACGGATGTTATAGGAGCCCACAAGAATTTCTTGGGCATTCAGTTGGAAGACTGCCACAAATAGCAGCGCAGTGAGAAGGAGCTTTTTCATAAGGTCATTTTTTATCTTTGCAAAGATAATAATTCATCCGATATTATTATCATTCTCCTATAACGAACGAGCACTCAGCTTGTAATACCTGCTCCCAAACACAAACATCTCTTCACTGAAAACAAAGCCCACGCTTTCATAATACTCTTGAAGACGAGGTTTATCCTTATCAACAAGAAGGGTAACCTTTTGAAAACCATTGTCTAAGGCATAAGCCATACGGTTACGCATCAGCATTTTGCCAATACCAGCGCCCCTAAAGTCAGAAAGGACAGCCATGCTGTCGAGATAGAATTCACCCGGGCCAGTTTCCATCGCATTTTGGCTTAAATCCATGCCCGAGGTTTGCTGCACAAGGCCAAAGGTCTTAGCCCGAAGCGCCGCATAACGAGCTCCGTCGTAAGCCACCAAAGCACCAACCACCGTACCCTGAACTTCAGCTATGCTAGTGTTACGAAAACTATATAAGGTGTCATCCATGCGGCAAAGTGCTACCAAATGTTCAAAGATGGGTTGTTGTTCCGCAGGAATGACATCACCCAAATCAAGCATGTCAATACCCGCCAACACCACACGAGCGATAAATGGCGCATCGGTTACCACAGCATCGCGAATAACGAGGTCGTTTATCATGTTATCTCAGTTTATTTCGTTGATAATGAGGTGCTACCACAAGGACAAAAAAGACCAATGACACCAATACGGATGCCGAAGCGACCAGATAGGCGGTAGCAAACGAAAAATGCTCCGCCAACATACCGCCCGAGAAGATACCGATACCCAAGCCGAGATCCCAGGAGGTCAAGTAGGTGGATGTAGCCGTACCTCGCTGAGCATTGGTAGCCAAGTTGATGAACAAGGCGTTGAACGAAGGGAAAGAAGCACCGAAGCCCAAGCCACAACACAAGGCAATCAGCAGAAAAGCCACTGCGGTGTAAGTCTCTCCCCAGGCATTGACATAATGGCAAAGACCCAGCCCCAGCAAGGCAAAGACCGTGATGCCAAGACCCAGAGCAATGGTGTGAGTGACTTTGCCCTTATCCACCATCCTACCCGCAAACAAACGCGAGGCAATCAAGCCCACGGCATACACTGTGAAAAACAAACCACTACTGATAGTCAAGCCCATCTCCTTGGCATACAAGGCAATATAATTGGAAATCTGTCCGTAGGCAAAGGCCAGCAACAAAAAGGAAATCCCCGCTAACAATCCTTTGACCAAGATAAAACGGTCAAGCGAGATGGGCGGACGCTTCACGGGTGGACGCACTTTGGTCTGGATTCGTGAAGCAAACAATGCTGCCAAGAAACTACACCCCATACAGCCCATGAAAATGGCATTGAAACTAAGATGCTCATACACAAAAAGCCCTACCATCGGCCCCACCGCCATAGCGATGTTGTTGGCCACGCCATAATAACCAATGCCCTCTCCCCTGTGTTCCGAGGGAACCACGTCAATGACTAAAGTATTACCACCCACCGAGGTGAGACCAAAAGCCAAACCATGAACAATACGGATGACAATCAGCGTGGTGATGGTGGTGGCGAAAGGATATCCACAGAAAATCGCTGTAAAAAGCGACAATGCCAACAAATACAATGGCTTACGTTTGAAGGTATCCATCATGTAACCCGAGAAAGGACGCACGACCAACGTAGCCAAGGTGTAACACGAAATCACCGTGCCGATAATGGCATTGCTCCCCTGAAATTGCTCGATGATAAAGAAAGGCAACACAGGAAGCAGAAGATAAAATGAAAAGAAAAACAAGAAGTTAGCAGCACAAAGGCATAAGTAATTCTTATTAAAAAGCTTCTCCTCCATGATCTCGATACGGTTTTCAGCCCGCAAAATTATACTTTTTTATGCTATGAAGTATTCATTATTCCAATGCTTTTCCTTATTTTTGCAGTAAAGAGTGATGATAAAATGGAACTACTGGAATTATACGACAACGATCTCAGGCCAACCGGGCAGATTGTAGAGCGCGGACAGCTGATTCCACAAGGTCTGATGATTCCCATTGTTGCAGTCTTCATACACAACAACGAAGGAAAATATCTCATCCAGAAAGTCTCCCCCAACAAAGGAAGCTATTATGCCACCACCGCAGGACACGTCAAGGCGGGAGAGCGCGACTTCACCATTTCCATGCTCAGGGAATTAAAAGAAGAGTTGGGGTTATCCGTCACGAAAAGCGAACTTAAACTATTGAGAATCAGAAGATACGGGTATAAATTCACCTTACTCTACATGTTAAAAAGCAATATTCCGATTGAGATGTTGAAACTTCAGCCAGAAGAAGTGGATTCGGTAAAATGGATGAGCCGAGAAGAAATAGAACAGCTTTGCCACGAAGGACTGTTCAACAAAATACATTATCAACTGCTCATCGATTGTGAAGAAAGGCTGAATTCCCTTCATCTTCCGTCGAAGTAATACGCCTATTTTATATCTTTGCAAAACCATTTCAATTCAAAAAAGAACAGAATCATTTTTAATCATAAAAGAAAAACAGCATGATCGCAAAAGAATTACTCGATCCGAGAAGTATTGTCGTTGTGGGCGCCTCCACCGACATCCACAAACCAGGTGGCAAAGTTTTGAAAAACCTATTGGAAAGTCCTTTCAAGGGGCAGGTCTATACTGTCAACCCGAAAGAAGCTGAGGTCCAGGGCATTAAATGCTATGCCAAAGTGGACGACCTTCCTCAGGTCGATTGCGCCATTCTCGCCATCGCAGCCAAATATTGTCCTGCGACAGTTGACCTGTTGGCAAAGGAGAAAGGCACCAAAGGTTTTATCATCGTATCCGCCGGTTTCGGAGAGGAGAATGCCGAGGGTGCGGCTTGGGAACGTCATATCGCCGACACCATCAACAGTGTGGGCGGTTCATTGATCGGCCCCAACTGCACTGGTTTCCTCAACAACAACTACTGCGGTGCATTCGACACCCCAATCCCGACTCTCGATCCCCATGGTGTTGACTTCATCACTGGATCAGGAGCCACAGCAGTGTTCATCAAGGAATATGGCATCAGCAACGGTTTGACATTCAACAGTGTATGGGCTGTAGGAAACTCCGCCCAATTAGGTATCGAGGATGTGCTCGAGCATTTGGACGAGACCTTTGACCCGGAGAAGAGCAGCCGTGTCATCATGCTGTATATGGAAAAGATTTCCAACCCGCAGAAGATGCTCAAGCACGCCCGTTCACTCATCCTGAAGGGCTGCAAGATCGCCGCCATCAAGTCGGGAGGTTCCGCTGCCGGCAGCCGTGCAGCCAGCTCGCACACAGGCGCTTTAGCCACCTCTGACGTCGCTGTCGATGCCCTGTTCCGCAAAGCCGGCATCGTCCGCTGCCAGAACCGCCAGGAACTCACCACCGTTTGCGCCATCTTCATGCATCCCGAGGTGAAAGGCAAGAACATGGCTGTGATCACCCATGCCGGAGGTCCCGCCGTGATGCTCACCGACGTGCTCTCTAATAACGGCATGGATGTGCCGCATATCGAAGGCCCCAAGGCTCAAGCTCTGCTCGAGAAACTCTACAATGGATCCTCCGTGGGCAACCCGATTGACTTCCTCGCCACTGGTACCGCCGAACAGCTCGGCTACATCATCGATGCTTGCGAGAACGACTTTGATGAAATCGACAGCATGTGCGTCATCTTCGGTTCCCCTGGACTGTTCCAAAACTACGAAGTATATAAGGTATTGGACGAGAAGATGAAGACCTGCAAGAAGCCTATCTTCCCCATCCTGCCCTCCATCATCAACGTGAAAGACGAGATCGCCGACTTCATCAACAACAAGCACCGGATTAACTTCCCCGAGGAATGTGTGTTCGGCAACGCTCTTTGCAAGATTTACAACACGCCAAAACCGCAACCCGAGAATGTGCCGATGCCTACCATCGATGTGAAACGCATCCGTGAAGTTATCGACAGCTGCGAGAACGGCTATATCGACCCCGACAAGATCTACCAGCTCCTCGACGCCGCTGGCATCGCCCAAAAACAAATACGAGTGGTCGATCAGAAACAACAGGCTGTTGACTTTGCCAACGAGGTGGGTTATCCGCTCGTGATGAAGGTAGTCGGTCCTGTGCATAAATCCGACGTGGGTGGCGTGACTTTGAACGTCCGCGACATCGAGACAGTGCAGAAGGAGTTTGACCGTTTGATGGCCATCAAAGACACATACGCAGTGGAGATGTACCCGATGCTCGACGGAACAGAAGTTTATATCGGCGCCATCCGCGATGCCAAGTTCGGCCATCAGGTGTTCTTTGGTCTGGGCGGCATCTTCATCGAGGTGCTCAAAGACGTGCAAAGCGCCCTTGCGCCCGTCAGTGTGGATGAGGCCAAAGACCTGCTGACGAAGCTCCGTGGCTACAAGATCCTGCAAGGAGTCCGTGGCCAACAACCCGTCAACATCGATGTCTATGCCGAGCAAATCGCACGAGTGAGCGCCTTGGTGATGGCCGCACCCGAGATTGCCGAGATGGACCTCAACCCGCTCCTCGGCAACCCAAAGAACGTGGTCGCAGTAGATGCCCGAATCAGAATCGAAAAATAATAGCGTATGATTACCAACCGTTCCCTCATATACCTGGTTTATGCCGCTTTGGTGCTTTTCACCTTTTTCGGCGACAAACTGTTGAAAAAAACCGACAAGAAGTCACGTGCTTTCGGTTATCTCATTTGTATCCTCGGCGACCTAGGCATTTTGGGATACGGTCTATGGCTCTATTTCAAATACAAGGAAACCAACTATGAGGTTGCCTCCCAAACGGGTTTTGTCCTGGGAGGCATCCTCTTTGGTGTCTGCGTGTTGTGTCTGTTAGGACGGTATTGGCAGAACAAAGAAATCGACAAACGCAACTCGAAAACATGAAAAAGACTATCTGTACAGTCTGTTTTATTTTTGTCTGCCTCTTAATGCTCAGAGCGCAAACGGACACTGTACACTACTCTTTGCCAGGCGGTTTCTATGAAACATCTTTCGCGCTAACACTCCGCTGCCAGGAAGGCCATCACATCCGTTATACCACCAACGGTCACACGCCCACCGCGACATCAACCTTATACCAAAACCCCTTATTTCTCGACGAACGGCTCTTTTCCGACACAGACATTTACAAGGCGCAAATCTCGCCGGATTATTTGGTCTATGTCCCCGATTCCGTCCGTCATATCATCGTGATACGAGCCGCCGTTTTTGATGCTAACGACTCCTGTATCGGCCCAACCGTCACCAATAGCTATCTCATCCACAGTTTAGGATTTGAGGAAAAAGAGCTTGTTGTGGTCTCCATTTGTGCCGACTCCCTATCGCTTTTTGACTATAACACTGGACTGTTTGTCCCAGGCGTTTTTTATGACCCCAACGACCCCGAACACACGGGAAACTATTATCAAAAAGGAAAAGACTGGGAGCGTCCCGTTAATGTGGAGTTCTACGAGCCCGATGACAACACCGGCATCAACCAGATTTGTGGCTTGAGAACTCATGGGAACCGTTCAAGGCGCTATCCCGCTAAAGGGATGAAAATCTATGCCCGTGAAGAATATGGCATCAAAAGATTCAAACACGCCTTTTTTAATGACACGCCTATTGATAGTTATAAACGACTGGTTCTCAAACCATTCGCTAATTTCGAACCCTATTCAGGAATACAAGACCCTTTTTGCTGCAAAATGGCCGTGCTACTCGGCTTAGAAGCCCCTCATAGCCGACCGATCATCGTGTATCTCAACGGGGAATATTGGGGCATCTATTTCCTTCAGGAAAAGATGGATGACCATTATTTAGAAGACCATTTTGGTGTTAACACAGTCCTTTGCAACATCATCAGTCATTGGAAAGGCATTGTTGATTGCGGAAACAACACCAACTTTTTGGCCATGATGGAATGGTTCAACCAGGCGGATCTTTCCAATGACTCAGTTTATCTGCATGCCGGCGAGCTCATCGACATCGATAATTTCATTGATTATAATGTCTTGCAGACCTTCATCGGAAACTGGGACTGGCCTGGCAACAACATGCGTTGCTGGCAAGAAGGCCACAGCCGTTGGCGGTGGATATTTTTTGATGGAGACGCCACGCTTATGAGCGATGACTTAGACGAATTTGCCAACGCTGCTGTTTACGAGCCTCCCACCACCTGGATCAATTTCCCTGAAGCCAAGTTGTTGCTGGGCAAGCTCATGCAAAACAACCATTTTAAAACCGCCTTCAAGAAACGAGCATACGAGCTTTGTGATGGGTTGTTTCTTTCTGAGAACACCGCACCCATTTTAAACGAGTTGATTGAGACGCTTCGTCCGAGAATCCAAGATCAGAGACATCGTTTTGGTTATCCACCCACCGATGCTTTATGGAACCACGGTAATGATGTGATTCAGACCTATCTCCATCATCGGGTGGAAAATTACCTCAACGCTTTAGAAAAGTTCTGCTCTGTTGGAGAAAGTGATGATCTTCTCCATGGAAAACCGCCTTTTTACTGTTTCCCGAATCCCTCTGACGGTCACTTTTGGATTCAGCTGAACGAGCCAAACAACGAAATTGTTGAGTTCCAAATCTATGATATTACCGGCACCTTGATACACAAGGGATCCCTCATCCCCCATGAAAACTCAAAATTCTCGCTTAACATCCCCCATCATAAAGCCGGTCTCTATCTTGTCAAGATTGGAAATCAAACGCAACGTATTGTCATTCAATAATCAATTAAAATGAAGAAATCGGATTTTATCACCCTCATCGCAGTAGCCGCAGTAATCTGTGGTTTTGCTTTCATCCCTGGTGCTTGGCAATGGTTCAACACCACCACCGCCCATCACGGTTTGTTGATGAGTTTTTTCAAGTTCGCCATTTTAGGTACCTTTGGAGAGATGCTGGCCTTGCGCATCCGGGAAGGGGTATATCACAAGAAAGGCTTCGGCCTGTTGCCCAAAATGCTGGTTTGGGGTGTGCTGGGTGTGGTCATCGCATCAGCCATGACCATCTTCAAGACAGGCACCGTTAAATTACTGGATGGAGGCTTCCACTTAGACGGCAAAGCTGCGCAATGGTTCGCCGGCAGTCTCAGCTGGGGTAAATTCTTTGTGGCACTCTGCGTCAGCGTGTTAATGAACACCTTGTTTGCACCAGTGTTCATGACGTTCCACAAAATCACCGACATCCATATTGCCGAAACAGGAGGCACTTTAAATGGATTCTTTAGTAGTCCTTTGAAAATCAGAGAGGCTCTTTCAAAGAAAATCAACTGGGATATCCAATACGGCTTTGTCTTTGCCAAGACCATTCCGTTGTTCTGGTATCCCGCTCACACCATCACCTTCCTGTTGCCACCCACGTTACAAGTGCTGTTTGCGGCATTCCTCGGCGTGGCTTTGGGTGTCATTTTAAGTATCAAGAAATAGAGGAAACCATGCCGTTGAAAAAATGGATGGTTTTGCTTCTTGTGTTGGGCGGGTCCCTCGTTGGCTTAGCGCAGGAAGAACGAGTGCTATTCTCTTCCAGGGGAGGTTTTTATGATCAAAGCTTCCCTCTTAGCCTCGCATGTTATTTTACGAACCATCATATCCGATTTACCACCAACGGCTCCTCCCCTGACAGCACCTCCACATTATACACCCATCCACTAAACTTGAATGAGGAACTATACTCGAGGTCCAACATTCACACCATCGTCAATTGCATTCCATCAACATATTATCAAGTGGACAGCGTTGAGCATGCGATCGTGATTCGCGCTGCTGTTTTCAATGAAAATGACAGTTGCATCAGCCCCGTGTTCACCAACAGCTATTTCATCCGGTCTCTGGGCTGTGACACCCACCAGCTCCCTGTACTCTCCATCGTCACCGACTCGTTGTCGTTATTCGATTATGAGACGGGAATCTTCATCCCCGGCATCCATTATGATTCATTGGACAGCAAAAGAACAGGCAACTATTATCAGAGAGGCCGCGAATGGGAGCGTTTTGCCAATATGGAGTTTTACGAAACAGACAATAGCGGCATCAACCAACCATGCGGATTACGCACCCACGGAGGAGCCTCACGACGATACCAACAAAAAGGAATGCGACTCTATGCCCGTGAAGAATATGGGAAAAAGAAATTCAACCATCGTTTTTTTGAATCCACCCCAATAGATAAATTCAAACATCTGAACCTGCATCCATTTACTTGCAGCAAATGGCTTCAGACAGGCGCACAAGAATACTTGTCACAAATCGCAGCCTCCAACCTCGACATCGATGTGTTAGGAGTACGACAAACTGTGGTTTTCATCAATGGGGAATATTGGGGAATCTACACCCTTGAGGAATCACCCGATGAGCGTTATCTTGAGAGCCATTACGAAGCCGACCTAGAGAAGGTCAACATCATCAAATATTGGGAACTGTGCCAATATGGGGATTCAACAGATTGGACGGCATTCAAAGAATGGATGCGAAACGCCGATTTGAGCCAACCAGAGGACTCTGCCTACGCCTTTTCGCGAATTGATGCCTCCAACTTCATCGACTATATGCTCTTCGAGACCTACACCGCCAACATCGATTGGCCTCATAACAATGTGCTGCTATGGCAGGCCGAAACAGGATCCCCTTTTAGATGGATCTTTTTCGATGGCGACGGATGTTTCATCGACCCCGATTTCAACGCCCTTGAAAACGCCACACACTCAGGAGGCAATAGCGTGATATTCAATCATTTCCTTGAAAACACTCATTTCAAAAGAAAGTTTGGCAAACGCTATGAACAACTAAAAAGCACCGTTTTCAGTCTATCGTTTATACAACCAATCCTTGAACATTATGCCCATCTCGTTGAAGACGGAATTGCGTCACAGTCAAAACGATTCGGATTCCCCACTAACAAGAGCCAATGGGAAACAGATATCAATAAAATCACAGATTTCATCCTGACTCGTGACCAGTATTTCCAACAAGAGATTCACAAATACATCGCACTGGATGAATTCTACACAAATGCATTACGTTGCTACCCCAACCCCTCCACCGGCTCTTTCCACATCGACTTTCAAGCTGAGACAGATGACAAATTGCCCATTGCGATTTATGATATGAGCGGTCAACTCGTTTATTCCAAAGAAATCCAAGTCAATCCCAATGAGAACACGGTCTTTATCGAGACTCATTTATCCAGAGGTTTTTACTTATTAAGAGTGAAAGACAGCGTTATTCGCATCGCTATTGAAACGACCCCACAGGAATAATCCTTTCAGCACATCAAAACTTTTTTTCAAAAAAACATCATTTTTTCTTGACACCAATGTTTTTTGTTGTATCTTTGCAGTGTACTATTTCACTAATACACTAAAACAATTCAACAAAACATTCAATAAACAATTCAAGAAACCATGATTACCATCAAGAACCTTGACTTCGGTTACAAGAATCAACCGGTCTTCAAGAACATCAGCCTGAACTTCGAAAAAGGCAACATTTACGGACTGCTGGGTGAGAACGGCGTAGGCAAGACCACCCTGCTCAAGCTCATCAGTGGACTCCAGAAACCCTCTGCCGGCGAATGTCTGGTGGATGAGGTTGCTCCCTTCAACCGTTGGCCAGAGACCTTGCAGAAGATTTATTTCATCTCCGAGGACTTTGCCATCCCAGAAGGCACACCTATTAATAATATAAGGGAGCTTGCCCCCTTCTACCCCAACTGTAACGAGGCACAGTTCATGGAACTCTGCAAGGAGATGGAGGTTGATCCCACTCGCAAGTTCGGTGAACTCTCGTTCGGTCAGCAGAAGAAATGTCTGATTGCCACTGCCTTGGCACTCAACACCGACTATCTGCTCTTAGACGAGCCCACCAACGGCTTGGACATTCCCTCCAAGACCCTCTTCCGTCAGGTCATCGCCAAGCACGCCAACGAGAGCCGCACCATCATCATCTCAACCCATCAGGTGAAGGATGTGGAGAATCTCATCGACCCCATCATCATCCTTGACCACGATGAGGTGCTGCTCAAGGCCACCTTCCGGGCCATCACTGACAAGCTCTATTTCGACTACGGCACCGAAAAGGATGACACTGCACTCTACAGCGAGGTGATTCCCGGCGGCTATGTCAACGTCACCCGCAACCCCGAGGGTGTCGATAGCAAGGTCAGCGTGGAGATTCTCTTCAACACCGTGATGAAGAACAAGGAAACCATCAAACAACTCTTTGGATAAGAAAGGGCTAAGTCATGAATAACAAATTCAGTTTCGATCGTTTCGGTCAGGTACTGGCGAAGGACTGGAAGAACTACTTCCGAAACTTCGGCATCTCGCTGATTGTGTGGAGTTGCATTCCCGTCTTAGGCTGGATTACAACCTTAATCTTTGACTTCACCTTGACAATAGAATCAAGAATCTCCACCATCGCCATCTTGGTCTATTCCGTGTTGATCTTCGTCCCCTCCAAGGTCTATGGCAAAGCCAACCTCTCCCGCGACGGTGTCAGCTTTGCCTCTTTGCCCGCCACCAACACCGAGAAGTTCTTCAGCATGTTGATTTACTGCTCCATCCTCACCCCGATCATCGTCGGATTGGGCAGCTGGGCTGTTGATACGCTGCTTGCCTTGCTGCCTTTTGGCGGATTCGAAGGATTTGTGGCGCTTCCCAAAAGCCATCTCGGATCGATCTTGGCAGCCATCGCCTGTTCGATACTGCTGTTTTCGTCCATCTTCCTGTTCGGCAACATGGTTTTCAAGAAGCGCAAAGCCGGCAAGACCATTGCTTGGGGCATGCTCATCATTTTCGTCATCACCATGGTTTTGCAGCTCTTCCACTTCTGGGAAGCCTTTGTCCGCTGGGAATGTTATGGCATTTCGAACCCAGAAATCCTTCCGTGGCTCTTCGATGCCTTCATGCTGGTCTTAGCCATCGTGTTTTACATCCTTACTTATCGTAGAATCAAAAACCAAAAATACTAAATATGAATAACACATTCAATATCAATCGGTTCGGAAAGCTCCTCGCCTACGACGGCAGGAAATACATCCGCAACTTCGGGATCACCCTGGCCATCCTTTGTGGACTGAACCTGGTACTGTGGCTGCTGACCCTCATCTTCGGGTTCACCATGCCCACCTTGCCCCGTTACGGTGTCATCTGGATTGCCATGTTTTTGGGCATCATCATGGTGCCGGCCAAAGCCTTCGGCGACATCAACCTGCCTCGTGAGGGGGTACAATATGCTATCCTGCCCGTCTCCAACCTGGAGAAATACCTCAGTTACCTGTTCTTTTGCCTGCTCACGCCCATTATTATCGTCTTCGGTTCCTGGGCTTTCGACTCCCTGTTGACACTGTTGCCTTTGGGAGGCTTTGAGCATTACATCCGGCATTTTGGATTCGGCAGCCTCATGACCGATTTCTTCGCAGAGCTCGGCGAGATGGCTGGAGAAGACATGAGCGGCAGAGAGATCTTTGACCAAACCTTCATGGACTTCTTCGGACCATCCTATTCATACGCCATCATCCTGAGTCTCATCTTCAACATTGGTCTTTTCATGTTCGGCAACCTGTTGTTCAAGACCCATAAGACCGGAAAAACACTGGCGGTGACCATTGGCCTTTCCTACATCTTGTCGATGATCATGCAGGTCATTCTTCTTGCCAACGGCGGGGCACTCTTTCTTAATCCCGAGAACGTTGACATCGCAACGATTGGCACTCTTACAAACAGAACACTTTTTGCCAGCAACATCCTCCATACGATTCTTACCATTGGCCTTTACATCGGCCTGTTCTTCAAACTAAAAACCCAAAAATATTAAGCCATGGAATTCAACGCACATAAACCCATTTATTTACAGATCTGTTCTCAGATTTACGAGAAGATCCTCGGAGGAGAGCTCAAAGCCGACGACCGGCTGCTTTCCGTCCGCGACCTCGGCATCGAGCTGGGTGTGAATCCTAACACCATCATGCGCTCCTACGAGACCATGCAGACCGCAGGCATCATCTACAACAAACGCGGTATTGGATACTTTGTTTCCGAAAACGCCAAAGAACTGGTGCTCAACGAGATGAAAAACGAATTCATCAACACGGAATTGCCTCAAGTAATTAAAAAGATGCGATTGTTAGGGATTACCATCGAGGAATTTCTTAAATTCGCAAAATAATACTTTAATTCGCATCATTATTATCACAATAAAAAACCATGAAAAAAACCATTCTATTCCTCATTGCCATCTTGGGCTGCACCACGTTGTTTGCCCAAACAGGCCTCAAGACCAAGACCTATCATCTCGACAACGGCCTGAAAGTCGTGTTGTGCGAGAACCACGACCAACCTGAGATTTACGGTGCTGTGTACGTTCATGCCGGCAGTAAGAACGACCCCACAGATGCCACCGGTATGGCCCACTATTTTGAGCATATCATGTTCAAAGGCACCGACCGCATTGGTACCATCAACTGGGAGAAGGAAAAGGTGTATCTCGACAGCATCAGCATGATGTATGACAAGTTACACGAGACTACCGACGCGAAAGAGCGCAACGCCATCCAGATGAAAATCAACGAGCTGTCCATCGCCAGCACCGACTATGCCATCCCCAATGAGGTGGATGTCATCCTCACCCAGATGGGCGGCAAAGGCCTGAATGCAGGCACCAGCTACGACCAAACCATGTTTTTTAACACCTTCCCTGCCAACCAACTCTCGAAGTGGATGGATGTGTATGTGGAGCGTTTCCGCAATCCCGTGTTCCGTCTGTTCCAAAGCGAGTTGGAGGCTGTTTATGAAGAAAAGAACATGTACGGCGACGGACCCATCAACGCCTTCCAGGAATATATGTTCAAAGAGACCTTCGGCGAGCATCCATACGGACGTCCCGTAATCGGCTACACCGAGCACCTGAAGAATCCTCAACCCGCCAAGATGCGCGAATTCTACAACACTTATTATGTCGCCAACAACATGACCCTCATTTTAGTCGGCGACTTCACCATCGAGGATATCGAGCCCATGGTTGCCGAGAAATTCGGCAAATGGCGCAGCGGCAAAATCCCGCCCATGCCCAAGTATGAACTCCCGAAGTTCAACGGCCCCACGGTCAAGGAAGTGCGCATGACTCCCATGAAGATTAGTGCTTTGGTCTTCCCCGGCATCAAGAACTCCGACCCCGACTTGATTCCACTCACAATGGCATGCGGTATCTTCTTCAATGGAGAGACTGGCTTGGCCGACAAGCTGACCCTCGATGGCAAATTGTTGGGCTCCATGATGATGCCTTTGTCATTGGAAGACCAAGGTGCCATTCTGATGCTGATCATCCCCAAGATCCTCGGACAGTCACACGAAGAGGCCGAGAACTTGGTCTTTGAATGCCTTGACCAACTGAAACGCGGCGAATTCAGCGACGACCTGTTTGAAGCGATGCGCATGAGCATTCTGATGGACCGACTGAGAGCTACTGAAAGCCTTAGCAAAACCGCCAACCTATTCCTCGAGATGGAATCCACCGGACAGACTTACGAGGAGTTCCTCGCTGAGACCGAGCGCATCAAGACCATCACCAAAGAAGAGGTGGTAGCCATCGCCAACAAATATTTCGGAAACGACTATCTCAACATCCGCTCCAAGATGGGCTTCCCCGACAAAGATAAGGTGGAAAAACCCAATTGGAAGCCTTTAGAGGCCAAAAACACGAACATGAAATCCGAATTCGCCAAGATGATCGAAGACCAGCAAGTGCCTGAAGTCACTCCACAAGTGATCCGTTTCGGTACCGACGTGAAGATCACCGACATCACCGATGGCTTCAAGTTGTATTCCGCCATCAACACCGCCAACGACATCTTCGAGCTGAAGTTTAACTTCAACTATGGCACCCTCAATGACCCGGATTTGGAGCGAGCATTGATGTACTTATCCGTGCAAGGCACCGAAGAGCAACCCTTCCAAGAATTCGCCCTGGAGCTTCAGAAGATGGGGGCCAGCATCGACATCTACACCGACGAGAATCTACTCACCGTCGCCATCACAGGATTTGATTCCGACTTGGAGAAGCTGCTGGAACTCTGCCACGACAAGCTCTACCACGCCTCGAACGACGAAAGTCAGATCAAGACTTTGGCCGAAGGAGAAAAAATGAATATCCAGACCATGAGAGAAGATGCCTCTACTTGGGCAAAAGCAGCTCGCGACTATGCTTGGTACGGAGAAAATTCAACCTACCTGAACCAAAGCAGCCTAAAAGAATGGTCGAAACGCAGCGGCAGCGAGTTACTTGCCGAAGTCGCTGAAGCGCTGAAATATGACGGCTACGTCACCTATTCCGGAGGCCAAATCCCAAAAGTACTGGTGAAAAGCATCAAGGCCCATCACATCCTGCCTCTGAAGCCCCTCAAAGGAGAAGAGAAAGTGCTGAAAGAACAAGTCTTCACCGAACCACAAGTGTTCTTTGCCCCCAATAAGAAGTTCCGTCAGAGCAACATCTGGTTCTACGTGCCTGGTGAGAAACTGAGCTTGGAGGACGAAGCCATGGCTGGATTGTTCAGTAAATATTTTGGCACCGACATGTACTCCATCGTGTTCCAAGAAATCAGGGAGTTCCGCTCCTTGGGTTACACAGCATACGCCAACTACACTTACGACTACTTGCAACGCAAGCCTGGATACCTGCGCGGTTTCCTTGGCACCCAGGGTGACAAGACCATAGACGGCATCGAAGCCTTCAGCAGCCTCATCAAGGACATGCCGGAACGCATAGAGAAATTCAACGCCTCGAAAGAAGCCCTGCTTAAGTCAAGAGCCAGTCTATACTACTCTTTCCGCAGCAAACCCAGTATGGTTCAGTATTGGATGAAAGAAGGCTATGACCACGACCCAAGAGCAGAGGTCACAGAAGTCATCCGCAAAGCAGAGTTCAAAGATGTGATGCGATTCTATGAACAAAACATCAAAGACCGCCCCGTGGTCATCATGATGTCAGGTCCCAAAAAAGTGAATAAAAAAGAGCTGGCGAAGTATGGAAAACTCACCAAGCTCAAATATAAGGATATATTTAAAGAATAAAGAATAAAGAATAAAAAACAGAAGACAGAAGTGGGAAGCGTTCAGGCGCTTCCCACTTCTGTCTTCTTTTTACTGCACTTCAATGTTTTGAACAAGGGCTTTCTTCTCTTCAACAGTCACTCTTGGTAAGGTGACTTCGAGGATGCCGTTCTCGACTTTTGCAGTGATCTGGTCACGATGGATGTCGTCGGGCAACACCAAGGTGTTACGGAACTGCTCGGAAGTGAACTCGCGACGCAGGTAACGAACGCCATTGTCTTTCTTGTCATCCTTCTGGTTGTTTTCCTTGCTCATTTCCACCACCAAGTTACCTTCACTATCGATGGAGATCTTCAGGTCTTCCTTCTTCAAGCCAGGCACCGAATACTGGATCAAATAGTTTTCTTTGTTCTCGATGATGTTCATCTTAGGTTCTGAATAGGACACCGTGTCCATGTTCATCAGTTCATTGAATAAGGTAGGAATGAAATCCTGAGTTCTTCTAGTCAAATACATAGCTTAATCTCCTATTTTTTAGTTGTTTAATTATTCAGTTTTTCTGTCGTTCAGTTTGAACGACGCTGAAGGGATAGTCAAAATGTAGGCCAAAGCTATTTTTGAGGGTTTTCAAACCTAAAATCAAAAATGGCAGCTAATTTAGCTGCCATTTTGTCATTATTCATGAAATATTTACAGAATTTTCTGTCAACTTGTCATATTACTTTGCAAACAAGTCTTTGATACCACCGATTGAGCCCAGCATATTGGTTGCTTCGTAAGGCAGATAGACGGTCTTATTATCCTGGCCGGAAGCGATTTCTTTGAGGGTTTCGATGTACTTAACAGCGAGGAGGTAATTCACCGGGTCACCGCCACGGTCTGCCACGGCTTCGGCGATGTTGCGGATGGAGGTAGCCTCAGCTTCAGCTTGGAGGATTTTAGCGCGAGCTTCACCTTCAGCTTTGAGGATGTTAGCTTGCTTGTCGGCCTCAGCCGCATTGATTTCGGCTTGTTTTTCACCTTCGGAGTTCAGGATCTGTGCCTGTTTCTCACCTTCTGCCTTAAGGATTTCGGCACGACGGTTACGCTCGGCTTGCATCTGAAGTTCCATGGTACGGCGGATGCTTTCGGGCGGTGTGATGTCCTGAAGCTCCACACGATTCACTTTGACACCCCATTTGTTAGTGGCATCGTCGAGCACGTTACGCAGTTTTGAGTTGATGGTGTCGCGTGAGGTCAGTGTCTCGTCGAGTTCCATCTCACCCACCACATTACGAAGGGTGGTCTGAGTCAGTTTCTCGATGGCCACGGGGAGGTTCTGAATTTCATAGACGGCCTTCATCGGGTCAACAATCTGGAAATACAGCAAAGCGTTGATTTCAGTCATGACGTTGTCCTTGGTGATGACACTTTGTTTGTCAAAGTCATAGACCTGTTCACGCATATCAATGCGAGTGGTCCCAATCAGTCGTCCGTCCTGACGGCGAGCGATGGTTTCCTTAGCCTTTTCAATCACAGGCAAGATGACATTGATGCCAGCGTTGAGCGTACGGTTATACTTACCGAGACGTTCGACAATCAAGGTCTCCGACTGGGAGACAATTTTAATGCCCCGAAGCACATAGATCACGACGAGGGCAACCAAGACGATGAGTACAATGTTGAATGGATTCATACTAATTAAGAATTTAGAATTAATAATTTAGAGATATTTGACGGTTAGAATGATGCTGTCGCGTTTGACTACTTCCACTTCAACACCTTTTTCAATGACGGAACCATTGGCCGAGACTGCTTTCCAGTCATCACCATCAATGGCGACACGACCAGTGTGTTGTGTGGAGTCAATTCGTTCAGAGACAATGCCTTTACGACCCACAAGGGCATCGGCATTAGTTTTTACATCTTTAGACTTTCGGTCCAGAAAGCGCATGGCAATAGGACGCAAGAAGATAAAAGTCAGAAGCGACACAGCGGCAAAGATGATGATTTGCCAGGTCACGCCAAGGCCAAGGCCCGCCGCAAGCGCAGAGAAAGCAGCGCCGATGGCGAAACAAATGGATCCGAAGCCGGCAGTGCAAATCTCAATGATGACCAGGATAATGGCAACAATGAGCCAAATTTGATAATACTGCATATTATTTAGGTGTTAGGTTGATCAGTCAGTTATTCAGTTGTTTTAACAAAGCAAAAATAATAAAAAAACAGAAATAAAAAAAGGTTGCAACGTTGCAACATAAAAAATGTATTTTTGCAGCAGCAAAACAAATCATTATCAACGAATAATAAAAGCTATGAACAAAAAAATCCTCAACATGATTGCTTTAAGCATGATTACCTTAGCTTCCTGTACCAACAGTGAGAAGAAAACGGAACCCGTCATCGAGAATCCTTTTCTCACTGAGTACCAGACTCCTTTCAAAGTCGTTCCATTCGACAAAGTCAAAACCGAGTATTATATGCCCGCTTTCGAGGCTGGCATGAAAGAGCAGCTTGCGGAAGTGGATGCCATCGTCAACAACGCTGAGACTCCAAGTTTCCAGAACACCATCCTCGCCTTCGACAAGTCGGGCGAGACGCTGGACCGTGTGAGCAACGTGTTTTTCAACATCCTGGAATGCAACACCACCGATGAGCTTCAAGCACTGGCGGAACAACTCATGCCCATGCTTTCGAAACACAGTGATGCCATTTCCATGAACCCGAGACTTTTTGAGAAGATCGACTACGTGTACCAGCACCGCAACGAGATGGGTCTTGACGACCAGCAGATCCGTGTCGTGGAGAAATATCACAATGACTTCGTGCGCAGTGGCGCCGCCCTTCCCACCGAAAAACAGGAAGAGTTGAGCCAAATCAACGAGAAGCTCTCGACATTGAGCTTGCAATTTGGAAACAACCTGCTTAAAGAAAACAGCAATTTCAAACTCATCATCGAAAACGAAGCCGATTTAGCGGGTCTTCCGCAAACCAGCATCGAAGCTGCCGCTGAGCAAGCTAAAAACGACGGGATGGAAGGCAAATGGGTGTTCACCCTCTCCAAGCCCAGTTTGATTCCTTTCCTGCAATACGCCGACAACCGTGACCTTCGTAAAAAGATGTACGAGGCCTATTACAACCGAGGCGACAACAACAACGAGTTCGACAACAAAGAGCTGATCAAGAAAATGATTCAGCTGAGACAGCAAAAGGCTCAGCTTCTGGGTTACGACAACTACGCCAACTTTGTCCTTGCCGTGAACATGGCCCATGACGCTGCCACTGTTGACCAATTCCTCATCGACATCTTTAACCCCGCACAGGCATTGGCCAAGAAAGAACTCGCCGAGATGCAGGCCATCGCCAAGAAAGAAGGCGCCAAATTCAAACTGGAAGGTTGGGATTGGTGGTATTATGCAGAGAAACTCCGTAAAGCCAAGTACGACTTTGACGAAAACCAAATCAAGCCTTATCTCACGGTGGACAACGTGCGCAACGGCATGTTCAACGCCGCGAACAAGCTTTATGGCGTGACGTTTACCCCGAACAACAACATTCCGGTGTATTATCCTGGCGTGGAGACCTACGAGGTCAAAGAGGCTAACGGCGACTTCCTCGGCATCCTCTATCTGGACTATTATCCCCGTGCCAGCAAGAGCGGCGGCGCTTGGTGCACCAGCTTCCGCGAGGCCGGTCACGACATCAATGGCAACAAGATTTATCCTTTAGTGTCACTAGTCATGAACTTCACCCCTGCCACCGACACAGTCCCTGCCCTGCTCACCTGGGACGAGACCGAGACCATGTGGCATGAGTTCGGACACTCACTTCATGCCTTCTTCTCTGATGGCTTGTACAGCAGGACCTGCGGCAATGTGCCTCACGACTTCGTGGAACTTCCCTCGCAAATCATGGAGAACTGGGTCGCCGAACCTGAAGTCATCCGCACCTACGCCAAGCATTATCAAACTGGTGAAGTCATGCCCGACAACCTGATTCAGAAAATCGAGAACAGCGCCTTGTTCAACCAAGGTTTCATGACCACCGAGCTGATCGCCGCTTCTATCCTCGACATGAAATATCATGAGCTCACCGATGTCGAAGGCCTCGACGTGGATGCTTTTGAGAAACAGCAGATGGATGCCATCAAGCTGATGCCTGAGATCCTGCCTCGCTACCGTTCCACCAATTTCTCACATATCTTCAACGGCGGCTACTGTGCTGGCTACTACGCCTACACCTGGGCAGAAGTTCTCGACAAAGATGCCTTCAACTATTTCAAGACCTCAGGCAACCTCTTCAACCCCGAGATTGCCGCGGCATTCCGCAAGCATTGCCTGCAAGACGGAGGTAACGACGAGGGCATGGTCCAGTACCGCAAATTCCGCGGACAGGATCCCGACAAAGAGCCTTACCTCAAAGCGAGAGGACTGAAGTGAGTTTAGAATTTAGAATTTAGAGGGTTATGTGTTGGGGTTTCTTCTGAAATAATTGGCTCACGGTAGTTCCCGCCCCTCTCCACTATGGAGAGCGGGGGAATATCCAGGAGGGCTAAGGAAAAAAACTGAACAACCGCAGGACAGACTCATAAATGAAAAAAGGCATCCTTGAGTGAGGGTGCCTTTTTTCTTTAGGTGGTTTATAGGGTTTTGTTGTTCTCTATCAATTTTAGCAGGTAATCTATCTGTTTCTTGGTTAGCTTGATGGAGGAAACCATTTGCTCCACATTATTAAGTCGGTGAAGGTCACTACCTATGTAGTCATACATGCCATCATTTAGCAGCTGAAGGGCTTTTACCCTGGCTGGATTCCCGTATGCCCCAGCGAGTGACAACAAGTTGAGTTGAAAAAGGTAGTCCTTTTGTTTCCATCGCTGATACAGCGCATTAGAAGCATATTGGTATCTTTCGGGATGGGCAATGACAGGTTGAAAACCCTTCAGCATCATGTCATATAGCATCTCTTTCATCAGGGGTTCCATCATCATGTATGAAGTCTCGCACAACACGAGCGTGTGTTCCTTATCTAAGGTCAGCAAGCCTTCCGCCACGCGATCCGGAAAACATGAATCCAGCATGTACTCACCACCAAGCGTCAAATCCAGAGGAATCGAAGAAGCATTAGCCTCAACAAAAGAATTGAATTTCTGCAAAATAGATTCCCGTGTGTTCTCCGGATAGTCTTTCATGAAATGCGGAGTCATTTTAGCAGCTTTCACTCCATGTTGATGGAGGAATCTCAGACCTTCCAAGGTATTCTCCTCGGAGGGAAAACCATCATCAACCCCAGGCAAAAGGTGGCTGTGCATGTCGCAAGCACCTTGAAAAAAACCTTGTGGCAAACTTGATTTAAAAAAACTAAAAAACATAAGAACGGGGTATTATGAATCCTTATGGTGATGATGTCTGTGATGACGATGCGATTTCTTCTTGCCATCCTCATCCTCATCGCTGCCATAACCATAGCCATAACCATAGCTGCCATAGCCGTAACCGTAACCGTAACCATAGCCATAACCGTAGCCATAACCGTAGCCATAACCATAGCCTCCATAACCATAGCCTCCATAGCCATAGCCTCCATGTTTCTTATACTTCACGGAGTTAAGCACCACAGAGAGGTTCGGGAAGCGTTCAGACCTATAAATCTTGTCAAGTTCAGAGACCAAACGTTTATCTGTCTTGTTGGCACGAACAACGAAGAGCGTTACATCAGCAAGGCGTCTCACAATCTCCGGGTCGGCCACAATACCCACTGGCACATTATCGAGGAAGACGTAGTCGTAGCGTTCACGCAGGTAATCCACCATTTGGTCGAGACGCTCACTCATCAACAACTCGGCAGGATTAGGCGGCACAGGACCAGAGAAAATGACATCCATATTCTCAGTCGTGAGATCCGTATGGATGAGTTCATCCACAGTGTTCACTGTACCCGAGAGGTAGTTGGACACACCCACACCCGCTTTCATGCCGAACACTTTATTCATGGTTGCCTTACGGATATCAAGGTCAACAAGCACCACTTTTTTCTTGGCATGAGCAAAGCTAGCAGAGAGGTTCGATGAAACGAAAGTCTTTCCTGAACCCACGATGAACGAGGTGAACATCACCACCTGACCGCCCTTGCGATCTTGATTTTTCATGTATTCCAGGTTAGACCGCACCAATCGGAACGCCTCTGATACTGAGTCACGACCGTTTTCTCTTACCACGATAGCATGATCCCCTGCTCCATCTTTATAAGGAATCTCACCAAGGAAAGGCGTTTTGGTCAGTCTTTCCACATCCCCTCGGTAATGCACACGGGTATCGAGGAGTCGGCGCAGCACGATGACCAGGACTGGAACCAGCAAGCCAATCAAGATTCCCCGCATGACAGCCTTCTTGGGTTTAGGAGCAATGGCCGTGTAGTTGGCCCAAGCCTGGTCGATGACCTTGCAGGAAGGCTCGATTTTCGGCTCATTCATCAGCAGCTCCTCGCGTTTGGTAAGCATGGTGAGCAGCAAGCCCTCTTTGATTTGTTTCTTGCTTTCGATGGCTCTCACACGCAGTTGCTCAACAGGCACCGTTTGCACCTGGGCGTTAGCCGACTGTCGTCCTTGGGAAGCGGAACGGATTCTGGTCTCCAACTCTGCAAGATAAGATGCCAATGACTCTTTCACACTGACTTCCAAAGTAATCAGCTCTGTCATCTTGGCTTGTGCCTGAGGGTTATTCATGGTACCAGACTGTTTGTATTTGTTCAGCTGGAGCGCAATCTCGTCATATTTGTCGATTAAGGAAGCTGCCTTCCCTTGCAGACCCATATTGCTAGGAATCAGGTCGTGATCATCATTTTGCTCCACAAACTCCAAGAGATACTGTGCCAAGCCCCTTTGGATTTCAAGGTCCTTCAGTTCTTGTGAGAACTCAGCGCTGGAAGCCACAAATGACTGACCGTAGGTTCCGAGGTCGATGATGTTATGCCGTTGCTGGAAGCTAACCACCTGTTGTGAGATAGAGTCGATGTCGCCATCCAGATAAGTGATACGGTCATCAATATACTTGGTAGAATATGCCAAAATACGTTTCTGGTCTTCCATCGAGTCTTCGTTATAAACCTCCACCAAGGTGTTCAATACATCCGCGGCTCTCGTTGGTGAAGTATCCGCCAAAGAAAGGCGAAGGATGGTGTTTTTTTCATCATCACGAACCACATTGACAGCATTACGATAGCGCGCAGCCACAGCAGCCACGGAATAGTGCTTCACAATAATCGGGATGCTATTGAAACCCTCATTATAATACCATGTATAGCGGACGACCACCCTTCCGACAGGCGTGCTGACTGTGTCCCCTACCCGTACGGTTTTGGAAGGGACGTCTTCCCTGCCATTAAACAAAGAGAGCTCCACATGACTGTTATCAACCGGTGTCACCGTGAGCGAGGCATTCAGCTGTTCGTTAGCATCGGGGAAGAGCACTTCAACGGGAGAGTCCTTATACAACACCTTATTACGTTTTGCAATACGGGTAGTATAGGAGTAGTCGGTATTGAGGTTCAGTTTCCTCACCACATTCTCCATCAAGGTCTGCGACTTAATAATGATGATTTCGTTGTGAATGGAACTGACAGCTACGCCCGTAGTTCCTGCTACCTGGTTCATCAACGCCGAGGAACGGAATGATTCAGAGCCACCGCTGGAACCCGTCTTCAACAAAATCGAAGTGGATGAAGAGTAAATCCTATCCTGGCTTTTCACCATATAGTACGCAATACCTCCCCCAATCAGCGCACAGAGAAGAAACCAAGGAAGGTTCCGAAAAACAAGCACTAAGATGTCTTTAAACTGCATCCCCCCTGAATTACCATCTTCCAGGAAAGAGAGATCTTCGTTCGTGTTGGCGTTGTTGGTATTATTGTTAGTAGTATTCATAAAACCATTGATTTTTCAACAATTATTGTTTTTGCCCCGTAACCACTAAATAAATCATCGCTGCTGATGAAAGCACGGATGCCACAGCCCCCACAACACTAACCGTTCTGTCGAAGGCATCTTGGGCGTAGGCACGGCGGAACGATTGTGTAATGATAATGTCATTTTGTTGGAGCAGGAAGAAAGAGTCGTTAAACACATCAGTAGAACGCGGATCAAGAAAATGGGTGACCATTTTGCCATCCACTTCACGCATCACAGCGATTTTATCGCGTTTTGTGTATTGATTAAGGCCACCCGCCATAGCCAAAGCCTCCAGAAAAGTACAGCGTTCATTGTTGATAGTCAACACTTTTCCGCCATCTGTAGTTCCCAACACAAAGACCCTGAAATTAATAAAGCGCACATCCACCATAGGGTTATTCATATAACCTCCTGCTACCAATTTCTCAGTAATGAACTCTTGGAGTTGCAAACGGGTCATCCCTTTCACATGAATTTTTCCCAAAGTGGGAAACTGGATGTCGCCATTGACATCGACCAGATATCCCGCGTTTTGATTGCTGGTCATAGTTTGTGCATTCCCGAATGGATTAAAAGGTTCAGCCAGTTCTTTTTCATCACCCACGCCAATCACATTAATGCGCAATTGGTCGTATGGACTAATGACCGCTTCAAACTTACTATTCAGGGGAATGGACTGGTTGTGTTTGAGATCATTCATGTAGCTCACCTCTTTGGAGGTGACGCAAGAGCTTGCCAGAATAGCGAGACATGCAAGAGCAAAAAACAGTTTTAAAGGCTTCATGTTTTTATTCATTAAGAATTTGCAAAAATACAATAATTTCCAATATAGTTAATGGGCTTTCTTGGTAACGATGACTCTTTTCACCATGTTTTTCATTTTTTGAGTCACCATTTCTTGAAGCCATGCCATTTTGTTATCAGTCCACCGCTGTGGATGTGTTGTAATCATCAAAGACTGGGGCAGTGACGTTTCGCTGATGGCTTGGATGATGTCATCAGTTGAATGATACACCCATCCTTTCCTGACCCATTCGTCTTGGAACTGAGGGATACGGTCACGAACACTGACTTTGAAGCCATCCCAGCGGCGACCTGTGTCGGTCAGATAAAACACTTTTGAAAAATCCGTGTCGAGATAAGGCTCAAAGGTGATTCCCAATGGGTGATAGTCATATTTTTTCCACAGGTCACGGCTATCCCATTTCGACTTAGGGCTTCCGTGCATGCAGATGCTTGTCACCGGAGCCAACGTCCTGAGTTTTTCAAGATTCGCGCAAAAATCGCGATAGGCAGCCTCCACATCCCCATTGCAGGTAGTCAGCGACTCATAATGATAGCCGATTTCATGACCCAAGGAAGCAATCTCTTTGATAATCTGTTCATCCCAACTCTCAGGTACTGCACGGAAATAATAAGTAGCTTTCCAGCCCAGTTCGTGCTCCAGTTTAGCGGTAGCAAGACTGTTTTGAGGTTTCAGGTCCACATCATGACGGAGGATCACGTTTCCATAACCCTTCAAGGCCACAAGGAGTTGTCTATATTTTGATAAGGTAAAATCCATTTACTTGAATTGGTATTGGTAGTCTGGATTCTCTCGCATCATCCTTTGACTTTCAGGATAGTTTTCAATAAACCAAGTAAAGAAAGCAGTGACATCAATATGATCATCAAGAAAACGTTGCCGTTTTTCTTGCCATTCTCGTCTGAGCATCTCAGGGTCTTTCGCCAGCAACCTTTCCGTATGAGCATATAACTTATCGAAATCAGCGGGTTGATAGGCATAACAAAGGCCGTATTTCTGCTCAAGTTCGTTTGGAACGGAAAGACGACCTGCAAATGTGTTACACTTTAGGGCGGGCACCCCAAGAATTGCCGCTTCTGAAGTCATGGTCTGACTGTCGCCGAGAAACAGGGAACAATATGCCATCAGAGAGTGGATCTCTTCTGGAGGCACAGGGAGCCGATAAGGTTCAAATTCGGGTTCCATGGCTCGTTCAGAAGTGACTATCACACGTCCGTAAGGCCTTAGCAATTCAAGTAATCTACATTTCTGATCGAGACTCAAACCCAACTGTCCCACATCGTGGTGGCCTTTTAGCGCCACAAAACGCATAATGAAAAACCGCTCCCCTGCTTTGAGTCCTGCCTTTTCCAAAACCGTTGGGTCTGGAGTAAAGCGATTCGGGTGCAGGTATGCGAGCTCATGGGTACCTGCATAATAAAGAGCATGTTTTGTTTTACGACGAATGCTACCAGGCGTAAAAACCACATCACTCATGGGGTGACCGTATTTTACAATCAATGGTTCAGCTGTGTCATCATCATCATCGAACAGAAACGCATTCATTTTTGTCAAGCTCGCTATATGGCCAAGAACCACACCGCTACTAAGACCGACATCAATATGGTTTTTACGGACAAAACGCAATAACTGAACATCTTGATGCAATACGGTCTGAGCTTTCCCCATCAAGGAGTCTTTTTTCCCTCCAAGATCAACCCAAGGGGTCATGCCAAAATGTTCCATCAGCCGTTTAGCTACTGGGATGTCTCGGACTGAATAAAAAACGCCATGCCCCAGTTTCTTTAAATCACGCGCCACTCCATGTAATAAATGCACGTGAGCAGGATGGCCTATGTCAATAAGGATATTCATTCTTCTATTTTAAACCTAATTCCATAACGGCTAAAAAAACGACGTAATTCTTTAGCCAATACATTTCTTGGTTGGCTGCACTTATGATTAACTAGATCAAAATGATACAAACCATTTACAACGACTTCGTTCGCATCTATGACTTTAATATCTTGTGTAGTCATCGGAATATTAGAGAAGGCCATATACTTCTCGAATTCATCCAGTATTCCTTTTACAAGAGCTTGCCTTTGTTCTTCGGTAGGAGTTGGGGCGAACTGTTCTTTAGTACGTTTAACAACCACAGGGCATCCAGCTGCAAGCACACCTGCAGGAAGGTCTTTGTTAACAAAAGATCCGTATGCAACTATTGCATCATCACCGATAGTTACTCCAGGAGCCACAAAAACATTGTATGTCAACTCTACACGACATCCAATACTGACATCGCCATAAGACACAGGATAGCCTTCCAGAATGTTTTTATATGAACCATGTGTAAAAATACCACATCCAGGCCCTACGGCACATTCCTCATGAAGATGAATACGGCACGAAGGATCGATTGTCGTATGCGGGAAAACATGTACTAAATCGTCTATGATGATTTCAGATCTATCAGAAACATGGCCAGCTCGAATGATCGCCGTCTCGGAAATTGTCACTTCGTCCCTAATAGTGATTCTATGTGCACTAATCATCACCGCCGAACGTAAGTTACATCGTTTTCCGATACTTATCTCATCACCCGACAACGAGGTAAAATAACCTATTTCCGTTTCATCTCCAACACTGAATTTCGTTTTACACGACACAACCGATCCTAAATGAAACTTTACATGTCGCCCGATATGATTTCCCTGCAACCGATAAACCAACTTTTTTATACAGCTTGGCAATATGCCAAATGTAAGCATCTTAGCAATTGGAAGACGTTTACTCATAGTTTATTGTTCCTCTACAATGGTTAACCGTTTATTGTTTTGCATCAATGGGATCTCTTCCACACAAACAACTGCTACAGGCACATCTAGTTTTTGGCGCCAATAATCAGCAATCATCATCTCAACAGATTCCGTATAATTCTTATTTACAACTATTTTTATTGTAATGCTATTATCCGCATGACGAACAATCTGATATGCATCGATTGAATCCAGATCATGCAAAAAATAGCGTGAAAAATTATGAACTGTATATACCTCACCGTTTGTTCTAATAAAAGATTCGCATTCCCGGCCCATAATTCTCATAATTCTCCCATCCTTCACCTCTACCAAGTCTTGGGTATCATAGCGCAAAAATGGATGAGCGTAATTCCATAAATCTGTACTCACCACTCTTCCAATACCATTTGCAACAGGCATGTCTCGTTTATCAAGCACTTCGATTATTCCATAATAGTTGCACACTCGATACCCATCGTGTTGAGGAGTCTCGTATGTGTTTGGGGTTCCTTCACAACTATAGGAGTCAATCACATCACAGCCGAAGGCACGTTCTATTTCATCACGATAATCTAACGACAGCGTAGAGCCTGTTGTAAAAACATGTACTGGACAATACTTATAACCTTGGTGACTATTACGATATTGAGCCAATAAAAAAAGAGGAGCCGGATAAGAACGAATAAAGCGAGGCTTTTCCATTTCTATTCTGTCTAAGATAGATCGCAACGTGTCATCATTAATTGAATAGAAAGGCAAATAAGAACAGCGATTAAAACGGTCTTGAAGCGCCTTGATTTTACTGGAACGGACACCATTGGCAATTTTCATGTATGAATCACCAAGACGATATCCAGCTTGATACCAGGTGCGCAGTTTTGACGCCATATTCACCGAGTAGGACAATTTGGATTCATAAAAAGCGAAAGGTTCACCCGTCGAGCCGCTTGACTTTGAATACATTCGTTTTCTCTCAGGATAGCCTTCCGCGGTGAATGCCTCAATCCCTTGTTTTCGCATGATGGCTTTGCTTAAAACAGGCAGTTGTTTTAAATCATCAAGTGAGCGTATTCCATCAGGATCAACGGCGTTTTCAGCAAACCATTTTTTGTAGAACGGAACCGTTTTGGCGGCATGTAGCACGATTTTTCGCAAACGATTTTCCTGAAAAGCACGCATCTTGGCATCATCCCATTGCTCTGCTTCATGCAATTGGCGAAGATAATAATGCACCTTCTCCCCTTTTACAGAATCACTGAATGGCAAAATGATATGTTCATGAATAAATCCCATAAACTGAATACAATTGATCTTTTATGTTATCCCACCGATACTTTTTCACTGATTGTTTCGCCCTTTGTATCATAGTCCCAACCTCATCTTGATGTCTGACAGCCCACAGCATCTTTTCGGCCAACTCTGCTTCTTTATCACTCTCAAAAAGCAATCCGTTCTTTCCATCCTCAATCATATAGGGAACACCACCCACCTTTGAGGAAACAATCAACACGCCTGCATTCATGGCTTCGATCAAAGAAACCGGCATGTTATCCACCTTAGGTGCGGAAACCATGATGTCCGCTAGGTCAAGGTATTCAAATATCAGCGAATTATCCACACGACCAGTAAAAACAACATTCTTCAAGTCCATCGAATTAGCTTGCTGAACCAGGCTCTCGTGCAGTGATCCGTCTCCGACCAAGGTTAAGGAAGCATCTGGTATCTCCTTCTGAACCTTCAGGAATGCCCGAAGGATGCAAGGAATATTATACAACTCTTCATGCGCACGAATACAGATAAAACGAGGTCTCAGTGCTTCTCTTTGACGGAAACGAGAAGCGTCCAGCTCGATAATATTAGGAATGATGATATAAGGAAGGTGATGATTTTCAAAGACCTTTGCCAAAAATCCTGATAGAACGATGTTTACATTCGTGCGTGTCAGATATTTATGAACTAACCGTGGATGTTTATCAAAGAAGGTTTCACCCCCTCCTCCATGATAGGTAAGCACAACCCGCTTGCCCAATTTATTACCCACTCTCACGCCAAACACTGCAGGCAAGAAACCCCAGCCCGAACAGCAGTGGACATGCAACACGTCGTATGCCCGAGCAGTGCGACGAAGCTTCGGCAACATCACAAGTCGTTTACACATAGACGCTTTGGTGCTGAAGATATCTGCAATATGTCCATCTTCACAAAGTTTCTTTTGCAAAATCTCCACTTGACCCGAGATGCCTCCCACCCCTGGTTTATAATTACAAATCAATAGAATTCTCATAGCAATCCTCGTGAGCCCAATTTAAACACGGCCCAGCCGATAATGATCACTGGGACGATGACAAACCAGTTCTTGATAAAACGATAATTTTGGGCATTCATTAATGTCACACCGTATGCCGATAGCATTAACAGCACAGGAAGACCCGGCAACAAGAATCGTTCAGAGTTAGCAAATCCGCTTGCGGAAACAATACCGAGGTAGGCAATCACGAAGGAACCTATCAACGACAAATCTCTCCAATTCTTTTTTAAGAAAATCGCACTATACAAGGCTAATAACACAAAACCACCAAAAACATTTCTGACATAATTTCCACCGCTCAATATTTGCTGGTTATATTGTTCATCCACGTCCACCATGGTGGGGAAAGGCAACACGAACATCATAGGTGCCATCACGGTACCAGTAGCATATTTTGCCCATTGATTTCCTTTTAGAGTTTGATCAGCACGCTTTGCCTCTTGGTTGGTTTCACGGTCTTCCCACACTCCTTGCACCTCATTCATGATGACACCACCAGCCAACGTCGCAACAGCTAATACACCCCATGCAATAATCATCAACCGCTTTTTCCGGCCAACCACTGTAGTTCTGGTGAAAACCAATCCTGTCACAAAAGCAAAAGCGGCTGCAGCGCCAAGCACCGTGCGGAAAGTAAACAGACTCACCAATAACAGAATAGGC
>JAEEGL011718759.1_pt1 | contig 48285 bp, 43 predicted proteins | sample 9134231 | NCBI WGS metagenome assembly JAEEGL01 (sample SAMN16246548, study PRJNA631951) | gut metagenome | biome: gut microbiome; feature: rumen; material: fiber-attached | host: Bos | place: Iran: Karaj | collected 2018-10 | reverse complement strand
GAGTTGACAATTAGGAGTTACCTGTTGATGGTTTAGGGTCGAGAGTAGATTTTTTTCCTCCCTTGAATCAGTACACCGGTAGCACTTATTGAGGCAGGACGGCCACTCAGGTCGTAGGCTTGTCCATCTCCCTTTGTGGGCTGGGAGTCAGCGTTCACAGCATGGATGGCGGTGGGATAGGCTGGCTCGTAGTCGTCGCTGATGTCTTTGGATTGGGCTTCGAGGTCAGTCATGATGTCAGCCACCTCCTCGGCCGTAAGGGCATAATTGTAGATGCGGAAGTCGTCGATGTAGCCATTGTACATGGGGTCGGCGGCGAACATGGAGCGTCCGATGTAGCAGAGCGAGGGGGCAATGTCTGTAGGACGGATGGTGAAGGTGCTACTTTCAGCCACGTTCTGACCGTCAAGATAGAGGATGACTTGTACCTTGTCGCCTATGGGCTTGAGGGTGACGGCGAGGTGATGCCATTTCCCTGTCTCCAATTTCTTGCCGGTGCCAATGATCTGTTCTTCACCCCTGTTTTTCATGACAAAGCGCATCTCTGTGCCGTTGAAAGGACACAGGAACATATATTGCTGGTCGCTGTTGCCGAAGTCGAAGATGCGTTGCCATGAGTTGCCTCCTGTCCATCGCACCCATGTGGCGATGGTCATCTCGTCGTGATGTACAACGGAATATGGAATCATGGCATAGTTGGAGCTTGAGAGTTTGAGACTGTGGGTGCCTGAATAGCCATAGTTCTTCGTGATGCCCACCTCGGAGTAGGTTGGGTTGGCAGCACACGTTGCGTTGAGGTGATTGGCCGAGTTGTCGTTCAGGTTCTGGTCAAACTGCCATTGTCCCAGCAGGGCTTTTTCTGTGAGCAGGGCAACCTCCAATGGCTCTGATGCGTCAGAACGGTTGTAGTGTTCATCTACGGCCTGCACCTTGTAGAGGTATCTGGTTCCCTCCAGGGCGGTGTTGTCGATGAACTGGGTGGCAGTGATGTTGCGTCCGATGGTGTTGTATTCGGCCGTCACACCCTCAGTGGAGGGAGCCTCAGCCCTGAGGATGGTGTAGGAAATCACGTCCTCGTCGGTGGGTGCAGTCCATGAGAGTTCCACGCTGGCCGCCCGCTGTTTCGCCGTCAGGCTTGTGGGTGCTTGTGGGGCCTTGAGAACCGTGGAAGGTATTTTCACGTCGGTGGGCAGGAATCGCCACAGATACCTGTTGATTTCTGTAGGCATGGCATTGCTGGCAGGTGCTGTCTTGGAGGTCACCGAAGTTCCAGCAGTTGTGCCGCTGCAATAGAGGTACTTGTTCGTGAGGCGGTTGATGATGTAGAACGCTCCGTTTTTAGCATATTTCACATACCACTGCTCCTCCATGGGGTGATCATCTCCTGTGCCATACACGATGACATTGGCATTGGATGTGAAGATGGTTGCTAATTTGCCCCAATCCAGTTCCGAGTTGAGGTGCATGTTCGTGTTGCCGGCATTATCAATGAACCAATAGGAGATGTCGCCGTCGGTATAACTTGGATAGACGTTCCACTGCTGTGTGGTTCCGCTGGTCTTGCGCGAATCGGATGTGGCGTTGCCATTGGCCATGGTCAGCAGTTTTTTGCTGTTGACGTTCATGATTTGGTAGGTTCCGTTGACCTCGAAAGGTGCCACATCTTCACCCCAAGTGATGTCGAACAGACGTTCGGCGTTGATTTGGCCTTTCTGATAGGCTGTACCTCCTGGCACATCATATACATACATGCGTGTGGGACCATAGCCGTTGATGAAGACATCCTTGTCTGTACTGATGAACGCAAACGATGAGGGTGTAGCCTGACGTTCAGACGAACCGAGGTAGCCGTGCACCTCGCCTGTCACTTCGTTCCGATAGACGGCTGCGTTGGTCCATGCACTGCGGTTCTCTCCGTAACCGATGCGCACACCTTCGTTGCTGTCGATGCAGAACTGTCCGCGAGCCTTTGAGTCGAAACCCCACCAGATGCCATTTTCCATGCCGTAGTTGACTCCTACGATGGCTTCACCTACATTGTGCAATTCGTCGGCTGTCGCCACCTTGCCGTCGTTTTTCACCTTCGTGAAGAAGTCGGCGTAGTGGTTGAAATCGCCTGCCAACTGGTGAGTGTTGCCCTCGTCAATATAGTCGTACAAATAGTTGTACCAAGTCAGTGCCTTGTCATCGTTGAGCGTGTTGCCGCCACAGATGCGGATGTCCTTGAAATAGTCGTCCCCTTTCAATAATTGGGCTATCGCCAAGAAGTCTATCTTCGCCTGGTTCTCGCTGGTGGCTTGTTCCCACACATAGTCGGGCTCGTTGAATGGCGAAACACTCACCACCGTCAGCCCCTGTGTTTGCACGTATGCCACACTGGCCTTGATGAGTTTGTACCACTCTTGGGGCTTTCCCCGATAGTTAGTGCGTCCTGTGTAGTCGGTGATTTTTTTACCATTCTCTGAGGGGTAGTTGCCGTTGGCATCCACCTGGTAGAACAGTGCCTCGTGGTCGCAGTTGAGATTCACTTTCGTGGTTCCTGTCAACTTGATGAGGTCACAACGTGCCTTCAGTTTCTTCTTCTGACGAGCGGTCAGTGTATAGGTGCCGTCGCCATTGTCAGTGACGAGGTCATTGGGTTGGAACGAAACACGTCCTGTGGCAAAGTTGCCTTTCCCGATATGTGCGATGCCTCGATACACGTTGAAATCCCAATCCCATGCGGCATCCATGCCCCATGATACCCTGTACTCCTGCCCTTCGGCAGCAACGTTGAAGGGGATGTTCACGTCAGCCTTCTTCATGGCTCGCATATAGTCAGAACTTGTTTGTGCCTGTGCGGTGATGGCAATCAGTGCCAATGCAGTTAGTAAAAGTCTTGGTTTCATATCCACAGGTTTTTTAGTGTTAGTGTTTAGATTAGTTATGAGGATAACCCAGCGTAGGGGTGGCTATTGTGCCTTCTCGTCCAGATAGGAGTCCTTGAAGCCCAAGAAATACAGCACTCCATCGATTCCGATGGTGTTGATGCTCTGTTGGGCGTTCGCCACCACACGGGGTTTGGCGTGGAAGGCAATGCCTAGACCCGCTTGTGCAAGCATCGGCAGGTCGTTTGCTCCATCGCCCACGGCAATGGTTTGCTGCAAGTCCACCTTCTCCACTTGGGCAATGAGTTTCAGCAGTTCGGCCTTGCGCCGTCCGTCCACAATCTCGCCCACATAGTTGCCTGTCAGATGTCCTGTCTCGTCTATCTCCAGTTCGTTGGCATACACATAGTCGATGCCATAGCGTTTCTGGATGTATTCTCCGAAGAACGTGAAACCACCACTCAGGATGGCAATCTTGTAGCCGTATTTCTTCAGCACATACATCAGTCTGTCCACTCCCTCCGTGAAGGGCAGGTTCTCGGCAATCTCGCGCATCACGCTCACATCCAGTCCCTTCAGCAGTTTACAACGCTTGGTGAAACTCTCCTTGAAGTCAATCTCTCCACGCATGGCACTCTCTGTGATGGCTGCCACTTGTTCGTACACTCCATGCTTTCTCGCCAATTCATCGATGACTTCTGTCTGAATGAGCGTGGAGTCCATGTCGAAGCAGATGAGTCGGCGCATCCGTCGGTACATGTCGTCCGTCTGGAACGAACCATCCACCTCCAGCTCGCTTGACAGCCTCAGCAGTTCGCCATGCAGGGCCTCCCTGTCGTTCGGGGTTCCACGCACAGAGAACTGGATGCAGGCACGTGTTTTTTCCTTGGGGAAACGGATACTGGCACGTCCCGAAAGGCGCTTGATGCCATCGATGTTCAGCCCTTGGTTCACAATCAGTTTGCTCACCGCTTCAATTTGTCGGGCACTGAGCCGTCTGCCCAGCACTGTCAAGATGTAGCGGTTCTTGCCCTGCCGTGCCACCCATGCTTCATATTCGTCCATCGTCACAGGGTGGAAACCGATGTTTACGCCCAGTTCGCTGGCCTTGAAGAGCAGTTCCTTCATCACGTGTCCGGAGCGGTCTTCCGCCACTCTGATGAGGATGCCCAGCGAGAGCGTCGAGTGGATGTCTGCCTGTCCGATGTCTTGGATGTCCACGTCATAGCGTGACAGGATGTCCATGATGCTCGCTGTCAACCCGGGGCGGTCTTCGCCTGTGATGCGCAGTAAGATAAGTTCTTCCATGGTCGTCGGGTGCTGCTTTGGTTTTTATCGCTTCTTCAGTCTGATGTTTCCGTGTTCATCGATTTGTGCCATGCTGTTGGGCACGTCAGCCTCTGTCAACTGCTTCATCTCCTTCGCCACACTCTCGTTGGCATCCTTCCGTGGCCCCACACCTTTGGTCTGGAGCATGGAGTGAATCTTTCCGTGCAGGAACTCGCCCTTCTCGTTGATGGTGATTTGCACGAGCGGCGCATAGCCAGAGATGCCCGTGAGGCTGACATTATAGGGTGTACAGAAGTTGCCAAGGCTGTAGGCGATGAAGCGTCCCTTGTACACCTCAGTGGCTCTCACCACGTGAGGACCATGACCATACACCACGTCAGCCCCGTGGTCAATGCAGAAGTGAGCCAGTTCGCGCAGCGAACCTCGGTTCTCGCCCAAGAATGTCTCCGACCCATGGGGCAGATGGCTTTGAGCACGTCCTTCCGCACCTCCGTGGAACGACACCACCACCAAGTCGCACTCCTTCACCAGTTTGTCCACCACTCTGCCCACCAAGTTCAAGTCTATGTGCCTCATGGTGTAGGAATTGTGTCCGAAGGCACAAAGTCCAATCTTCAGGCCCTTGCGAGTGATGACTGCACTCTCCACACGTCCGCTGATGCCAGCAAACTTGATGCCCTGTTCCTTCAGGCACTTCTCGGTCGATTCAATGCCATAGAGTCCGAAGTCGTTCGCATGGTTGTTGGCCATGCTCAAGAAGTCAAAGCCCGCCTCTTTCAGCAGTGGGGCATAACTGGTGGGAGTCCTGAACGAATAACTGTTGGGGCCACTCCCTTTCGTACTGGTGCCACCGTCGCAGATAGCTCCTTCCAGATTACCCACTGCAAGGTCTGCCTTGCTGATGATGGCCTTGCAGTCGTCAAACAAATTCTTGCCGTCGTTGGCAGGCAGCATCATGCTCGGATAGGTCGTACCCATCATGATGTCGCCAGTCATGGCAATCGTCAGCGTGTCAGCCCACAACGGGAGGGTGCCGACCGCCAACAATAGGCTAGCAATGATTTTTTTCATACTCTATTTTGCGATAATCAGGTTATACTTCTTCTTGCCCTGTTGTACAAGCAGGTACTTGCCGTCGAGCAGGTCGGCATTGGTCAACAACTGGTCGGGTGCATTCACCTTATCCTTGTTCACGCTCACACCGCCACCCTTTACGAGTGTCTTCACTTCGCCCTTGCTGGGGAATATTTGTGTGTGGTCAACCGTCAAGTCGGCGAGTTTCACGCCCTCGTCGAACAGTGCCTTGTTCACCTCGAAGTGAGGAACTCCTGCAAAGACATCCAGCAGGGTCTGCTCATCCAGTTTCAGAAGGCTCTCCTTGGTGGATTTGCCGAAGAGAATGTTGGAGGCTTCCACCGCCATGTCGTAGTCCTCACGAGAGTGTACCATGACAGTCACTTCCTCCGCCAGACGCTTCTGCAGCACACGGCGTCCTGGGTCGGTCTTGTGCTCCGCAATGAGGGCGTCAATCTCCTCCTTCTCCAGCGAGGTGAAAATCTTGATGTAGCGTTCGGCATCCTCGTCAGGCACATTGAGCCAGAACTGATAGAACTGGTAGGGTGAAGTGTAGTTGCGGTCGAGCCACACGTTGCCGCTCTCCGTCTTGCCGAACTTGCGTCCGTCGCTCTTCGTCACCAACGGACATGTCAGCGCAAAGCACTCGTTGCCGTTCATGCGTCGGATGAGTTCCGATCCCGTGGTGATGTTGCCCCATTGGTCGGCACCGCCCAACTGCAACTTGCAACCCTTGTGCTCGTTCAGGTAGTAGAAATCGTAGCCCTGCAGCAGTTGGTACGTGAACTCCGTGAACGACAGTCCGTCGCGTGCCTCTCCGTTCAGTCGCTTCTGCACCGACTCCTTCGCCATCATGTAGTTCACCGTGATGTGCTTGCCGATGTCCCTCACAAAATCGAGGAACTTGAAATCCTTCATCCAGTCGTAGTTGTTCACCAGTTCGGCCTTGTTGGGCGCATCACTGTCAAAGTCGAGGAAATGCGCCAGTTGCTTCTTGATGCATGCCACGTTGTGACGCAGGGTCTCCTCGTCGAGCAGGTTACGCTCCTGGCTCTTGCCCGAAGGGTCTCCAATCATACCCGTAGCACCCCCGATGAGCGCCAGTGGTTTGTGTCCACAACGTTGGAAGTGTCGGAGCATCATCACTCCGCAGAGGTGTCCGATGTGCAGAGAGTCTGCTGTTGGGTCAATGCCCAGATATGCTGTCACTTGCTCCTTCTTGAGCAATTCGTCAGTGCCTGGCATCATTTGGTGAATCATGCCACGCCAGGTCAGTTCTTGTACAAAATCTTTCATTCTATGTGTAATGTGGTTGAAAAATAGACTTTTTAGGCTGCAAAGTTACGATTAAGAAGGTGAAAAGACAAATTTCCGAAGAAAAAAAAGGAATGTTAAGATATTTTCAGTAATTTTGCCACCAGAAACAAACTGGATAAGTATGGAAAGATTCTATCTAAGGCGAGGCCTGTTGATGCTGACAGCATGGATGCTGTGGGTGGGAGGCACGCTTGTATATGCTCAAGACAAGAAGGATGAGCGACCTGCTTCGGTGCCGATGACGGGGATGACTCCTCAGTTGGATCGTCGAGATGTGGTGCTGTTGCAAGGTGTGGTCAAGGATGCCAATGGGGGAACGTTGCCGAGCGCGAATGTGTATGTTCGTGAGACACAGGGTGGGGCAGTGTCCGACCAAGAAGGCCGTTTCACAGTGCAGTTGCCGCGTGGGAAGAAGGTCACGGTGGATTTCTCTTATGTGGGTATGAAGACGGTGACCAAGGTGTATGACGGCAAGCGCAACTACACCAACCAGACGATTGTGCTGGAAGAGAATGGTATGCTGAAGGATGTGGTGGTGACAGGTCTTTTTGACTACAAGTCATCCACCTTCACAGGTTCCACGTCCTCTTATACACAAGAAGAATTGAAGATGGTTGGTAACTCCAACGTTCTGAAAATTATTCAGTCGCTGGACCCTTCGTTTGTGGTGAACATGAATGATATCAATGGTTCCAACCCTAACCATATGTCAGACATCACCATTCGTGGCAATGCCTCTTTCAGTGGTTTGCAGGGCGAATACAGCGGTAACCCCAATGCTCCTCTTTTCATTCTTGACGGTTTTGAAGCCACACAGCAGCAGATATTCGACCTCGACATGAACCGTGTGAAGTCGGTGACCATCCTCAAGGACGGTGCAGCCAAGGCCATCTACGGGTCGAAGGCCAGCAACGGAGTTATAGTGGTGGAGACCATCCTGCCCGAAGCAGGTCGTCTGCGCATCACCTATACGGGTGACATCAATGTGGAGGTGCCCGACTTGACTTCCTATAATCTCTGCGATGCACGTGAGAAACTCGAAGTGGAGAAGAACGCTGGCAGATACACCTCCACCTCCCCTTATTATCAAGCGTTGCTGGATGAACAGTCCAACGCCATTGCCGCCAACATAGCCCGAGGCGTGAACACCTATTGGTTGTCGAAACCTCTGCGTACAGGTGTGGGTCATAAGCATACTGCCTATCTGGAAGGGGGCACGGAGGAAATGCGCTATTCCGCCAGTGTGATGTACAACCAAGTGGCAGGTGTGATGAAGAAGTCGGGACGACGCAACATCTCCGGCAACATCAACCTTTCCTACCGCTACAAGCAGTGGATGTTCCGCAACTCCCTCTCCGTCACAGGCAACAAAGCCGATGACAGCCCTTATGGCACATTTTCTGATTATGTGGGAGTGAACCCCTACTACTCACCCACCGATGCCAATGGCAATGTGGTGAAGGTGTTGGGCACCTACACTTCTCCTGGAGCTAATGGTAGCACCACTACCTACTATAATCCGCTCTACAATGCCACCATCGGCACCAAGAACTTCTCGAAGTACACTGAGGTGGTGGAGAACTTCTACATAGAATACCGTCCCGTGACAGACTTCCGCTTCACGGCGCGATTGGGCTACACCCACCAGAACAACAAGCGTGAAGACTTCTATCCGGGCGACCACACCCGATTCTACAATTGGACAGGAGACCGTTATTTCCAGCGAGGCAGTTACTCCATCACCAACGGAGAGACCAACAGCCTCTCTGTGGACTTCACTGCCAACTACTCCCACACATGGGACAAGCACATGCTGCTGGCCAATGCCGCCTATTCCATGCAGGATGCCTCGTCCACCTCTGAGGGCATGACGGCATGGGGATTCCTCAACAACCATGTCGACTACATCACCTTCGCCAAGCAATATGCCGACGGAGGAGTGCCCTCAGGTTCTGAGAGCCACACCCGTACCTTGGGTATCACAGGAGCCGCCAACTATTCCTACGACGAGCGCTACCTCTTCGACGCCAGCCTTCGATTCAATGGTTCCTCTGTCTTCGGAAGCGACAATCGTTGGGGTACCTTCTGGAGTGTGGGTACAGGCTGGAACCTGCACAAAGAGCACTTTATGGAGTCTGCCGACTGGCTCACACTTTGCAAGTTCCGTATTACATACGGACTCACAGGAAACCAGAACTTTTCTCCCTATCAGTCCAAGGCCACCTATAAGTTCTACGACAACATCATCTACGACAATATCTCGGGTGCCTATCTGATGGGCATGCCTAACCCCAACCTGAAGTGGCAGCAGACAGGCGACTTCACCGTGGGACTTGACCTCGGACTCTGGAACCGCTTGAACCTGCGTTTCGACTACTACGACAGCCGTACACGCGATGCCCTCATCGCCATGTCTATTCCCACATCGACAGGATTCACCACCTACATGGAGAACCTGGGCAACGTGCAGAACCGAGGCATTGAGGCCACAGCCAACTGGCGATTCTTCCAGAAGGGACAGTCATTCATGAGCCTGACTGGAAGCATTGCCCACAACGTGAACAAGGTGACCAAGATTAGCGACGCACTCAGTTCCTTCAACCGTGAACAAGATGCCGAGAACACCACCTCGCCCATCATCCGCTATGCCGAAGGACAGTCCATGACTGCTATCTGGGCAGTTCGGTCGCTGGGCATCGACCCCGCTACGGGTCGTGAAATGTTCCAGAAGAAAGATGGTACAACTACCTACGACTACACCACCGATGATTACATCATAGCAGGAGACTCCAACCCCAAAGTGCATGGGACCCTCGGTTTCAATGGCGAATACAAAGGCATAGGCCTGAGCCTCCTCTTCAACTATCAGTGCGGAGGTGACTACTACAACCAGACGCTTGTCGACCGTGTGGAGAATGTGAACATCGCCAACAACGTCGACCGCAGGGTGTTCTGCGATACATGGAACACCATCGGCGATGTGGCACGCTACAAGCACATCTCCAGCACCCCCACCACGACCTACGCCTCCACCCGTTTCGTGCAGCGCAACAACATGCTCGATCTCACTAGCCTTTCGGCCTACTACGACTTCAAATACTGTCCTTGGCTGCAACGGTTCAAGATGGAGCGCCTGCGCCTCACCTTCTACATGAACGACGTGTTCCATCTCTGTACTGTGAAGGCAGAACGCGGACTCAGTTACCCCTATGCACGCACCTTCTCCTTCTCGCTCACGGCAACATTTTAGGAAATAGACAAATTGACAACAGAAAACAGAAAGTTGATGAAAATAAAAGCATACATCCTATTGATGGCAGCAAGCCTCCTGTGGGGAAGCTGCAACGACTGGCTCGATGTGCAGCCACGTTCGCAGGTGGAAGACACCGAACTCTTCGAGAGCGAGGCAGGCTATAAAGAAGCCCTCGCAGGCGTCTACTCCTCCATGGTGTCCACCTCCACCTACACCAAGGAGATGACCTATGGTTTCATCGGCATCTTGGGGCAAGAGTGGGACTTCTACTATGCCTCCCAATATGACGATGCCGCCACTTACAACTACGATGCTGCCTATCCCACTAACTACATCCGCAGCATTTGGGCGACCAGTTATAGCGGCATCGCTAATGTGAACAACCTGCTTGCCCACATTGATGGCGACAAAGGGCTCTTCTCTCCCGACAACTATGCCATCATCAAAGGCGAAGCCTTGGCACTCCGTGCATTCCTCCACTTTGACCTGCTGCGCTGCTTTGGAGTCAGTTATGCTGTCAATCCCGACCAACCCTCCATCCCTTACAGCACAGCACTGTCCTACCGTGTGTTCCCCCAACTCAAAGTGCATGAAGTGGCTGAAGCCGTTATCCGCGACTTGCAAGCAGCAGAAGAACTGCTCCGACAGAGCGACCCCATCGCCACAGGACGTGAAATCACAGAAAGCGACGACAACGGCTACCTGATCAACCGCCAGATGCATCTCAACTACTACGCCGTCAAAGGCCTTGAGGCACGAGTATGTATGTGGATGGGTGACTACGCCAACGCCCTTTCCGCTGCCAACGAAGTGATAGCCTCTTCTCAGTTCACTTGGGCAACTGTAGCCAACCTGCAGGCAGGCTACGACCGCTGCTTGGCCACCGAACACCTCTTCGCCCTCAACAACTTGACCCTCCGGGCTGACGTGGCCAACGAATACTTCTCCGACGAGTCAGCCTATAGTTTTGCTGTCACCCGCGACCGACTGCTTGACTACTACGAGAATGCCACCCAAGACTACCGCTACACCTTCCTTTTCAAGGCAGGCACTGCCACCCATGCCAACAACCGCTACCTTGTCAAGTATGATGAGGCCACAGGCACCTCCACCTATTATAAATATAAGATGCCTCTCCTTCGCCTCTCCGAAATGTACCTCATCAAGAGTGAAGTGGAATATCGGCAAGGGAACCCCGATGCCGCCAAGGCTACACTCAACCAACTCCGTGTAGCGCGCAATCTTCCCGCACTTGCCGAATTGCCCACCGACTACGAACTGGAACTTATCCATGAATATCGAAGAGAATACATTGGCGAAGGCCAACTCTTCTTCCTCTACAAGCGTTTGAATCGCTCCACCATCCTTTATTCCGACATCGATGCAGTGGCAGAGAAAATCTACACATTCCCTCTGCCTATCACCGAAACAGAATCCGCACAACGTGAAGACAACAAGTGAAGCCATGAACAGAAGAAATAATACCGTTATCCAGAAAGCCGGAGCGCTGACCCTTCTTGTGGCAAGCGCCTTGCTCCTTACCACCTGCACCAAAGAAGAAGTGTCCACCTACGACACTTCTCAGTGTAGTCTTAACATCTGGGTAGGAACCTCATCCGGAGCAGTCTACGAGACCACCACCTATAACTATTCCTATGCCTACGAAGAGGGAAGTGTCACCTTCTATGCTCAAATCAGCGGCATGCCATCACCCCACGACCGCATCTTCCACTTGGAAGCATACGGAGAATCCCTTCCCCTGATGGCAAGCACCATCCGCACAGAAGACTATGTGATACCTGCAGGCTCCATTGGTGGGGCTTATGAAGTGCATCTCAACACACAACTTTTGGCTGACCCCAATCTTTTCACTGATGCTGATGGGCGAATTAGTTTCCGTGTGGTGCCCGATGATGTCTTTTCCATCGGCACCGAAGGTCATCAGTCCTTCACGGTCATTCTGAAAAACTACTTGGCTAAACCCGACAACTGGGACACCGCCAACTATCCCCAGCGGCCTCTCTCAGCCCTCTTTGGCGCATACAGCCGTGTGAAATACCAGTTCATGATAGAGCACTTGAAACTCATCGACTTCAAGATAAGTTACTTTGCGCAGACTAGTTACGACGAGGAGACCAACATTGTTTCGTCAGCCTATGCCATCCACTTGCAGCAAGTCATGCAGCGAGCCCTCAATGACTATAACGAGACCCACGAGACACCGCTCACCGATGAGTTTGGAATACCTGTCACCTTCTAATATTTTATAGAATGAATATGAGAAAGAGAATCCTCCCATACCTCCTTGCCATCACCCTTCCCCTGTGGGTGTTATCTTCCTGTTACGACGACAAGGGCAACTACAAATACCATGCCCTTGAGCAGGTAGCCATCGACACGACAGGAACAGGCATGATGTCTGAATATGCCATCATGCGTTTCGACGAGTTGCAACTCACTCCCAACATTTACTACGAGGGGCAGCGGGTGACCGACAACAGCAATGCCCCTCTTGATTATGTGTGGACGATCTTCAGTGCCACCTCAGGTACAGGGGCCAGTGCTGTTATTGACACCATCGGCACCGAGCGCAATCTCTCAGCCGTGATCAGTCGGACGGGTGGCAACTACTACGTGCAACTCACCGTCACCAACCGTCACGATGGCATCAAGCAGTTCTTCAGGGTGCCCGTGTCGGTCAGCGAAGTGTTTGACGGTGGATGGATGGTCTTCTACGAGCGGGCTGACCAGCCTGGTTATGCCGACCTTGCCCTCATCTACAACGAATGGACAAAACTCAATGTGAACTATAACCGCCTCTACACCAACCTCTACGAGACTACCAATGGTGAACTCCTCCAAGGACAACCCGTTCGCTGCCTTGACATCGCCGTGTCATTGGCGTCAGGTAACAACTACGTGGGACTTTGTACAGACTACACCCTCGTGGGCGTGAGTGAGAATGGCATAGAGAAAGCCCTCGACTTTGCCGACTTCTTCCACGAGCCTCCCGCTACGATGCGGCCCACTTGGTATGGCCAGCATGGCTCAGGAGTGATGTCGGGTCAGAGTTCCGAAGTACTGCTCAACGACAACCAGATTTACACCAATACCTACTCGTTCAGTGCCACCCAAGGCCGCACTACCAAGTTCGGAGTGGCCAAGTTTGCCTCGGGCATCGGTGAGTTGGCACCCTGGAATGCAGAAATACCCAACACGCTCAACTATGGCATTGTGGTGTATGACCGCACCAATCACCGTTTCCGCTATGCAGCCTACAACTCCGCACGACTGGAAGAATTTGGCGTACAAGACCCGTCGGCAGCCTTCGATGTGAACAACACAGGCATGGACTTCGTGATGGCTGACTGGGGACGAGGCACCAGTTTTGGAGCCGCCCTGCGTCCTTACGACTATCTCATCATGTCGAAAGGCAGCGACCGCTATCTGGCAGTCGCCAACTTCTCCACCTCGGCACCTTCTGACAACAACATTGGTGTGGGTCTCTATCCTATGACCTCTCTTTGTCCAGACATCGACAAGGCCACTTCGATGGCAGCCAGTCATGTGGGTAGTTTCATCTACTATACTGCAGCCGACAAGGTGTACACCTTTGCTTACGACAGCAACCAACCTGCTTCTGTGGCATGGACAGCACCTGAGGGTGAGGAGGTCACCTGTGTGCGCATCATGAAATACTATCATGGCACCATCTACGCCTATGGCATGGTGCCCACTTCCGACAACCTTGTCCACATCGCCACGTGGAACCCCACTACACGCGAGGGACATGTGTATGAGTATCTCATCAATCCAGCGAGTGGTATCCTCGATATGGACGAGTGCTACGACTATCCCATCCCAGGTAAGGTGAAAGATATGGCTTGGAAATTCTCCATGCAATAAAACTCAAAAACTCAAAATATGAAAAAAATCACACTCACCCTTCTGTCCCTCGTGGCATCCATCGCCATGATGGCACAAGGCATGGTTTTCGAACCTGAGGGCACCACCCTCGAACAAGCCTCAGCCAAAGCCAAGGCTGAAAACAAACTCATCTTCCTCGACTGCTTCACCACATGGTGTGGCCCTTGCAAGAAGATGGCACGTGATGTGTTCCCACAGGAGCAGGTCGGTGCATTCATGAACCCCCGCTTTGTCAACCTCAAGATTGACATGGAAAGCGAGTATGGTGCTCCGCTGGCCAAGCAACTCCAGATTCAAGCTTTCCCCACTTTCGTCATCTTCAATGCCGATGCCAAGGAGATAGGCCGTTTCCTTGGAGGTAGTGCAGCCGAAGAGTTCCTGAAGAGTGTGGAGGAGAAGAGTAAGGACAACTCCTCCTCGGAACTCCAGCAGCGTTGGCAGAATGGCGACCGCGACCCGCAATTCTTGCAGCAGTATCTGGCCACACTCAATGCATCCTACAAGGCTGATGAGGCGAATGAAGTGGCCGAGGCACTTCTGGAAGGGAAAGAAGAGACCTTTGCTGCCGACAGCACCCTTCGCATGGTGTTCATGCGCAACATCACCAATCCTTTTGCCAAGTCGTTCATCTTTACGGCCAAGAACCCTGCTCTGCTGAAGGCACAGATTGGTGATATGCCAGTGGAGATGAAAATCAAGAATGTGCTCACCTATTATCCTCGCCAAATCATTACCGAGCATGATGGCACAGCCGACCTCGACCAAGCCAAGTTTGACCAGTTCTGCGCCTTGCTCTCCGAACTGAAACTGCCCGATGCCGACCACTATCGTCTTTCCACGCTCATCACTTATTATGAAAAGAAGAAGGACTATGCGAACTATCTCAAATACATTCAGGAGTATCTGAAGAACAAGAACCTCGATGCTGATGACATGCAGCTGGCACGTTGGGTGAAGCCCTTCTCGGAGGGAGGTGCCACTCCTGAGCAGAAGGCTGCGATGAAGAAGATTTTGGAGCAGCGTCTGGCTGACATTCGTGATGGAAAGCGTCAATCGCAGAACACCGTGGGCAACATGCGTCTTTCACGTCCTACGAGTGAGCTGTTGCAGATGCTGGTAGATGTGTTGGATGGCAAGCAGCCAACGCCATAATGCTGTCAGAAGGATTGAAAAATTAAAGAACTGAAAGATTGAAGAATTGAAGGATAGAAAATGAGAAGAAGAATTCTTGTAGCTGCCTCACTCTTGTGGGTGGCTACACTTTCGTTAAAGGCACAAGCCACACTTTACGGCACCTATTCTGTGGACGGCTTCTTGCAGAGCAAGATCAAGTTGGAGCTGTCGGATGATGATGCCTTGCGATTCACCACGATGCGCTTTTATGTGGATCATAGTGATGAGTCCTCCGACCGTTATCTCTACACAAAGGCCAACACCTTCTCTTTCTCCGACCCAGGCATCGGCCTTTATCGTCCGCGCTCTCTGAACAGCAACGACTTCAGTAGTGAGGAGAGTCAGTATTGCTTTGCCCGTTCGAAGCAGTCGGAACACTTCATCGTCTTTTGGGAAAAAGAATTTGGCGCCGACCCCACCAAAGCTCCTGCCAATTATGCTTTCGACCCCGACGACCTCTTGGAACGCGCCGAGAAGGTGTATGCTGTGAACACCCAGCAGTTGGGTTTCTCCCAATCTGGCAGTTCCATCACGCTCGACACCTATAAGACCATCATGTTTGTGCACTACACCACCACGTGGCGTGCCACAGGTTCTGGTGTGGACTTCAAGTGTGGCACGCTCGATCTCAACCCTGCTGCTGCCAAGACCCTCTCCACGACTGCCCATGAGATTGGACATACGTTCCAGTACATCGTCTCGTGTGACCTTGGTTATGACCACGGCTGGCAATATGGCTTTGGAGAAAACGCCTCGGGACGATGCCAGTGGTGGGAAAGTTGTGCACAATGGCAAGCCTTCAAGGTGTATCCAGAGCGTCAGTTTACGGAAAGCTGGGAGAGTTACACCTATCGTTATTCTCACCTCAATCTGTTGCATGAGGAGTGGCGCTACTACAACTTCTTCGTGCAAGACTATTGGTGTCAGCTGCATGGACAGGACTTTATCGGTCGCCTTTGGAGAGAATCTGTTAAGCCCGAAGACCCTGTGGAGGCCTATCAGCGTATTACGGGCACTTCGCAAGCCGACTTCTGCCGTGACATGTTCGACTATGCTTGCAGAGCCATCACATGGGATATTGATGCCCTGCGCGAGACGGGAAAACGTCGCACCGACCGCTTTGTCACTTCTTTCCATGATGTGGAAGACGATTGGCTCGAGGTGGATTCAGCCAATTGCCCGCAGAACTATGGTTTCAACATCGTTCGTTTGGAGAAGCCAGAGGTGGGCACCGTAGTGACGGCAGAGTTTAAGGGCGAGGCAGGCGCTAAGGGCTATCGTGCCTATCAAGTGGACAAGGCTGGATGGCGCTATGGATTTGTGGCGCTGAAGGAGGACGGAACCCGCGTGTATGGGCAGATGTATGATGCTCCAGAGGGAACGGCTGAGTTCAAGGCTCCTGAAGGCATCACCAAACTCTGGTTCGTTGTGTTGGGTGCCCCTACGGAGCATTTCCGCCATCCGTGGGACATGGGCACTCAGGGCGACAAAGATGTGCACACGACTGCCAGTCTTTCCAACGATGAGCAATGGCCTTATCGTGTGCGTTTCAGCCTGGGGTTGAGATAGCCCTCGGGAGAAGTTTCAGTTGTACAGAAAGCACCCTTGTATAAAGGAGAAAAACAGCACCGTCGTTCCCGCATTTACGAGAACGACGGTGTCGTATTTACGCTTTCGTCGTTGCCGTAATTACGTGAACGACGTTGCCGATAGGGAGGTTATTTCACAAACACTTTTTTCACTTCGCCAGCTTTACGGACGATGTTGAAGCCCTTCTGAAGGGCAGGAAGACGTGTGCCGTTGATGCTGTAGATGCCGTCTTCTTCTTGCTTCGTGGCGGCAGGTACGGTCTTCACGTCTGTGGCAATGTAGTATTCCTCAAATGCTTCTTGACTGACGAAGTGAAGGGTGGCGTTGACCACAGCTGATTTCTTGTTGGCGATGAAGATGAATCCACCCTTGTAGTCCGTGCCCTCATCACAACGATAGTTGCGTGTGTATTTGGTGAAGGAACCATCCCCGTTGTCCCAATCCCAGACGATGCTGTTGTAGGAAGTGGCAGGAGCACGACGTTTGGCACCTGCACCCGTACCAGGTATTTCACCTGGGTCATCCTCCTTGTATTCCTTCCAGTAGTCGTAGAAATAATAGAAGATGGTGTCGCGAGTGGCGTTGATTTTGATGCAGTAGACAGCAGGGTAGGCGTTGTGGCCGTCATATCTGTTGTAGCCACCGCTCCATAAGGTGAATTCGCCATCAGCATCACGCCATCCATCGAAGTAGCCGGGTCCGAACCATTCTTCTTCGCAGTAGGAACCGTTGGGGTTGAGTGCATAGAGGGTGGCCTCGTTGATGTTGCTGATGCCTAATGCCTCGCAGATGGATTTTGTGTCAATGGGGGAGAAGGTCTCGTAGTAGTTTTGGTCGACGATGGTGAGTGCCATTGTGCCCTCCACATCGATGTTCTTCACCTGCTCAGGACCTTGGATGGTGAAAGAGATGGTGTAGACTTTATGGGCAGTGCTCAGCGTGTCGGTGCTGTAGGTGGCGATGTCAGCTTTGCACAATCTCTCCTCAGTCGTTTCGAGTCGATAGGTGTGCCCTTCGACAAATCTGTAATCCATCTGAACCTCTGTACCTTGCTGGGCGGAAGAACTCCATTCGATGGGCTCGGTGGCATCGTCTACATAGATGTTGTAGTTGACCACCAACACATGGAGGTAGGTGAGGGTGACTTTATTGGGGTTGGTGAACGTGAGGGTCACACCTCCCTTGTCTTTGAAGTCTTCAATGCTGGTGAATGTGGTGCCATCGGCAATGTTCCATTCAGCGGTGCCCCACTTCCAGTCTTTGGCTTGTGCTCCCAGCCCTACAAGGAGGGTGAGAAGGATGAGTAGAGTTTTTTTCATGTGCTAATGGTTTTTGTTTACGGTTTTGGGTACAAATGTAGTGCAAAAAAATGATTTGTAGGGTAAAATGAAGCGTGTTTTCGTGTTTTTCATTCGTTTTTTGATTCATTTTTAACAATTTGGATGTCGATGACCAACTAACTGTTGCTTGTTCTTGTTAGTGGCTTTTCTATCAGAAACCATGAGAGTGTTGCCAGTATTCCTGTTATCAGAAAGGCCAACAATAGGCTGATTCCAATACTGTAGTCAACTATTCCGTAGTGTATCAGCACCTGTATGACAGGGAAATGATACAGATAGAGCCCGTAGGTGATGTTGGGGAGCTTGCGGAATACGTTGAGAGGTTTCATGATGTAGGCTAATCCTATTAAGGCTATTGGAAAACAAATAGGTTGGAGGGCATGGCACAGCGGAGTGATGTAGGGTAGCGCGTGTGCCGTGTAGAGGGGAATGTGAAGAAGGATGGCGATGGGCAGCAGTGTCTTTACCCATTTGGAAAACACATCGAAATGAAGCAGCAATATTTGCCCCGACAGGAAATACATGAAGTATTGTGTCTGGACATTCACGAAGTTGTAGAGCACGACACATCCTGTCAAGAAGAACAGGCACAGCAGTTTGCGAGCTGCGTCCTTCCTCATGCACCACAGCAGTATTGGCACAAGAAAGTAGAAGATCACTTCTTGCTTCATCGTCCACAACGAGGCATTCATCACGGGCACAGAGTGTGTCTGAAAGGTATGTGGCAGTTCTGGTTCCAGCCAGTTGAGCATCGCCATGTTGGAAAGAAGATACTTCCACGTTTGAGGCGAGGCGAAGAAAGCACTGGTGGTCATGGTGGTGATGCCCCATCCCACCAGAAAACAAAAAATGATGCATGCGATGTAGGCAGGGACAATCCTGCAGAATCGTTGGCGTGTGTAGGAACGTAGGTCTCCACCCCTGCGCAAGAAACTGTAGGTGACCAGAAAACCCGCCATGGTGAAAAATGCCCTTACACTCATGCCGCCGGTGATGAACCACTGGTGTGGGGGGACTGTGATGGTGCAGAAATGAGCGATGATCAATGAAATGGAAAAAAAATAACGCAGGAAGTCAAAGCAATTGTCTTTCCTCACTTGTTGGATGATGTCATCGCTGAGACCCCAATAATGCTGTGTGTTGCCACGCTTGTTCATGCTTTCTCTGCCTATTTTTGCCACAAAGGTAAGAAAAAAAGAGGAATGAGGAATGATGAATTAGGATTTTTTTTCGTACCTTTGCCCCCAAATAAAGTTGATAGGTTAAAGTTGAAACTTTATTCAAGTGAAAACCTCAAAACCAATTGTAATATGGAAATAAGAAAAATGGCGCAGGCGACAATGCTTGCAGTCTTGATGGGAGCACCTCTGGGCACGATGGCGCAGAAAGTGAAGGCTCCTGCAGGTGGTAAACAAATCAGTAAGGAACTCATTGGCATCTTCTTCGAGGATATCAGTTACTCGGCCGATGGTGGTCTGTACGCTGAGTTGATTGAGAACGGCTCGTTCGAGTACAGTCCTGCTGAGCGTGATGGCTGGGGACCTGGCACATCATGGAAGCAGATTCGACCTGGACACTCGCTCGGAACGCTGGAGATCAGGAAGGACAGCCCCATTCATCCGTACAACCTCACTTACATGCGTCTGCACACGGAACGTGTAAAGGAGTTTTATGATTATGCAGGCTGGAAGGGTTTCGGACTGGAGAATGGTGGCTTCGACGGCATCAGCGTGAAGGCTGGGGCGAAGTATGACTTCTCGGTGTTCTTCCGCAACTTTGGCGATGCCAAGCAGGTGCGTGTGGTGCTGGGTGTGCCGCAAGGCTGGGGCAAAGACCCGAAACTGCTGGCTGAGGCTACGCTGGACGTGAGTGGCGAGACGTGGAAGAAGTATGAGGCTGTGCTTACTCCTTCTGAAGACTGCACGAACGCGATTCTGCAAATCTTGGTGCTGAACACGGGTGACTTGGATGTGGATATGGTGTCGCTGATGCCACAAGACACCTACAAGGGTCATGGTCTCCGTAAGGACTTGGCAGAGGCCCTGGAAGGCTTGCAGCCTAAGTTTATGCGTTTCCCCGGTGGATGCGTGGTGCATGGTGGCGGCGACGGTTTCTGGAACACGTATCGTTGGAAGACAACGATTGGTCCGAGGGAGCACCGTCGTGGCTTGAAGAACACATGGGGCTATCACCAGTCAATGGGTCTGGGCTACTATGAGTATTTCCAGTTCTGCGAAGACCTCGGCATGGAGCCACTGCCTATCCTGCCTTGTGGTGTGAGCTGTCAGGGCACCAACGGTGGTTGGAGCATGAAGACGCAGGCTCAGGATGTGGTACCAATGAGCGAGATGGACGAATGGGTGAACGAAGCACTTGACCTCATCGAGTGGGCGAACGGCGACGTGAACACCACATGGGGTAAGAAGCGTGCCGAGCAGGGTCACCCAAAGCCTTTCAACTTGAAGTATCTGGGTCTCGGTAACGAGGAGAAGATTACTAAAGAGTTTGAGGAGCGTTTCAAGTATATTTATGAGAGAGTGCGCGCAAAGTATCCCAACATCGTCATCGTTGGTACTGCCGGTCCTGGCTCTCACAAGGGCAATCCCGACTTCGACAATGGTTGGAGAATTGCAGAGGAGACAGGTGTGGACGTGCTGGATGAGCACTACTACGAGCCTCGCGACTACTTCCTGAACAATCAGCAGAACTATGACAACTACCCACGCGACCGCAAGACGAAGGTGTATCTGGGTGAGTATGCTGCCAAGGATAAGAAACTGGCTGATGCGCTCTATGAGGGTCTCTATCTGTTGGGCATTGAGCGTAATGGCGATGTGGTGACCATGACGAGCTACGCACCGCTGTTCTGCAAGAAGCAGCATGAGAGCTGGAACCCTGACCTCATCTACTTCGACAACGAGCGTGTCATCCTCACCTGCAGCTACTACGTGCAGCAGATGTTCGGTACCACGGCTGGCGACTACTACTATGGTGACGTGGCAACCTTCGAGGGTGGTGACAAGTTCCAAGGTACTTCAGCTGTGCTCAACACTGAGAAGGGTGAACTGTACATCAAACTCATCAATGCTGCAGCCGAAGCGAAGGAGGCTACGATTGATCTCAGCAAGTTCAAGGGTTTCCCAAGCAAGGCGATGATGACTACCATCAGTGGTTCCTCACTTGATGTGGAGAATAACTTCGACGCTCAGCCTGTCGCTCCTTTCGACAAGGAAATCAAGGTAAGCAAGAAAATGAAACTTTCTGTGGCACCTTATTCGGCGAATGTTATCAGGCTGAAAGTGAAGTAACGGAAGGGTTGTAATAAAAAAGCAACAAATCTCTCTAAATTTGGCATCTTGGAGAGATTTGTTGCTTTTTTTATTGAAATATGTTTGGAGGAAAGAAAAAAATAGGTATCTTTGCCCCGTAATCTTGTCCATGAACATGGGGCGGCCGCAAGGTGTCTTGCCCCGAAAAAGAAACTTTGTGTCTTGAATCGTGTCCATAGATATGTCCGCAAACGCCTCCCGGTGAGAATGGGAGCGTGGGTGTTGCTAGGGGTGGCGCTGCTATTCGTGGCTGCATTGTCGGTGATGTTCCGATACTCTCATCAGGCTGTGGAGAAAGAATCGCTGGAGAAGGCGAGGCAGATGCTGGATGGCACGGTGCTGTATATTGACAATGTGATGCACGAGGTGGAGGTCGCCTCAATCAACATGTGCTGGAATGTGGAGCACCATGTTGACGAACCTGACAAGATGGCGAATTATTGTTTGCAGTTTCTGAAAGATAACCCGAACGTGATAGGGTGTGAAATTGCATTTGAACCCAATTATTATAAGGGGGAAGATGAATTTTTCATGACGTACGCGTATCGTGACGAAGGTGAAATCCTCATGACGAAAGACCCGACAGTGCTGGAACCGAACGTGTATGGGACAGTGCCGTACGTTGCTGTGACTTGGTATTTTGTTCCCATCAGGGAAAACACGATGTGCTGGGTGAGACCTCATGCACCGAATGATACGCTGCTCTCGTCGGTGGTGACTTGTTCCACGCCTATCCATGACAAAACAGGACGGCCTGTGGGTGTGTTTGCTGCCGACATCTCGGTGGCAGAGATGTCGAATCGAGTACTCAGCACGAAGCCATTCCCCAATTCTTATTGTGCCATGCTGGGAGTGCAGGGCACTTATCTGGTTCACCCCGACAGTACGAGACTTTATCATAAACTGGTGCACGATGTCGTGAAGGAATCGTCCGACAAACGTGTGAAGGATCTGGTGGATGCGATGTTGGCAGGCAAGACGGGATGTAGTTCCGTGACACTGAACGGGGAGGATTGTTATGTGCTGTTTGAAGGAATGAACAAAGGGCACTGGAGTGCCTGTATCGTGTGCCCGGAGAGTGACATCCTTGCCGGGAATGACCGTCTGAAGGCTTACATGATAGTCATCACGATGGTGGGACTATTACTGATACTTGCTTTCTGCTTGCTGTTTGTAACACATCAATTGCAACCGCTGAACATGTTGGCGAAATTGGCACAGCGCATTGCAAGAGGCGACTTTTCGGAGCCTATACCTCCCACGGACAGGAAGGATGAGATAGGCCATCTGCAAGAAAGTTTCCGTGTGATGCGGCGGTCGCTGGCACAGAACAGGGAGGAAGTGCACAAGGCATCGGACGAGTTGAGGAAACATAATGAGGAACTGCGTGAGGCCAATGTACAAATACAAGAGGTTGACCGAATGAAAACTGGCCTTGTGCATCGCATTGCTGACAAGATGATTCCACCTGTCGTCATTATTGACGGAGTGGTTGCCATGATCCAGAAGAATCCAAGAATGGATAAAAAGACCATCCAACCGCTGACAGACCAGGTGATGGATCAGATAAAGATTATCACAACGCTGCTTGACCAGTTGCTTAAATCTCCAGAGAAGAAGTCATGAAGGTTAAAATACCATCTATCAAGAATTCGCTGTCGATGAAAATCAGCGTGGGAATTCTGCTCTTTGTGGTGGCAGTCTTTGTCGTCAGTCTGGGCTTCCTCTTCTTCCGTTCGCGTTTGTTGGTGAAAGCGGAGGCGATAGAGCGTGCTGAACGTGCGCTCGACAATACGGTTCAGAGGGTGAAAAAGTGTCTGGACGAGGCTGAAACTGCCACGAACAATACGGCATGGCTGGCAGAGGAAAATCTGCAGGCCGATTCGTTGCTGAACTACACGCATCGTGTGGTGGCACTGAATCCGCTTATCAACGGCTGTTCCATCACGATGGAACCGGATGTCTTCACACATGGTGGAAGGCGCTTCTCTGCCTACTCGCTGAGAGAAACGGACAGGATAGAGACCGTCATAGAAGGTGATTATGATTATTATGAGAAAGTATGGTACAAAACAGCGAAAGAAAGGGACGAAGCGGTGTGGGTGGATCCATACAACGACTTCAACGAAGGCACTCTGTCAGCATATTCAATGATTGCTTCATACTGTAGGCCTCTACGCAATGCTAACGGCGATTTTATTGGTGTTATTGCTACCGACATCGCTGCTCCGCAACTTTCCGATATCATTGATGGCCAGAAACCTTATGAACATTCCTATGGCGTGCTGCTTGGTTCACAGGGCAACTACTTTGTGCATCCCGATAAGATGAAACTGGTGAAGCAGAGCATCTTCTCGGTATTTGAAGGGGAACAACGTGATGACCTCATTCAGTTGGGACACGATATGATTGATGGGAAAACGGGTCATGTGGCAATCAAACTCGACAAGCAGAACGTCCTCGTTTTCTATCGCCCTGTTCCTGGTTCGAGCTGGAGCGTAGGACTGGTTGTGCCAGAGGATGACATCTTCATACAATATAACCGTTTGGGCCACATTGTTTTTCCATTGATGATTGGCGGTCTTCTCTTCTTGCTGCTTGTCTGCTGGAAGGGTGTTGCCCATTTCATCAAGCCGCTCAACTTGTTGGCAAAGCAGGCACAATATATTGCAAACGGACATATTGACGAGCATTTGCCTCCTAGCAAACGTATTGATGTGGTGGGGCATCTGCAAAATAATTTCTTTTATATACAAAGGGCTATTGATAGAAATATCAATGATATACGGCAGATGAATGCCGCCACGGAGGAACGTAACCAACAACTTGAAGAGGTGAACAAACAGGCACAGGCGGCAGTGCTTCGCAAGACGAATTTCCTTCAAAATGTGTCGCTTCAATTGCGTACACCACTGAATATCATTGGTGGGTTCATGCAGGTGTTGCGTGATAGTCGGGACACATTAACCGACGAGGATGTCAAAACTCAAACCGATGTGATCAAGGAGCATACGGTGACCATGCGGCGAATGGCGCACATGATTTTTGATTCGTCTTGGATGGAGGATCGACCAGCACTTGATCTGACGAAAGAGGTGAATGTGAATGAATTGGCTCGTAAGGTGATTCAAGACTTCCAGAATTTGTCGAAAAATGCTTTTACGCCGCAGTTCACGACCACCTTGCCCGACACCAAGTGCATTCATACCAACCCACTTTACTTGTTCCGTGTGTTGCGAGAGTTGATTCGCAATGCTAAGAAGTACAGTTCAGGTGAATACATAGGCCTCCATATCGAACAGGCTGGGGATATGCTACGTTTCACCATAGAAGACAAAGGACCTGGTATTACGAAAGAAGGACTGCAGCTCCTCTTCGAACCATTCTATAAGTCCGATAGTTTCACGGAGGGCCTCGGACTTGGCCTTAGTCTCGCGCGGCAGACGGCAACTTTGTTGAATGGTACGCTGGAGCATGACTCATCCTACAAGGAGGGAGCCCGTTTCATCATGGAGATTCCTGATAATTGATGACTTCTTCTTAAAAGTTACCGACAGTTGGTCTCTTCTTCTGAATTTGGAGGAAGTTCTGAATATGAGTGCGAAGCATCTGATAGACTTCGCACTTTTTGTATGCCGTGTTGCGACGAAGCATCTGGACAGGTTGGAACTGGCTGTGGGAGTAGCAGGAAAGTTCGTTGTTCATCTGTTGGTTGTTGCCTCTTGCCAGCAGTTTGATGTCTTTCTCACGTTCACGTCGTAAGAGGGTGCACACAGGGGTGAGAGCGGCATCCACGACATTCTCCATGAGGTGATGACCTTGAATGAAAAGGTAAGTGTTGTCTTTGTGCACCCCGAGAGCTGAAAGCTCCTCCTTGAGCGGCGTGAGTTTTCCCTTGGCATCCTTCACATGCTGCTGAAGCCATGCCAGTTTGCGGTTCACTTGACGGCGTACCCGCTCAAGCGCATCAATGGGTTTATGGATGTTCAGTTGCTCTACGGAGATGATGTTGTTGAAGTTGTTGAGAGGAAACTCATTGAAGCGTCCACGGCGATGAAGCCATACCATCCACACAAAAAGCTCGTAGATAATTTCAGAGTATTGACGCAGATACTCTTCGAAATTAAAGATGTCACGGTCGTTCAACGTGGCCATCACACACACATCGTGCAGAGAGGGCGCATAACACTGGTAACTCTCGATGGAATAGGCGTAGGTGTGTATGACATAAGGATTGTCAAGCATACGCATGGAAGAGGGGGTGTGGCGTTGAAGCAGGTAGTCGAGGTCGGCATCCACGCAGGCAATCATACAATTTCCCAAAGATTCGCCCAGACGGTTCATCAGTGCAGTCTTTTTGCCACGGTTGAGATTGGTGCGTGAGGGCAACATCACCTCAAAAGCCGTTTGTTCATCTTCAAACTCACTCAGCACATTGCGCCAGAAGAAGATGTCGTCATACGATTCCACGTATGCGAAAATCTTCCGCTTTTTGGTCTTGGGGCGCAAGCGGTTAGCAGCCTCAAGATAGGCAGAGGTGAGGTTGGAGGTGAGGTGTCTTGACATATTCTTAATTACTAATGTCTCCCACTTCGGTCACGTTCCCCATCCAGCCGTCCATGATGAGGGCGGGGGAGTGGGTCGAGAGAATGATTTGGACGTTAGGGTTGAGCTGGCGGATGAGGTCGATGAGCCGTTGTTGCCAGTCAATGTGGAGAGAAATCTCAGGTTCGTCCATCAATAGGGCATAAGGCTCACGGTTCTCAACCAGCACGGTGAGTAAGATGGCCAGCATCTGCTTCTCACCGCTAGAAAGTTGATAGGGAGTGATGATTTCGGTGCCACCGTTGCTGTTGGTTTGGATGAACTGTATTTCGTTGCTCTTGCGGTCAATCTTTTTGTGGGTGTCGGCAAAGAGCTCGTCAATCATGTCCTGAAACTGCGTCTTGGGCGCACTCACCTCAGCAGCTTTCCCTTGGTCATCAGGATTGCCGGAGGTGAGCAGTTCGATGATGCGGTTGCCGATGTTCACCTGATAGTCGAGAAACCGCTTCTGCAACCGGTAGATTTGCCAGTCGAGCTCAGTCTTTACGCGCGAGTCGGACAGTTTCTCCAGCAGGTCGCTATGGAGCAAAGGCCTGTCAAAGGAACGGATGACGTCAAACTTGATGTAAGTGGCATCTTCAGGCATCAACTTGATTTTCACGCCTTGTGGTGCATCGCCTGGAGCCAACTCGCCCCTGTCGATAGCATCTAGCATACGTGCCGAGTGGTTGATGATGGTGCTTTTTCCCACTCCGTTGATGCCGCTCAGAATGTTCACATCGGGTTGCAGTTCCCACGTGATGTGCCTGCCACCCTTCCAGAGTGCCTGAATCTCGATGCTCTGAATGTAGTCACCTCTTTTTCTCATGGTTCTTGTAGGTTTTGATGTCGCAAAGATAAAGAAAATAAGTGAAAAGTGAAAAGTGAAAAGTGAAAAATCTATATTACTTGCTATTCGGATGCTGAGCAACTTAGATTTTTCACTTTTCACTTTTCACTTTTCACTTAAAATCACTACCTTTGCAGCCGAATTAAAACAGAATATTTTTATGGGAGGTTTTTTCGGAACCGTATCAATGGAGAAATGTGCGGCAGACCTTTTCTATGGCACTGACTATCAGTCGCACCTCGGCACACGACGCGGAGGTATGGCTTCTTACAGCAAAGAAAGAGGTTTTTACCGCGCCATCCACAATCTTGAGAGCACTTATTTTCGTACACGTTTTGAGGCAGAACTGTCCAAGTTTGAAGGCGAGGCAGGTATTGGTATCATCAGCGACACCGATGCACAGCCGATGCTCTTCAACAGTCACTTGGGACGCTTTGCCATTGTGACGGTGGCGAAAATCAACAATATGGAGGAGATTGCCGACAAACTGTTGGAGGAGAACATGTATCTATCAGAGTTTTCGTCAGGAAAGATCAATCCGACGGAACTGATAGGTGTGCTGATCGTGCAGGGAAAGAGTTTTGTGGACGGCATCGAGAATGTGTTCCGTACGGTCAAAGGCTCTTGTTCCATGTTGCTGCTCACGGAAGACGGCATCATTGCTGCACGTGACGCATGGGGGCGCACACCCATTGTGGTTGGACAGAAAGAGGGCGCTATGGCCGTCACGAGCGAGAACACGGCATTCCCGAATTTGGGTTATGAGACGACTTATTATGTGGGGCCAGGTGAGATTGTGCGGTTGAGGGCCGACGGCATGGAGCAGTTGCGCAAGCCGAACAAGCGGATGCAGATGTGTGCCTTCTTGTGGATATACTATGGTTTCCCCACCTCAAGTTATGAGGGCAAGAATGTGGAGGATGTTCGCTTTGAGACGGGTCGTGTGATGGGCGAGGAAGATGACGTGGAGGTGGATTGCGTGGGTGGTATCCCCGACTCAGGCATTGGCATGGCTGTGGGCTATAGCGCAGGAAGCAAGATTCCATACCGCCGTGGCATCAGCAAGTACACACCCACTTGGCCACGTTCGTTCATGCCACCAAACCAGGAGGTGCGTAACCTCGTGGCAAAGATGAAACTCATTCCGAATAAGGAAATGTTGCGTGGCAAACGTTGTCTCTTCTGCGATGACTCCATCGTGAGAGGTACACAGCTGAGGGAGAACACGAAAGTGTTGAAGGAACTGGGCGCGAAGGAAGTGCATATGCGCATAGCTTGTCCACCGCTGATTTATGCTTGCCCATTCGTGAATTTCTCGGCAAGCAAGTCAGAATTGGAACTCGTCACACGCCGTGTTATCAAGGACTTGGAGACTCACTCCCGCACTGCAACTATGCTGGCTGATGCGCAGACAGCACAGAATGTGGAGGTGCCGGCAGAACGCATTAAAGCATACGCCACCACCAACTCGCCTGAATACAAGGCGATGGTGGCGGAGATAGCACGTCGTCTGAATCTGGACAGCCTCAAGTTCTCATCGCTGGAGACGATTGTGAAAGCGATAGGTCTGGAGAAGTGTCAGGTGTGCACTCATTGCTTCGACGGCAGTTCGTTCTTCTCGTTGGAAGAAGAGAACGATTGAGCAAGGTATCCAATCACCTGCTCGTTTGCCACACGGAGTGCTTCGCAAGCCTGCTTGAGGTTGCGTGAGAACTCCTCGAAGGTTTCAGCACCGCTATCACAAAGGTCGGTCACCGACTTCACATAGAGGATGGGCACTTGGAAGAGGGAACAGACGAAGCCGATAGCGGCTCCTTCCATGTCTTTCAGCTGGCCGCCGTGAGTGCGGATGATGTCGAGGTCGCAGGGTTGCATGTCGAGCGAGGAGCCAGTGGTCACCTTCCCCATTTTGAAACCTAACGTTTTTGCCAGAGTTTGACAGCCTTCCCACACGGGATAATTGCCAAGGCTTTGGGTGCCCCAAGTATCATCACCTGGTACACGCCGGTCGTGAAACATCACGCCATTCCCGATGTACACGTCTGCGATGTTGGCTCCGTTAGAACCGAAGCCGCCACAGGTGCCTGAGTTAATCACAAGGTCGGGATGCAACCGCTGAATGGCACTGAGCGTGGCCACCGTGGCAGCCTCGCAACCGATGAGATCACTGCCATGTTCTTGCCCGTTCAGCACCACGTCAAGGAGAATGCCTTCCACCTCTCCCTCATAGAGCCGGCAAGGAAGGGGGGAGAAAAATCCCTCTTTTTCTTGAATGTTATAGCGGTCAATGAACGGCTTTGCTTCAGCCTGCATCGCCACTACATAGCATATTCTTTTCATGTCTTGTACAGAATTATGAAGTTGTGCGTACAAAGGTAATGCAAATCGGACACAATCACAAAATACAAGAGTCTTTTTTTTGTTTTTTGTGGCCACATCACGCCTGCTGAGTCTGTAGGGAAGAGGAAATGTGACATGCACACAAATAAATGAAACAAACACGGAAATCGTATCTATCGGGTTTTCCGTAACTTTGCAAAAAGTTAAAATACCAAAACCTCAATGAAGTACAAATTTTTCTTTCTCGCCATCGCTTGGATGGTCTCTCTTTTTGTCAATGCTTACAAAAAGGAGAGTGTGGATATAACCGTCAATGGTCAGTCGCGTAACATGGTGGTGTTCACCCCCGATAAGGCCAAGAAGAACATGCCGCTTATGATTGTGACACACGGTATGAACCAGAACCCCGAATATCAGTATGAACACGACCAGTTCTTCAATTTGGTCGACACCGCAAAATTTGTGGTGGCCTATCTGCGTAGCGATGGCAACACATGGGACATCGGTGGAACGAAAGACCAGAACTTTGTCGTGCAGACAATTGACGAAATGGCTTCTCGTCATGGCATTGACCGTCAACGTGTATATTGGTCGGGCTTCTCGATGGGCTCCATGTTGATGTATCACAGCATGGCTGCTGTGCAGGATAAGATTGCCGCTTTCGCTCCGACGAGTGGTGTGCAGTTCGTTGAACAGCCTTGGACAAAGTGCAAAAAGGCAGTCAACATCATCCATTGTCATGCCTATGCTGACGATGTGTTCAAGTATGAACAGTATAAAATTCATGATTATGTGGAAAATATGGCCAAGATGAACCAATTCACCACCTACATCAAACTGGAGAACTACAGCACAGGCCGCCAGTACACGGGTGACAAGGAAGTGTGGAGCAGCGACCAAAACGGCAGCGTGGTGGAACTCTTCTCTTATCGGGATGGAGGCCACTGCCCAGAGGCAGGCAATGCCACCGAAATATGGAACTTCTGCAAACGCTTCAAACTCTCCGATGTGAAGGAACTGCAACAAGTGCAGGCACCTGCACCTGCCAAATTCGAGGGTGGACAGATGGAACAACCTACCACTTTCGACCCCAACTTCCACATCTACCTATGTTTCGGACAGTCGAACATGGAGGGAAATGCCCGCATAGAACCGCAGGATCGTGAAAACGTGAATCCCCGTTTCCGCATGATGGCAGCAGTGGACATGCCTTCTCTGGAGCGCACAAAGGGCAACTGGTATGTGGCCTATCCTCCACTTTGCCGCAATCATACAGGACTCACACCTGCCGACTACTTCGGTCGCACCATGGTGGAGAACCTGCCTGAGAACATCACGGTGGGCGTCATCAATGTGGCTGTCGGTGGATGTTCCATCGATCTCTTCGACGAAGATAAATGTGCCGACTACATCTCAAAGTCTCCCAATTGGTTGCAGGGTTTCTGCCGCGACTATGACAACAACCCTTATCGCGTCCTTATCGACATGGCCAAGAAGGCACAGAAAGTGGGGGTCATCAAGGGCATCCTCTTGCATCAGGGTTGCACCAACAATGGACAGCAAGACTGGCCGGCAAGAGTGAACCTCGTCTATACACGTATGCTGAACGAACTCGGATTGAAGGCAGAAGAGACACCGCTCCTCATTGGTGAACTCCTTGCCCACGAGAAGGGTGGCGTATGTTGGGGACACAACAGCGTTATCGCTGAAACTCCTAAAACCATACCAACAGCACATGTCGTGTCTTCTGCCGACTGTCCGGGAGCAGCCGATGGCCTTCATTTCACTGCTGAAGGCTACCGTATGCTGGGCAAGCGCTATGCGGAGGTAATGTTGCAGTTGCTGAAGAAGTAAACAAGGATAGTATTCGTTTTCAAGGAAGGCAGAACGTTGGCACAATCCACGAACAATCAATTTTTCCAGGTGCTCCGATTCTCCGTCGGAGCATCGGAAGAAATGCCATCCCGCCTTTCTTCCAGCGAGTGGAGAAGCATCTATGAGAAGGCCCAACAGCAATCGCTATTGGGCCTCATCTTCTATGGGATAGAGCGATGTCCATCCGTCGGAATCGAACAGAGATTGCTCCTGAGATGGTATGTACTCAGTGAAAGAATCCGTAAAAACAATGAGCGGAAAAACGAGACAGTGGCCGAATTGACGGCACGTTTCAAGGAACAAGGCTTCAGAACCTGCATCTTGAAGGGGCAAGGGAACACGCTCAACTATCCCGCTCCCTATATCCGGTCGAGTGGCGACATCGACATTTGGGTGGAAGGAGGCACAGAAAAGGTGCTGAAATTTGCAAGAAAAGAATTCACTTGCTCCAAGGTGTGCTACCATCACGTGGATGCAGGAACCTTTCAAGGTGTGGACGTGGAAGTGCATTACCGTCCTTCCTTCATGAGCAACCTGATTCACAATCGGCGCATACAACGTTGGTTCGATGAAATGAAGGACGAGCAGTTCATGCACGAAGTGAATCTGCCCAATGAGGCAGGAACCATTTCTATACCTACCCATGCTTTCAACCGCATCTACCAACTGCTTCACATCTACAACCACCTGCTCCAAGAAGGGATCGGACTTCGTCAGATTGTCGATTATTACTATGTGCTGAAACAAGGTTTCACCGCCGAAGAGCAGGCAAAAGAGACACGACTGCTGAAACATCTGGGTCTCTACAAGATAGCGACCGCAGTGATGTACGTGCTGAAAGAGATGCTTCTTCTGGAAGACACATACCTGTTGGTTCCGCCTGATGAGCGCTTGGGGCTCTTTGTGCTGGATGAAATCATGCAAGCCGGCAACTTCGGACATTACGACCAAAGGGTGGAGCATGGCGGCTCACAATGGGATAGGAACATCCGTCGCCTCATGCGCGACATCCGCCTCATGCGCTACTTCCCTTCCGAATGTCTTTGGGAACCCATCTTCCGCTGGTACCATTTCTTCTGGCGCCAAACACACAAATAACTCCATTCGTACCATTCGTGTTCCCCAAATGAAATTTCCGTGTTTTCTGTGTGAGCTGGCATTTCTGTTGTTGTTACAGTTACACATGTTACACTTGTTTTCCATCCTTTTTGTCTAATCCTTCTTTTTTCCTTTACACCTTGAATTTTCCACATTTAAAGTGTACAAGTGTAACAAGAAAGATGGAGTTGGGTGTAATTATAAGATTCCCAGCAAATTAAGTATTGTAATTGTCTGTTACACTTTTGTTACACATCTGTTACACTTTGTTCAGCAACACAAAAGTGTAACAGACGTTGTTGTGTATACCTGTATTTGTTCCTTCGCGAAGGACAGCATATCGCTGTGCCTCTCATACGCACTTCCACTGAGGTAATTACGGTAGTGGAAGGAACGTAATTACGGTAGTGACAGTGAGGTAATTACGGTAGTGGAAGATCCTCTCCGACTCTCCCTGTTGAGGGAAAGGGGCTTAGATTACACTGAAATCACAGAATTTTTCGTTTTTTGGGGGGGATTGTTCGTGTAGGTTGAAAAAATGAGTAAATTTGTAAACTACAACCTAATGATACCAATACGGAGTATGCATCAAGTAAGAATCACGGCCATCCGTCAGACGGAATATCCTGACTTAATGGCAAAATATGAGAACCCCATTGAGCACACCTGTGATGTCAAGGAGGGGCAACAATGGATTTCGGTGGAGGGCAACTGTCCTGAGGGGATGTGTCCAGCTGCCTGGTATGCTATGCGGGAATTCGTAGAGGCTCTGGCCAGAGGAGAGGGGAACTTCTACGATGGTTGGATGAAGAACCCGAAGAGTGCGATGATCAGTTGCAACGACGGTTTCCGTCCGTTCAGTTTTTATATAGAGGTATTGGAGTGACGAGTTGATAGGTGCATCCTATATCAATACTCCTCCTCGTCCCACAGAAAGTCTTCTTTGGAGGGGTAATCGGGCCAGATTTCTTCGATGGACTCGTAGATGTCGCCTTCGTCCTCGATTTCCTCAAGGTTTTCTATCACTTCAAGTGGGGCGCCCGAGCGGGTGGCGTAGTCAATCAGTTCTTCCTTGGTTGCTGGCCAAGGAGCGTCTTCCAATTTTGATGCTAATTCAAGTGTCCAATACATAGTTTAGTCTTTATTTATTGGTGTGTTATTATTTTTGGCGTGCAAAGATAGTACAAATCGGACATAATACAAAATAAAACGCACTTTTTTTATGATGTATGGGTGACTGTCCTGCGACTTGCTAGGTGGAGCAATGTTAAGTCTTCCGTTGCCAGATGACTTCGGGGTGGTTCTCATCGGCATTGAGTTTCCGTGCCAAGACAAAAAGGTAATCGCTGAGGCGGTTGATGTAGGCGATGACTAGTGTGTCGACAGTCGCTCCTTCTTCGCATAGGGCGAGGATGCGGCGTTCGGCTCGGCGGCACACGGTGCGGCAAACGTGGCATTGGGCAGCGGCTCGGCATCCTCCGGGCAGGATGAAGTGGCGGAAGGGTGGGAGTGTGGCGTTGATGCTGTCAATTTGTTCCTCGATGGCGGTCACCATCTCTGGGGTGACGATATTGCCTGGGCGCACGTCGCGCTGGCTGTTGTCGGTGGCCAAATAGCCTCCCACCACAAAGAGGCTGTTTTGTATGTCGGTGAGAAATTCACGGTCGTGCTGATCGGTGCAATACGTGATGAGCAGTCCGATGTGGGAGCAGAGTTCGTCGACGGTACCGTAGGACTCAAGCCGTGCGCAGGTTTTGCTCACTCGCTGTCCTCCCACAAGGGAGGTCTGGCCTTGGTCGCCTGTGCGTGTGTAGATCTTCATAGGAGGTAGTTTTGTTTGATGCGTTTTTTGTCGAAGGTGACCATGCCTCGCTTACCCATGTCGAAGGTGGTGATGGCGCGCGGGTCACACACAATGTGGTTCCACAACGATGCGTTCTCGTCGTGGGTGTGTTCAAGGATAAGGATGGTGTCGTCTGTGAGGTGACGCAGTGTGTCCTCATAGTGCGACTGGGCTGCTTCTCCCTTCTCGTCAATAATGACGATGGGGTTCCCTTGGAAGTGGTTGCGGATGCGGAAGAGCTGCTGCTGCAAAGGGGTGTGGAGTTGCTGCTCCCTGTAGGCGTAGTAAGGGAGTGGCTCGAAGAGCACGTCGCGGATGAGTTCGTAGGCCCAAGGCGACTGCACACCAAATCCGCGCCGATGGGCGGCACGGCTCATGGAGGTGAGGATGAGGTGTGTGGTGCGGCGCAGATTCATTCGATATCCTTGTTGGGCACCGTGAAGACGAAGCGCGCCCCTTTTGTGTAGCTAGTGTCGAGGTAGATGTCGCCGCCCAAGGCACGTGCGATGAGGCGACACACATAGAGTCCGAGACCAAGACCTGGGCTGTAGTGGTCCAGTTTCTCGAAGTGCTCAAAGATGACATCCGTCTTCTCGGGCGGGATGCCTGGCCCGGTATCGGTCACGACAAATTCAATGCTGTCGTTGGCGATTTGGTGTGCCACACTCAGGGTGATGGAACCTTCGGTAGTGTTCTTGCAGGCGTTGGAGAGAAGGTTGTGAAGTACCTGGCCCACGCGCTTCTGGTCTGAATAGAGTTGGAGCCCTGACTGTAGCGGCTGATAGTTGAATTCCACTCCTGCCACCAGCTGTTCCCGTGCGGTTTCCATGCGTTCATAGCAGAGTGTGTCGATGTCGAAATTCTCGAAATGGAAGTTGAAGGTGCCCACTTCCATGTTGCTCACATCGATGATGTCGTCGAGGGTGGCGAGGAGGTGGTCATTGCTCTCTTGTATATAGCTTTGGTAGAGGGCTCTTTCTTCATGAGAAAGGTCGTTTGACATGAGTTGTGCGAAGCCCATGATGGCATTGAGCGGTGTACGAATCTCGTGTCGCATATTCTGGATGAAGACCGTCTTCACGCGGTCAGCGATGGTGGCTTGATCCAATGCCTTCTGCAACTGGTCAGCACGTTTCTTTTCCTTTGCAGCGTTGTTCTGGTGCCATCCTAAATAGAAGGAAACGGCAAGGGTGAGTGCCAGCAGGGCGAATGTGATGATCAGTGACTGACGTTTTGTCTTTTCAGATTTTTCCTCGTCTGCGTGGTGGTGGTTGTAAGCACGGTTGATGATGGGGAAATAGCGTGAAACGTCGAGTGAGAGGCTGCGTGAAGGGTAGGCATTAGCGTCTTCCATCATACACATGAGGTAGACGTAGGCTCGGTCGACATAGTCGCCATCTTCATAAGCATAGAGCACATGTACCAGACGCGCCAGCGCAATGTATTCGGTGGTGCCGCTCTGGACATTCTCAATGGCCGCTTGGGCGAGATAGTAGATTTGGTTCTGACGGTTGCCTTTTTGTTCGTAAATAGATGCGAGGGTCAGCAACTGGTAGATGAGGCGCCTTCCTTTCTGGGGGGTGTTGATGCGCGCAAGAGCCAGTAATGCACCTTCGGGACGGTGCAACTCAATCTCCTTGCTGGCCAACATCAAATGGGCCATGACCTCGTCGAGGCCCAGTTCTATAATTTTGTCGTAGTAGGCGATGCGGTTTCTTTCTTCGTCCTGTACCACACTGATGTCGGACAGGTAATCGGAGATGTTCTCAATGTTTCGCAAACAAATGATGTAATAGTGCTGCTGTTCTTCGGGCGTGAGTTCCTTTGGGTCGATTCTGTTGGTGATGCCGTTAGCATTGTGGTAGAGTCCCATAATGGCGTACACCCTTGATTGGTTCAGCAGCACCCAAGTCTGGAGAACTTTGTCTTCTTGGTAAGCATTGGTCTTCTCGATGCGTTCGAGTGCTTTGAGCGAACGCCTTCCATCATAGTCGCTCAAGGCGCTGTAGAGTTCCTTGCAGTTATCCACATAGAGGTCAGGTGGGCACGTGTTAACTACGTGCTCGATGCTGTCGATACGCTGCTGTCGTTGCTGCTGATATTCCTTTTTATGAACGACAGCGCTGTCCAGCATGTCCAGCATGGCATCCACCTCCTTCTTGCTGTAATTCTTGTTTTGTGCAAAGAGCAATGCAGGTAGGAGAAAGACGATGGTTAGTATGACGATACGACTGAGCCGCATGTGAATCAATGGAGGTTAATAAGGTGAAGATAATGGGTGTTCCCCACAATCGGATGGCAAATGTAGGGAATAGTTTGTGAAAAAAACAAAAAAATGCGTTTTTTTCTCGTACAACAATGAAATTTGTGTCTCTTCAAGGGCTTTTTTGCCCTTTTTGCATTAACTTTGCAAGAAAAATATGCGCATGGAGCCCATTTCTCGTATCAACCTTCCAACAGTCGATTCCACCAACTCTTTCGTTCGTGAGATGCTGGCAGAGGAGAGCACGGGGAGCGTAGTGTCAGCCTCGTCATTGCCAGGCTTTACAGTTGTGGTGGCCGATGAACAAACCGGTGGACGTGGTCAGCGAGGCAACTCGTGGGAGGCTGAGCGAGGAAAGAATCTCACGTTCTCCTTGCTTTGCCATCCTGAATTTGTGGTTGCTTCGCAGCAGTTTCTGTTATCGCAGTGCATGGCTGTGTCTATCCGTGAAACGCTGTCTCAATATGTGGAGGATGTGACGGTGAAGTGGCCTAACGACATCTATGTGGGTGACCGAAAAATCAGTGGAACGCTCATCGAGTGCGACCTGCAGGGTAAGACTATCTCCAACTGCATCATAGGTGTGGGTGTCAACATCAACCAGGCCGTGTTCAGAAGCGATGCGCCCAACCCGACGTCGTTGCAACTGCTGACGGGACGTGAGCATGACAGGGAGACCATCTTGCTGTCCATCATCAACCACTTTCAGACTTATTACAAACAACTGGAAAGCGGGGGTGAGGAGGTGCTTCAGTTATACATGAGTCACTTGTATCGCCGCGAGGGTATGCACCGTTACCGTGATGTGCGAGGGGAGTTTATGGCTGAGATGGCGGGAGTGGAACCGACGGGACACCTGCTGCTCCGTTTCGAGAACGGCAACGTGGTCCGTTATGAGTTGAAAGAAGTGCAGTTTTTAAGAGATTGAACAATTGAAGATGCTGAGTCCGAAGAATATACATATTGCTGAATATAATTACGACTTGCCTGACGAACGCATCGCCAAGTTTCCATTGGCGGAGCGTGATGCCAGCAAGTTGCTCATCTACCAACATGGAGAAGTAAGCGAAGATGTTTTTACTTCTCTGCCTAAGTATCTGCCATCAGGTGCACTGATGGTTTTCAATAATACGAAGGTCATACAAGCACGTCTGCACTTCCGCAAGCAATCGAATGATGGGGTGCAGGGAGCGCTGATTGAAGTGTTCTGCCTCGAACCGGCCGTTCCGAACGACTATCAACTGAACTTCTCTCAGAAGGGGAGTGTGCAGTGGTACTGTCTGGTGGGCAATCTGAAGAAATGGAAGGAGGGTAAACTCTTTCGTGAGATTGAGATGCCCGATGGGGTGCAGGTGACATTGGCATGTGAGCGGAAAGGCGTTCATGGTACCTCCCATGTCATTTCGTTTACGTGGGATGGCAATTACACGTGGGCGGAACTGCTGGATGCGGTGGGCGAATTGCCCATTCCTCCCTATCTGAACCGAGAGACACAAGAGAGTGACAAGCGCACCTACCAAACGGTCTATTCCAAAATCAAGGGTTCGGTGGCGGCTCCGACAGCAGGGTTGCACTTCACGGAGCGTGTGCTTAAGGCATTGGATGAGGCGGGTATCGATCGTGAGGAGTTGACGCTCCATGTGGGAGCAGGCACGTTCAAGCCAGTGAAGAGTGAGGAGATAGGTGGCCACGATATGCATACGGAGCATATTGCCGTGCACCGTCAGACTATTGAGAAGTTGATTGTGCATGGAGGGGAGGCCATTGCGGTGGGCACCACCAGTGTGCGCACCCTCGAAAGCCTTTACTACATGGGCATTTTGGCTGCTCAGGGGAAGGAGGAACTGCACGTTCCCCAATGGATGCCCTATGAAACAGTCAATGGCGTATTGTCAACTGTCGATTCTCTCCAGGCTCTCCTTGCCTATATGGACAAGCACCATCTGGATGTTCTCCACTCCTCAACCCAAATCATCATCGCTCCTGGTTACGAATACCACATTGTTCGTCGCATGGTCACCAATTTCCATCAGCCACAATCTACGTTGTTGCTGTTGGTGTCCGCCTTTTTGAAGGGTGACTGGAAGAAGGTGTATGATTATGCCCTCTCGCACGATTTCCGTTTCCTTAGTTATGGCGATTCATCCCTCTTAATTCCTTGAAACAATGAAAGATAATAACCAAGAAATGTTCCCCGTTGTGGATGAAGACGGCAACATCGTCGGTGCCGCCACACGTGGCGAATGCCATGATGGCAGCAAACTCCTGCATCCAGTGGTGCATCTACATGTGTTCAACAGCCAAGGTGAACTCTACTTGCAGAAACGTCCTGATTGGAAGGACATCCAACCTGGTAAGTGGGACACGGCTGTGGGTGGTCATGTCGACCTTGGTGAATGCATAGATGATGCCTTGAGACGTGAGGTGCGTGAAGAATTGGGCATCACCGATTTCACGCCAGAACGCATCACTCAATATGTTTTCGAAAGTAATCGTGAGAAGGAGCTTGTCTTTGTCTTCAAGACCGTGTATGATGGCACCGTGAATCCTTCCGAAGAACTTGATGGTGGACGTTTCTGGACACCTCAAGAGGTGAAGGAGAACCTTGGCAAGGGAATCTTCACGCCCAATTTCGAGAGTGAACTACAACGTGTACAACTCATATCACTGATATAATGATAGCCTATTATGAAAAAGTTACTGACAATCCTACTGACAACTTCAATTCTTCAATTCTTCAATTCTCCAATTCTCCATGCTCAGCGCGACATCTGGGTCGACATCAACGGTGTGAGAGACCTGACGGCTGACTCCATCGAGATTGCCAATCAGGCACGTCCTGTTCCTGGCAGTAGCCGTAAGGGCAACAATCCAGTGCTATTCCTCATCGGCAACAGCACTATGCGTACAGGCACTCTCGGCAATGGCAGCAACGGTCAATGGGGCTGGGGCTTTTATGCTCATGAATACTATGATGAAGATAAAATCACGGTGGAGAACCATGCGCTTGGCGGCACATCGCCCCGCACTTTCTACAATATGTTGTGGAAGCCTGTGCTCAGTGCTGTACAGAAGGGTGACTATGTGTTTCTGGAACTTGGACATAACGACAATGGTCCCATCGATTCCATCCGTGCACGTTCCTCTTACCGTCCTGACGACAAATTGGAAGTGAAGGAAGATTCTATCTCCATTTATAATAAGGTGACCAAACAGCAAGAGACGGTATATACCTTTGGTGGTTACACACGTCGTTTCATTAACGAAATTCGTGCCAAAGGCGCCACTCCCATTCTCTTCACGTTGACTCCTCGTAACGACTACGAGGAGAATGATCCCATGAGGATTCAGCGCAAACTCACCGACTTCACGCCTGCCATCTTTGCCATTGGCCAGGAGATGAATGTGCCCGTCATCGACCTGAACGACATCTCTGCCACCAAGTTGGAGGCATACGGCCCTTGGAAGACCGATTACCACTTCTATCTTGACAAAATCCACACCTCAGCTTATGGAGCTCGTATGAATGCTGCCAGTGCTGCTGAAGGCATTCTTCTCTCCACTGACCCTCAGGTGCAGCCGTTGAAGGCGTACTTCAACGATAAAATCATCCCGAAACGTTGCGACCAGGCGCGCAAGAAGGGTAAGCCGGTGGTCTTCCTCTGTGGCGACTCTACTGGAAAGAACGAGGATCTTAATCCTGATGGTATGTGGGGTTGGGGCAGCCAGGGTTACACGGTGTTCGACTCCACCAAATGTGTTTTCCAGAATCAGGCAAAGGCAGGGCGTTCCTCTCGTACGTTCATTGATGAAAACCGTTGGGAAGAGGTGTACAACTCACTCGAACCTGGCGATGTGGTGCTCATTCAGTTTGGTCATAACGACATTGGTGGTATCAAGGATGGAAAGGAGCGTGGCGTGATTGCCTGTTCAAAGGACTCCAGTCATGTCTATCGTATGGAGAGTAGCGGCATCTACAAGGTCATCTACTCTTATGGCTGGTATCTGAAGAAGATGATACGTGATGCTCAAGAGAAAGGCGCCACTCCAATTCTTCTTTCGTTGACACCTCGTAACGAGTGGCACGAGGGCAATGGCCATAGCCGTGGCTTTGTCTATCCTGTCAATGAGAAAAAAGGCAAGAAATACATTGAGCGTCGCAATGAGACCTATGGCACGTGGTGCCGTAACGTGGCGAAAGAAACAGGATGCTTGTTCATTGATGTGCACAACATCACAGCTGATGCCCTTGACAAAATGGGGCAGAAGAAGGCTGCTGCGTACTTCAACCACGACCATACGCACACTTCCCTCAAGGGGGCGCAACTCAATGCCAAAAGTGTGGCTAAAGGTTTGAAGGCAGCAGGGCATCCTGCGGCTGCATTGCTGAAAAAGTAAGATGACAACAGATGAACGATATATGGCCATGGCGTTGGAAGAGGCGCGCATGGCGTTGGCACAAGACGAAGTGCCTATTGGGGCTATAGTTGTGGCTGATGGCAGGGTGATAGGTCGGGGGCATAACCTGACGGAGACCCTGCACGATGTGACTGCCCATGCGGAAATGCAGGCGATTACGGCTGCGGCGGAATGGATGGGGGGAAAGTATCTTGACAAATGCACTTTGTACGTGACGGTGGAACCCTGCGTGATGTGTGCTGGTGCCATCGGATGGAGTCAGTTGGGACGGTTAATCTATGGTGCGAGCGATGAGAAACGTGGTTTCCAGCGTTTTGCCCCCCTTGCATTGCATCCGAAGACAGTGGTGGTGAGCGGTGTGCTGGAGGAAGAATGTGCCCAACTGATGAAGTCGTTTTTTAAGGGGAAAAGATGAATGGGATGAGGTACTTGGAGAACAAGCCGAATGAGGAGAATGCTATTCTTCTACGTATTTGGGTGATGGCCCATACTTGTTCGTGGTTTTCTCGCTGTCGGCACAGAGGAAGAAGAAAAGTAACAGGTCGTAAAGTGTGGTGAGGATGATGAGGATGAGGTAGCGCATCATGAAGGAAATCATGAGGTTGAGGTAAAGGTCGCCTGCGCTGTGCTCTTGGAAGGCATTGAGGAGCTTGAAGAGAAGGTCGAATACCAACACAAGGTTGGTTACGATGGAAATGATGACTCCTCCAGCCAGCCACCAACCAGAATGGCCTGCATCGTGTAGACGACGCAAAGTCAATGGAAGGGCGAGCAGATGAAGAATGCTGCCGATGGCTGGGGTGAAAAACGTGTCGACGAGGTAGATAAAAGCCATTGTCCACCAGTACTCGGAACGGCGGGAACGGCCTTCTATCTGGAACATCTTGTTGAAGAAGTTGCTAACGGCATCGAATGCACTCAGTTGGGGGAGTTTTTTCATCGTTGTGTAAGGGTAATAGGACTTCATGGGGCGGTACCCATGAAGTCTTTTTTATTATTCAGGTTCTTTCTCGCTGGTCACACGGAGGAACTGGCCATCGGGTGAGTAGGCTTTGGTGCAAGTGTAGCGTCCGCCCTGTGGGTAGTAACCATAGGAGGCAAGGATGATTTCGCCTCTGTCCCAGTTGAGTTCTTGTACGCCCTCGGTCGAAGGGAACTGCTTGGCGGTGCCCGTTTTTGTGTCAATGATGTAGGTCCAGATGTTACGGGCGTCAGGACAGCCTTCCACAATCACCTTGGTGGGATCGCCTGGAGCGAGATAAGCCTTGGAGGCTGTGGCGATGAGGTGGATGGGCACCTCGGCTGCATTGGCATTCTCACCGGTCATCTGTTCCCATTGTGGGGCTGCCGTGGGGTTGGTGAGGCAAACCTTGTACACGGCACCAGCACGTTCGTCGGCAAGCCATACGGAGTAGGTGTTTTCGGAGTATTCATCAGCAGCGGGCTGTTCCACGTTCACATAGACGGCATACTGAAAGTGCTTGTCTTGGAGTGTTGCGGTTTTAGGCAGTTGGTCAATGTCCATTTTCTCTTGTGCATAAGGGGCAACACCCAATCCCTCGGTGTCATCGGCTTCCCCTTCCTCGTAGTTGTAGAATGCGGAGGTGCCTGTGGTGTCTTCTTCCTCAGAAGTTGTTTGTCCCGGTAAGAAGTTTCCGAGCCTCTTACAGCTTATCAGCAGCAGAATTGCTGAGAGTATCAGGAGTGTCTTTTTCATTGTTATTGTTGGATGAATCGCTGGACACTTCGTTTGGGGAAGTGGTGCCATTGGTTTGTACATTAATGTTGATTTCTCGGATGCTGTCGGTGTTGAACACGATGGTGTCAGTGCCGTTTTCGCCGTTGATGGTTACTTGCCCTTTGCAGGAAGTGTAGAGAAGTCCTGCTGTGAGGAAGGCGCCAACCAAGAAGGTGAGGATGGTCTTTTTCATTGTTTTGATAGTTTGTGGAGTTAGAGAAATAGGTTTATTCTTCGCCAGACGTGTCGGGCAGATTGCTTTCATACCCCATGTATACGAAGTCCTGCCCATTGAAATCGAAGACATGATGGTAGTCGGGTTCGGAGGTCCCTTCCTCAAACTCTCCCACAGCGAAGACTCCTTCGAAAAGATCGAAGAGAGGACGAAGCTCATGACCTTCTACCACTGGTTTCACGTTCGCCCAAGGCTCTTTTTGTGGTTTGAGATAGGAGGTTTCGGGGTCGTAGTCGTAGAAGCAGTAGAAGCCGTCGTAGGTGGTGTCTCCATCTTTTTTGTGGCACTGCCTGAGGTGGAGGAGAAGGAGAGTGTGGCCGTTGTTACGGCGAATGGTGCAGGCATCCAAACATTCTGCACCATCCTTTTCGGAGAAGAATTGCACGAAAGGATATGGACGGGCATAGAACGTCAGGATGATGTCGCCAGTGCCGTCTTCGGGTGCATAACTACCATCGAAGTCGGGCTCGTTAATCTTGGTCAGCAGAGAGTCTACTACCTTGGTCTCCCATATTCCATTGAATGCTTCCAGCAGCTTTTTTATGTCAGGATTGCTGTCGCTATGCACCACGATGAGCCGGTCTTCCCAGCGCTGTTGCAAGTCGTTCAGTGAGATGGGACGCGGGTCTTCATTGACCATGCCTGGCCCATCGAGTATGTCGCCGATATGGAAGTGCTTGCATCCTGTCAGCAGGATAGCGAGGAACGAGAATGCGATGAGTTTTCTCATGATTTTTTCTTTTACGATGATGGTGAAGTCTCTTGAATGTCTTTATATGGATGATGGTGGGGCCTATGCGTACAGATAGCGTCGAATGCTGCGCTTAGGGGTCTTCTCAAACTCCTTGTCTTGTACCTCGATGGCTGAAATGTTGGCAAAAGCGGGAAGATAGGAGTTGATGTGCCGTTTGTATGTGTCGAGTTTCTGTAGCAAAGTCTCGTGGGTCAGTCCATGGTGTTCGAGAGCTTTTTCGCTCACATAAACGAGTGCGACGAGTTTCTCACCACGTTGCACGACGAGGCTTTCCTCGAAGATGGTGTGTGTCCCGATGGCGTCTTCAATTTCTTCGGGATAAACATTCTGTCCATTGGCGCCAAGGAGCATGGTCTTCTTTCTGCCACGGATGAAGATGTTGCCGTTCTTGTCGATGATGCCGAGATCACCTGTATGTAGCCAGCCAGTTTCGTCAATGGCTTCGAGGGTTTCCTGCTCGTTCTTATAATAACCGAGCATGACATTGGTGCCTCGGGTGAGAATCTCTCCGGGCGTGTTTTGTGGATTGGGGGAGTCAATTTTCACCTCCATGCGTGGAGCGACCTTGCCGCAAGAGCCTTTGGTGAAGATGCGCCAGTCTTCGTAGCCGATGATAGGGCCGCACTCTGTCATGCCGTAGCCGACAGTGTAGGGGAAGTGAATCTGGCGGAGGAAGTCTTCCACTTCTTTGTTAAATGCCGCTCCACCGATGATGCACTCGTAGAAACTGCCTCCAAGGGCAGAATAGAGTTTGTTGCGGATTTGCCGATAGACCACATCGCGTAGGATGGGAATGGCGGTGAGGGCACGGATGTGGCGGGTGCGCAGGATGGGGAAGATTTGCTTCTGTACAATTTTCTCCAAGATGAGTGGAACCACAATGACCACCACGGGCTTGATCTCGCCAAAGGCCTTGATGACCACATGGGGCGAAGGAGTCTTGGTGAGAAAATGAATGTGGCACCCGATGTTGAAGGCAAAGAAGAAATCGTAGGCAAACCCGTACATGTGAGCCAACGGCAGAATGGAGAGTGTGTTGTCGCCGGGCTTGAAGTCAAGCACCTCGTCGGCAAAGTGACAGTTGGACCAGATGGAGCGGTAGGGAAGCATCACTCCCTTGCTTCGGCCTGTGGAACCACTGGTGTAGCTGAGTAGGGCGAGGTCGTCCGGCTGCTCACGGAAATAGTGCACGTCGTCGGGTTGGAGGTCGGTGAAGGCGCTCATGTCAATGGCAAGAGGCTCGTCCTTCATGGCAAAATCGGCCATGTAGAGGATGCGTGCATGTAGCCCTTGGGCGTATTTCTCTCCGCAGATGATGAGTGAGGACTCTGAGTGGTCGTAGATATTCTGGATCTGATCGATGCTGAACTCAGAGAGAATAGGTACGACGACAGCGCCATAACTGAAAGCTGCAAAGAAGGAAATGGCCCAGTGGGCGTTGTTCTTGTCGCACAGGGCAATCTTGTTGCCAGGTTCGATACCCAACTGACGGAACAGTTGATGGAGACGGGCAATCATCTTTGCCGTATCGCCATACGTGTAACTTTCGCCTGTGCCGTAGTTTGTGACACACGGGCGGTTCCAGTTCTGCTTGAGTGTATTCTCCATCATGCCGATAATGGAGGTGTCGTTGGGTTTGAATATTCTTGTTAATGCTTTAGCCAAAGTGTTATTCTGTTTGAGGTGAATGTTAGGCGAAGAGTTTAGTCCATATGGAACATTTCGGGTAGTGGAATCGATATAGGGCTGTTGTCAGGGTTTGTTTCCATAATGTCAGCCATATATGCCCACCACTTTTGGCAAATCTCTGTGCCGCCAAGGTCTTGGCTGCCACCGTCTCCTTCCAGTTCCTGATAGGCAAAAAGGATGTTGGTGTCTTCGTCCAAATAGATGCTGTAGTTGCGCACACCGCTTTCGCTGAGCAATGCTTTGAGCTCGGGGAACAGGTTGGCATGGCGGCGTTTGTATTCTTCCTTGAAGCCAGGTTTCAAGAACATCTTGAATGCTTCTCTTTTCATAAGGTTAATGGTTTTTTAGAGGGTTAGTATTTATAGTATTTGTAGTTCTCCAATGTTGGTTGTGGGTTTAGGTTGTTGCTGTTGTTGGGTCTGGCGTGCCATCGCCTGTTTGTTTCTCTGCAGGTTGAATTTGGCTTCCAGTAAGGTGATACGCGCCTCCATCTGTTGGCGTTGCTGTTCGTTTTGCTGGATAGTTTGTTCTAGATGCTGTATGGTCAGTGCCTGCTGTTGTATGGCATGTTCCAAATGGGTGATTTTTGCCTCCAATTGCTCGTTCACGACTTGTTCTTCCTCAGTGGGGTTCACAGTCTTCGACTGGAGATAGTCCCGACCATCAAGCATGTTCTTTTCTTCTTTCTTTACTGGGGTGTTGGGTTTCACAGCTTGCTTTGTGGCAGATGTAGTGGCCTTTTTCTCCGCCTTGGGAGTGCGTTCCTCTATGACAACCACTTCATGCTGGGAAACGGGCATGTCGAAACCATCCTCGCCTTCCACCAGAACGATGCCACCGGGACGGAATCCAGTGATGATTCCACCGCCCACATCGTTCAGAAATCTCACTTTGTCACCTATGTTCATTATAAAATATGATTGTTTATTATGCAAATGTAGAAAAAAAATGGCATGAATGAAAAAAATATGATAACTTTGCATCGTTTTTTTGTGTGGAAACCACAAAACAAGGTGCTTTTGACCTTACACGCATGTATATATAATATATAATAATGTATAAGATGAAAAGAAGCTACTATAGTATAGCCCTTGAGCGGTATTTCAGCACGCCTGTTCCTTACTTTCTGTTGGGAACGCTTCCGTTGCTGCTGTATGGCTACTATGAGAACGATTTGTTGTTCTGGGTAGGGCTGGTGCTTACGGTGGCGGTGTTTGTGGTCAATCATTTCCTGATGCGTTCACTGACCAACACTTTTGGTTTGTATGCAACGAAAAAGCAAATGGATTATGTGAGCCATTTTGTGGTGGGTAAAACCGGGGTCTTCTCGGAACAAGAGAGTAACACACTGATGGACATGATTGCGCAGCAGTCGGACAACGAACACATCGGCATTGAAGATTACATTAACTATATCAACAACCGCCTGAAGGAGAAGTCGGAGAAAGGAAGTGCTGAGGCTACGTATTGGCTGGGCATTTATCACCGCGTTTTGGGTGAGGAGGAAAACCACAACTCTGTGGCACGTGAACTGATTGAAAAATCGGCAAATATGGGTTTTGAACGTGCCAAAAAACTGGAAGAGAGAGCTAAAAGGTGGGCTTAATTGCCTCTTCGGGTGAAAAAAAAGCCGTAAAGTTTTGTGGTTAAAGAAATTTGCCGTAATTTTGCCGACCGTTGGGAAAATCCCAGCGGTTTTAATATACTAATTTATAAACATTTTCTAAAAAGAATTGTAATGATTATTGTACCTGTAAAAGAAGGTGAGAACATTGAGAGAGCTCTCAAGAAGTTCAAGAGAAAGGCCGAGAAGACCGGTATCATTAAGGAAGTTCGCACACGCAAGCAGTTTAACAAGCCATCCGTCGTGAAGCGCGAAAAGATGCAGCATGCGATTTATGTGAACAAGCTTCATCAGGAGGAAGAGTAAGCCTCTGAGTGAAACAAAGTCTCGAGAAAAACGAGAATTTTAGGAAGAAAAACAAAGTTTTCAGTCGAAAATTTGGTCGTTTGACTAAAATGTCATAATTTAGTCGCAGAAAACGACGAAACATGGAACAGTGGACTGCTCCTTTTCTGGAATATCTGAGGTCGGAACGTAACGATTCGCCATCCACTATCGTATCTTATGCGAAAGACCTTTCGTTGTTTCAGGAGTTCCTCGAAGCGCAAGACGCGAGTGCTTCGTGGGCGGCAGTGGATGCTGCTGACGTCCGTGAGTGGATTATCTACCTGCTGGATGAACAGAAGTTATCCGCCGCCTCGGTCAATCGGAGACTGAGTGCGCTCCGCACCTTCTACAAATATCTGCGTAGGATGGGGTGGACGAGTGCTAATCCGATGGAGAAGGTTGTCGCTCCAAAGAAAAAACGCCCCCTTCCGTATTTCGTGAGAGAATCGGATATGGACAGGCTGCTGGAGCTGACTGCAGAGGATCGAAGTTTCAAAGGCATCAGAGACAGGCTCATCCTGATGATGTTCTACGAAACGGGAGTAAGACGTGCTGAATTGCTGGGTATGACAGATGCAAGCGTGGATCTGGTGACCAGGCAGGTTAAAGTGACGGGTAAGCGCAACAAGCAGCGCATTGTTCCCTTTGGCGAGGAACTGGGAGATGAGACCAAGGCCTATCTGGCAGCTCGAGAAGAGTCGCTTGGCCTAAGTGCCTATCCTCGGTTGTTCGTGACAGAAAAGGGAACGGCGATGAGTGAAGCTCAAGTTTCTAAGATTGTGAGGGATAATCTCTCGTTGGTGACCACCATCAAAAAAAGAAGTCCCCACGTGCTCCGGCACTCCTTTGCCACTGCTATGCTGAACAATGATGCTGACTTGACATCCATCCAGAAATTGCTGGGGCATGCAAGTGTCGCAACGACGGAAATCTACACACATGTTTCGTTCGAAGAACTGAAGAGTGAATACAAAAATGCGCATCCGCGCAAGTAAATATTTGTCTAACTTAAATATCAGTGACTATGGACATTAACATTAAAGCGATTAAATTCGACGCAACCGAAAAGTTGCAAGAGTTCATCCAGAAGAAAGTGGGAAAACTGGATAAGTATTGCAATGATATAAGAAAGGTGGAGGTGTCATTAAAGGTCGTAAAGCCCGAAACGGCGATGAACAAGCAGGCAAGCCTCACGGTGGTGTTGCCAAAGTCTGAGTTGTTCGCCGATAAAATTTGCGACACATTTGAAGAAGCAATCATGGAATCACTGGCTGCAATTGAAAAACAGCTGGGAAAATACAAGGAAAAACAGACAAATATTTAAAAAAGTCTGTAAAAAAGTTTTGCATTTGGAAAATAATGCCTAAATTTGCACCCGTTTCGCATGGATTCGTCTGTGCGAACGGTTTTATAAGCCTCTTTAGCTCAGTTGGCCAGAGCACGTGATTTGTAATCTCGGGGTCGTTGGTTCGAATCCGACAAGAGG